>Ga0255052_10000005_pt1 | contig 187333 bp, 163 predicted proteins | sample JV7_2_21_MG_FD_188632 | JGI IMG/M metagenome (GOLD analysis project Ga0255052, IMG submission 188632) | Seawater microbial communities from Jervis Inlet, British Columbia, Canada - JV7_2_21 | ecosystem: Environmental > Aquatic > Marine > Inlet | place: Canada: British Columbia | collected...
CTCATCACGCAATGATACGTTTAAACACGTCGAGATCAATTAGCCGCAAGCCGTTTCGATGAACTCGCTGATCTCGATAATGCTGCCGACGAATCGCACGCTGCGACTGTCCACCACCTCCACGTCGGGTAAGGAAGCGGCGCGTTTAGCGAGCCTATTTTTTCTGAAGGACAGGTCCAGCGTCATCTGCTCCTTCGGTCGCAGCGGTTCGATCTCGTCGCGGCGCGCGAGGCCCGCCTTGACCTTGTCCCTGATAATGTTTTGCGCTGCAACTGGCATCAGTGTTCGGGCCGACGTGTGGCTGTAGTGCCACTTCACGATTGCGCCTTCTATGGCGCCCAACTGCCCGCAGATTTCATCGATGGCTGCGTCGTCGCCGCTGACCATGACGACGGGAACGCCGAAATGCCCTGCGATCAGTGCATTCAATTCACCCTCGCTCGTTTCTTCGCCATCAATTTTGACCGACGAGAACGCCTTGCTGGAGACGGTATGTGCTGCAATGCCTCCGGAATTGCCAGCGCTCGCGTGATAGCCGATGAACAGCGCGGCGTCGAAGCTGTCGTCGATTCCTTGCATCATACCGAGCGGCCTTGGCCACGATCTGACCAGTTGAATATCTTGCGGCAGCCTATCGAGAAGCAGATTTTGACCGTTGCCGTGCGAATCGCTGACAACGATCTCGGTCGCTCCTGCGTCACGTGCGGCCTCAATTGCAGCATTCACCTCGGCCGTCATGAATTCCCGAAACTTCTCGTACTCGAACCCTTCCGGCACAAGTTGCTCGCGTCCAACGACGCCGGCAATACCTTCCATGTCAGCCGAGATATAGACCTTCATAGGACCAATGTTAGCAGGGGTTCGGGTCAATTTGGCCCAAATTCGGCACGCGCTTTGCGGTTGTTCGGGTGCTGGCTTAAGCTCGGCGCAGCATGATCGGATTCCTCAAACCGCCAGCGCACCGTGACCTGTTGCCCGATGAAAGGGTCGATAGCGATTACCGGCGTCTCCGCCTGCAGGTGTTTCTCGGCATCTTCGTCGGCTATGCCGGCTATTACCTGGTACGCCGCAATTTCACGCTCGCGATGCCGGACCTGATTGCGGAAGGCTTCACCAAGTCGCAACTGGGCATCGCGCTGTCGGGCGTGTCGATCGCGTACGGTTTGTCGAAGTTCATCATGGGTAGCGTATCTGATCGCAGCAATGCACGATCGTTTATGACGCTGGGCCTCATTTGTTCGGCACTCGTTATGATTTTCATGGGTACAGTTCCGGTCGCAACGAGTTCAGTCACCATGATGTTCGCGCTGTTGATGCTCAACGGCTGGTTCCAGGGTATGGGGTGGCCGCCGAGTGGTCGCGTCATGGTGCACTGGTTCTCGCCGGGTGAACGAGGCACCAAGATGGCCATCTGGAACGTCGCGCACAATATCGGTGGCGCCATGGTCGGGCCAATCGCGATCCTGGCCGTCGCGATTTTCGCGGACTGGCATGCCATTCTCTATTTGCATGGCTTCTTCGCTATCGGCGTCGCCGCTATTATTTTCCTGGCCGTACGCGATACGCCGCAGTCGCAGGGCTTGCCCGCGATCGAGCAGTATCGCAACGACTACCCGAAGACATTCGATTATTCGGAAAATCACGAGCACGAATTTTCAGCGAAGGAAATTTTCTTAAAGCACGTTCTTAACAACCGGTTGCTCTGGACCATTGCCGTTGCCAACGCCTTCGTCTATTTCGTGCGTTACGGCGTACTCGATTGGGCACCGACCTACCTCAGTGAGGTAAAAGGCTTCTCTCTGACCGGCTCCGGCTGGGCCTATGCGCTTTATGAATTCGCCGGCATTCCCGGTACCTTATTGTGTGGCTGGGTGTCTGACCGGGTATTCAACGGGCGCCGTGCGCCGGTCTCGATGTTGTTCATGATGCTGACGCTGATCTGCGTGCTGGTCTACTGGCTCAACCCGGCAGGCAATCCCACTCTGGACTTTGCGATGTTGGTTGGAATCGGGTTCTTTATTTATGGGCCGGTCATGTTGATCGGTGTACATGCGCTGGATCTCGCCCCCAAAAAAGCTGCCGGAACGGCCGCGGGCTTCACCGGTCTCTTCGGCTACGTGGGTGGTGCCGTAAGCGCAAGTGTCGTCATCGGCATGGTTGTCGATTCAAGCGGCTGGGACGCCGGGTTCCTGCTCATCATTGGTGCCTGTATCGTGGCGACACTCTTGATTGGGCTGACCTTGAATGCGGAATTGCGACACCGCTCGGAGTGAACTATTTGTTCTGGCGCCTGGAGAGATATGAATGGACGATAAACGATGCCGCCATACCAGTGCCCAGAATCACAACTGAAATTTTGCCGCGATGCGGGGTGTCGCTGGTCCAGGTTCCACTGGAGTCGAGCCAGTAGAATACGTACATGGCAATAATCCACGGTGTAAAGGCGACGACAACTTTGATAAATTTTGGCATGCCGAAATACTAGCACGTGAATAGGAGCATGGATCTGAGTTCTTTTTTGAAAAACAAAGTCATCAACCAGTGGCGATTGTTCTGGCTTATCTCCATTCCGATGTCGGTCGTCATGGTGGTTGAATTGATAGGGACGGACCTGTCCACTGGACCCGGTGTGTCGCACATGATCGGGTTTTCCGTCCGATTTGCAGTGCCTTTCATTTTCCTGGTGGTTGCCGCATCCGCGGTTCACAGTCTGTTGCCAGGACCGTTAACGACGTGGTGGCTACGTAACCGGAAATATCTCGGCATGTGTTTCGCCGTTGCGATGGCGTGGCAAGGCGCATTCATATTCATGATGTCGAATTTTTTTCGCGACTATTATTTCGAAGACATCTATTTGCTTCGCGACGAGCTTGAAGGCAGCACCGGTTACATATTTCTAACTGCCATGGTCGTGACGTCGTTTCGGTTTGGCCGCAAACACCTGAGTCATAAGCAATGGAAGCTGCTGCACAGAAGCGGGATCTATTTCCTGTGGGCCTACCCTTTCAGTGTTTACTGGTGGAACCTCTCTTACTATGAGAACCTGCAACCTAATGACTACTTTTTCTACTCGATGGGATTTCTCGCATTCGCACTGAGAATCGCAGCTTGGGGAAAGCAGCGTCTGCAAGCTGCGAGAAATCACGCGCCGGAGAGCAGCACGCCGCCGGGTTTCAAGGTGGCGGGCGGCACCATCATCGCAATCGGCCTGGCGGTGGCCGCAACCGGTCTGCAATGGCAAAAGGCAGTTACTGAATTCCTGACCATGCCGAAATGGTCCGCAGATCTCGAGCTGTGGCTGCCGTACTGGCCCTTTGAGCCTTTTCTTTCGCTCTTCATCATCGGCTTTGGCACGATGTTGTATACGAAGTCCAGGGGCTAGCGTTAACATCACAACGATGAACGCGCACATACAAGGCATTCGCCAGAATCTCGGCCAATTCTGCCAGCAGATGTTGCAAGTGTTCTTCGTCGGTCTGACGATCGGCATGCAGCGCACGGTCGTGCCGGTTCTCGCGGAATCCGAATTTGGTGTAGAGGCAGGTTCTGCGGCACTGCTAATGGCGTTCGTCGTCAGTTTCGGCTTCGTGAAAGGCACCATGAATTTCGTCTCCGGCCGCCTATCGGAAAGCGTGGGGCGCCGTCGCGTTCTTATCTGGGGCTGGCTGGTCGCGCTACCGATCCCGTTTATATTCCTCTACGCGCCGACCTGGAACTGGATCGTTGCGGCCAACGTGCTGCTGGGCATCAATCAGGGGTTTACCTGGTCGATGACCGTCACCAGCAAGCTCGATATTGTTCGGTCTGATCAACGCGGGCTCGCGACAGGATTCAATGAATTTTCCGGTTACGGTGGTGTCGCGCTGGCGGGTCTGATCACCGGTTACCTGGCCGCCGGTTTCGATGCCCGAACCAGTCTCTTCGGCTTTGGCCTCACCGTCATATTGCTGGCCCTTCTGTCGGCAATTCTATTCTCAAAGGATACGCTGCCGTGGGCGCGTGCTGAGTCGGCGTTACACAAGTCCGGTGACCACGAAGGCCCCCGGCCGAAATTTCCGACAGGTGTCTCGGAGCATCCATCTATGGCGGAGGTTTTCACGCTGGTTTCGTTCAGGCACCGCACGTTCGTTGCGCTGTCGCAGGCCGGCTGTGTGGAGAAGTTTGTCGACGCCCTGGTATGGGTGTTTTTTCCGGTATTGCTTTACAGTCGCGGCCTGTCGCTGGTTGAAGTCGGTTGGGTCGTCGGGTTTTATGGTTTCGTCTGGGGTGGCAGCCAGCTCTGGACCGGGCCGTTGTCCGATGCCGTCGGCCGCAAGTGGCCGATCGTCATCGGCATGTGGACCTGCGCCGTGGGTGTTGCCGCCACTTTGATGGTGGATGGCTTTGTCGCCTGGTCGTTAACCGCTGCCTTGACCGGGGTCGGGATGGCTTTGCACTATCCAACACTGATTGCCGCAGTCGGCGACATTTCTCATCCGGACTGGCGAGGATCAAGTCTCGGCGTGTACCGTTTCTGGCGCGATCTCGGATACGGTATCGGAGCCCTGTTACTCGGTTTTATTGCGGATGCGTATGGTGCATTCGAGGCTGGCTTCTGGTTTACCGCGATAGCCATGGCTCTGTCCGGTCTCTGGGTGGCTATAGCAATGGATGAAACCCTGGCAAGACTTAATCCTGCCGGAGAGGCTCAATGAAGCTGCGTTACAAGATCACAGGGGTATTCCTCGCACTGCTGGTAGTCGCGATAAGCGGTCTGGCGCTCGTACTCAGTCATACGGCCCCCTGTCAGCCTGCACCGGCAATCCCAGACGGAGCGGATACGATGAAAGCTGTTGTTAGTCGCTGTTACGGTTCACCCGATGTCCTGACGCTCGAAGATCTGGAGAAACCAACGCCATCCAACGAAGAGGTGCTGGTCAAAGTTCACGCCGCGGCCGTCAATCCATACGACTGGCACGGCATGCGCGGCTCTCCCTATTTCATGCGGCTCGGGACCGGCATCGGATCGCCAAAAGACATTCGGTTTGGTGCGGACTTCGCTGGCATCGTCGAAGCGGTGGGTGACAATGTCACGGAGTTCAAACCGGGCGATGCAGTTTTCGGTGCTGCGGCCGGGGCATTTGCCGAATACGTGGTGACCCGCAAGCACCGGATCGCGCACAAGCCGGACAATGTATCGTTCGAACAAGCAGCCTCCTTACCGATTGCCGCCATTACGGCGTTGCAGGCCCTGCGCGACAAGGGCCAGCTCCAGTCCGGTCAAAAGGTGCTGATTAACGGTGCCTCGGGTGGCGTGGGGACTTATGCGGTGCAGATTGCCAGGTCGATGGGGGCAGAGGTAACTGGCGTATGCAGTACGCGCAACGTGGAGTTGGTTCGATCGCTGGGCGCAGACCATGTGTTCGACTACACCAAGGAGGATTACACGCAGAGTGGGCAGCAGTTCGATCTGATTGTAGATATGGTCGGCAATCACTCTTTGTCAGCCAACCGTAGCGTCCTGACTCCAAAGGGCCGATTCGTCATTGTGGGTGGCGCGAAGGGCGACTGGCTCGAGCCCCTGATGGGGCCGATCAAGGCGCTTTTGATGTCACCGTTTGTCGATCAGGAAATGGGCATGATGATCGCGACCATGGATGGCGACGACCTGGCTGAGCTCGGTGCTCTTATGGAGCGCGGGGCGCTAAGCAGTGCTGTCGACCGGCACTACCCGTTGAGTGAAGTTGCGGACGCGATTCGCTACTCGGAACAGGGCCACGCGCGCGGCAAGATCATCATCGACCTGGAATAATCAGTCCCACATCCGGGCCGATCGAAGTCAAAAAAAAGGGCCCCATGGAGGGGCCCTTCGATTGTCGCTGATTATACAGCGACGATGTTCTCTGCCTGTGGGCCTTTCTGACCCTGCGTGACAGTGAATTCGACCTGCTGGCCTTCGGCAAGCGTCTTGAATCCGTCGCCCTGGATAGCGCTGAAATGCGCAAATACATCGGGTCCAGATTCCTGTTCGATAAAACCGAAGCCCTTGGCTTCGTTGAACCATTTGACGGTTCCGCGTGTAGTAGACATGTGTATTTCCTTGTTTATCAAAGTATTAACAGCCCGAAAACTCGGGCCGGTCTAGCTGAAAGTGTTGCCATTACTATGAAAAACAGGACGAGCTACTTCGGAAGATACTTCTGAGGAAACATCGAATCGGAGTGCATAGGGAAAAGCGCACTTACAGGCACGGCGGAGTATAGGGAGTCTGCACTGCCAGTCAAGGAAATAACGACCATGATTTGCCATGCCTAAGCCTGGTCGTGCTGGAAAATATCCTCGATGGCCATGCCGAATAATCGAGCTGCTTTGAATGCCAGGGGCAGGCTGGGATCGAACTTGCCCTTCTCGATGGCATTAATCGTCTGCCGCGACACCTCGAGTCGATCCGCCAGATCCGCCTGGGTCCAGTCCCGCTCTGCACGAAGTACCTTCAGGCGGTTCTTCATTGATACTTCCTTGTGCCGATGACGATACTGGCGAGATAGGTCAAACCCATCACGAAGACGAGATGCGAAATCTCGGCGTCGGAGGCAATGACATTATTCATGTCGAGGACTGAGTAGGCCAGGCCCACGACAAGTGCGACCCCGAGCGTGATGCCCATCGCCTCGAGGTGGATTTTCTGGTGCAGTTCATCGAGGCTACGCAGGTGGTTCTTGTTGGCGACGATCATGCCGAAACCGATCAACAGGTTGATGCCTATTGCAACCACCGTGATCACCGCTGCCTCTTGCCACAGAAATCTCGGTCCGAAAGTCGCCAATGCCATCGATACCAGCCAGGCCAATGTCCAGTAGGCCAGGCGAATCGTGTGTCGTTTGACGTTGGCCTGCCAGCCGCCGCCAGTCATATTCTCATTATTCATATGTCAATGTCCTTTGTCGAAATGTAAAGTATATTTGACATACGGTAGGCGTGGGAAGCATGAATGTCAAGTGTTATTTACAAAAAGTGCGATAAACTTGACTGCAGCAGGCACACTCCCTGCGTTTCCGGTGTTGGCAATCGTCTACACTTGGGAATGAAGCTCGGGAGTAATTATTTCGTTGAAGCCTGCATTTGGCATCGTTTGTGTCCTGTTGCTGCCGTGCAGCGCGCTGGTGCTTGCCGACGATGATGAGGCCGTCGAGGATGACAGCCAGCGTTGCGTGAATGCCCGGTCAATCCGCAGTGCGGATGTCATAGACGATAATCATGTCGTGTTTCACGTACAGGGCAGGCGGATATTTCTCAATGCCATGCCGAAAACCTGTGTTGGCTTGTCGCGCGATCGTCGTTTTTCATACGAGACCTACACGCGCAGCCTTTGCGCACTCGACAAGATCAGAATCCTCAAAGAATCCGGCGGTGGGGTTTATGCAGGGCGGGCCTGCAGCCTGGGCCGGTTTCAGCCGATCACAGGGAAAGAACTGGCCGACTACTTCAAGGATCGCTCAGTCCCACGCGAACCGCAGGAGTCGGAATCGGCCGACGTCGAGGAGGTCGTTAGCGAAGAGCGCCGTCTGTGATCCACTGGCGAATGTGGTCGATATCGGCTTGAGCGAGCGGCGGCCTGCCCAGTGGCATCTGTTGGCCCTCGATGCCCGGATCGTTCTCGAGCTTCTGAATCAGGTAGCTGTTATCCGGATCGCCTGCGACGACTCGGATTCCTGCGCCGCCCAGTTGCGTTGTCGGCACGCCGACAAGGTTTAACAGACTCGTATCCGCATCGGACAGATTCATGTTGGCCGCCGGGACTCCGCCGCTATGGCAACCGGCGGTCGCGCAGGTGGGTGTAAATATCACCGTCTGAATTTGATCGAGCGTCGGACCAATCACGATCGGTGTCGTGACCGTGAACGTGACCTGGAAGTCGCCACCCGCGGTGCCATCGCCGGACGGGAATGACCCGGGATACTCGCCATCGAGTGCATTGCCGCCGAGGTCGATGACCACGGTAGCCCCATCGCCCAGCAGCGTTACCTGGTAGGTGTCATCGGCCAATGCAGCGGCGACTGTGAACACGGCACTTTGTGGGTTGGCGCCGGGAACCGCAATTGTCGTGGCCACGACAGCCACATCGTTGCCGTTGCCGAAGATTCCGTCACCACCACTGCCGTCGACGAGGAATGTGTTCGCATCCACGGACGTTGCATCAACCTCGCGATCGAAACCTGCAACGATTTGCGTGGGGCTTGTGGCGAGGTCGACGCCCGGCATCGGCGTCAATGTCGTCACTCGAATCGGAGTGTTCGGCACCACGGTGTCGTCAATTGCGCCGTCTGTAATCCACTGCCGAATAACGTCGATATCTGCCTGCGCCATCGGTCCGCTCGGCGGCATCTGTCCGCCGCTCGCGCCCGGACCTTCGAGTTTCGTAATGAGATAGCTGATATCCGGGTTGCCGGGATTGACGCGCTGTACGCCACCGTCCTGCGTTGCGGCGATGCCAATGAGTTGCGCATAGCTGTTCGCGGCCTCGAGGTTCAGATTCGCCGCTGGCGCACCACCTGTATGACAACCAGCTGTGGCGCAGTCAGGAGTGAATACACTGGCCTGAATTTCGGAGAAATTCGGTCCGAACCCAGCCGGTGGCGGCGGCGGGGGCGGAGGTGGAGGCGGCGGAGGAGGCGGCGCATTGCGGTTGAATTCATCTACCGCATCGTCGTAGGAACCCAGGTTGCAACCCGAGAGTATGCCTGCCGTCAGGAGACATACGAGTACTGATTGAACCACTGGTTTGACCGATAATTGCATAGTGCGCTGCGTTTAAGAGTTCGCTGCCACGATGGTAGCGTTTAGACACAGTCAAATCGTGACGGCTATCACACTCCTGAATGTCGCAGAGCAGCGACAGCTCGAGGTTTATTGCGGCTTGCGGCCGCGGCAGTAACCCTGGCGCATTTCGCCGGATTCGCACACGATCGTCATGGCGCGCCAGTCCTCGACGAAATGGTCCGCATCCCTTTGCCCCAGGGATTCGACCATGCGCGGGTACAGTTCGCCTTTGATGAGTTCATATTCTCGCCGGCTTTCGACTCGATACCAGTCGGACGCATCGCGGGTCTGCACGTCGATAAGGCCGGTGCGTTCGAACATATTGGCAAAATCTTCCAGCGTGTGGAGCACATAGGTAAGACCTTCAACCTCAAACCAGTACAACATGTCGTCGGAATGCTCGAGGTCGGTTCTCATCCATTCATAGCATGTGAGAAAACCGCCGGGTTTGATCACACGAGAGCAATCTTCAATCAGGGCGCTGGTGCCGTCGGTTTGCGTAACGGCACCCGATGACAGAACGATGTCGAAGGACTGGTCGGGAAAGGGGAGCGGTCCCGCCGCGACGGTCTGAAACTGACATTGATCCTGCAACCCGAGAGCTTGCGTTGCTGCCAGCGCACGTTCGATAAGAGGTGATTCGAGATCGATGCCGACGACATGAGCGCCATGAGTCCGTGCCATCTCGAAGGAGGGTCCGCCAATGCCGCAGCCGACATCGAGTATGCGTTTGCCGGCTGGATTCGTACCGTCCAGCAGATTGGCTACGTTGCCCGGCCCACCCGGCGCCATGTAACCCTCGCCCCAGATCAACTCGAGCATGGTCACCATGTTGTCGTGGTATTCGTTGTCGTGTGCGCTCACGCGTAGTGAGGATACACGGGCTGATACATGTAGTCATGAATCTCAGCCATGATGTCCTCGGGCTCTTCCTTGTCGGTCAGTCCTTTGTCGTACGCGAGCTTCGCGACGTCGTACGCTATCTTCGCGGAGACGCTGCGGATGTGTGACAGCGGCGGATACACCCTGCCGCGCGTGAGATCGGACTCAGTGACCTGGTTGGCCAGCGAATGCGCCGCCGCCAGGAACATCTCATCGGTAATCACGCGGGCGCAACTGACGATAGCGCCAAGTCCAACGCCAGGGAATATGTAGGCGTTATTCCCTTGTCCCGGCACGAATGTCCGGTTGTCATACTTGACCGGATCGAATGGGCTGCCGCTGGCGAAGATCGCGCGCCCATTGCTCCAGGTGTATGCCTGCGCTGCCGTACATTCGGCCTTTGATGTCGGGTTCGATAACGCAAATATGATCGGTCGCTCGTTAATTTCCGCCATCGCTTCGACAACGTCCTTGGTAAATGTCTGAGGCTGGCCCGACAAGCCGAGAATGGCCGTCGGTTGCAGAGTCTTTACCGCATCCAGGAAGTTGTCGAGCGGTGGATGCTCGTGCGCGTACGGTATCTTGTGGTCGGACAAGTTGGTACGAGTTGATTCCAACAGACCCGTGCTATCGATGAACCAGCATTGCTTACGCGCCTGTTGTTCCGGAATTCCCTGTTCGCCGAGTGCCGCTACGAATACGTCGGCTGTGCCGATGCCGGCTTCGCCTGCGCCAAGGAACAGAATTTTCTGCTCGGCCAGTGTGCCGCCTGTTATGCGCAACGCACCGATTACGCCTGATATTGCGACAGCGCCGGTGCCCTGGATATCGTCATCGAAGAGCGGGACCTGGTTTCGATACTGCTCCAGTAGGCGGAACGCGTTCGTGTTGCCGAAGTCTTCGAGTTGAATGAGCACGCCCGGGAATACTTCCTGGGCGGCCGTGATGAACTCATGGACGAGCTCGTCATAATCTTCGCCGCGTACCCGGCGGCGTTCGAGGCCGTTGTAGAGCGGGTCGTCAAGCAGAGTCTCGTTGTTGGTGCCGACGTCAAGCATGACTGGCATACAGTGCGTCGGGTGAATTCCTGAACAGGCCGCGTACAATGCCAGCTTGCCAATCGGGATTCCCATACCATCGGCGCCGAGGTCGCCCAGGCCGAGAATCCGCTCACCGTCCGTGACGACAATGATCTTCACGTCCTTGTGCGGCCAGTTTTGCATGATTTCCCTGACATGTCCCTTGTCCTCTATGGACACATAGAACCCACGCGACTGGCGGAAGATATGCTGGAATTCCTGACACGCCTTGCCGACCGTCGGTGTGTAGATGATCGGCATCATTTCCTCGATGTGATTCATCACAACACGGTAGAACAGGGTCTCGTTACGATCCTGAAGGGCGATCAGGTACAGGTAGCGCTCCAGATCCGTAGGCTTTTCACGGATGTTGGTCAGGACGCGCAGTTCCTGCTCGGCCGGGGAGTGCACGCGTGGTGGTAACAGGCCACGCAAGCCCAGGTAATCACGTTCGGCTTCGGTGTAGGCGGTGCCTTTGTTGCGGACCGGGTCATGGAGAATTTTGACGCCCCTGTACATTGCGGATGGTGCATGGTCGTCCACGGCGGATTGTCCCAGGTAAAGGGTTGGTGAAGCTAAAATACGACCGATCGTCAGCGGTTCATATGCCGGATTCCACGTAGATAGGATGCCGTATATGCAAGGCTATTTGTAAGGTCTAGGATGGTTGAAACCTGCCCGTTACGGGCCCGGTAAGAGGGCAAAGCAATGACTGACCTGACCAAACTGGTGCTCCAGTCTTCCCTGGGCATTGAATTATCCGAGGAACAGGCCGCTGTGCTGGGTAAATTGATGAAATCACGACAGCTGGCCGACGGCGAGTACCTGATCATTGAGGGAGCAGCTGACGATACTCTGTACGTCTTGCTGGAAGGCAAGCTCGAGGTGGTCAAGAATGCCGGCGGCGCGGACGAGGCCAGCCTTGCCGTACTCCGCGATGGAGACCTTGCCGGTGAAATGAGCTTTGTCGACGGCGAGTCCCATACCGTCGGATTACGGGCCCTGTGCGACAGCCACGTCATTAGTCTTGCACGAAGCGATTTCGAAGGCGTTGTGAGCGACCATTCGCGGCTGGTATACCTGGTCATGCGAGCGATTACACGATCAGCGCACCGCATCGTGCATCGCATGAACTACCAGTTCATCGAATTAAATAACTACATCTTCAAACAGCACGGTCGCTACTGAGGCAATAGAAGCCAGCAACGACCTATCAGGCAGTTCTGATCTCGCGCTCGTCCAGAAGATCGGGCGACATTTCCGCGTAATGGCTGAAGTCCATCGTAAAGCTGCCTTCACCGCTGCTCAGTGATTTCAACCGCGAGTGATAGCCCTGGATCTCTTTGAGCGGGGCCTGACCTGATACGACGACGCGATTGTCGGGCAACGTCTCGGTGCCGTTGATCATGCCACGCATCGATGACAGGTCACCCGCGACACCACCGGCACAATCGCTTGGCACCGTAACAGCCACATCGACGATCGGCTCCATCAGGATGGGTCGTGCTTTCGCAACGGCATCCAGGAAGGCTTTCTTGCCAGCCTGCACGAATGCGATTTCCTTGGAGTCGACCGAGTGATGTTTGCCGTCGTAAACTTCGACCCTAACGTCCTGCATCGGATAGCCGTGAGTTCCGCCGGCTTGCATGACCTGGCGAACGCCGGTCTCGACAGCCGGAATGTACTGCGATGGAATGGAACCGCCGACGACCTTGCTGGCAAACTCGAATCCGCTACCCGTGGGCAGGGGTTCGATGCGCAAATAGACCTCACCGAACTGGCCGGCACCACCGGTTTGTTTCTTGTGCCGGTGATGGCCTTCCGCCTTGCCCCGAACTGTCTCACGGTAGGCGATGGATGGCGCCGCCGTTTTGACGTCCAGGTCGTAATGATCTTTGATCTCTTCGAGCACCGTGCGTAAGTGCATTTCGCCGAGCCCGCGCAGAACGACTTCATTCAGAGCCGCATTGTGCTCGACCTGGAGCGACGGATCCTCCGCCTCAGCGGTATGCAATGCATCCGACGTCTTCTGCGCCTCATTGTCCGACGGTGGGCTAATAGCAAGCCCGAACATCGGGCGCGGCAGGTCGATAGCCTTCAGGTGGAAGGAATCTTCGTCGTGCGAATCATGAAGCACGGCATCGTAGTGAACCTCATCGACTCGCGGTATGGCACAAATATCACCGGGCAGGGCAACGCCGATCTTGGCATGGTCACCGCCATTTAGTTTCAGTAGCTGGTTGACCTTGATCGGCTTGCGGGCATCGCCTACGAACAGCTGGCCGCCGGATTTGATCGTGCCCTGGTGCAGGCGAAATACGCCGAGCTTGCCTTTGAAGGCATCAATCTCGATATGGAATACATGCCCGATGGCGTGTTCGCCGAGCTCCGGGCTGACGACGATTTCTGCAGCATCATCACCGTCACCCTTGAGAAATATCGGCGGGTTACCTTCAGCCGGGTTTGGCATCAGGCGCTCAAAAATCTGCAGCAGCTGATTGATGCCAGCACCGGTCTCAGCGGATACGAAACAGACGGGAATCAGGTGCTCTTCGCGCAGAGCCTGCTCGAACGGTGCGTGCAGTTGCTCGGGCTCGAGGTCCTCGCCCTGTTCGAGGTAGAGTTCCATGAGCTCATCGTCGACTTCGACAACCTGGTCGACGATCTGTGTATGGGCAGTCTTGACGTCACTGAAGCTCGTTTCCGCACCTTCAGGCTGGAAGAAGCAATCAACGACGCCGACGCCTTCGGCCGCGGGCAGATTCAATGGCAGGCACTCGGCGCCGAATTCTGTTCGAATATCATCAAGTAATGCACTGAGGTCCACGCCCTCGGCATCGATCTTGTTGATAATAATCATGCGACACAGGCGCTGATTGTGTGCCGCCTTCATCATGCGGCGTGTGTCTTGTTCGAGGCCTTTTTCTGCATTGACGAGAATCGCTGCCGTCTCGACAGCCGGCATGACAGCGAGCGCACGACCATAAAAGTCGCGATATCCCGGGGTGTCGATGAGATTTACGTGGATGCCGCCGTGATCGAGGTGACAGATCGATGGGTATAGCGAGTGGCCGGCTTCGCGTTCGCGTTTGGTGAAATCAGATACGGTGTCGCCTTTTTCGATGGATCCGCGGGTCTTGATCGAGCCGCCTGCTTCGAGAAGGGCTTCGGTGAGGGTCGTTTTACCAGAGTCGCTGGGACCGACTAGACATACGTTGCGTATGTCGCCAAGTGTATAGGGCATCAGCTATTTCCTCTCATTATTGGTTTTTCAAGAGAATACTCTATCAAGTCGGGTCGGTCACATAGCGGTATACCCCGATACCGGGTCAGCACGGCTATAATTCGGATAATACGAACTGTAGGGTATTGAAGTTCCTGTAAAAATGGCGAAAATCCAGGATAAATAGCGAGGACAATATGTCACATCAGGTCATCATCATGGGAGCCGCCGGACGCGACTTTCATGTCTTCAATTGCTGCTATCGGCACAATCCAGATGTGCAGGTCGTCGCCTTCACGGCAACGCAGATTCCACACATTGAAGACCGGCGCTATCCCGCCGTACTGGCCGGAGCGGACTATCCGGATGGCATTCCAATTTATCCGGAAGAACAGCTGGGTGATCTTCTCGACAGCGGAGAGGTTGACGAGGTTGTGTTCGCTTACTCTGATGTCGATTTCAATTACATCGATGAGCGCCGCAAAATTGTCGAGTCGCGAGGAGTGAAGTTCTCGCTGTTCGATGTCGATGCCACAATGTTGCCGTCGTCGAAGCCCGTCATCGCGGTATGCGCGGTCAGGACCGGCTGCGGCAAGAGCCAGGTGTCGCGACGCCTGACGCACATTATCAAAGAGCTGGGCAAGGTGCCCGTCGCGATCCGCCACCCGATGCCGTACGGCAATCTCGCGAAACAGGCAGTGCAGCGATTCGCGAGTTACCAGGATCTCGAAACTCACGATTGCACGATCGAAGAGCGTGAGGAATACGAGCCACATATTCGCAATGGCGTCATCGTGTACGCGGGAGCCGACTACGCAGCCATTCTCGAGCAGGCTGAAAAAGAGGCGGATGTGATTATCTGGGATGGTGGCAATAACGACACGCCATTTTATAAACCGGACCTTTGGATTACGGTCGCAGACCCATTCCGCGCGGGGCACGAACTGGACTATTTTCCAGGTACGGATAATTTCGCACGAGCCGACATCGTGCTGATCAACAAAGTCAGCCAGGCAGACACGGCTTGTATTGAGGCCGTCGAAAAAAACGCAGCGGCAGTTAACCCGCAGGCACACGTTGTGCGCCGTGACTCGACGTTGCATGTGCCAGAGCCAGAGTTGATTGCAGGCAAACGGGTACTGGCCATCGAGGATGGGCCGACGACAACTCACGGCGGTATGCCGTTCGGCGCGGGCGTCGTCGCAGCGCGCTTGCATGGTGCGGCCGAACTTGTGGATCCGCGCCAATGGGCCATCGGAGAAATTGCAGACACATTTGAAAAGTACCCGGACATTGGACCCCTGTTGCCTGCCATGGGATATGGCGATGAGCAAATCCGCGATCTCGAGGCTACATTGAACGCTGTCGACTGCGACCTTGTGTTGGTCGCAACGCCAATCGACCTGACCCGGCTGTTAACGATCGAGAAACCACATATGCATATCGGCTACAGGCTGGAAGGTGCTGATGGGGAGCTGGCCGCCGCCGTGGGGATGCTGATTTCCTGATACAGTTCGGCGCATGAAAGGAATCGTTTTCATCGCACTGATTGGCGCTTGCTGTCTTGGCACAGCGCATGCACAGGATTCTCGAGCTGGTTTCGAACTGACGCCGTTTGGTGGGTACCGGTTCGGCGGTAGTTTCGAGATAGAGGACTCGTCCGATTCCTTCGATTTCGAGGATTCGCCGAGCTACGGCCTGATACTCAATTTTCCTCACAGGGCGAATACTCGCTGGGAGATTCTGTACTCCAGGCAATCGACTGAGGCCGAATTCAGTGGTGTAACCACGAACGACCCTGTAGTCGATGTTGATTTGCAGATGTTACAGCTGGGTGGCACCTATCAGTTCGAAGGCGACAAGGTCATCCCGTACCTGGCGGCAACGTTGGGTGCGACCCATGCAAGGGCGAGTGCCAGCGGGTCCGAGAGCGATACCTTCTGGTCGGGGTCGATAGGCCTGGGTGTGTTAGTCAGTCCGCACTCGAGAGTAGGGCTGCGTCTCGAGGCGCGTGCTTATGGCACATTCACGAACTCGAGCACAGACCTGCTTTGCGTGTCAGGCCCGGAGGGCGCCGGGTGCGCGATCAGCGTCGCGGGCGACATTTTGACGCAAATCGAGACGTTTGTTGGGGTCGTGTTCCGCTTCTAACGATCAGGCAGACGGTAGCGCGTCGACCAGTTCTTCCATTTTGCGCAGTGCCGCGGCATCAGGTAGCTCACCGTAGGCAGCACCGATGTTGTCGAGCATATTCTTCGCCTTGCTCGTTGCCGGCGTTACACACGTTGTCGCAGAATGCGCCGCGACATACTTGATGAAGAATTGGCCCCAGCTCTCAATACCGAGCTCCTGCGCCCATTCGGGTACATCCATTCCCGCGGTCCGCGCGAACAACCGGGAGCGACCGAAAGGAACGTAGATCAATGTGGCGATGCCGAGGTCCTCTGCAAGCGGCAGAATTCTATCGGCCACCCGTCTATTGTCCACGGCGTAGTCAACGCCGATGAAATCGATTGGGTAGTCCTTCATCGCCTTTTCGAGAGCCGCGTCGCGCCTCGGGTTGGTCGCCGTCGTGCCGATATAACGAATACGGCCTTCTTCCTTGAGTTCCTGAATGATGGGCATCTGCGTCGGCAGGTCGGCCAGGTTGTGCACCTGGATCAGGTCGATAGGGTCCTTGTGCGCTCGTTCGAACGAACGTTCCAGTTGTGCTCGGACGTCGTCCGGATTTGCAGATCCAGGATCGTCGCGCCGGAGAGCGTTCACCTTCGTCGCCCAAAAGATCTTGTCGGTCATGCCCTCGTCATTGGCGATCCGCCCGCTGACCTCCTCCGAGGCACCATAGGACGGAGCCGTGTCGAATACCGTCCCGCCATTGTCGACCAGTGTCCGCATGACCTCGGCCAACGCGCTGACATCCTCGCTTTGGGCTACAGATCGGAATGTGGCGGCACTCCCGAGTCCAACGATGGGCAGTTCCTCGCCGGTCGAGGGAATCGCCCGCGTAATAAGGTCTCCAGACTCAAATGCTTCGGTGAGCCCTGCCGGTAACACGCAAGCAGCGCCAATCAGTGCCGTATTCCTGAGGTATTCGCGACGTGTGAGCATTCAGGTCTCCGTGTGATGCGAGACCTTGAATGATACCTCGATTGCGCGTTTTCGCGACTAGTGATCAGCGCGACTTCACGTTCTACATGAAGTTTGCAGCTCAAGTTCGCGATTCATGGTCCACCGTTATTTAGGAAAAGCTAATTTCAATCGCAAGCGTTGACTTCGTCCGTGATCGGCATAGATTTGATACTGAGGCGAAAGCCTCACGCGCCAACAAGTTCGCTTGTTGACAACCGCCCTGCTGAAAGAGGTCCGAGCTTCAACAAGTGTCGGGGGCGGTGGACGCAAAAGGCGGAACCGGAGGAAGAAGCGGGAAGCGCAAGCGGAACGCAGGAGCCGAAGGAACGTTACGGAGGAACTCGGAAAGCCACCGAAGCGTTACGCCAAAGGTAGCCCGATACCAAGAGTACGATCGGGTCTGGACTTGAAAGCCAGCCGCAAGGCGGGTGGGAGAGAAAAGAGCCGAAGGTGCAACAAAAGCAGATCTACCAACGCGTCCTCAAATATGGAACGGCCCCGAGCGAAAGTTCGGGGCCGTTTTTTTTGCTACTCTGGGACATATAAGAACAACAGGGAGCGACAACATGGATATCGGATGGATACAGGTTTTTGTACTGACTCTCAGCGAGTGTGTGGCACCGGCGGGGAAGACGATTTGCCAGCAACAGGAGTTCGATTTGCAGTTCCTGACACGCGCGGATTGCGAATATGCCCTGGAGCAATTGCTGACGCTCAAAGACGAATCATCGAACGTGATCGTTAATCGAAGTAAGTCGAGCTGTATTGCATCGGCTCGCGAAAGCACGATTTTCTCAACGGTCGATGATGTGAACAAAGCGACATCGGGCGACGACGGCTGGAAAGCTCCCGACAGCGCTGACGAGACGACAGCCGCTTCTGTTGTCTCGCACCAGGATCGGCTGGAAGCTCTGCCAAATTGTGAGGATTTCGATGGTGAAGGCGCCTGCAAGATGGGCGGCATCATCGTTGAAGTGGCGAACCAGGGAGAGCCTGTAGAGGTCTGGCGCCGGGATCCCTGATTCAGACCAGGTAAGGAATCACCGCGCGGCGCGTCGCCGGATAGTCGGGGAATTGCTGTCGATACCAGCGATGGATTGCCACCGCGCGAGGAAGCAGGTTGGCTAACGTAAACACTGCAAACGCGGCACCGGCGAGCGACCAGGTTGCGATCGCCCATCCCGTCCACTCGAGAATCTCGCCGAGATAGTTAGGGCAGGAGACCTGCCGATACATGCCGCCGTGCGGGACCGAGTAATGTGTTTCACCCAGCTTGCGAAGCCGGAACAGGGTGAGGTCGGCATGCTGGTTAATGATCCAGCCAACGATGAACACTGACACGCCGGCGATAAACGGTGTCGACATAAGCCACTCAACAGGGTAGTCGCCCAGGTGAGAAATCCATCGTGCGTTGATATAGCCGTTAAGTACATTGAACAGGATTGCCAGCGCAACGATGAGCATCGGAATTCGCTTGCCGGTTTCGCGAATGCGAAACGGAAATATGAACGTCCGGATAATGTAGTGAAATTGCCAGATCGCAAACAGAACGAGTGGCGCAGTCTCCATCGCGTTGTCGCCGGTGAAATACACCGCGGCAAACACTACGACTGCGGGACTTTCGAGCAATACCCATGCGCTGCGTGTTGAAATCGTCGGACCCCAGCCGGCGCGTGTAAAGCGTCCGTACGGAGCATTGACCCACTGCAGCAGTACGAACGTCTGAAACGCGAATGCGAACATGGCCAGAACCAGCCAGTGGTGCACCTGCAGTTCGGCGATCTGTCCGTGCATGACAGGATCAATCTTTCAGGTGGTATGTCCAGCGACCGTAGACATACATGCCCGCGGCGGAAATCAGGCCTACCGAACCCATGATGAACCAGACTTTGCCAATATTGTTCGCCGCGTAAAGCTGTGCCGTAATTGACTCGGCGCTTTGACCGCTTACCTCGATCAGCCTCTGAAAGGCCTCACCGATTGGCACAGCGTCAACCTCAGCCGGTGTCAACCCTTCATCAAGTAATGAGGTTCGCGATAACGTGTCCTTGGCGCCAAATTTGCCGTAGAGATACTGGCCAAGAAAACCTTCCGCTACCCATCCGATGCCGAGCGGCAATTGGCTAAAACCGAGATACATGGCCTTTTTTTGCGCGGGCGCTATGTTGCCGAGGTACTCGGAGCTTTTTGGACTCGACAGCATTTCGCCGAGCGAAAAACAGACGATGGCGGCAACAATGATCCAGACAAAGTTGAACCCGCCCATCACCAGCAATGCGGCTGCGGCGAGGAAGGTGCCCAGCGCCATCGAGTTGGTCGCCTTCAACAGGGCGCTCCAGCCGGCAACAATAAAGCAGAAGAACATGATCAGCATCGCGTTGATGTTGACGAGACCCTCAGGCTGAATGCGCTGGCCATCATTCGTCATTCCGAGTATGAAGATCCAAAAGCGGCTGTCGGTGCCATCCTCACCGAACAGATGGCGAACCATGACCGACGTGTCGACCCAATCGCGGAAGTACAGCGGGCCAACATCCCAGAATACCCAGAGCATGAACCAGAATCCGGAGAACAGCACCATGTACCACAACATCACCGGCCGCAGCAGCTCATCCAGGCTGTCGCGCCAAAGGCTGGTTTCCTGGATTTCTCCGGATTTGACCCTGGCTCGGTGCGCCAGGCGCTCTTCCTTGTCCTGCTCCTTGTAGCTCAGAAGTAACAGGAAATTGAGTGAAATAATTGCCGCACAAGCATAGAAAACATACGCCCATTCGAGTTGGCGAAGCTGAGCAGCCAATAGCGGGCCAATGAAGCCACCGATGTTGACGGTCTGGTAAAACACGCCCCAGGCCATGGAGCTGTTCTGACGATTCGTCGCCTTGACGATCGTGCCCTGAATCCCGGGTTTGAAAATGCCGGTTCCAAATGCGAGAACAACGGCGCCAGCCATGAATCCCCAAAATGTCGGGAACCACGCCATGAGCAGGTAGCCAAGAATTTTGAAGATAGTGGAGGCGAAGATGGTTTCTTTGTAACCCACGCGGTCGGAAATGCCGCCAGTGAGTACTGGCACGAACGATTGCACGGCCGCCCAGACAGTGAATATGATTCCTACAGCAGCACCCGTTAGCCCAAGACCTCCATTCGATTTCGCATCGGTCGCATAAAGACTGGATACCTGGCGTACGCCATAGAACGCCAGTCGTTCGACCATTTCCATGCCGCCGCAAATCCAGAAGACATAGGAAAGGCTGCCGATCGCAGCCCAGATACCCAATTGCTTGACGTCTTTGACGCTGGTGGTGTGAGTATCGAGATCAGAATCGGCCATGTTTGTGCCTTGTTTATTGTTGTTAGCCGGCATTTTAGCAGGGAAAGCCGGGAAACTTTCCACCTGGTCCAAGGACTAACGGATGAAGAATCAAAAAATGCATAGGGGAAATCTGATGAAACAACTACTGGTTGGCGTTCTTGTCCTGGTATTGCTTGCTGGCTGTGGCGATAACCACGGATGTAGTCCTTGCACGGTCGGCGACCCGCCAGATGCTCCGCCACCACTCGTAACGAGTGCGGCAGATCAACTCGCTACTGATCTACAGGGCTTGTCGCTCGATGACTATTACAACGTATCGATCAGCGCGCTGGTCCAGCGTTCGCCGGAAACTCTTATCTGGCGGTCGTTGCTCGATGTGTATCCGCAGGCTGCTGCGAATCTGGATAGCCTGTCCGATGGCTACCAGCGTGACACCTTCGCCATGTACCAGGTTGCGCTCGATGCCTTGCTGACCTACGACCGCTCGACGCTCGATACGGAAGGCCAACTGGATTACGACGTTTATGAGTGGTACCTGCAGGACGTCGTCGACCGTCTGCCGTTTATCTACCATGACTTTGCCGCGAGCTACGGCCTATTTGGCGCTCAGCGCGACACCGAACAGCTATTCACCGAGGTTCATCCGCTGAATGTAATGCAGGACGCGGAAGACTACGTGACTCGACTGGGAAAGGTGGAAGCCAAGTTTGCACAACTTGTCGATCACTTGAGATTGCAGCAACAAAACGGCATCGTCGAGCCGGCCCTGACAATGCAGGTCGCAATCAACCAGGTATCTGCGATGGCGCAAATGCCCGCAGACCAAAATCCTTACTACACAAGGCTGGCCGAAGACATCGGCAACATCCCGGGATTCGACCAGGCACAGCGAGACCTCTTGCTGAACCGGGCCCTGAGTATGATTGACCATGGCGTCCGGCGGGCGTATCAGGATCTGCTCGCGAATTTGCAGGTACTGCGTTCGCTTGCACCGTCGTCCATCGGTGTCGGGCAGTATCCCAATGGCGAAGCGTACTACCAATACGCGTTACGGCATCACACGACCACCGACCTGACCTCCGCCGAGATCCACCAGCTCGGTCTCGACGAACTTGTGCGCATAAAAGCGGAAATGCGAGTCATTTTCGATCAGCTCGGTTACCCGGCCAACGAAACACTGCCACAGCTCTTCGCGCGCGTTGCGGCGGATGGCGGCATAATCCCGGCGGCCAATGTGAAGTCGACCTACGAAGCGATCATCGACCTCGCCAGGCAGAATGTTGGCGACGCCTTCGATGTGTTCCCGTCGGCCGACGTAATAGTAATCGGTGTACCTTTCGGTGGTTTTTACATTGGCCCTTCTACCGACGGCACGCGTCCTGGCGCATTCTATGCCGGCACACAGAACGATGAGCCCTGGTTCCAGATGAGATCGCTGTCTTATCACGAAGCCATTCCCGGCCATCACACGCAGATCGGGATTTGGTACGACCAAAATCTGCCTGTGCCACGACAGGCGGCGCGATCAACTGCATTCATCGAAGGGTGGGCCCTCTATGCCGAGCGCCTGGCCTGGGAGCTCGGCTGGCATGAAAACGATGCGTACTCGAACCTGGGCCGGCTGCAGTATGAGGCGCTACGCGCGTCGCGGCTGGTAATGGATACAGGCATCCACAGCATGGGTTGGTCGTTCCAGACGGCTTGGGAGTTCAATGTCGACAACATCGGCGCGACGCCTGGCTCGTCGCAAGGCTCGGCGGCCCGCTATAGCGTATTTCCCGGCCAGGCGACGGCGTACATGATCGGCATGCTGACAATCCTGTCGGAACGGCAGCGGGCCAAGGATGCGCTGGGCATGCAATTCAATCTCAAGGCATTTCACCGCGCAGTATTGACGAGTGGCCCCGTGTCACTGGCGCTGCTCGACGAGATCGTGGATCGGTATATAGCGGACACGCTCGCTCCCTGAGGCAATAACCCCGAATCGTCAGATTCGGGGTTGACAGCCATAAACAGAATGAGTATTCTGTTTAGCCATGGTCAGAACACGCACATTTGATCCTTCGGCGGCGCTGTCAGCGGCGGTCGATTTATTCGCATCGAAAGGGTATGCCGATACCTCGATGGAGGACATCGTCAAGGCGACCGGTGTTAGTCGCTATGGGATCTACGGCACCTTCGGCAATAAGCGCGAGCTGTTCGAGCAGGCGCTCGAGCGCTTTGCCGAGGGCATGGGCAAGCAGTCTTTTCTGCGTTTGCTCGAGCCGGACGCATCGTTGGACCATATACGCAAGATCTTCGACGAGCGCATCGCGGACATGTGTTGTTCCGAGGAGCACAAGGGCTGCCTGTTCATTCACACCGCCATGCAACTGGCGCCCGAGGACGACGAGCTGCGGGATGTACTGAAGAAATTCATGAAGCGCATGTCCAAGGCTTTCACGATCGGATTGGAGTCTGCAAGAGCTAGAGGAGAAGTGCGCGCAGACCTGGATTCGGTAGCCGCGGGCGAGTCACTGACCAGCACGATGTTCGGTCTCGCCGTATTGGGACGCACTGGCTTCGGCAATGAAGCTCTGAATAGCATTGTGAACAGCACGTTGGCTTCCATGTCGGCCTGAAACATTTTTTTTGACCAAACCAGAACGAGTGTTCTGATTAATAGAGGAGCAAGTATCATGTTCAATCGTAATAAAGCAGTAGTAAGCATTGCCCTGGCGAGCCTGTATGTATTCGCATCGCCGGCCGGTGCTGCCACGGTTGCCGAGTCGGGCGTGGAAAACGAGGTGAATTCCTGTGTCGCGGCGGTGCGCGAGCATCTTGATTATGCCGACGCCACGAAGGTTCGTCATGAAATCACCGCGATAGAGCGTCGCACAGTGGGTTACACGCTGAAGATCAGCACATCGGTGTACGGCGAGGCTGAAGAGCAAGCAATTCGCGCCTACGCAGCAACCTGTGTCGTCAATGGCGACAATTTGCCCTTGAGCTTCGACATTACAGAAAACAGCTAGGGCGGAACTCAGTCGGCCAACATGTAGATCTTCCACAGGTCCTTCTGGCTCATCGCCATAAACGGCCTGATCGCCAGTTTACCCGTTGTTCCGATGCTGCTTTCGAGATAGCGCAGTTCTTCCAGCTTGGCCTTGGTTTCGTCTCCGGTCTTATTATCGAAACCGGACTCGCGCATCATTAGCAGGCCCTTCGCGCGGATCGACAATTCTGTATGCAAACGCAGGTAGCAAAGCAGATCGGCGACTATCGGGCCTTCGAATTTCTCTTTGAGCGAGTGCAGATAGAGGCCGACTTTCGACGTCGACAATTCGCCTGAGTTGATCAATTCGAGCAGCTCTGTGTCGGCATCGAAGCCCATGCCGAGCCAATCCGAAACAGCTTTTTCGCTGCGCTCGAACACCGCTACGAGCAGTAACGGCAGAATTAGCAGGACCGCCAGCGTATTGATGATTGGCATGAAGAAGAAGTGATTAAAGACCGAGTGAGTAATCACGGCGATGACGAATCCTGGTACGAATGCGGCTTTACCGATCGTATGATTCTTGCCGACGATCGCGTGTGTAGTCACCGCAAAAATTGCCGTTGCCCCGCCATGCATCAGTGCAGTCCCAAAGCCGCGGACGATCCAGGTACCCAGTTGGGTCTCGGGTAATATGCGCAGGAAGTAAAGGTTCTCCAGGATCGCGAAGCCGGCGCCGACCGCGAATCCCAGGATAGCCGCATCAACGAGAAAACCAATACGATTGTGTCGCAGGAGCACAATGATGACGAACGCCTTCAGTGCCTCTTCAACTACCGGCGCGACATAGCGCGTATACAGTGTGAAGTCTATTTGGAGCAGGTCGAGCCCCAGCACACTGATCGGGTAAGAAAGAGCGGCAGTGCCGCAACCGAGAACGATTACGGTCAACACCAGGCGAATCGGTACAAGTTTATAGCTGTCGAGATAGACCAGTGCAGCGAGGAAACAGCTGACGGGCAGCAGCCCGAGCAGCAGGTGAATGACCAAGTCGGTTGTCACATTATTTTCAGGGAGATCATGAACTCGTCGTCTTCGAAGTCTCCATCACCCCAGCCTTTCGCATAGCCGGCAGAAAATGTTAGATCGAACCTCGACTTCATCTTTATCTGGAAGTCGATTTGCATGCCAACGTTATTTGCCCTGGTACGGATTGCATCATCGTCAATGTTTGACTCGAGTATGCTTGCAAATATTGCCGGCCTGATCCAGGAGACGTAGAAATTGGGTGTACCGGCACGCTTGAAGTGAATGGGTGGCAGATTCCACTCGAGCATGCTGCGATAAAAATTGCGGCCCGGAATCGCATTCAGTTCAAAGCCGGGCAGGGCATAGTAATGCCGGTATCGTTTGACGTCGCCGCTATCAATGTAGTTATTGCCGAATCCACCAAAGAAAAAATTCGAGAATTCATCATCCGGCTCACCGAACGCTGCGCCCACGGCGTTGCGGAACCAGATTGACGAGTGCTTAAGCGGCAAGGCGAACCCAAAATCGAATTCGGCACCAATCTTCGGGATCGTATCGCCGTCAACACGATTGACCGTTGCGGCCAGGCTCCACTTGAATCCCTTCTCGTCGTCAACGGCGCCAAGCGAGCGGCGCAGGTGCTCATACTGGAGGTCGGCGTACAACGTCGTCATCTCATCGAATGTCACCGGGATGTTCTGGTAGCGAGGTAGTGCGTCCATGTCCCGATGATGGCTGAGTTCGGTTGAGAATCGCAGCACACGTGGTTCGTCGTATAAGAGCGTCTTGTCGTAACCAATGGTGTAACGCTGCCCCTTGCGGCTTTGTTTGGTCGGGCCAAACAGGTCATAGAAATCCGAGTAGTTGAGGTGCGCGCCGAAATGCCAGGTGCCCGACAATGGTGATGCGCTGAATGCCGTGTGCTTGTACTCGATACTGATGTTGGGTCTTTCGTCCGATGGTAGTTCACTGTCAATACTGTGGGCCGCGTCGATTGTCAGCGTGTCCAGTCGCACGGGGTCTGAGAAGTTGGCCCTGACTCCGAGCGACACGGAGTCCTTGTAGCCCTCAACGATTGGGTACCAGGATTCGCCACCAAGTTCACCAGTGGCTGAATACGTGCCTTCACCAGTCTCCAATGCATCGAGATCGATTTCTGAAACGGACCCTAATTCCCAGGTAGCGAGCACCGGATGTTTGCTAATCGTCTCGGTGCCAAGGAATGTAATCGCGCCGACGTCCTCGAGTGGTACGGGGTCGATGACTGCCGGTATAAATCCATCACCCGTGTAGTGAAATATGATCAGCGAGCCGTCTTCGCGCGGGACTGGCCGGAAAAAACCGGTGTCAGTATTGCTGACGATTTCCAGGTCCTCGGTCGCGAGTTCGTAGCGCCAGATATTGGACACACCCGTGTAGTACGAACTGCCAAAAAGGTATTTGCCATCTGCTGAAAAAACAAAGCCCTCGGGGATTGCCTGGCCCTGCTCGAAGGACTGCGTGGGTGTTACATCACCGTTTAGAAGCGACCCTATTTCGTAAATTCGCAGATCCTGCTTCCCCGTGACGTCGCCAAACGAACTCGACAGCAATTTGCCGTCAGGCGAGATATCCAGATCGGACATCCCTTCGCCATACTCGAAGGTGTGGATGACGTTCCAGTCTGTGTAAGGGTGGGGAATGCGAACCAGCGATGCCAGGCCGTGCAGGTGCCGTACGCCCCAGATCGACTTGTCTTGTGGATTGAACACGAGTTCGCCAATGCGTGCATCCTTGAGCAGCATTTTCGTCTCGCCCGACGCGAGATCGATCGCCATCAGGTCTCGAAAAGCGTAGTTGTCGGCCGTATAGAACAACGTGCGGCTATCGGGGTCGTGCGCCAGCGAAGTGACGCGATACAGCATTGGCCCTTTGACATCCTGCAGCCTCTCGATACTGCCATTGGTCATCGACAGGGCACCCACGTGCGCGACGACACCCTGGTACCTGAATGCGGCATAGAGAGTATCGTTCTCTTCGTCGAGGAATGCTCGTGAAACAGAGCCGAGCGCCCTGTCGGTGAGGTCTCGGGGAGTGGTTGTCGGATATTGCCGGATCGAGGCGAGATTTCTATTCTGGAACTCGCGTTCGAATTCGATCCACTGCAGCCAGGCAGCGTCGAGCGGAAGTCCGAAAACACGCTCAAATTCCTTTTCGTAGGATCGCTCGCTGCCTTCCTGGCGCGTTACCCATTCAATAACACGATCCGGATCGAAGTAATATGCGAGCCAGGTAATGAACCGCGTGCCATAAAGGTAAGCGTTCACGCCTACCTGGAAATCGACCTGCGTGCCCTCGGCGACAAGACCCAGCGGATCGTAAATGTGCGCGTTGTCCCTGACCATGGAACGGAAGACCATCTCATCATAAGCGCCTTGCGCGCGCCCCAGCCCGCCAGCCATCCAGGTTTCGACGAAGACGGCAATACCCTCGAGGTACCAACGCGGTGCATAGTAGCGTGGCGTGGTCAGCCAGGCATACAGCATAGACTCCGGATGCTCGGCCTGCGCCCAGACTTTTCCGCCGAAAAAACTCCTTGCCTTGTCGTCGGCGCTGTTGGTCTTGTCCGTGGTCGAGATATGCACGAGTTCATGGTTCATCCAGCTCCGCATGCGCTCGGCCGGTGCCACGGTTTCAAAGGTTGGTGGTCGCGGTGCCACGTCGACGATCACCATATTTCTCGGTGTCGGAAGGGCGCCGGCACCACCGTTATCCACGAAGTCGGTCAGTAGCACCGACACCTTATCGTAAGGTTCGAAATCAAAAATCTTCCGTTGGCCACGCATGGAGTTCTCGAAACTCCGCGCGGCATAGGGGGCAAGGTAGGTCTCATCCGGATCGAAATACAATAACCGGAGATCCTTTGTATCTTTATATTCGAGGCCTTGCGAGGCTGCAGGCGATTGAAGCGTAACCAGAGCCAACAGCAAACTTAACGTGTAGATAAGAAATGGCATCGCTTATTATTCTTCTTGTCGTGTTGTAGCAAAAGGATGCAACGGAGATACTCCGTTGCATCCTTTCTTTGGGCTGTGCCGAATTTTCGAATACTAGCTAACGTGTCATAGCATCGCGAAGTTCGACGTTATTGAGTGCATTCCTGAGTTCGAAACTATTGAAGGCATTCCGAAGCTCGACATTATTGAAGGCATTCCTCAAATCAGCATTGTTAAATGCGTCGCGCATCTCGACACTATTGAACGCATTTCGCAGCTCAAAGTTATTGAATGCGTCTCGCAGATCGGCGTTGTTAATTGCATCCCGCATGTCGGCACTGTTGAATGCGCTTCGCAGCTCAAAGTTGTTGAATGCATCCCGCATCTCGACGTTGTTGAATGCATCCCGCATCTCGACGTTATTGAATGCGCTTCTCAGGTCGGCAGCGCGCAAGTTGAAGTTCGCAAACGCATCTCTCAATCCGAACTTGAGGAAAGCATCGCGCAACGCCATGTCGTTGTTCATCGCGTCTCTGAGATCAGCATTGTTGAATGCATCGCGAAGATCCGCGGCATTGAACGCTTCTTGTAGTTCAACGTTATTGAACGCGTTTCGCATTTCAACACTATTAAACGCGCTTCGCAGTTCGACATTGTTGATCGCATTGCGCATCTCGACGTTGTTGAATGCATTGCGCAATTCCATATTGTTAAATGCATCGCGCAATTCCATATTGTTAAAAGCATTCCTCAAGTCAAAGTTGCTCATCGCATCACGCATCTCAACGTTGTTTACCGCGTTCCGTAGATCAACGTTGTTGAATGCATTGCGCATCTCAGCGTTGTTCATTGCGTCTCGCAAGGCCTCGTTGTTCATTACCTGTTGAAAAGCATCGGACTGAATCAGTTCTTGAATTGACTCGTCGCCGAGTTGAATCGAATCGGAGCCCGGTTGTTCGGCCCGATAGCGTTCTGCGGGCGCCACCGCTCCGGTCAAAGCATCACCTGGCGGGTTGGTCAGTCCGAAGTAAGCAATCGCACCGCCAAAAACTGCCCCTAGTACAAATGCGGGGATTGTCTTATTGCTAGTAGCCATTTTCCTTTCCTCCTAAGCCCGTCAGGGCCCCCAATATTCATTGAACCTGTATATAAGTACCCGGTAGTTCCGAAAAAGTTGGTTTCTTATCCGGTCTGACCGGGTTGTGTGTACTGGATATCCGTGTCGTAGACGATCTGTCCTTGTGACATAAACTGCAGATTGATCGAGATGTTGCGGTCGCCTGCGTTGTGCAGGAACAGCGCATAACGGCGCTTGCCCTCGATTTGCATGGTAACCCGACCGGATTGCGCAGAAATACTGGCCCCCGGGCTCTCGAGTTGCGCAAAACCGTTGAACCAGACTGTCTGGTCGGAATACGAGGCGATGATGTCCACCGGACCGCTCGATACCAGGTCGAAATCGACAATCAGCAACGGGCCGCTGCTGCGCAGCGATACTCGGCCGGCGACTTCGGGCCGGTCGATCCGTGTGCTCTGGATGCCCGGTCCATCCGGCACTTCCGAAGAAATGGTCCCGACCAGGCCCGTGACGTCAGTGAATGCGTTGTTCGAGAGCTGGTCCGAACTGACCAGGGTTAGCGTAATCAAAGAGCCCGCCGCGAACATGCCAGCATAACGCATGGCCGGCGACGCAAGCAGGGAATGCAGCATATTGCTGCGCCGCTGCTGCGCTTCGGTTTTCGGAATCGAAGCCATGATTGTGTGTTTCAGGTGCACCGGCGGATCGAGGTCCGGTAACTCGTTGAGTGACGAATTCAGCGCGGACAGTTCTGCGTGCATCGCCTGCGCCTCAGGGCTATCGGCTAACAACGCCTCGAGCTCCTGCCTGTCAGCCGGACCGATCTCACCGTCGATATCGGCGTTGATGAGTTCGACAATGTTCGGATCAATAGCCATTAGTGCAAACCCTGTTTTGTGAGCCTCTCCTGCAGCAGCTGCCTGGCAGTATAGAGGCGCGATTTAACCTTTTTTTCAGGAATATCAAGCACTTCACTAATCTCGATATAACTGCAACCCAACACATGCTTGAGGACAATGACAGCTCTGTATTCGGATTTGATCATCATCAGCGCTGCTTCCATGCCCTCGCCGAGTTGCGCATCATCCGCCTGCTGCTCCGGTCCGTCCCCTTGATCTGCTGTCTCATGTTCAAGCGCCTCCTGGCGGCTCGACTTCTTCAGCCAGTTAATCGACTCATTCAGCGCTATGCGGTAAACCCAGCTAAAAAAGCGGTGCGAAGGGTCGTACTGGTCCAGGCTTTCATAGACCTTGAGAAACACTGTTTGAGTTACGTCTCGCGCGTCATCCGGGTTATGCAACATCCGGTACGCGGCGTTGTAAACGGGTTTCTCGTACTTGACCAGCAATGCTTCGAATGCCTGCCGGTCGCCTTTTAAGCAACGCTCCATTAACGCCTTGTCGTCTGGCCTACTCATACTTACAACCGGGCACAGAAAAAGTTGGCGGCCGAACGGCCTCCGTTGGATATGTTACTGGCGTCCATGTGGATAGCGCCCCCTTCCCTGACGCGATCTCGGATCGACCTTTACTGCGCTTCTATCTCGAAGATCGAGTGGAAACCCGAGTATCGGAAAACGTCATGTATGTGATTGTTAACGTTTATTATTTTTAGACCTGCTCCGCTCTCGACCAGGCGTTTCTGCGTTTTAAGCAGTATACCCAGCCCGGCGCTCGAGATGTATTCCAAATTAACGAAATCCAGCGTACTCGAGCCATCGACTGAGTCTAAAAACTCTTCCGCTGTTGCGCATTGCGCGGCATCGAGCCGGCCACTGCACAGGATCTCGCCATTTTCCCCAAATTCGATATTAAACATAGAGTTAACCTGACTCCTTGGTAAATCTTACCGTACTCTGCCGGTCGTGGTACTTGTATTCAAGGTTGTCGACCATTTGTTGCACCAGATGCAGGCCCAGGCCGCCAGGCACGCGACTGTCCAGCGGCAAGTCGGTATCGATATTTCTTGGTGCCGAAACATCAAACGGATCGACATCAAAGTCGGTCATCGTGACGGTCACTTTGCCGTCGCTCGCAGACACGTCGAGCAGAATATCGTTATCGTTGTCCGGGTAGTATTTCACCATGTTGACGTACAGTTCCTCGAGCGCGAGCTGTATCGGGAAGCGGACTGCATCCTCGACATTTCCGGATGCGAAGACGTCTTCGGCGAATTGGTAGATGTCACCCAGTGCGTCGAAACTTCGTGTAAATTTTCTCTGCATGAAGTGCCGCGCCTACCTGGATCGGCGTGCCAGCACGATCGTAATGTCGTCTGCTTGCGGAACACTGCCACCGTGGTGGCGAACGGCACGCGTGATTTCTGCAACGACCGCTTCGGCGTCGCCGTCGGGCAGGTTGTCGATAACACCGGCAACCCCATCCTGGCCGAACTGCACACCTTGCTCGTTCTCATACTCGTAAATGCCGTCCGAGATCAGCCCGAGAATGTCACCGGGTTCGAGATCGATCTCCTTCGGTGCCGCCAGGTTGGTCTGTGGCATGTAGCCGAGAGGAAACGTCGTGGCCTCATGCCAGTCGTACTCTCCGCTCGCCGCGTGATAGTGCATGATCGGCCCCTGGCCGCCGGAGTGAAAATTCACCTTGTGCGTCATCGCGTCGAGTAGCCCGAAGAAGCCCGTGACGAAGCGGTCATCAGGCAGGTCGTCACACAACTGGTCGTTGATGTGCATGAAGGCGTCGTCGAGGCTCGATTCGAGCCGCAGCGATACGCGCAACATCGCGCGAACCTGCGTTGCGCTCAGGGCCGGGCCGATGCCATGGCCGGTCGCATCGCCCATTAACAGGAACAGGCGATGGTCGTCGAGCGGCACAAAGTCGTACAGGTCTCCACCCGTCTGGTCCGTGGGCAAGAATGCGCCGGCAAAGCCGTAGCCCTCGATTGTCGGCATTTGTTTGGGCAGTGTTCCCATCTGCACGTCGCGGGCAACGGTTATTTCACGGTCGAGTCTTTCGGACTCGATTATCTGTTCCGTGATTTTGGCCCGATGCAGCACTACGGCAGCCTGCGCCGCAAGCGCTGTGGCGATGAACTCGTCCTGTTCGTCAAAGACGCCATCGATTTTGTTGAGAATTTGTAGGACGCCGACGAGCGAGTCTTCAAAGCCCAGCAGCGGAATCGTCAACATACAGCGAGAGCGGTAACCGGTCTCCTTGTCGATGGCGCGGTTGAAGCGGTCGTCCGCATAGCAGTCCGGCACATTGATCAGTTTTCTCGTTTGCGCGCTTTCACCGACGATTCCCTTGTTAGCCGGAATGCGGATCGTGCCGAGCTCGGTCGCAACCCGAACCACGAGTTCATCAGTTTCCTCGTCATAAAGAAAAACCGTGCCGCGATCAGCATCGAGAATATTCCTCGATACGTCAACCACCTCGTTCAGCATCGTGTCGAGATCAAATGGCGCGGCCAGCTTTCGCGTGACCTCGAGAATTCGCCGCAGCGCTTTTGCCTCAGCCACCACGGATCAGGTCCTCGTCGACTCGGTCATCGGGATGCGGACGTACTGGATCTCGATATCGGAAATCCTGGCCGTCATATGCTCCGCAAGTTCTGGCACGACGTAGCCCGAGTGTTCCAGCGCCCGGTCGGTGACCAGCGTCTCGGCCTTGATCGCGAGATCCTCGCCGAGTTTCGATGCCGTGTTGACCGGGTCGCCGTAATAATCGGCAGAATCGATGAGCAGCACGCGCCCATAGTCGATGCCGATAGATACGTAAATCTGCTCCTGTATCGGAAACAACTCGTTCGACTTGAACAAGGCAGCATTGATGTCGAAACTGGCCTGGATAGCGTCGTCGGTACGCTCAAAAAAAGCGTAGGTGTTATCCGCGTCGCACTTGAGAAGCACGCCATTATTCGCTGCAATGATCGGCGCGATCGTCTGCCTTGCGCGGTGAATCAGTTTGAGAAAGTGACAAACTCCGATTTTGCGCGAGGTGCTGGAGAAGCTAGCCATATCGGAGATAAAGACAGCGCCCTCGGTACCGAATTCCTCCCAGATCTTGCTGCGCGCGGCCTCCTGATCGGCCGGGTCGGTGATTTCCGCAAAATCGGCAATCAGCTGATCGAATGGGTTATGTCCCGTTAGTGCGTTGTGAATCGAGTTGTCTGCCATGACGAGCCCCGAATTTATTGTTGTTTTAGTAGTGAATGGTGACAGTATATCCCGATGATTCTGGGACTGTTAGCCGCATCAATACATATATGCGCGACTGCGGGCGAGGAGCTCACGTCGTGGAAATAGCCACTATCCTGATTGCCATGCTGATGACTGGCGCAGTCGGGGGCGTTCTTGCTGGTCTGTTGGGAGTCGGTGGCGGTATTGTCATTGTGCCGGTATTAGAGGCAGCGCTCGCGATTGTCGGCGTCGATCCCAGCGTACGCATGCACATTGCCGTTGCCACATCGCTTGCGACGATCATTCCCACGTCGATTTCATCAGCCCGGGCGCACTATCGGCGCGACGCTATCGATTTCACTGTCATTCGCTTCTGGGCGCCGTGGATAACGCTGGGCGCGGTTGTCGGCGTCGTCATTTCAGCCAACGTCAGCGGCGATTTCCTGTCTGCAGTATTTGCGGTCGTCGCATTCACGGTTGCGGCGAAGATGATGCTGCCGCTTGATGATACGAACCTCGCCGATGACGTTCCGAGAGGCGTCTTCGGGTTGTTGATTCCTGTGGGTATCGGATCGATTTCAACATTGATGGGCATCGGCGGCGGCACCCTGAGCGTCACCGCCATGACGCTGTCGAGCAAGCCGATCCATCTCGCTGTCGGGACATCGTCGCTGTTTGGCCTCGTGATCGCGATTCCGGCCACGGCGGGTTACATACTGAGTGGCTGGGGCAACTCATTGCTGCCGGCTGCCAGCGCGGGCTACGTGAACCTGGTTGGCTTCGGCGTGATAGCGACCGCAACAGTCTTTTTTGCACCGCTCGGCGCGAGGATAGCCCACGCACTGCCGCGACGACGTCTCAGCGCGCTATTCGGCGTGTTTCTGCTCATCGTCGGGCTGCGAATGGCGTATCGCACGCTGGCCTGAGCGCAAATGAGGAATCAGTCCTCGACCTGGCCCAGCCGGCGATAATAGTCGGCGATTATCTCGCGATGCTCTTCAGGAATGTCTTCGATTGCACTGCTGCGAATGCCGGGTCTGTCGCCATCGATTGCATCGGCCAGCTGCAACTCCATTTGCTCGACGAGGGCCAGAGCCTCACGGGCTTCTCTCGCCAGGATGTCAGGATTGCCACTGAAGTCTGACGCGCGAATGCCCGCCGCGAGCTGGCGCAGTGAGTCGACGTCACGCGGCTCCACGCCGGAGTTGGAGAACGCACGTAGCAGTTCGGTGACCTCGCGGGATACATCGCGCGCTTGCTGCCTCAGTTCATCGCTGTCACTCGCAGCCTGCTGCAGTGCCCGGCGCAATTCCCTGGTCTCGGCTAATGCGGCCCGCATGCGATCGTCTGTACCCGGCTCACCATTGGTCCCGGCGCCGATCATCTCCTCGGCCCGCTGCAGATCCTGCCGCAGTTGCCGCAGCGAATCAGTAACGGCGCTCTCGCTCGACGCGACATAAATCGCCTCGCCCTGTTCGATATAGGCGGCTGCCAGGGCGATTCGAGCCTCGACCTCCATATCCTGCAATTTGCCAATACCATCGCGCAGTTCATCGGCGACCTGCGGCTGGTCATTCTCGAAGGTCTGTGCCGTGCCGAGCGCATCACGTTGCAACCCCTGCAGGTCGGTAAGCAGTTCTCGTTTCTCGGCGGCGATCGCCAGCTCCTCGTCGAAGCTCAGACCACTGGCGAACGGGTCACCGTCGTCGCCACTTTCGAGAATCTCACGGACGGCCTCCTGCAGTCGTTGGTCCAACGCGGCCTGCGTATCGTGCAATTCTTCAGCTCGATCCGCCAACTCATTGACGGCCGCCTGCATCGCGCGCTGCCGCGCCTCTGCCGCGTTGTTACGGGCGCCTTCGAGTTGACGTTGAGCCTCGTCCATGGCGCGTTGTGCTGACGCCGGGTCGTCGCTCTGCTGCATCGCCTCGTTGGCCTCATTCATTGCCCGCATGGCACTCGACAGGCGGCGTTGCAGCTGTTCGAGTTCGCTGTCGCCGCTGCCGGACAGTTCTTCGAGACGACGTTTGAGCTCTTCAACTTCACGGCGCAACATTTCCTGTTGCCAGCGCTGTTCCGGGGTCGGTGTCTGCGAGCGGCGCTGGTTGCGGGCGAGTTGTTCCTGGCGCCTCGCAAGCTCCGCGAGCTCGTCGGCTGCCTCTTCCATCTGTTGTTGTGGCGGGTCTGGTGTCGCATCGTCGCCGGTCTCATACTGGTTCTTCTCGAGATCCATCTCGAGTTCAAACATCTCACTGAGATCGCGGCCGGCCTGGCCACCGCGGCCGCTACTGTTGGCCTGCATCGAGACGTTGATATCGGTAAATACAGCTTCCGCGGCCAGCAGGTGTTGCAAGGCCTCCTGCTCGGGCGAAAGTGCGCCGTCAAGGTCAATTTCAGCAAGCATCTGCGCGGCCGGTGTCATCGCAGCAGCAGCGTCACGCAAGTGCTCAACGAATCGGGCGATCTCTTCATCGGTTGCCGTAAGTTGTCGCGCTTCGGCGCGTTGCGCCAAGGTCTCTACCTGGCCGCGCAGCGTTTCCTGCAGCCGCGATAACAACGCAGCATTGTCGTTGACAAAGGCATCATCGCCGCGGTTGTTGTCGCTTTGCTCACGAATCAGGTTCCAGGTCGAAATGATGATTTCACGCTGGCGATCGGAAACTTCATTCGGCGGTCCGCCTTGTTGTCCGCCGCCGGACTGCTGCGACTGGGAGTAACGGCGATCGAACGGCTGCACGTCGATGAAGAACATGTCCGTGCGCGCTGAATTTTCGCGGTCTTCGGCGACCGCGTAATAAGAAACGAGGTCGCCAGGTACGAGTGGTTCCGCGCCGCCGTCCGACAGCGCCTCGAGAAAGAACACGTGATTCACCTCGATAGCATCGCTGTCAGCGTCAAGTTCGACCGACTGCCAGCTACCGCCATTTACCGCATAATGAAGCTCGAGCGTAGCGACACGATAGTCGTCTTTCGCACTGATACGGGTGGTGACTTCTTCGATACGGCTCGCACTCCAGTCCCTGCCCGGACGGGCGAATTCGATGTCGGGGGCCTTGTCCTCCAAAATCGTAATGAAGTAGTCGTCGGTCAGGCGAATTCTCTCGCCACCGACCGTTGCGGCAACAAAATACTGCCCGTCTTTGTCGATCGTGAACGATGCGGTCGCGGCGTTGCCGTCGACGTCGAGAGTAATTTCCTCGTCGTCAATAACGATTGCGCCGGGCGTCATCGCCGCGTCGGTCGTTATGCGAAGTTCGATTTCTGTTTCCGCAATCGCCCGGATGTCGCCGCCGGGGTCATGCACTTCAGGTTCGCGCTCCGTCCAATCAGGATAATGGTAGGTGAGTGCAAGGTTTTCCACGCCAGGCAGATCGACAACATGAACCGCGAACGTCGGGCTGCGCACGTTGTTAGCCGACACGTAGTACTCGAGAGGCTGGCGCACGGAGAAGAATGTGAATTCGAAGCCGTCTTCTTTTACGGACATGGGTACCTGCTGCCATTCGCCATCACCGAAGCTCGCATGAACAAAGGCCTCGGCAGGATCGAAGCCCAGCATATTGGCCCGCACATTGACCGTGCCGCCCATGCGAATTCCGTCATCGCCCGGCGAGACCTCGATGCTTTGCGGTGGCAGCAGGCCCGGAAAGGCCCAGCCGACCCAAAGATCGCGCACGCCAAAGCTGTAATTGCCGGGCCCGGTCAGGGCGACCAGTAACAGCGCAGCCAGTGCGACGCCGGCTGCCGACCATGCAACGCCAAACTCGCGCGGCGATACCTGGTGCCGAGGGGAATGGCTTGCCGCGATTTTCAGCGTCTCTTCGGCGAGCAACTCGCGCATTGGATTCGCGTCATCTCGTGTGTCGACATAAGCCTCGACCCTGCCGCTGAAAGCGGGTGTCCTCATTTCGATGTCGTGCGCTGCTGAGACATCGATGCGCCGCTGAAGTACCACGATGAAGTACCAGGCAAGGCCGCCGATGCTCAGTGCCAGCAGAGCGCGCGGTGCGATCATGAAATCACTCGGGAATCCGGCGCGAATGGCTGCCGCGACAGTCAACATCGATATGACGAACGCTGCGATGGCCATCGCGGCGATACCACGGGCTATGGCAAGCCGCTTCAGCCGTTGCCGGAACGATTCCAGGTACTGTTCAAACTGCTTCGAAAACGTCATCAGTTCGATCCACCGCTGGTTCTGGGCGCCAGGTACCAATTACCGAGCAGCGACTCAGCGATCAGCACCATGACCAGTATAAAGAGCAGTGTATGCCATAGCTCGACCGGCTCTGCCTGTCGCTCGAAAGGCTGTGTCGCAGCCGCGTCATTCGAGCCGTTCATCGCATCAATCCAGCGCTGCAAGGTCTCCGCCGGCATCGGCTCCAGTTGCGATTCGCGCGGATCCACGTTGACGGCGACGACATAGTCACCCTGGGAGGTATAGACCTCGTAGAACCCTGTTTGGTCCAATTGAATCTGTTGTGCGCGTGTTGTGTCGGCAAGAGACAGCACAGTTTTTCCCTGTGGATCAATCACTTGCCCGGACAGGCCACCGATCAGCGATAGCGGCAGCGTCGAGCCGGCCGGGAGTGACCTGATAACCTGGTCTGAGCCCGACAGGTATCGTGCCGCTTCGATAACGAAACTGACAAACACGGGTCGTGTGGGCAGGTCGTTCCAACGGTTCTCGAGATCACTGCTGACCAGCAGCACGCGACCCTGGCCCAAGCGGCGTTCCAGCAGCAAGGGTTCGTCATTTTCAAGCCTGATGAGTACCTGGTCTTCTGCCTGAGGAATGACCGGCACTGCCTGTGACACATTCACCGCGTACCAACCCTCGGTTGCCGCCAGTAACGGATGCGTGGTATCGATCTGGCCAACCGACATGAAACCACCTTCCACCGAGCTGGTGCTTGCGGCGCGTATTGCGTTGTCGAGCAGGGGCAGGCGCGTTGCCGTCGCGCTGCGGCGTCCGGCAAATGCGAGTACGCCACCGCCGTTGTCAACAAACTCCATCAGCGCGCTCTCCAGCAGCGGGTCAAGCGAGCCAATATCATCAACAATTATCCACCGATAACGCGCTAACGTACGGGCGTCAAATTCTCCCAGGACCATGGGCTCGACGCGGTAGCTGCTCTTCGGGTCGGAATGCAATGCGGCTGACAAATAGGTAACGGGGAGTCCGCCGCTATTCAAGGTCAACAGGGGAATCGGCGCCGGCGGCTCATTGTGAATGACGTGGTAGCGGGAATCGTCCACAATGAGGTCATCGCGTGATTCCACACTGACGTGTACGCGGTTATCCCCTGGCTCGAGCGGCAGTCCGGCAAAACCAAGCGTTGCAGATCCCGGGCCGCTGATCTCCTGGCGGCCGACCTGCACGCCATTCACGGTGACGGAAACTGTTGCTGTCATGTCATCATCGCCGGCGCCGGCAATGACAACGTCGACGCCATCCACTGAATCTCGGATGGCCGCAATTGACCAGTTGCCGGGGGCCGCCGCCAGTGGTGAGTGAGTCTTGAGCGAGACAACTCGGGACGAGACAAGGTCCGCGAACCGTGTAGGTAAGCCACTGTCCTGAAAATCGCTGATGACGTGCAAGGTCACGGGCGCGGGCAGGGTTTCGGCGAGCCGGTCCACGACAGCCATTGCATCGCCAAAATCGAGTCGTGCGGCGTCCGGTCTGAGTCCTTGTATTGCAGCCAGATGCGTACTGCGATCCTCCGAGAGCCCGGACTCTTCGCGCACGTCGCTGCTGGCCGAGAGCACTTGCAGCATCGCGCCCCCGGGCGCCGATTCAATAGCGTCTCCGGCGAGGTCAGCTGCCTTTTCGAAAATGCCCTGACGGTCCATCGAGGCAGACGTATCAACGAGGATCAAATGCGTACCGTCGGGGCCCGGCCCGGGCAAAGTCTCCGGATTGGTCCAAAGGGGCTTTGCGAAAACGAGTGCGATGATAATCAACAGTGCGGCACGCAATGCCAGCAATGCCAGGAACTTGAGTTTCTTGCGCACATGAATCTGCTGCTCGGTCGTTTCCAGCAGCATTGCCGAGCTGAATGGCTTGCGGTCCGAACTCTGTGTTTGCAGGCGGTGCAGCCAGAACGGCAAGGCTACCGCGAGAGCGCCCAGCAAGAACAAAGGTGCGACGAGGCTCATCGCTATTGCCGCCTATGCCGAAACAGCAGGTAATTGCGCAAGGCCTGGTCCAGCGAATCGCTGGTCTTCACCAGGACGTGATCGGCGCCGATACCCGAAGCCGCTCTCGATAGTGCATCTACGTGAGCACGGATGCGTTGCGGGTAGGCCTCCCGCATGAATTGAGGAGCGACTTCGACAGCCTCGCCGGTTTCGAGATCTTCGAGCAAGACGTTGGAGCGAAACTCCGGGTCGAGTTCCTGTTCGTCGAGGACCTGGAACAGCACGACATCCTGACCTTGCCACGCCAGCGGCCGGACGCCGTCGAGCAGCTTGTCGATGTCACAATAGAAATCGGAAATGACTGCGACGAGGCCTCGGCGTACCGACTGCTCCCGGAACTTGTTGAAGGGTTTGTCGAATTTGGTGCCAGTGCGCGCTACGGCGGAGTCAATGCAGTGCAAGACACCTTGCAGCTTGCCGGCGCGCGAACCAGGGGCACGATAGTCACGCACTTCCTCGTCGAAAATCATACAGCCAACCGCATCGTGCTGCCGTGACGCCAGATAGGCGAGACTGGCGGCGAGGAATTGGCCGTAACGCAGCTTGCTGACCGGTGGACCGCCAAACCCCATTGACGCGCTCGCGTCCAGCAACAGCATCAGGTGCGAATTGGTCTCACCGAGGAAGCGCTTGATGACCATCTTGTCGGAGCGCGCGAAGACGTTCCAGTCAATAAAGCGCGGGTCGTCTCCCTCCGCGTAGCTGCGGTATTCGGCAAATTCCTGGCTGAAGCCGAACTTGGGTGACCGATGCAAACCGATCAGGAAGCCTTCGACAACCGAGCGAGCGACAAGATCAAGATTCTTGAGATGTGACAAAACCTCGGGTTGCAGCAGATCCCGTGCAGTGGAGCGGTCGGCACCCAGTGCAGCCACGATATCAGCCGTCCACCTTGTCGAGCATCTGCGTCAGAATGTCGTCGACGCTCATGTCGTCGGACTCGGCAAAGTAGTTGCACAGTACGCGGTGTCGCAGAACAGGCAGCGCCATATTACGAACATCGTCCTGTGTAACGTGATAGCGCCCCTCGAGCAGTGCACTGGCCTTGGCGGCCAGGTTGAGGAACATGGTAGCGCGCACGCTGGCGCCGAAGTTCACGTAGCGTTTGACCACGTCGGGTGCGCCATCTTCGGCCGGGCGCGTTGCACGTACAAGGTTGACGGCATAGCGATTGACCGCTTCCGACACCGGGACCTGCCGGACCAGCCACTGGAATTTCACTATCTCTTCGGCGTTGGTGCAGGCTTTGACGGGTGGAATGTCGACGCGAGTTGTGAAGCGGTCGACAACAGCTAGTTCATCGTCGTCGCTGAGGTAGTCGAGTAAGACGTTGAACAGGAATCGGTCGAGCTGCGCTTCGGGTAACGGGTAGGTGCCTTCCAGTTCGATTGGATTCTGCGTGGCGAGCACGAAGAAAGGTGGCTCGAGTTCATGTTTCTCACCGCGCACCGTCACCGAGCGTTCCTGCATGGCCTCCAGCAACGCCGCTTGCGTCTTCGGCGGTGTGCGGTTGATCTCGTCGGCCAGCAACACGTTGGTGAAGATTGGTCCCTTGACGAATGTCCACGAACGGTGACCCGTCGCCGAATCTTCTTCGATGATGTCGGTGCCGGTGACGTCGGTCGGCATCAGGTCGGGCGTGAACTGAATGCGCTTGAACGTTAGCCCGAGCGCATCGGCCAGGGTCTGGACCAGAAGCGTTTTGGCGGTCCCGGGCATACCCGTTATCAGGCAGTGTCCACCAACCAGCAACGTCACGAGCAGGTGCTCAACAACATCGTGCTGGCCAATGATGACCTTGCCGACTTCGTTGCGAAGGCCGGTCATCGCTTTTCGGAACACCTCGATCAGTTCGCGAACTTCGTCAGTTTTGAATACTTCGTCGGTTTTCTTTTTCGCCATGCCGTTATTTCCGTCAGGTTGGGTTATTCGTCTGCTTCAGCGCTGGCCAATTTGAGCAGCAAGCGCTGTGCGGGTCTGAAATTGGGCGCAACGTCGAGTGCCTGCAGCAAATGAGCCTGCGATTGCTCGGTATTGCCGAGTTGGTATTGTGCCCTGGCAAGTCGATACCAGGCTGTCGCCATGTCGTGCGGCTGCAGAGACAAAGCAATTTCGTACTCCCGCAGCGCCTCTTCGGCGCGTTCCGAAGCCAGCAACAGGTCGCCGAAGTTGCCGTGCAGTTCGCCGTCGAGCGGATTAACAAGATTGATGCTGATATACACGTCAATAGCGTCATCGCCACGGTCGGCTTCCAGCAGCCAGTTGGCGAGTCTCTGCAGTGGGGTCGGGTCGTATCCACCGTTGCGCCAGAAAATTTCGAGTGCCCGTAACGCGCTATCGCGATCATCGAGCGCATTGTGGGCCCTGGCAAGCGCGAGGTAGGGACTGTCGGGCTCAACGTACTGAGGGATGATCGCGACGAGTTTGTTGGCGAGTTCAATAACATCCTGCCATTCTTCCTCGCCCAGCTTAATGCCAATCTCGACCTGAGTGTGGTGCCATTTGTCGAGGCTTTCGAGGGCGGCGCCATGCTGCAAAGCGACGAACTCGGCAAAACGTCCGTCAAAAGCCTCCGGCTCGAGGCCCGTTACGGTCACGATGGCTTCCCCGGTGTCGAGGCCGTCACGGAATGCGAGCAGCAGCTCGCGAAGCTTGCCGGTGTCAAATTCCTGTGCGATGAAATCGCAGACCAGCCCCGCCTGCATGTACGACACGATGATCTGCTCCTCATAGGTCGGTCGCAGGAATCCCTCGTCGAGGTTCACGATTGGCAGGAAGCGATCATCCTTCATGGCATTGTAAACGGACATCGGGATGCGCACACCCGGATTGGGCCCGCTGCGCCATTCCTCGTACACAGAAATGCCCTCGCTGTACCAGCGTGGCACCAGGTGTCCCGTTGCCTCGAGCGTGAAGACATGCGCCATCTCGTGCCACAGTGTAGTGCCCCACTGGAACTGGTGTGATGGCCGGCCGGACGGTGAGTCCATCGCGATGAGGTAACCGAAGGTGGCGCCAAGTATGCCGAGCCCGGGCATGCCGACTGTTCGCACGGCGAAGTCGTCGTGGTCCGGGTACATCTCGATGACTACCGGCTCGCGCAGCGCGTAGCCGTATCGTTCGGAGAAGACGGCGATACTGTCTCGGGTCAGTTCGATCGCGTAAGGCGCCAGGGCTGCCGACTCATCTTTGTGCAGGCGCAGAATGACGCCTACGTCACCTTCGGTATGCGGCGCATCGTCAACCAGGCGAAAGTTGTCATACGAGTCCATGAGCCGCAGCGTGTTGACGGCGCGCGGGCTGAACGGGTCGAGCTCGTACGCTCTTTCGAGATGCGATCGTGCACGAGTCATCTGGTTGTCACGCAACAGATTAATACCGAGTTGCTCGTGGGCAGAGGCAAGGTTTGGCTCTATGTCGACAGCCTTCTGGTACAAGTCGATCGCGTCGCGATAGCGGCGTGTGATCATGTAGAAATGGGCCGGCGTGGCGAAGATCTGGCCGTAGTGCGGATTAAGTCCCAGCGACAGCTCGGTCCAGCGATCGTGTTGTGTTGCATTCAACAAATCGAGTGCGGCACGTAACGAGTAGATTTCGAGCGGCGGCCATGCGCTGCCGGCAACTATCTCCTCGGCCGCGATGAGCGCCGCTTCCGCCTCGTCGTAGTTACCTCCCTCGAGTGACACGCGCGCGACGAGCAGCCAGGCCCCGAGCGCAGCGCCGTCATCGGGTGCTATGCCGGTCATGAGTGGCTCGAGGTAGGCGTTAGCCGCGGCCTCGAAGCTGTCGACCAGGACGCGGGCTGCGCCGAGCATCGCGAAGGCGTTATTGGCATCCTCTGCGAGGACTTCGCGGTAAATATTCATCGCCTCGCCGTTCTGGTGCGAATCGGCGAACAGGTCGCCCCAGCGAACCTTGGTGTGATGGTCCTGCGGGTTTGCCGCCATGGCAACACGGAACCACTCATTGGCTTGCTTGAGATTGCTCAGCGCCCATGCGGCTTCGGCTTTCGTTGCGGCGGGTGTGTCATTGCGCAGCAGATTGGCGTAGCAGAGGCGCGATTCCTCGAGTTGCCCTTGCCAGTGCAACTGATCGCACTCGAGAACGGCAGGGTCCGTGACGGCGCCATAATGAATGCCACGACCGTGCACGATGACGGGGGTCATTACGAGGGCAATTGCAAGGATGCTGAGCTTACTCGTCCGCATCGAGCTCTTCCTGTCGTGCTTCGATCGCATCTTCAATTCGGGCGAGCTTGAGCATTTTCTCGAGCAGTGCCGACTGGTAATCCGCGATGGGCATGTCGTCTCGCGCCAGCCGCAAGGTGTCAATTTCTGCATTGGCCTCATCGCGGTCCGCAATCAGGCTGGCCAGTGCCGTATCGACGACGATGGGCCGGGTATCGTCAAGGCGCGCCAGCGCAAGGCGGTCTGCGCTATTGCCGTTGAGTTGTGGGTGTTCGGTGGCGAGCTGGTTGTTCTGCTCGAAGTAATCGCTTACCTGCCGCTCGGCAAAGCGGAAGGCCTCGTCGACAGAGATCATGCCATTCTTGTCAATGTCGGCGCCCGGGTCCGACAGCGCGGCGGCGAAGTAGTTGCCGAATCGTGTCGCGTGCCGCTCGGAGCCGCTGCGCGTCGCCAATACGACAATACGATCGTCGCCCGCAACCAGGTCAGCAATTGCACCACTCGAGCTGCTGGTGTTGACGAACAGCTGGTTCGTGGCTGGAACGTCGTCGAGCGCCGCCGCAATATCTTCGCCAGTCAGATCGGGCCCCGGGATGTTGAATTTGTACTCGTAGTCGTCGTAACTGCCGTGCCCGATCAGGAACAGGGCAAACCTGTCATTGGCGTGCATGCCGGACGTCATCGACTCGAGATGATCGAGTACGGCATCGCGAGTAGCGTCGTCGGTACGTATCAGGTGGACGTTGTCCGGATCGGTCATCGACCGCGACGCCGTATTGATGGCGCTGACCTGCTGCTCAAACTGGTCTGCGTAGACCGGGTCACCTGCCAGCCCCTCGATAACAACAACGTGAAACTCGCCCAGAACCGCCAGTGGCAGTAGCAACACTGATGCAGCAATGGCCAGTCGACTCGTCAAATCGTCCTCCATCGGCGTCGCAGCAGCCATTCTGCGAACTTTATGGACAATAACAGCAGGAACCAGGCGGGCGCATCCCAGACCGGTCTCAGGATCTGCTCGGTAATACCCACATTGGAGTATCGCAACAACTCGGTCAGGCCGTCGAGATTGCCAGGCTCGAAGTACTGTCCGCCTGTGGCATCGGAGACACGCCGCAGTAATGCTGAATTGCGACGTATATCGAAATGCTCGGCGCGGTCTGCTTCCGAATAGGCGCTGGTACGTGCAACATGGATTGCTTCACCATCACGCTCGGCAATCGCTTCAAAGTACCAGGTGCCGGATGCGCTGAGAGGTACATCGCCAATGAACACGCCGGCGTCATCCGGGCTCGGCAGCAGGTCGAGAGTGAACGACTCGCCATCCTCATGGGAAGCGACCGCCGATACACTGAGTCCGTCAACCGGTTGAAACGCATCGTCCCGGAACTCGGCACGCAGCCTGATTTCGGCGTCACCATTGGCGCCACCGGCTGTCAGCGAAATCCCTGGCGGCGCGCTGGCCACGAGCGCACGCACAAACTGGCGCCAGAATGTCTCATGGCTAAGATCTTCGAGCGGCGAACTCATCTGCCAGCGCCAGGTGCCACCTGTCGCGAGGATGTAGACGTGACCTCGGCCAAATGGCTGTGTTACGAGAAGCGGTTGCTGGCCGGTCTCGGTCTGGAATTCAAGTAATGTCGTCGCGGCAGGTTTCAAAGGGCCGAGCGACTGGTAATCGGCAACCTCGGGCAGCGCAGCCCAGGCGTTGCGGTTGTCGTCAGGGGAGTCCGCGAGGCGCAGCATTTCGGTGTCGGCTCCCTGCGGCGTTAGCCGAACCGGCACCTTCTTGCGCGTGAAGGAGTCAATCGCCGACTGCGGCAAAGTGGTTGGCATCAGGTCGGCGATTGCCGACTGGCCCCAGCCACCGTTGCCGAGCCCGTTGTTCCCTGCGAGCATCAACAGGCTTCCACCACGCTCGCTGACAAACTCGCCAATCAAATTGAGCTGCGCCTCGCTAAGAGTGGCCGCCTCGACACTGCCGATGATCAATGCGTCATAAGCGAACAACTCATCGCGATCCGACGGAAAACCGTCCTGCAATTGCTCGGCCGATTCGAGTCCCTGGCGATAATACTTGTTGGGGCTGACGCGCAGCAGCGAGACCAGGCCGATATCGCCTTCGGGGCCCATTGCCCGGCGCATGAACTTGTACTCCCAGCGCGGTTCACCCTCGAAGTAGAGGACACGAAATTGTTGTTCCTCGACCTTGACGAGAGTTGAGCGCTGGTTGTTGCGCAGTTCGGGTTCATCCCAGCCGCCGTCGACACTGAATTGCAGGCGGTGGTATCCGGCATCCCGGAGCTCGAAACTGATTAGCGCCGTCGTCATCTTGGCTGTTGCTGGCAGCTGCACGGATTCGGACGCAAGCAATTCGTCACCGTCGTAGACACGGACGCGGGCCTCACCCGGCTGGTCGTGCCGAATCGAAACGCGTGCCGACAACGTACTGCCTGGCAGGGCTTTAGCGGGCGCCACGATGCGGCTGAGCTCGAGATCTTCGGGGATGTGGTCCCGGCCAACACCAATCGTGTGTACCGGGACGCCAAGTGCGGCGATTTCGACAAGCTGTTCGGTCGATATAATACCCGCGGTTTCAATGCCATCCGATGCGAGGATAACCGCGGCAAGCGACTGGGAACGGGCACTTTCAATAATCTCCACCAGTGAATCACCGATTACTGTTGCCTTGCCGATCGGTTGTCGCGACGCGAACCCGGTTGTGCGGGCGACGTCATCCGATATCGTGTAATGCAGAATTGACAGGTCGGCGGAATCGATGTCCATAGCGTTGCCGAGACTCGCAGCGGCGATATCGAATCGGCGTTCGCTGGCACCGTAGGCCATGCTTTCCGATTCGTCGATCACCAGCGCGACTGAGTTCTCTCCTGGCCTGAGCTGCTCCGTTTTCAACGCAGGTTGCATGAGAATCACGGCGGCGACGAAGAGCATGGAGATCTGCAATGCCCCGACAGCCAGCAGTTGCCATTGCGTCGCGCTACCGCGCCGTCGCCAGAGCATCGCCGTAATTCCAAATACCGCGGCCGCGGCCAACAGCATCAACAGCCAGGAAGGCCATTCACCTGTGAAGACCAGCTCGCTTCGGGCATAGTCCGGGCGCGCGTATTTGAAAAGGAATTCAAACAACGATTATTAGCACCCCAGTCAATGTGTCATCGCGTAGATGAGATAATTTATGCCGAATCGATATGCGAGTGCCGTCATGTTCTCGGGATAATCCGGCCAATCGGCGTGCTCCCAGGCGTCACCAATATCCATGTTCCAGTTGATTGCGACCATTAGCCGGCCGTCATCGTCATAGATGCCACGCCAATGTGGATCGCGTCCATCGCGTTCCCAGGTCTGGCCGGTGTAGATGTACATTCGCGACGGAATCTGGATGCGGTGATCGAGGTCGTAGAGAACATGAAACGCTTCATCGTTCTCGGGGATGTCCACGATCGGGCGGTCGGGAAAGACGCGCTCCATTGACGATTTAAAGAATGACCACTCCAATGCGCCGTGAAAATCATCGACCATCAGGAAGCCACCGCGAAGCAAATACTCTCGCATTCGCATGGCCTCCTGGTCATTGAGGTACCAGTAACCCACTTCGACGGCGTAGATCCAGGGATAGTCATATAAGTCAGCATCAAGCGGGACCAACACCTTACCGCGATCGGCGGCATCGACGGTGGTCAGGCGATTCACACCTTTGAGAAAATGATGCTCGGCGGCCGGCCAGTCCGTATTCCAGGCCTCTATGCGACGCGTGGACCGCGCCATACGATTGCCGTCGTATTGGAGTCGCACAAACTGGAACTCGCCGGGAGTTTCCCGGACGTCATCGACGCGCCGCCGTTCGTCGGACTGGGCGAGGACCGTGCCGGCCACGACGAGCAGCGCCGTTGCGGCTGTAATCAGGGTTTTTCGGGCAAGATCGGGCATCAGCAGCTTCTGCATTGGGTCTGTCAATAATACAGACACCCACGAGACTGAATAGATTCAGTCAAATTTGCACCCAAGTAAGCGATTGCAGCAATAGACGGGTACTCATTTTGCATCAATAGATGACTGAACATGCTGCGGTCACCGTCATGAACCAGAGTCACGCCAAGGTAGTTGTTGCGCTCGGCGGCCCGGTGGCATGACGGGCTTCTAATCGATACCCTGCGGCAATGGGATGCTGCAAAAACTGTAATGAGACACTCAACGGCGAGTACTGTCCGGCATGCGGGCAAAAAGACGTTGATCTCGAGCGGCCGTTCTTCGAGTTGCTCGGCGAAGCAGTTAGCGAAGCTGTAGATCTCGACGGGCGTGCCGGGCGAACGATCAGAATCCTGTTTACTCAGCCGGGACGCCTGACTGAGGAGTTCCTCGCCGGGAGGCGAAAGACTTATACGTCGCCGATACGCCTGTACCTGTTTATCAGTGTTTCGTTCTTCATATTGATGGCCTGGATTGCAGCCCGGGGGCTGCTTCTGGATCAGGGCCAGTCGATCGATGCCGATGCGCCCGTGCAGGCGCAGTTCGTGTCTGATCAGATGCCGCGCTTAATGTTTCTCCTGTTGCCGGTCTTTGCACTATTGCTTAAGGCAACGTTTCGCCATCGCCTGTACTTTGATCACCTGATCCTGTCGGTGCATTTGCACAGTGCAGCATTCGTGATACTTGCCGTGATGTTGCCGGTGGAGAAAGTGGCAAACGAAAACCTCGCGGCGTTGATTTTGCAAGTCGTGATGCTCGGGTATTTCGTTTTCTACCTGGTCGCATCTATACGGCGCGTCTACTCGATCTCTTGGGCCGGGTCTATCGCAAGGTCAGTGGCGATACTGTTCGGCTACCTGGTGGTCTTTTCGGTGCTGATTGAGGGAACAAGTTCGTTTCTAATTATTTCGGATTGATTCGATGAATTTGTGCCGCCATTGCTCGGTACGCTCGACCAGGTTGAAACAATATACGTGTTGGCCGGCAACATTGAGATCGGGGTCGGCGATCGTCGGCGCAAGTTCGTACTGCAGGCTGTCCGGCACGAATTCCTTTGCGGCCATCAGCTTCGCAGCTTTGCTTCCCTGGCGTTTCAGGAATCGGACTGAATCGCCGACGCCAATTCGCAGCGACGTCTTGATCAGCGAGCTGCGGTCTGCGGCGCCCGGCATGCCAAGCCAGGCCGGGAGGTGTACACCACGACCCCGGATCTCGTGTAGCCAGGTGTTCATACGCTCTGCGTCAAAGCACATCTGGGTGACGAGATAATTGGCGTATTCCTGCTTCGCGAGTAGCTCGTCAATCAACTGCTCGTCGCTGGCAATCGGGTGACCTTCAGGATGTGCACCGATGCCGATTTCGGTGAACTTGTGTTCGATATCCGCAATATCGCGCAGCAGGTCCAGGGCCTTGTGGTAGTCGCCCGCGGGAATGTCGGCGTCGCCGCCCGGGATGAACAGGCTGATGATCGGCGTCTTGTTGATGCGGCCGACGATCTCTCTTAAGTGGGCCTTGTCCCGAACCATGCGCGCCGCAATATGCGGAACGACCTTGAAGCCGCGATCGGCGAGCCGTGCCGACATGTCGAGCGTTTCACCGACGCCTTTGGTGGGTGAACAGGTGACCGCGACATAGGAGCCGGGTTCGAGAACATCCATCTTGGACTCGATAGTGGTCGTCGGGAAAATCTCCATGTACGATTCTCGCACCGAGCGGAGCAATGCGGCGCGTTCTGTATCGTTCAGGTTCGTCGTCATCAATCGCTATCCTGCAAAATCTGCGCGCGATTCTCGCACATTGATGGCACTATGCGATACCGTTGCGAGTGTGAATTATAAGGAACATGTGCATGAGTGAGACCAGGCGTCCCCCGCTATTGACGATCGGACCGCGCGTCCGCAAGTCACCGTTCTTCGACGCGACGCTTCGCTATGGTGCGACCGCTTTTAGTATTTATAACCATACGTATTTTCCGACCTCGTACGGTGACAACGTCAGGGATTACTGGAGTCTCGTCAATGACGTGACACTCTGGGACGTTTCGTGCCAGCGCCAGGTTGAAATTTCGGGACCTGATGCTTTCGAGTTCGTCCAATTCCTGACGCCACGCGATATGTCCAATTGCGAAGTTGGACAGTGCCAGTACCTGGCATTAACGAACCAGGACGGCGGCGTCGTCAATGATGCGATATTGCTGCGAGTCGAAGATCAGCTGTTTTGGTTATCGCCGGGCGATGGCGACGTGTTGTGGTGGGCAATGGGTGTTGCCGTCAACAGCGGTCTTGACGTCGAGGTGCGGGAGCCCGACGTCTCGCCGCTGCAGTTGCAGGGCCCCAAATCTCCGCTGGTCGCGCGTGAGCTGTTCGGCGACTGGGCGGTTGAGATGAAATATTATCGCCTGCGAGAGACAGAACTTGACGGGATTCCACTGCTGGTGTCGCGCACGGGCTGGAGCGGCGAACTCGGCTACGAGTTGTATCTTCGTGATGGCCAGTACGGCGAGCGGCTGTGGGAGCGTGTTTTGGAAGCTGGCAAGCCGTACAACATTCGACCAACCGCGCCATCCACGATCCGCAGCATCGAGGGCGGCCTGCTGTCATACGTTTCCGACATCACCATTGACGACAATCCATATGTAATCGGCATGGACCACTTTGTCGATGTTGATCAGCCGGGTGACTTCGTCGGTAAAGAGGCGTTGCAGAAGATTGCGCAAGATGGCGCCGGTCGTCGGTTGACCGGAATCGAGATCGATGGTCCGTCGCTCGACGTGCCGAACGAGGAGTTCTGGGATATCTCGGTCGATGGCAACAAGGTTGGGCACGTCACGCGATGCGTTCATTCGCCGCGGCTCGACAAGAACATTGGTTGGGCGAATGTTCCGGTGGAAATGGCGGAGTTCGGTACGGAGCTGCGTGTGGCATCGTCGTCCGGCGATCGCAAGGCTGTTGTCTGCAAGGCTCCCTGGTTCAAGCCGCAGATCAGGATTCCCGACGAGATGAAAGCCTGAGGTGGTTGTCAGACTTTGAATTCGTCGACATCGAAGTCGGCGAGTGACTCAGAACCGTTTACGATTACGTCAAGCAAGGATGCCGTCTCTGGCAACACTTGCTGCACATAAAAACGTGCGAGCTTGCGTTTCACATCGTAAAAGTCACCTTGTTTGTCCTTGATCGAGTCAATGATCTGCGCCCACAGACAACCGATGATCGTCAGTGCGAAGAGTCGCAGGTACTGCGTAGCACAACCTCGCACGGATGCATCTTCACCTGCCTGCGATTTCGCTTGTACCCATTGCGTAGCCTCGATGAGTCGATGCAACGCAGAACGTGCTGACTTGGCGACTTCTCCCTGGTCACCATCTGCGTGGTCGTCAAGAAAGACCAGCCAGTCGTTCAGGAACTGATTCGCGAAATCCGTCATGCGCCCGGTGACCTTTCTCGATACAAGGTCGAGCGCCTGGATCTCGTTGGTTCCTTCGTAGATTGGGGCAATGCGGCAATCGCGAACCAGTTGCTCCATGCCGTGTTCACGGATGTAGCCATGGCCGCCGAATACTTGCTGCGCTGACAGGGTGCTGCTCATTCCAAGGTCACTGAAGTGCGCTTTGATTACGGGCGTCAGCAACGCGACGGTGTTTTGAGCTGTAGTTGCGACCTCGGCATCGGGAGACTTTTCCATGATGTCGATATTAAGACCAGCTAATACAGACAATGCCCGCGCGCCCTCGACTTGCGAGCGGATAGTAAGCAGTTGGCGTTTTATTTCCGGCTGATAAACGATTGGGTCCGCACTTGCGCCGTCATCAGGGCGTGGTGCCGGCGCCTTGCTCTGCCGGCGTTCATACGCGTAGTCGAGCGCATTTTGTAGTGCAATGTCAGACAGGCCCAGGCCCTGCAGACCGACAGTGATGCGTTCCAGATTCATCATCTTGAACATTGACGCGAGGCCGCGATTCTCTGCACCGATCAGGTAGCCCGTCGCGCCTTCAAAAACCAATGAACAGGTCCCTGATGCCTTAATGCCCATCTTGTGTTCGATCGAAGCGGTTTGAACGCCATTGCGCGCACCAATTGATCCATCCTCATTGATGAGGAACTTTGGGACCAGGAACAGGCTGATGCCGCGCGTGCCTGCCGGCGCACCTTCCATACGCGCGATTACGAGGTGCAGGATGTTTTCGGTCAGGTCATGATCGCCCGACGTAACGAAAATTTTCTCACCGCTGATTTTGTATGTGCCGTCACCAGCCGCTACGGCCCTGGTGGTGAGCAGTCCCAGATCGGTACCGCAATTCGGCTCGGTAAGGCACATCGTTCCTGACCAGACCCCTTCGACCATTTTCGGAAGGTACATGTCGCGAATGTGATCGGGTGCGGCGTGGTCCAGGCAGTGATACGCGCCACGACTGAGTTCGGTATAGAGCTTGAACGCAACATTGGTGGCGCCAAGCATTTCGTCAATTAATCCTTGCAACAGTTTCGGCAGACCCTGGCCGCCGTGGTCAGGATTCGCATCGATAGTCGTCCAACCGCTTTCGACGAACTGCGTATAGGCTTCTTTGAACCCCGGCGGTGTAATGACGTTGCCATTGTCAAACACGGCGCCATGCTCATCACCTTCACGATTGATCGTTAGCAGCTCGGTGCTGGCGAATTTGCCAGCCTCCTCGAGTATCGCTTCGATCAGGTCAGCATCGACTTCCTCAAAACCTGGCAGGGATGTGAGTTTCTCGATGCCTATCCATTCATTCACCAGGAACAGCATATCCTTGATGGGAGCGTTGTAGATCATGGTCGTCCTAATTTCTGAGCGGAGTACCGTATTCGAGCATGAACTGAATCCTGTCCCTCGTCTGTACGGTCTTTCCGAGAGTCACGAAAGCCTTGCGCTCGAGCGCAAAAAGGTCATTTTCGGATAACTCGACGCCGGCGTCTATGTCTCCGCCGGTAACAATCATGGCTATTTGAGCACCGGTCGTAACATCATGCGGTGTCAGGTGGCCCTTCTCTCGGGCCTTTTGCAGCCAGTCACGCATCTCGGCCCAGACTTCCCGGCCCGGCATCGCCAGCGGCGTGCGTTTCTCGGGCTGGTAGCCGGGCGCCAGGTTTTCGATAGCCTTCATGGCCGTCGCGAGCAGCCGGTCACGATTCATAATGTAGGTATCAATATCGTTTCGATACATGGCCATAGGCTCGGCTTCGAGCGGTGAGCGAGCAGTCTTGCCGTAGCCAATGTTCATAAATGCGTTCCAGGCCGCCTTGTTGATGTCGCCTTCGCGCTCATACCAGCGATACAGCATTTCCTTGACGCCGCCGCCGCCAGGCACCACACCGACAAGCGACTCCACCAGGCCTGTGACCGAGTTGGCATGAAAGACCACTTTGTCTGTGTGTAGTAATACCTCGAAGCCACCGCCCATCGACAGGCCCGACGGCGCGGCAACAACCGGTATCGGCGCGTATTTCATCGCCTGCAGGGTCTTTTGGTAATGATCGAGGAAGCCGTCGAGACCGTCCATGTCCTGAGCGGCAACGAAACCGAGAATGCTCTGCAAGTCGGCGCCACAGGAAAAGTGCTGGGCATCGTTGTGAATGACGAGGCCACGCATGTTTTTCGAAGCGTGGCCAATGGCGATCTCGAGCAGCTGCATCGATTCCGGCCCCAGTGCGTTGGCTTTGCTGTGAAATTCGACAATGCCGACATTGTTTTCGAGTTCGAAGAAACTCGCGGCCGCATTTTCCTCGATGGGCTGCAGTGTTCGGCGTTCTTCACTGAAGCGCCGTATTCCCGGCGCGCGATGTAACGTCTGGTAAGAGCCGTCGGCCGCCAGGGTTTGCAGTGATCCATCATGGACCCTGTAAAATGTCTTGCCCGAGGCTGCGCGCACGAACGGTGGCACATCCCGACCGTCCTGCTCGAGTCGTGCAATGAACGCATCCACGCCGATTGCGTCGATCATCTCGAAGGGCCCCTGGATCCAGTTGTAGCCGAGTTTCATCGCATCATCGATCGAGACAAGAGATTCATTAACGTGCGGGACGAGCGTGGCGGCATAGCAAAGCGCGCTCGACATCACCTGCCAATAATATTGGCGGTGTCTGCTGTTGTGATCGATGTCCGGCTCGCAAGGCACATAATCGCGGTAGCTGAAGTTCTTGAAGTCCAGTGTCTTACGGCCGACGCCGTTGGCAATGTCGGCAGGCTGATAGAAGCCGCCCTGACCACCCTTGTTGCCGATGAGCCCGTCTTCGATCATCCGCACCATTTCGGGAATCTCGGCACTGACGTCATGAAATTCGTCCTGCTCGGGGAGGATGGACTCGAGGCTCTTCGCGACATCAGACATCAGGTCGATGCCGATAAGGTCATAAAGACCGAATACGCCGGTTTTCGGGATGCCCATGGGCCGGCCGAAAATGGCGTCGGCTTCCTCGGGTTTGAGGCCCATGTCGAATGCTGTGTGCAGCGCTTTCTGTATGGCGTAGACACCCACCCGGTTGCCAAGAAATCCGGGTGTGTCACTGCAAACAACAACACCTTTGCCGAGCTTCCTGTCGCAAAACTCGGCGAGACTGTCGATGACCTCTATGCGCGTTACTTCGCCGCGCACGAGTTCGAGCAAGCGCATGTAACGCACAGGGTTGAAGAAGTGCGTAATCGCGAACTCTTCGCGGAACGATTGCGGCATGTCTTCGACGAGCAATGAAATGGGAATCGTCGATGTGTTCGAGGACACGATCGAGCCCGTTTTGCGAACGCTGTCGATCTGCTGGTACAACGACTTCTTTATGTCGAGGCGCTCGACGACGGCTTCGGCAATCCAGTCGACATCAGCGAGCTTGGCCATATCGTCTTCGATGTTGCCGATGGAAATTCGCTCGATCAGGTCCTTGCGCAGCAGGCCTGGCTGCGATTCATCGAGCAGGCGCTCGAGTGCTCGTTCGCAGATCGCGTTACGGTTTTCGCCTTCTGCCGGAATGTCGAGCAGCAGTACCTCGACGCCTGCGTTGGCGAGCTGGCCGGCGATACCGAGGCCCATAGTGCCTGCCCCGATGACCGCGGCGCTTTTGATTTCGTACATCTCGGGATTCTACTCTGCGGGATTGTTGCTAAAGATAAACTCTTTAAGGAGTGTGCGGCATTTGTTGGGCACTTCCTGCGGGACGATGTGACCACTCTCAGGAATCACCGAAACTTGCGGATCCCGCAAGTGTGCGATCAGTTCGTCCGTGGCTTTGCGTGGCGCCATGCGGTCCTTGCCGGCGACGATGACCTGAATCGGCCCCTGGACCTTTGGCGCCGCTTGTTTGCCGTTCGTGTAGTTGTTGCAAGCATTCAGATCAGCTGACAGCGCATCGGGAGTGTTGCCGCGCATGATTTTCTTGCCGCCCGAGACCATGGAGTTTCCCGGAATCGGACCTTGATGCATGTGACCGGCGGAGCCGAAGCCCCAGCCTGTCATCATGGCGATTGCCGATTCCGGGTCATCTTTTGCCGCATTCAACAATACGTCGTTCACGGGGGTCGCAAGCCCGCTCGTAATGAACGTGGCAGAACGCAGGCGATCCGGATAGCGCGACGCGTATTCGAGTCCCACCAGGCAGCCTTGAGAATGTGCCACGAGCGAAATGTCCTTGGTGTCAAGCGCCTCCATGACTTCGTTGAGCCAGGTGGCCATGTCTTCGATCGACTCGAGTGGTGGCCCGTCGGAATTGGTATGTCCTGGAAGGTCGAGCGCCAGCACCGCGTAGTTGCGAAATGCAAAAAAGCGCGATTGAAGGTTCCACACCGTGTGATCGAATCCGCTGCCGTGGAGAAAGACGACGACCGGCTTGCTGTTGTCGAATGCCTTGCCGCCCGTCGTCGCGAAGACCTGTTTTGCGTTGACCTCGAAATACACGTCCTAGCCCTTCGTGATGCGCTTCGCAGCCCGGAAGCCATTGTCGAAGTCCGCCTTGATATCGGCGACGTCCTCAAGGCCGACTGAAAGCCGAACCATGTCTTCGGTAATGCCGGCGGCGACCAGCGCATCGGCATCGATGCGCGAGTGCGTCGTTGTTGCCGGGTGAATAATTAATGTCTTGGCATCGCCGACATTCGCCAGATGCGAAGCCAGTTCGCAATTCTCGATAAACGCCTTGCCCGCGTCGCGGCCGCCTTTGACACCGAAGCTGATGATGGAACCGGCGCCCTTGGGCAGGTACTTCTTTGCAAGCTTGTGACTGGAGTGCGACGGGAGGCTAGGGTGGTTGACCCACGAGACCTGCTCGTGATTCGACAGGTAGTCGAGCAAGTCCATCGTACTGGACATGTGCTTGTCCATGCGCAGCGACAAGGTTTCGATGCCTTGCAGCAACAGGAACGCGTTCATCGGGCTCATGGATGGACCGAAATCCCGCATCGCCTCCGCACGAATTCGCGTGACAAACGCACTTGGGCCGAATTCTTCCCAGAAATTGATGCCGGAAAACGGCGCGTAGGGCTCGGTTATGGTCGGGAATTTGTCGGTCGCGCCCCAATCGAAGTTGCCACCGTCAACGACGACACCACCTATCGCGACGCCATGTCCGCCCATCCACTTGGTCACCGAGTGGATGGTCATGTTGGCGCCATAGTCGAAGCAACGGCACAGGTAAGGCGTGTTAAACGTGGCATCCACCATGAAAGGAATATGGTGTTCCTGGCCGATCTTCGCGATCTCCTCGAGATCGAGAATGTCGAGACCCGGGTTGCCAATGAGTTCGCCGTAGATGAGCTTGGTGTTGTCCTGGATCGCATCGCGACAGGCGTCGATGTCGGTGGGATCAAAAAACGTCGTCGTGATGCCGAAGCGCGGCAGCGTGTTCTTCATCAGGCTGATGTTGCCGCCATACATCTGCGTGGACGCAACAATGTGGTCGCCTTGCTCGAGGATCGCCGTGATCGCACAGAATGTCGCGGCCATGCCCGATGCAGTGCAGACGGCAGCCGAACCGCCTTCGAGCGCTGCGATGCGCTGCTCCAGGACACCAACGGTCGGATTCGTGATGCGCGAATATGCGTGGCCGCCGCGCTCGAGATTGAAGATCGATGACGCCGTATCAGTGTCCGGAAAGACGTAGGAGGTCGTCTGGTAGATCGGTGCCGCTCGCGCACCAAATTCGGGGTCCACGACCTGGCCGGCGTGCAGGCTGAGAGTATCGAAATTGAGGAACCTGGACATGATGGTCAGACCTGGTCGAGTGCGTCGGAAAGGGCCTGGATCAGGTCTTCAGTGTCTTCGAGGCCGACCGATGCCCGCACGAGCCCGTCGATTATGCCGACGCGTGCGCGTTCTTCCGGCTCGACGTCGGCATGCGTCATCGTGACCGGGTGGGTGATCAGTGATTCAACCGAACCGAGATTTTCGGCCAGGCTCCAAAGCTCGATGTCGTCCATGAGTTTCTTGCCGGCTGCGAGGCCACCTTTGACCTCGAACCAGAGCATGGCGCCGTAGCCTGACGCCTGCCGGCTCGACAACTCATGCTGTGCGAACGACTTGAGGCCGGGGTAGGCGACCTGTTCGACCTTTGGATGAGCCTCGAGAAACTCTGCGATGGCCATGGCGCTGGCGGACTGTGCGTCCATGCGAACCGACAGTGTCTTGCAGCCCTGCAATGTCAGCCAGGCAACCTGTGGCGACATGATCGTGCCGGTGCTGTTCTGGATGAAGCGCACGGCATCGGCATGCTCCTGGGATTTGCTGACTACCGCGCCGCCAACCGTTGCGTTGTGGCCATCCATGTACTTGGTGGTGCTATGAATCGACACGTCGGCGCCAAGTTCGAACGGGCGTTGGTAGTAGGGGGTCAGGAACGTGTTGTCGACGGCGTGCACGGCGCCAGCCTTCCTTGCGATCTCCGATATAGCCGCAATATCCGAGCATTTCATGGTCGGGTTGGCTGGTGTTTCGGTGAGGATCAACGCCGTGTTGTCGCGCACTGCTGAGGCGACATCGTCGGCATTCGAGGTATCAGCGAATGTGTAGTCGATGCCGAAACGACTCAGAATCTTGGTGCTAAGGCGATAGGTGCCGCCGTAGGCAACATCCGAGACGATGGCGTGTTTGCCGGCTTCGAGAAACGCCAGCATGGTCGCGAGTACGGCACTCATGCCGGTGCCGAAGCAGGCACAGTCCACACCCCCTTCGAGGTCAGCAAGCTTCAACTCGAGCGGCTTGACCGTGGGGTTGCCGGAGCGCGAATAGGTGAAACCTTTGCTCAGATATTCGTCGACAGATGGCTGTACGTAGGTCGTGGACTGATAGATCGGTGTAAGAATCGAGCCCGTTATCGGGTCTGGCGTGACGCCAGCATGAATCTGCCTGGTTCTGAAACCCATTGTCGTTGTTTCCTTTTCCGGGATTACTTCAATTGTAACGGGTCGTCGGGATCGACGCCCGGCATGAACTGTTCTTTACGGTCGAGGTTCGTCAGCTGGTAGACAAGCCCCAGCCAATTGTTGACGATCGCCTTACCCGTGTCGCCCCACGTGTTGTCACACCAGGGCAGCAGCCCGTCTTCGGGGAACTCGGGTGCCGACTCCAGGTTACCTTTCTCAAGCCGGGCAACCAGCGCTTCGGCGATTTCTTCGCCCTCGGCAGTAAGAAAGTTTTCAGGCACTCGCGGTAATTTTTCCCGTTCACCGGCGAGATATCGGTTGTACTCGCGCTTGAATTCCTTTAGCAGGCTGATGGCGCCGTACTCGGGATGCCCCTGGAAATACACCCGGCGAAACTGGTCCGGGCTGACCGCGAGGTGGACACCGATTTCGCCTTCGGCGAGTACCGTACACCCGGCCGCTTCGAACTGCTCGCGCGACACATCGTTGTAGCGCGAATGCGGCGCTTCGAAGCGGGTGTTGACGTCGCGCAGGATCGGGTGGTTCTTGCCGGTGACCCGGTGAGTGTAGACGCCCCAATTTTTCCGAGGCAGATGTCGCCGATCGATATCGTAATGGTGCTTGACTAGTGCGTGGGTCGCGAGGCATGAACAGAACGTGGATGCCACATTGTTTTCGGCCCAGCGAGCCACCCCGATCAGCGGCTTCCAGAACGGTTCATCCACGAGCGACGGTTCGATGACATTGGCGCCCGTGATGATCAATGCATCGAGGCCCGCCGCCGCCAGTTCTTCGAAATCGAAATAGTGCTCCTTTATGTGTGCCTTAGCCGCGGCGCTGCGATCGAGCTCCGGGAGTGAGAACGGGTAGACGAAGAACTGGGCGATCGGGTTGCTGCTGCCGACGAGATGGATGAATTGACGCTCGGTAGCCTGCAGCGCGGCATCGGGCATCATGTTCAGAAATCCGATATGCAGTTCGCGAATATCCTGGTGCCGTGCCCGGTCCAGTGACAAAACGACGTGGCCGTCGTTTCGCAGCGTTTCGAATGTGGGCAGGCTGTTATGGGCGACCAAGGGCATAGGGCGGTACTGTATGCTTGAGAACAACCGATTATGCACAGACTCCTGACTCAACTTAAAGAACGACGTATCTGGCGGGTCCTGGTTGCCTACCCGAGCGTGACGTTCGTGCTGCTGCAAGCCGTCGAGTTCTTTATCAATAATTACGAATTGGACGGCCGCTACCTGACGGCCAGCCTGATCGGCGCCGTTGTCTTGCTTCCGGCCGCCGTGGTCTGGAACTGGCGCCACGGCGAGGCAGGGCACCAGCAGGTATCCGGAGGCGAAATCGGGGTGTACGCCATCTCGGTGGCCGCGGTTATCGCCGCAATGTCCTGGTACTGGGTCAGCACACCAGCCGACACACGCATCGCAGCCCATGATCTCGAGCCGGCTCGCTCGGTCGCAGTCATGCCATTCGAGAACGCCGGCGATGATGCCGACGTACAGTACCTGTGCGACGGCATCGCAGAGAGCCTGATCAACTGGCTTTCGACAATACCCGACGTGAAGGTCGTTTCCAAAGGCGCGTCATTCAGGCTTCGCGACTCTATGCACGACATTCAAAGGCTTGCGGATGCGCTCGATGTCGACAGCGTTATTCGGGGCAGGCTCGAAGTTGTCGGTGACAAGATCGTCGTATCCTCGTCAATGGTCGATACTCGCGATGAGAGTCAGATTTGGGGCGCGCGGCTTGTGCAACCCAGCGAAGATGTGATCTATCTGGAACGGTCCATCGTGGCGGCGATCAAAGACGGCTTACGCCTGAATATTGCAGACGGCGTGTCGATGGTCGGCGGAACCGACAAACCCGAAGCCTATGAGAAGTATCTGCGTGGCCATTACCTGATCCAGTCAACCAATCCCGAGTCGATTGACCAGGGCATTGATGAGCTGCGCGAGGCGATTCGGCTCGACCCGCAGTTCGCCCTCCCATACGCGGACATCGCGGACTCGTTTTCTCAAGCCTTGTCATATGGCCTGCTTGACGACGACGAGTTGATTGGCGAAGCCCGCAATGCGGCGTTCACGGCGACAGCGCTCGCTCCGGATCTGCCGGAGGCTCACGCGGCTCTGGCGACGATTCACCAATACTATGATTTTGACTGGGCGGCAGCCGACGCTGCCTATGATGCTGCCGTCGCATTGTCGCCGCAACGCCCCGGGGTGTTTCATCGTTACACAGACTACCTGGTTCTTACGCTTCGCTTCGAGAAAGCCAAAGAGATGGCCGCGCGGGCGATTGCGCTCGATCCGCTCGACAGCAGCTCGCTGCACGCCGTCGGTCTGGCCAATATGGTGGCGGGCGACTTCGTGGTGGCTGCGGCAGCATTCGGCGAGTGGAATCGCTTCCACCCGGGCAGCCGGTGGTCCTATGTCAAGCATGCGCTGGCGTTGTCGCTGGCTGGACAGTGTGACGAGGCCAGCTCCCAGGCGGAGAAGGTAGACGCGATGTTCGGTGGCAAGGCGCCGTCGTTGCAGGAGTCATGGCTGGCCTGGGGGTACAAGGTTTGCGGCAACGAGGAGCGATACCAGCGCTCATTGCAACGCATACGAGATGCGCAGCGCGTGAACCCGAACCCATTTGATCCAGGCTTGACGTATTTGAACGCTCTCGAAGGAAACGACGAGGAATTCGTCGAAGTTTTTGAACGCGTTGTGGCTGAGCGCAAGCCATTCGTGGCTTTCGCAAGATTGTTTTTTCTCGACTACCTCGGGTTGGACATCGCCGACAAGCTGGCTGTGAACGATCGCTACCTGTCATTAATCGATGAGCTGAATTTCCCGCGCGGAGATTCCGAATAAAAAAAGCCCGCCAGTGGCGGGCTTTCTTGTCGCAGAACTCTATGGTTGATTTACTCTGCCGTAGACAATCCATCCGCAATCATCTTCTCGAGACCGTCACGAATGATCCCGCCCCAGCGTCGCCCGAGCCGGCGAACCTCGGCACGGTTACGCGGCGCGCTCGATTCCATCATCGTCGAGCTTTCCGCGGCACGCCGGTCGACAGCGCGAGCCAGGACTGTATGGCTGACTGAGTCCCTGACTTCCAGGACGATGGTCGCTTCACCAACTCTGTCAATGAAGACGCGGCTGCGGCCGATGGTCTCCGGAGGAACGCGCGACACGACATCGAGCAGCCCGACATGAACATCTAGTACATCAGGGCCGGCTTCATCGACAATGGTGAAAACGGTGCTGGCCTCGATTTCTTCACGGAAAGCACCACCAATTTCCTCTTCGAACAGCTCACGAGTGGCCTCGTCGAGCTGGAATTCGCTCTGACCGGATCGCGTCCTGCCGGTTCCCGCGCGGCCGCTGTATGGGCCACTCACGTTGCGGTATTCGACACCGAGACTGTGGAAACGGACTTTGGTTACACCGCTGAGATCAATGTCCTGCCGCGCCCAGACGGCATCCATGATCGTGCGATCGACCCGTGTCAGCCCGTCATGGGTCATTTCGGCACCAGGACCGGATTGGAACTCTGGAGTCGAAGAGCACCCAGCGGCAATCGCAACGGCTGCGATGGCGGATAGAATTCTGATCTTCATTGGTTTCCCCTGTAAGGATCTTGTTCTTAACAGCCTCATTCTAGACCACGCTACATTTGTTAGACAATACTGAAACTACCGATCTTCGATACCAACCCATTCGGTGACACGATTTTCGAGGACCGAATAGAACGGGTTGAACCGGAGTCGCAACAGCCAGTCGCTGGACAGCACCATCAGGCCCCGTTCGCCGCGTATCGCGATTTGTCCGAGGTAGAGCTCACCGGGTTCCTCGGGCCGATACTGGCCATACAACGGGTCGTCGGGCGGAAACGGCAGTGCGACATGTGACAGCGAAATGATCCCTCGTGGCCACTCGAGATCGAGGTCCGTGGTCTGCGTGATCTCTGCGGAAAATGCCGGCTTGTAGCGCTGCACGATGGACATGCTCGTTTCGTCATCGTTGGAGATAAACGTAATGCCGAACGGCAACGATGGGTCTTCTATCAGCCGCTTGGTAAATGGTCCGGGGTCCGACACGAGCAACACCGACGCGATGGCGGACCGGTTGATATCGAATAGTACGAGTTCATTGCCGTTGCCAGGCAACTTGCCGAGCAGACGGTCCACCAATGCATCTGTCGAAACGGTCGCGTCCACCGCTGACTTGAAGACCAGCATCGGCGGCAATTTGCGGCTCTTGTCGCTTCCGGCGATCGTGGATATGCGGCTGCTGATATGGCGCGTCAGTCGATGCGTCTGTGCCCCCGCATTGACCGGGAATGAGTTGTATTTGTAGGGATCGAATTCCGGCGTCCTCTGGGTCCAGGCGAGCCTGCCGAGACCAGGTATGCGGCTGACCATCGCGGTCGGGCCGGCCAGCGCGGCGGCTGCGGATATTCCGATAGCAGGGGACACGAGAATCAGGCTGTCTGGCATTCTGCGATCAGCGTCTTCAAGCGCCTCCAGAGCAAGGTTGAGTGCCAGCGCAGCACCGTTTGAGTATCCTGCTATGTGAATGGGGCTGTCTCCGACAACGCCGGCCAGGTGGTTCATGGCGAGTTGTGTGGCGGCGGCCATATCCTGCCATTTCGTGTACTTGAGCGCCGATGGCGCGGTGCCATGACCTGGCACTCTCAGGCCGACTACCCAGAAACCCTGTTCGTTGAGCATTTCGCCGAGTGCTCGCAGGCTATACGGCGAGTCTGTGAGCCCGTGCAGCAACAGGACGCCACCACGCGGCTCCACAGCGGACAGCTCGAATGTGCGATTGAAGTTGGGCGTGCGCGTATCAGGGTCGGACAGGCTGCCGGCGCTATATCGAACGAGGGCGTATTCGAGGCCGGTTGGCACCTCTGCGTAGACTTCATCCCTCAGCTCTTCGAACAAGGCATCTTCGAGCGCGATGTACTCGGCCATGGTGTCGATTTCATCGGCGTCTTTCGCCGTGAACTCGCTCGATAGCTTCGTCTTGTGCCACGGCTGGAGCGGCTGCCCGCCGCAGGCCACGATACAAAATGCGGCAATTAGCACAGGAACAGCCAGCCAGCGCCAGCTAATGAACCGCCTTAATCTGGTTGCCATGTCAGCGCCCCCTCGTTAGTACCCAGTACTCCGAGCCATCAGTTGTCCGAACACGATAAATCAGTCGGCTCAGTGGCGCACGTTCCGGCGAAGTCAGGCGCAGGTACAGGTCGTCATAGTACTCCGGCGTTTCCAGACTGAAATTGTGGAAATTCCGCGTTCGATTGACCGGCGTCACGTCAATGATTGAGATCAGGTCGCTATCGGGGTCGACAAGCCTGGAGATCATGACCGCCTCATCGAGCATGTCCGGGCTCAACGTACTCTCGCCAGCGCGCTTCCCTCGATTGAGGAGGCGGGCCATCAGCAGCGCCCTGTCATTCGAGGAAACATACACGATCAGGTCATCAGCAAAGGCCTTGATCTCGTCCTTGAAGCGCTCGTTGAACTCGGTGTGATCGACGTCGGGCGCCGTCAGCACGATGTGATCCATTTCTTTATCACTGTCCGACCACTCGGAGTTCTCGTATAGATCACTGAACGCTGCCACAACCACCTCGCCACCCATACTGTTGGCGATCAGGGACAAATGGTCGGGTTGAACCTCGTCGACAATGACTTGCAGTGCCCGAGCGAGGTCTGCCCCTGACTCGTCGGCGACAGCCCTGGCCGCGTGGTACCCGCGCATCGACGACCCCTGGTCGCCCGGCCAGTCGAAGACGAGCACGGGTGTATTGATGTCAAGCACGGAAGCGATAAATGCCGTTTTGCGAAGCGCCGACGGGAATCGTTCCCGAAAACCGTGAATGACGATCAGCAGCGAACGGTGCGGTGATTTGTCGACGATTCGCTTGAGTTCGTCGACAAAGGCGTTACGATCCAGCTGCCGGGAGACATTGAGGCGAATTTCCTCGTTCTGGAACCACTCGGTCGCATTGACGATCATTCCGAGGCCTAAAGACGGCCTGATTCGCGCATCGAACGACCCGTACGTAGGTTCCCCGGTGCGGGTTGATGTGGCGAGTTCCTCGAACCGGCCGTCGCCGTCTCTAAATTCTCTATTTGTCACGAAATAGTGGCGGTAAAGACCGTCATCATCGAGTTGTGCGACCGTCATACGCCTGAAGAGGAATGACTCGGCATGCCGGATCGCTGCACTGGTCGACATGAAGTAAAACCAGTAGAACCAGCCGCCAATCACGACGAGCAGAATCAGCAATCCGATAATCAGGCGTTTTCGAGTGAGGGCCATTTGTGAGAATGTAACGCATATGAACCATCTGGCGCACCGCATTCCAGTAATCCCGTGGCTCACGGCCTTGCTCGTGCTTGCGATGGGGCCTGTTCTTGCGCAGGACGAGGAATCGCCTGAACCCTCCATTGTGGAAGACGACGCAGAGGTAGCGGACGAATTCGTTTGCCCGGAAGCGGACAATGACGAGGAGCTCGAAGACGCCGACCAGCGATGCCTCAAACTCGAGCGCGCCGAGGTCGACGATACCGCCGACATAGATACCGACAGTACGATCGACACGGGACAAACGGAGCGGGGCTTTGTATTTAGCGGTGACTTTCGACCGCTCATAAATTACCTGGACCGGACTAATCGCGCGGACGAAGACCTCACGGAGACGACGGCCCAGGCCCGTATCCGCCTCAAGGGCGCGGCGCGGTTCACGGATCTGATCGGCGTGGGTGCCCGAATCGCGGGTCGATGCTCGTCAGACGAATGTGATCTCGAGTGGATTAACGACCGCTCGACGCCACAGCAGAACGGCCTCCAGCATGGGCAATTCACGTTCGACGAGTTCTATGTTCATTTCTTTCAGACAGACCGGTTCGACCTGACGCTCGGTCGCCAGCAGACACGTATGGTCCTGCGCGGCGGGGTGTTTTCCCGCTCGCTGGATCGCAACAACAGCAACAACACCAATATTACCTGGACCGACGGCCTGCATTTCGCGCTACGCGAGCGCCGCGGTTGGGATACCCATGTCATCATCGACCACAATGCTGCGGAAGGCTCAGGCAGCGTCCGCCGTGGCCAGCTCGACTTCACGCCCAGTAGTGCGCGCACCTCTTACTTCGCCAGCACCGAGAACCGGGTCCCGGCTGGCGCGATCGTGCAACGATCATTCTCCGTGACGTACCTGCCTAACGCGTTGATGGTTGATGGTGATATCGATGGTCGCCGCGACAGTTACATTGGGTACGTAGGCCGCATGGCCTTTCGCTGGCCAATGCAGACCAGCGGCCCATTCTTCCGCGGCGGTTTCGAGGTGGGCTACGCACCCAATGTTCCGACACCCGAAGGTGCAAACCTCTCGACCAGCGTCGACAAGGTGGCCTGGAATTTCACGGCCAGCATCATGGACTTCAAGCCGCGTCAGAACATTGGCATTTTCTACAGCCACACGGGCGCCGGCTGGTTGATATCGCCGAACTTCGTCCACAACGAAAAAGGTTTCGAAATCCGCTACCAGTGGCGGCCGAGAAACCGGCCCGCACTCGATTTTCGCGTTCGATGGCGCGAGGACCTCGAGCAGCAAACCACAGCTGTTCGGAAACGTGAACGATTCGATGCCTTTCTGCGCCTGACCTGGCAGTTCGACCTTTGATGCCTATCCAGTAATTTCAGGCAGGCGGAACTCAAAGTCGCCGTTCAGTGATTCCAGAATCCGGCCGTCGCGCTGGTAAATGTCGTTATAGAAACGCCAGACTTCGTCAACGAGCATACCGACCGTTCCATACAGCAGCATGACGGTCAGCGGCTCTTGCAGAAAAACTGTCTGCGGCTTCTCACTGTCCAGCAAAGCCTGTATCGAATCGGCATTCCACTTGTCGGCGTCATTCAGCATGATCTCCGCAAGTTCAAATGGGTTTTCGACACGAATGCAGCCCGAGCTGAAAGAACGTTCGGTGCGATCAAAGAGAGCCTTACTGGGGGTGTCATGCAGGAACACGAAATGAGAGTTTGGGAAAATAAACTTCACCCTGCCCAACGCATTTGTCGGGCCGGGCCGTTGCACGAACTGATACGGTGGCATGCGGCCTGAACCGTATTTCGACCAGTCCACTGTTGCCGGATCGACCTTCTCGCCATCGCGGTTGACGAGGTCCATATTCTTCCTGGCGAGATAGCCGATGTCCTTCTGCACGGCAGGCAAGATGTCCTTGGCCAGTATTCCGGGTGGCACAGTCCATGTCGGGTTGAACTGCAGGTACTTGATCTTGGCGGTAAAAACCGGTGTTTCGCGGTAGGGGCGGCCGACTTGAGATCGTGCTGACCAGACGATTTCGCGTTCACGGATGAAGAACGTCTGAAACGACGCAATATTGGTAACGACAAATTCATCCTCCAAATTGCGAGCAACCCAGCGCAATCGCTCCAGGTTGACGCGGATCTGGTCGATCCTCTCGTCGACCGTAACGTTCATCGCGGCCAGTGTCTGTTTGCCGATCGCACCATCCCGGTCGAGATTGTGCCGGTCCTGGAAAGCCACGACGCCCAGCCGCAACTCGTCATCGAAAACCGTTGAGCCGTTGTCCTGAGCAGCGGGCAGATCGCCAGTGATCGCCAGCCGCTTACGGACGACCGCTATGCGTTCGTCGTCCATGCCGGGCTTCAACGTTACACCCGGATCGATCTGCGGCCAGCCACCAGCGTCTTTTAACTCGCGGTGCTCGGCAAGCATCCCCTTGACGTGCAGGTAAAGAGGTCCGCGATCGAGAAAGTCATTTATGAATCTCTCAATCGAGTTCGAGTCAATGGCAACCTGAACTAATGCAGCGGGGTCACGCCCATCGGAGCTGCGTTCCCAGTTCCAGTTTTCGTCGAGATCGGCAGGGTCCACCTTGCCGTATATCAGGTGATTACCGTAACGGCTCAGGCTTTCGGTCAGCAGAACATCAAGATCCGCACGCAGGTCGGCGTCATCCGGGTTTTGCCGGTACGCGTCGACCAGGCTCAACAACTCAGTGTGCATGTAGTCTGTCGGGTCCAGGCCTTCCTCGTCGGCCCGGCCAACAAGACGCAGGAACTCATCAACCTGCGCGTTGTCTGTCCATGTCGGTGTAAACTCACGGCGCGAGTAGAGCTCGGGGATAATATGTGCGGACGCCAGCGTGGCGCCTGCGATCGTTATTTCGGAGCCCAGCAATAGCTGCTCGGACAAGTACTGGATTCTCTCTTCGCCGCCGGACTGGGCGTACGACAGCAACGGTAACGACAGCAGTACAAAGATACGAACAGGAAATTTTAGAAACATGAGTTCACCTTTGCGCAATACTCGGGGACAACGCCTTATTGCGGTCGTAGCAATGATCTTGATTGCGCCGACACTGGCGCAGGAACCGCCAGGTGGGGATCGACGCCTGGTGTTCTTTCACACGCATACGGCCGAATCGATGGATGTTACGTATTTCAAAGATGGTGCCTATGTTACGTCGGCCCTCGACGATCTCAATCATTTTCTACGTGACTTCCGTACGGGCGATGCAGCGGAAATGGACCCGGCCGTGTTCGACATCCTGCACGAGATTCAGCGCCAGTCCGGTAGTGCGGGGACCTTTGAAGTGATCTCGGCGTACCGATCGCCGGCGACCAATGAAATGCTGCGTAGCAATTCGAGTGGAGTAGCCAAGAACAGCCAGCATTTGCTCGGTAGGGCCATCGACGTACGCCTCACCGATCTCGACACGGCCGAGCTGCGTGATGTCGCATTGTCACTCGGCCGTGGTGGCGTCGGTTACTACCACGAGTCTGACTTCGTCCATGTGGATACGGGCCTCATCAGGCAGTGGTAGGTGTTTCTCAGGGCGTGTACCAAATCGGCGACGTATAGGCGCGGTCTTGCACTGTTGCCGGTACGATGTCCGGGCGCTCAATACCGAAGAATGCGGCGTCGTATGTTGTCCAACGCGGCGTCGGAATTTCAAGCACCCGCACGTAGTAGAACGCAGGTTCGCTCGAATCGAAGTCCGGGTCTTGCCAATAGGTGGACATTAATGCGTCGCCGATTGTGTTCGTAAACGTGGCTGCCTCAATATCGACCGTGCTGCCAACGGCTTCGCTGGCGCGGCCGTCAGCTCCGATTTCACGGCCATCAGACACGGCCACATCGTAGATGCGCTCATGCGTTTCGCCGTTCGAATCGAGCCAGCCCTTGATGATTTGCACACGGTCCAGATTGGCGCCGTCCGGATCACGTAGCGCGCGAATCATGAATCGTGGCGCAGCACCATCCGGTGCATCGCGCAGGTCACCGCCCATCGGTACGCCATCACCATAGCCCTTCGCGGCGAAATCCGGTGTCGTCACATCGACGGGTTCAAAATTCCAGCCGGCAAATACACGCACACGGATTCTCGTGCCGGTCGTCCCATAGACTTCCTTGCGTCGCATCGAATCGAACAAATCACCTCGCGTGTTCTCACGGGCCCACACGGCCATCATTCCCGACGCGCTCTCCTGTGATGTCAGAATTCTCAGCGCAGGGTCTTCGGCCGGGATTACCTCGCCATTGTGGCGGTCCGTCGATGGCTCGGTGTGCTGGTACTTGCCGAAGAAGTTTTCCTCGCGTGTGGTCGACAGCGCCGTGTGCGAATCGGATGCCCCGATCAGGCCAAATTTGTAGGGATTGGCACCGAGTTTCTCTTCGAGCTGCAAGCCGAGTTTGAGGGCTGAACGCGCATATTCGTATTGCAGCATCCAGTCTTCCTTGCCTGCGGAGCCGGAAATATTGGATACGTCCCAGGTTTCGAAGTCGGCAAACTCGTCTTCGGGCGACAACAACGGATGGGTTTCTTCGTCGCCCTTGACCTGTGACACTTCGTGTAACGGCTCCCATCTGGCGCGCGTCTCGGCATATTCCCTGGTAATGCGCTTGCCGTTTGACATCTTGTCGCTGAACATCAAGCCGTTCGACAGGTTACCGTTGTGGGGAATAGCGATCGCCTGGCCGCCGGTTTGCTGCTCGTAGTCAGCCAGGTATTTCCAGAGGCCCTCGGGATTGTCGCTATCGAACAGGCCGTAAGGAATTGTGCGGCTCGTCGTTTCCGCGCCGTCACGCTGGATGACGACTCGATGCAGGTTATTGCCGCCGGGGCTCGAGCTCCATTCGAAGCCCGTCATCGCAGAGAAGTGGCCAGGATCGTTATAAGTTTCGGTTTTCTCAACAAAGTCGATCCAGATGCTGCGCGCGGCATCATTCGAACTCATCGGGTTCACGCCCGACGTGCCGTATTTGATGATGTTCGCAAACGCTTCCATTCGGCCTTCCATGCCGGCATTGAAACGCTCGTGCACCCACGCGCCCCAGGGATCCGCCAGCAGCTCGGGCGCCGAATTCTGAATCATGGGCGCAAGGCCAAGGAACTCGGCATGGTCCGTGATGACCAGGAAGTCGAGCGGCCGGATCAGTTGCACCGGTTGTCCCGTGTTCGACTTGACCGTCTCGCCCCTGGCGAATCGAAACGCCTCATCGACACCAAGCGAGGTGCCTACGAGACCCGCATCGAAGGATAAATTGGTGTGAAAGTGTGTGTCGCCGAAAAACACCTGGTCCGGGTAGTCCCTGTTCACATACGGTGAATAGACCTCTGGCTGGTCCATGATTTCCTCAGTAACGACCAGTTCGTTCGGAGAGCCAATCGCATTGGCTGCGAAAATCGACAGGCTTAAGATTACGCTAAGAATCCGGGGCAAATACTTCATGACGAACTCCGTTATAAATATTGTTTTGTAGGGAGGGAACTCGCAGGTATCATAGTGAAGAGTCAATCTAAAGCCAAAACTAAAAATATTGACCTGTTGGGAGAATAAGCGATGAAAAATCAGATCTTCAAGAGCGTATGGACTGTCTCCGTTCTTGCATTTGTAACGATGCTGGCCGCTTGTGAGAGTGGGCCGCGAATTATCACTAACGCGGCGCCGGACTTCAGTCTCGCCGGATTCCAGACATTCGGCTTTTTGCAACCTCTGTCAACAGATAATGGCAACGTGCAGACATTGACCAGTGCCACATTGATCGAAGCAGCTACATTCGAGTTACAAAATGCCGGCCTGCGACGAGACGATACCAATCCCGACCTCGTCGTTAATTTCGTCCTCTCGACTCGCGAGACACTGCAAACACGCCCCAGCAGTGGAGCGTCGATGCATCATGGTCGCGGACGTTACGGCACATGGAGCGGCTACAGCATGTCCATGTCGACAACCGAGGTTGTGCAAAGAACTGAAGGAACGCTGGGCATCGATATTATAGATGCGTCGCGTCTGCAACTCGTTTGGGAAGGCGCGGCGACACAACGCGTCACCGACAGTATGCAGCAGAATCGTGACCAGATCCTGCGCGATGTAACGGCCGATATTCTGGCCAAGTTCCCCTAATTCCTGATTTGTTGAGAGGCATAAGAATGAAAAAGCTAAGTATTTTACTGGTCGCCATGCTGGCGGCAGGTTCGCTGTTTGCGGACACGATCGAAATGGCCGACGGAAGGTTGCTGGAAGGCGACTTCATCGGCAGCAGTAACGGCATCATCATGTTCGACACGGGCGAAGGCATCGAGGCGTTCCCCGAAGCCGAAGTTGTCGGCATGTGGTTCAGCGCGGGCGTTGAAACTCGCGAGGCCGAAACGGTACAGACAGGACCGGCGCCAACAAGCAGCGTCCCGGCGGGCACGCGTCTCGTCATCCGCATGTCGGATACGGTTGATTCCAATCAACACGGCGCAGGCCATCGCTTCCGTGGTCAGCTTGAAAGCGCCGTGGTTGTCGACGGCGTAACTGTTCTGCCGCGTGGCGCGACGTTGCACGGCCAGGTGATGGCGGCACAGCAATCGGGCAGGGCGGTAGGTTCATCGTCGCTTTCACTCGCGTTTACCGATGTCATGATCGATGACGTTTTGCATCCGATCTCCACCGAAGGCATGAACGCCCAGACGAGCGGCGAAGGGGGCCGGACGCTTGGTCGCACTGCCCGAGCCGCGGCGATCGGTGGTCTGATCGGCGGCAGTTCTGGTGCCAGAACTGGCGCCCAAGTCGGGGTGGGCGCGTCTATCCTGACGTCTGGCGCAAGCATCAATGTCCCGCGCGGCACGATTATCGAAACGTCGCTGCGGGTTGCGCTCGTCCTGCCGATGTAGCTTGGCGACCGCACTAAAAACTTTAGTTCGCGAACCGCTCGTTCACTTCCTGGTCCTCGGGGCCGGGGTGTTCGGGCTGTTCGCGTTGGTCGGCGATCGATCCGAGATCGAGCCTGACGAAATTGTCGTCGGTGCCGGCCAGATCGAGCGCATGTCGCAAGCCTGGCGTAAAACGCGCATGCGGCCGCCGACGCAGCCTGAACTCGAGGGCCTGATCAAGGATTACATCAAGGAAGAGATCTTCTACCGCGAGGCACTTACGCTCGGTCTCGACCAGGACAATGCGGTTATCCGCCGCCACCTGCGGCAGAAGATGGAGTTTTTGTCCGAGGATATTGCATCGCAGACGGAACCTGACGACGAGGCACTACAGGCCTTCCTGGATACCAACCCCGACAAGTTTCGCACGGATCTTCGAGTTAGCTTTCAACACATTTATTTCAGTTGGGATAAGCGCGGCGACCTTGCCGCAGTCGACGCCCGCCAGGTTCTGTCGATTCTAAGCGGTGGTGAATCCTACGACGATATTTCGGCATTGGGAGATCCCCTGCCGCTGCCGCAAGCGGTCGATCTGTATCCGCTGCGTGAGGTTGCCAGCCTGTTTGGCCGGGAGTTTGCGCAACAGCTAACAACACTCGATGCGGGCCGCTGGCAGGGCCCGATCGCTTCGGGTTTCGGTGTGCACCTGGTGTATGTCGGCGAACGCATCGACGCGTCGCTGCCCCAACTTGACGAGATACGGGACACGGTTGTTCGTGAATGGCGCGAAGAGCAGCGGCAGACGGTTAATCAGGTGTTCTACGACACATTACGAACTCGTTACAACGTTATCATCGAGCGGCCCCAGTGGCTCGATTCCGAGTTGAACATCGAGGACGTCGAGCAACGCTGATGATGGCTCGTGCCGCCGTTGTCGCGATTCTGTTGCTCGCTGCGACTGCCGGTGCGCATGAAGTCAGGCCGGGGTATCTGCAACTCAACGAGGCTGCCGCCGATCAATTCGACGTTTTTTGGAAAGTGCCGGCGCGCGGGGACTTGCGTCTGGGCATCTACGCATTGTTGCCGGATAACTGCGAGGAAACATCCCGGGTAGTCACGCGTTCTGTCGGCGGATCGTTTACGGATTCGTGGAGCGTCAATTGCCCGGGTGGGCTCGAAGGCGGCACGATTTACATCGATGGTCTCGCGGCCACGCTGACCGATGTTCTGGTACAGATCGCGTTGCTCGACGAAACGTCGCGAGTGTCACGGCTGACGTCGGCTGCACCGTCGTTTGTCGTACCCGCCGCGCCGACATGGACGCAGACAGCGGCCACCTATCTCGGCCTCGGGGTGGAACATATCCTTCTCGGAATTGATCATTTGCTGTTCGTACTCGCACTGTTGTTATTGGTTCGCGGCTGGCGCCGTGTCATTGTGACAATCACATCATTTACGCTGGCTCACAGCATCACGCTGGCGGCCGCAACGCTCGGTTTTGTTTACGTGCCGCAACGGCCCGTCGAGGCTGTCATCGCACTTTCGATAGTGCTGGTCGCCGCAGAACTCGTGCACCGCGAGCGCGGGAGGGGAAGCCTGGCGCAGCAATGGCCGTGGGCGATTGCTTTTACGTTTGGTCTATTACACGGCTTCGGTTTTGCGGGCGCTTTGAACGAGATCGGACTGCCGCAACAGGCTATTCCACTGTCATTATTATTCTTCAACATCGGCGTCGAAATGGGCCAGATATTGTTTATAGTAGCGGTCTACGTGGTGTGGGCACTCTTGAAACGGCTTGTCATGCGACTACCCGCCCCAATTACAAGTTACGGGCCGGCATACGCGATCGGTACCGTGGCCGCATTCTGGACGATTGAGAGGATCGCCGGATTCTGAACGATAAGAGGACATCATCATGAATATCAGGAAATCGAGTCTTGCGGCTCTGTTGTCGCTATTAATTGCGCCGGGGCTGTCGGCGGCTCAGGAAGGCGAGTGGCTGGTCGCACCGTACATCTGGACAGCCGACGTAGGTTGGGATATTGCGGCTCGTGGTAGTGGCGGTGTTGAGTTTAGTGACCTCGTCGACAAGCTGGATGGCGCCGCCCTGATCCGTATCGAATACGTGCGCAACAAGATTGGCTTTACGTTCGACTATGTCAGTATGTCGCTGTCGGATCGTACGAATATTTCAACTCCGCCCCCCCTGCCAATTAGTATCAATATCAACGCGGACGTCGATCTCACCGTGTTTGAGGCTGGCGTTTTCTATCGACCATCGGCGACCGATAGCGGTGTTGATATCCTGGCGGGCGTTCGTGATATCGACGTCGATTCGACGTTGACTGTCACGCCGGCAAATTTTCCAACGGAACGATTTGATACGGGCAAGGGATTCACAGACATCTACGTTGGCGCCCGCTATCTGCATCGATTTACCGAGTCGTGGGATTTCTCGGTACGAGGTGACTATGGCTTCGGGGGCTCTGATGGCGCGCTGAATGTCATGGCGAGCGTCGGCTGGCGCTCCAGGGGGACGTTCGGCATGTCTCTGGCGTATCGTCACCTGGCTTTTGAGGTGGACCAGAAAGTTGAGGGAGAAGCAGTAACCAACGAATTCGATTTTTCAGGACCGGCGCTCGGGTTCTTGTTCCGGTTCTAGGTTGATTATCGAAAAGGAAAGAACAATGAAGAATACAATCATTGCAAGGAGCACTGTCGCGACCGCAGCATGCCTCGCGACCATGACGGTACTAGCGGCTGGCGGCGCCGGCGGCGACATCGAGAAGGTCGATCCGAACGAGCATTTCCACCCGAAGGGCAAGCCGCCGTCCGAGCATACGCTCAAGATTCTCAACGAGGCTCGGGAGTCGATGCCGTTCGACGACACGCGCGATTTCGACGAGGCCAGGAAAGGCTTTATCGCGCCACTCAACTCGATGATCGTCGAGGCCGACGCGGGCCACATCGCGTGGGATATCGAGCGTTATGAGTTCCTGTCTGCCGAGGAGGGCTGGCCCTCCATTCACCCGTCAACGCAACGCCAGGGCGCGCTCAATCAGATTACGGGCCTGTACGAGGTTACCGACGGTATCTACCAGGTGCGCGGACTCGATCTCGCCAATATTACGTTTGTGCGCGGCGAGGAAGGCTGGATCGTCTTCGATCCGTTGACGGCGCTCGAAACGGCGCGCGCGGGGCTCGAACTGATCAACCAGGAAATAGAAGACTTGCCGGTCACCGCAGTGATCTACTCGCACTCGCACGCCGATCACTTCGGCGGCGTGCGTGGCGTCGTTGACCCTGATCGGCTTGCCGCAGGTAAGGTCGAGATCATTGCGCCGATTGGCTTCATGCAGGAAGCCGTATCCGAGAATGTCTACGCGGGCAACGCCATGAACCGGCGCCTGTTCTACCAGTATGGCGTGTTGCTGCCCGCAAGCCCGTTTGGGCACGCCGGCCAGGGCCTGATGCAGAACGTTGCAGCTGGCAATCTCGGTCTCTTGCCGCCGACCTATGTCGTCGAAGACTACATCGAAGAACGCGTTGTCGACGGTATCAAGATGATCTTCCAGAATACGCCGGGTACCGAGGCTCCATCGGAGATGAACACCTACCTGCCTGAAAAGAAGGCGTTGTGGATGGCCGAAAACGTTACTGGCACGATTCACAACATCTACACGCTGCGTGGTGCGAAGGTCCGCGACGCGCTGGCCTGGTCCAAGTTCATCGCACGTGCACTGTACCTGTTCGGCGAGGAAGCCGATGTCATGTTTGCTTCGCACCATTGGGCACGTTTTGGCAATGAACGCATTCAGGAAATTCTGAAAGGCCAGCGTGATGCGTATGCGCACCTCAATAACCAGGTGCTGCACTACGCCAACCAGGGTGTGACGATTAATCAGATCCACAACGTCTACCGCGTGCCGAAGAGCCTGGAGGACAATTGGTATGCGCGCGGTTACCACGGATCGCCCGAGCACAATAGTCGTGCCGTCATCAATCGTTACCTTGGTTACTGGGACGCGAATCCCTCGACATTGATCCCGCTAAGCCCGGAGGACTCTGCACCGCTGTACGTCGAGATGATGGGTGGCGCCGAGCCGATCATCCGCAAGGGTCTCGAACTGTTCGAGTCTGGCGACTACCGGCACGCGCAGGAGATCCTGGATAAGCTCGTATGGGCCCAGCCCGACAACCAGGAAGCCAAAGACCTGCTCGCCGATGTCTGGGAGCAGATTGGCTACCAGCAGGAGAATCCGGGTCTGCGTAACAGCTTCCTTGCAGGAGCGTTCGAACTACGTTCTGGAATTCCGGAAGGCAACCCACCCGAGACAGCGGGTCCCGACATGGTCAGCGCGATGTCGACCGAACTGTTCCTCGATTTCGTCGGCATTCGCATGGACAGCAAGAAAGCCGAGGCGCTGGGCAGCTATACGATCAACCTGATAACGCCGGACAATGGCGAGAAGTTTGCGATCGAGCTTTCAAATGCGACGTTCACCAATGTGGAGGGCTTCCTGCACGACGCTCCGGATTTGTCGATTACGATGGATCGATCAGACCTCGAGAACATCATGTTGGGTCTGAAGTCCTTCAGGGCCTCGGTCGAGGATGGGACGGCTCAGGCCGAAGGCGATATCGATATCCTGGCGCAGATCGCAAGCACGCTGGTCACCTTTGAAATCGGCTTCGAGATTCTTCCCGGCACGGCCGGACCTGCCGGAGACGTGGATCTTAATCCGTACGCAGTTGCGGATGACTCCGTGTTTACTAGTGGTGAGTAATCTGTCGTGACACGCGGTTTGTCAAGAACGGCCCCCTTTGGGGCCGTTTTTTGTCTGCTACTTGCCGCGGTGCCAGGCCAGGCCCAGGAAGTGGCCGAGATTCCGTTCTGGCATCAACCGCCCGGGAGCGCGGGGCTGGGCGGCGGCATCCGTCTTGGTCAGAGTCCGTACTTCGCGACCACGAACGAGGACCAACGGGAATTCGACCTGATTCCGCTGTACCTGTTCGAGGGCAAGTACTTTTTTGCCCGCGGCACAGCCGGCGGTGTACACATAATCAATAGCGATGATTATGAGCTCAACGTATTCGCGCGATATCGCTTCCAGCAGCTCGATCCGAACAGCCACGAGTTCTATGACGGGCTCGAAGAGCGTCGACAAACACTCGATGCCGGCGTGCAATTCGGCATCAACAAGAAATGGGGTGAGCTCACCATGAGTTGGCTTGCCGATACACTCGACCGACATAACGGCCAGGAGGCCGAGCTCACGTATCGCTACCGCTTCAATGCCGGCCGCTGGTCGATATCCCCGTTTATTAGCTGGTCCTACCAGGACAAGGACCTCACGGACTATTACTTCGGTGTCAGCGAGGATGAGGCATTGCCCGGCAGACCCGAGTTCTCGGCCGGGTCCTCTCAATGGTTGTCGTTTGGTGTTAACACGGCGTGGCATGCCACTCAACGTATTGTCCTGTTCGGCAACGTCGGGTTCGGGGGCACCGATTCGGACGTCATGGACAGCCCGCTCGTTGATGAATCCGGGTTCTCTGCGCTGTTCATCGGTGGCACCTACACGTTCGGCAATGCGAGGACGCCAGACGACATCAGCAATCCACTCCGCGAGGGCGAGTGGTCCTGGCGCGTCAATTACGGTTACCAGGCAGAGGGCAATATTGTTAGCGAGATCGACCAGGGCGATTTCAGTAAGAGCGAGTTGGTTGATACCCGGATTGGCGGCATAACATTGGGTCGTCTGTTACACGATGGACCACGCGTCGATTTTCTCGGTAAGTTCGCTTTGCTGCGCCATTTCGAAGAGGACGAGGGCAACGGTAACTTCAACAGTTACAACGCCTACATATCTGTTATGGGAAGTGGCTACTCGGGGTGGACCGGTGAGGAGTGGTTCCGCTGGAGTTTCGGGTTTGGCATGTCCTATGCTGAAAATGTACCGATCGAAGAACAGGTTAAGCAAGAGTCCAGGGACGAGAACACGGCGCACTTTCTGAACTACCTCGAAATGACCGTCGACTTCCCGCTGCGCCGCATGTCGCGCGCGAACTGGCTGCAGAATTGTTACGCGGGTATGACAATCGTGCATCGTTCAGGCATTTTTGCAACGTCTGATTTGCTTGGGGATGTATCCGGCGGTTCCGACTGGATCACCGCCCACCTGGAGTGCGTACGATGAACAGGATTGCAGTCGTACTGATATCTCTAACGGTCTGCGCAACGGTGAGTGCAGAGTGGGTTGCGGATCCGGCCAATAAAAAGCAGGTCGCGTCGGCAAACGCGATTACGCAGATCATTGAACGCATTCCAAGGTCGCAACCATTTTTCGAAGACGCTTACGGCATGGCCGTTTTTCCATCTGTCACGCGGCTTGGCTTCGGCTTTGGCGGTGCGGTTGGCAAAGGCTTCGTCATCGAAGGCGATACTATTATCGGCACGACACGCTTCTGGCAGTTCACATCAGGTATCCAGGCGGGCGTGCGTAATTTCAGCATGGTTATACTGTTCAAGGACAAAGAGGCACTGGACTATTACAAGCAAGGCAAAGCGCAGTTCATAGGCCAGGCCGGACTTGCGGTCGCCAACAAGGGCATCGCGGGAACACCAACATTTAATGACGGTGTAGCGATCTTCACTGTAACGCGCATGGCGTTGATGGGTGAGTTCACAATATCCGGTGCAAAAATGACCTATCGTCCGTTGCCCGGCACCGAGCAGCCGCCGGAATGAAGACTGCGTTGGCATTGGCGGTCGTACTGGCGCCAACGCTGGCGCAAGGCCAGGACGTGAAACCGATTCATCCATACCTCGGCAACAAGTTCTTTGCGTCGGTTGGGTTGTTCCTGCCTGATCAGAACACACGCCTGGGTCTGGAGTCATCTATTGACATTACGATCCCAGACCCCGAACCCGCACCAACCGAGACGATCGATTTTGAACAGACATTCGGCTTCAGCGACAGCGACGAGACATTTTCCGCCGAGATCGGTTGGCGTTTCGGGAAGAAGTGGCAATTGCGTGGCCAGTATTTCCGTGTAGACAGCAATACCAGGGCGACGCTGGAGGAGGATGTCGAGTGGGGCGATGTCGTCTTCAACGAGGGCACGTCGGTAGGTGCTGGACATGACTACCAGGTCACGCGGCTGTTCTTTGGGCGTACGTTCAAGGCCACTAATAGCAGAGAGCTGGGCATCGGCATCGGCGGGCACATGCTCGATATCAGCGCCCACATCAAAGGCAATGCGACGATCGACGGCGTCGACGTCGGCTTCTGGCAGGAACGCGCAAGCATCAGTCAGCCGCTGCCAAATATCGGCGCTTGGTACATGCACGCATTTTCCGAGAAGTGGGCTGCCACAATACGCGTCGACTGGCTTTCAGCCAGCTTCGACAAGTACGACGGACACATCATCAATTCGGCACTTAACGTCGGCTATGCTGTGACGGATCATTTCGGCATCGGTCTGGCCTACAATTTTTTCGAGATTGACCTCAAGGTCGACGACCCGGACTGGACGGGGCGGATTGTAAGTCGCTTCGACGGTCCTTATCTCTCGTTGACCGGTTACTGGTAACCGAATTATGTTCGCCCGAGTGAATACATCGAGCAATCGCAATTTCCTGCTCGAGATCCTGATGATCGTCGTCGGCATCAACATCGCGTTGTGGTTCGAAGGCTGGTTCGATGACCTCAAGGATGCCGAGACCGAACAACAATACCTGGCGGGCCTGCGTGATGACCTGGCATCGGATATCAAGCTGCTGGATTCGGTGATCGAGTCCAATTCGGCCAAGCTGCAGCAACTCAGCGAAATTGTCCCCGAGTTGCCACATTTGGGCGAAGCGAGCCCGGAAGCCCAGGCGCAGGCAATGTATACCCCGTCGAGCTACTTCTTTTTCGAGCCATCGGACTTCACGTATCGTTCGATGCAGGAGAGCGGCGACTTTCGTTTGCTGTCCGATGCCGACACCAAGAAACGCCTGCTCAAGCTCGTACGCCGATATCGGCTGGTCGACACGTTGCAGGGCAATTTCATCCAGGCCATGGACGACGAATACATTCCATTGATGATGTCAGGATTCGATCTTGCATCGGCGCGAGTCACCGACCCTGCAATACTCGACGACCAGGTCTTCGCGAATTTCTTCGCCTATACCCACCAGGACATCGAGACGCGCCTTAGCGTGTATTCCTCGGCACGTGACGATGCTCAGGCCTTGCTCGAAGCAATCGAGGCCCAGATTCGCTAGGGCAAGGGGCTATGGCAGCGGTATTGGCCCGACGTCGGTGGGTACGGAATAGCCACGCTGAAAAGCCAGGCGCTCGGCCAGGTGTACGTACCAGCGGCTTACCTCGGGATAGTCGTTGAGGTCGACCTGCTGATACTCGAATCTCGAGGCCCAGCTCCAGATGGCGATATCGGCCATTGAGAATTGGTCACAGACGAACTCACGATCCTCAAGGCGCGTGTTGAGTACCCGGTACAGGCGCAACGCCTCACCGTGATAGCGTGCCTCGGCGTACTCGGACTTGCCTCGATTGAACTTCAGGAAATGGTGCGCCTGGCCGAGCAGTGGACCAAAGTTACCCATTTGCCACATGAGCCACTCCATCACACGCCAGTAGTCGGGCGTTCCGTAGGGCGGACAGAGCTTGCCGGTCTTTTCGGCCAGGTACAGGAGAATTGCGCCGGACTCCATGAGCGCGAAGTCACCGTCGATGATAGCCGGCACCTTGTTGTTCGGACTGATGTGTGAAAACTCGGGATCGTACTGCTCTTCGTTGCCGATATTTACGGCGATGACTTCATAGGGAAGACCCAGTTCCTCGAGCGCGATCGACACTTTACGCCCGTTGGGAGTGGTCCATGTGTACAGCTTGATCACGCGCAGACTCTTTTAATCATCCTGCGAAGATACTGCAGTCTTCTTTTGGTCGCGACCGGTTTCGTTGTGCTGCGCTGTCTAAGGGTTCGCAACGGATAACGAACAGGAGAAAAACGATGAAGAAAGTCGGTATTAAGCCAGCTGTTCTGGCTGCGGCGATTACCGCACTGGTTGGCGGCCCCGCTAATGCGATCGAGCCTTGTGGCGACTTCGGGGAATGCAAAGTACTTATCGAGATAAATGCGTCCGATGGGGATGTCGGCTTTCATTTCCTGATGGACGGGGACGATCTTCGCTACGGTGCTCTGTTCAATCCGGACCGCCGTAAGATTTACTCATACGGCGCGCGTCGCGAACTGGCCCAACAGTTCGTCACCGAGACGTTTAATGAAAGCGCTGAGCCGCTTTGCTGGCACCCGGAACCGGAAGATGATGAATACGGCGAGCCTGTCGTTACACTCGAGGACTTCATCGATCGCTGGACAGCGGGCAAGTATCGCTTCTTCGGTATCGGTGATGGTTGGGAGATATCTCGCGGTAAGGACTATCTGAGCTTTGATCTTCCGGCGGCCCCGGCCGACCTGGAATGGGAAACCGAAGAGGACGATGGCGACATCGAGGGTGAGATCTCGTGGGAGCCGGGCACTGACCTGGGTGAGTGTGCTGACGAAGACGATATCGACGACCTTATGAGCGAAGGAATCCTGCCTTCGGACCCGGAATTCGTCGAGGTCGTCAGGTGGGAAGTCGTGCTGGAGCCTGACGTCGAAGACGGTGACATCCTGGGTAGCATGAAATATGTCGTAAGCATCCCTGGTGATGCCGAAGAACTCGAAGTCGAAGTGCCTGATGATTACCTTGAAACACTGCCGGCGAACACGCCTGCGAAAATCGAGGTCGGCGCGATTGGCGCAGACGACAATGCGACGTTCTCCGAAGAAGACGAGATTTGTCTCAACGATGAAGATCCGGAAGGTACCTGGGACGATGAAGAAGAGGCAGTCCTGAACGGTTGCGGATTCGAAGTCGAAGAGGACGATGACGAGTAACCATCCCGGTTGGATTGCGGGTTGGGCGGGACTGCTGCTTGTCAGCGGTCTCGTCTCGTTGTATCTGCAACGGCCAGCCGAACTGCCATCGGTACCGAACGCGGCCGAGGCGGCGCCGCTGCCGCGGCCGGACATTCCTCAGGTGATGCAGAGTTTCGAAGCTGACGCCGTTCCTGACGAAGTCGAAACTGCCTATCTTGAAGTCGTATTGTCCCAGGGCAACTATCCGGACAAGCAGGCGGCGATGCGCGAGCTCAAGCGAATGGCAAGCTCGGATGCGATCCGGGTTCTGACGTATGCGCTCCGTGATGACGATGCACGCGTTCGAACGGCAGCGCTCGAGGCGCTGGCGTCTTTGGGTGTCGATGAGGCGACGGCAGCGATTGCCAGTTTGTCAGGTGACGAGGATTATCGCGTTCGCGCTGATGCGACTCTGTCGCTCGCAATGGCTGGTGGCCCGTCGGCGACGGAATACCTCAAACTCGCTATTCATGATCCGGACCCGATTGTCAGGATGGCAGCGATAAACTCACTGTCGGACATGGGCGATGACTATTCAGTGTCGGTCATCCAGCAGGCACTGCAGGACCCTGACGAAATGGTTCGTGAGCGCGCGCTCGAAGTGATCGACGAGATCAATGATGACGCGGCGTTTCGCGCGCTGTACCCGCCGATGCCGGATTAGTCGCTGCCGATCATCGTCCGCCTGGGCTTGACGACATTCAGAACGATAGACGATGAGGCATCCTTAACGGCTGGCATGCTCAGCAGTTCCCCATCGATGAATCGGCCGAAGGCGTCGAGGTCGGACGCGACGACCTCGAGCATGAAATCGATCGTGCCGGATACCATGTGACAGGCCTGTACCTGGGGATGCTCAAGCACCTTGCGGCGAAAGTCCTGCGCAAGATCGGTGCTCTGCCGGTCAACGCGGACTTCGATAAACGCCTTGACGCGGTGACCCAGCGCTTTCTCATTTAGATTGACCGTGAAATTCCTGATGATGCCGTCTTCTTCAAGCGCCTCGACACGACGCTGGCAGGCGCTGGCCGACAGGTTGATGCGCTTGGCGAGGTGCGACCAGCGCATGCGGCCGTCTTCCTGCAGAGCGCGCAGGATCAATGCGTCATAACGATCCATAGGTATTAAATACTGCGTGAAAGAATGTAAAATGTCAAAATACCTGCGCTATTTCGTCGAAAAGCATCAAAAAACGCCGACACCCTGCGCGTCATCTTGCGTAAACTTTTCGAATCTCGGTAAACGTCAGATTCTCATGGGAGAGAGCAATGGCACACCTTAAAAAAGTCGACCATATTGCATACGCAGTAGAGGCCGGCAGTATTGAAAAATGGGCCTGGTTTCACATTGTTGTTGAGGGTGGCACGCTGATTAAGCGTATTGATGACGCGCGCCCTGGCGACCCGAACAGCAGCATGAAGATCTGGTGTATTGACTACGGTGATTTTGGCATTGCCCTGATCGAAGGCATCGATCGTGCCAGCACATCGCAAGTGTCGAGCTTTGTCGAAAAGCACGGCGACCATTCCTGCCAGCACGTCGCATACGACACCCACAACCTGGATGCATTCATCAAGCACATGAAGTCACTGGGCGGTCACCCGCGCGGCGACGTTCTCGTACAGGATGATGGTTTCGGTATCCTGAAACAGATGTTTGCGAAAGGCTATGCGACGGGTCACGCTGGTGAGGCGACATTCCCTGAGTATTGCGAGCGCCCCGAGACCGAAGACCAGGCAAAAGAAGTTGAAATCACGTTTTCGGACAAGGCTGGTGGTGAATTCTACAAGCAAGTCCAGAACGCGATCGATGACGGCGATACACAGCCGTTCTTCGACTTCAGCATGATGCCGGACGACTGGGAAGTGCCCGAAGAACAGAGCAAGGGCAAAAAAGACCCCAACGCAAAACTCGTTGCGGCTTAGTTACGGCGATAGACCAGCTTTTCTTCGCGCACCTCGTCGCCACTGCGCATCACGATGTACGCGTTCAGTGTGTCGTCGTCGACGCGGTAAAAGCTGATGCCTGAGAAGTGGATCGCGTCCTCGTCCGATTTTACGTAGCGGAACGTGACGTAGTCCGCTTTCTCCTCCCAGGCCGTAAAGTCCGCGTTGAAGTGTTTAACCTTGAGGCTTAGGCTGCCTTCTTCCTCGACGAGCAATAGCAGCTCGTAGAACACCACCGCATCACCGTCCATCAGCTTGAAGAAACCGATCATCGAGCCGGCCGATGGCGGGTTCCAGCCTTCCTCGAAGGAACTGCCAAACGCCTCGCCTGACCAGTTGCCGACCAGCCATGATACGTCCTCGAGTGTGGCCGCCGGCCGGTTCCCGGGATCATTGAGTTTGAAAGTGTGTTCGGTGTGCTGCGACTGCGCGAGGGACACTTGCGCCAGGAAGATCATTAACGTCAATGTGAACATTTGCCTCATAGCTGGAGTCCCAAAATGTCTCGCGCTTCCGTCACGGATGCGGGATGGCGCCCATATTGTGAGCACAAATCCGCCGCCCTTTTGACGAGCGCCGCGTTTGAAGGCGCCAGAGTTTTGGCTTCAATGTAAATGTTGTCTTCCAGGCCGGTGCGCATATGACCACCGAGCTCCAGGCACCAGCTGTTAACTTCGAGTTGATACTTGCCGACACCGGCCGCAGCCCATGTGGCGTCCGGCAACAGCTCGCGAAGTTTGTCAAGTTCGAATTCGAGGATGTCGCGATGTGCGGGCAGGGCATTCTTGACGCCGAGGACAAACTGCACATGAAGCGGGTTCCTGAGTAATCCCTGTTTGGCGAGATCGGCCGCCTTGAATAGCATGGCCAGGTCAAAGACCTCGATCTCGGGTTTGACGTCGAATTTGAGCATCTTGGCGGCGAGTTTTTCAATCAGCTCATTGCTGTTCTCGTAGACCGATTTCGGGAAGTTGCACGAGCCTGTCGTCAATGACGCCATATCAGGCCGGTGATGCAGCATCGAGCCGCGTTCCGCACCAACACCAGAGCGGCCACCGGTCGAGAATTGCACAATGATGCCGGGACAGCGCTTGCGGATGCCTTCCTGAAATTCGGCGAACTTGTCGGGAATCGTGCCCCGTGAACCATCATCCTGGCGTGAGTGAACGTGCACGACTGCAGCACCTGCTTCGAATGCTTCGTGCGTGGATTCAATTTGTTCGGTAACCGACTCGGGAACCGCAGGATTGTGGCTCTTCCGTGCGACAGACCCCGTGATGGCGACGGTGATGATGCAAGGGTCCGACATGGATTGTTGCCTCTTTGCGACACTGGTTCGCACCAGCATAAAGGTCTATTGTAAGCGCAACAACATCGCCGGAGAGAGTCATGAAAACCACGCTTGGGCTGCTGGTTCTTGTGTTGCCGTTCGCCTGTCTGGCGGACACGGTCGTACCTATCGATTCTGTAGAGAGCTTCGTCAATATCCGGCAGTCGCCGGAAGCCGGCACCGAGATCGTCGGGCGGCTGCAAAGAGGCATACCGCTGATCTTGGTGCAGTCGGTTGACGGTTGGCACGAAGTCGAGCTCGATGATGAAGGCACGACAGGCTTTGTCAGCGCTGACTGGTCCACCGTTGTGCCTGACGAAGCCGAGATCGTCGTTGAGGAGACGGTCGAGGAAGTCGTCGAGGAAGTCGTCGAGGAAGTTGTTGAGGAGGTCGCCGAGGAGGTCGTCGAGGAGGTCGTCGAGGAGGTCGTCGAGGAGGTCGTCGAGGAGGTCGTCGAGGAGGTCGTCGAGGAGGTCGTCGAGGAGGCTGTAGCCGAGGAGATAGTTGAACCCGTGCCCGTAGTGGGCGCCATGGGGCCACCGGGACCTCCTGGGCCGCGAGGACCTGCTGGCGAAGGAGCGGTCAAGGGGACGCCAGGATTCCTGGTACGTTTCAAGGAAGCGACGGTCGGTTCCGATTCACAGATATACGACAACGGAAATCAGATCGGCATTGGCACGACCGAGCCGAAACAGCGTCTCGAGGTCAACGGCAATATTCAGATTCACGAGCAGAACAGCAATGTCGCCGGCCTGATGATCACACAATCATCGGGTGATACCGGCTACATCATGCACAACCGCGCCAGCACGCTGACGATCGGGGCCGGATCGATTGATCGCATTACAATCGATCGCGAAGGCAATGTCGGCATTGGTGCCTCGCGGCCCAGGCAGCCGCTGGAAATGGCGAGTGGTGCACACGTTACGGCGGGCGGAGTCTGGACCAACAGTTCTTCGCGGGCCGTAAAAGAGAATATCAGTGACCTGAGCCTTGAGGAGGCGTTGGCCGCATTGGCGCAACTCCAACCGGTGCGTTTCAACTACAAGTCCGATGCCGCGGAGGACTATGTCGGTTTCATCGCTGAGGACGTTCCGGACCTGGTGGCCAGTAGTGACCGAAAAGGCCTGAGTACGATGGATATCGTTGCCGTTCTGACGCGGGTGATCCAGGAGCAGCAGCAGAAGATCGAAGAACTCGAAGCGAGGATTGCTGAATAGGCGAACCTGGTCGCCAGGTAATGGAATACACGCTGCGCAACAGCAATGGCATGGTGATAAGCGTATTGTCGCTCGGCGGAATCATTCAGCGGCTCACCGCGCCCGATCGTGACGGTAATTACCAGGACGTGGTGCTCGGCCTCGATTCGGAGCACGACTATCTTGATGGCCATCCCTATTTCGGCGCACTGATAGGTCGCTTCGGCAATCGCATTGCCGGCGGCCGGTTTTCACTGGACGGTTCGGACTATGTTCTGGGCTGTAATGACGGCGACAACCATTTGCATGGGGGTCATCGCGGCTTCGACAAAGTCAGCTGGCACATCGAACACGACACTGGCGGTCAAGCCTTGCGGCTGCGCTATGTCAGTGCCGAAGGTGAGGAGGGATACCCGGGCGAGCTTAGCGTGACGGTGAACTACACGCTGTCAGATGACGATGAACTGCGCATTGACTGCGAGGCCACGACGACGCGTCCAACGCCCGTTAACCTGACCAGTCATCCGTATTTCAACCTGGGTGGGCACGGCAATGGCTCAATTCTCAACCACGAACTGCAATTATTCGCGCAACGCTATACACCGATCGGCGAGGATCTTGTGCCAACGGGTGAAATCGATCCCGTCGCCGGAACGCCGCTCGATTTCCTGAGCCCGACAGCCATCGGCAAGCGCATTGATTCGGATTACCAGCAGATTCGAAATGCCGGCGGTTACGATCACAACTTCGTTCTCGACAAGGTGGATGGAGAGCTGGCACTGGCGGCGCGGGTAACGGAGCCGGTGAGTGGTCGCATCCTGGAGGTTTTGACAACGGAACCCGGCTTGCAGTTTTACAGCGGCAACGGGCTGCCGGAGATCCGCGGTAAGTCCGGAGCCACCTACCAACCACATTCGGGATTCTGCCTCGAAACGCAGCATTTCCCGGATTCACCAAACCGCCCGATTTTTCCGACAACGATCGTCAGGCCCGGCGACGTATACCAATCGACGACTATCTATCGATTCTTTACAATCAACTCAGGCTAACCGCGGACGTATTACATTGCGATTGAAGAACTGCTATCGAACCAGCGATTTTCGCCAGCTGGCAAAACGGCGTCTGCCGTCGCCGATATTTCACTACATTGATGGCGGCTCGGATGACGAAGTCACTCTGGCACGCAATACGGCCGCATTCGATTCCGTTGATCTCGTACCGAATGTGCTTGCCGGTATTGCCGAGGTCGACATGTCAGTGTCGGTTCTCGGTCAAACGCTGGACATGCCGTTGTTGTTTGCGCCGACTGCGATGCAACGCCTGTTTCACCATGACGGCGAATTTGCGATCGCGGATGCCGCGGCAAAGTACGGCACAATGTATGGCGTGTCGACGATAGGCACGCGCAGCATCGAAGAACTCGGCGCACGCAACGACGCTGCAAAGTTATTCCAGATTTATGTGCATACCGACCCCGGGCTGACGAGCGACCTGGTCGCGCGTTGCAAGGCGGCAAATTTTGGCGCGCTGGCTTTGACTGTCGATACGATCGTCGCTGGCAATCGCGAACGCGACTATCACACGGGTATGACCACACCACCCAAGCTGACGCCGTCGAGCCTGGTCAGCTTCGCGACGCATCCGCGCTGGACCTTCAATTACCTGCTACGTGACAAGTTCGATCTCCCGAATATCTCAGCCAAAATCGAAGCGGGCTCGAAGCGCCAATACTCAGTCATGGAGTACCTGGATTCACAGCTGAAGCGCACCATCGACTGGGACGATGTCGCGGCGATGATCGAGGAATGGGGCGGACCGTTCGCGATCAAGGGTGTCATGTCGGTCGACGACGCCAGGCGCTGCGTTGATGTTGGCGCCAGCGCAATCATGATTTCGAATCACGGTGGCCGACAGCTCGACGGTTCGCGCGCGCCATTTGACCAGCTTGCCGCCATTCTCGATGCGGTAGGCGGAGACATCGAGGTCATCGTCGATGGCGGTGTGCGTCGCGGCACGCATGTACTCAAAGCGCTTGCAATGGGTGCGACGGCTTGTTCGGGTGGCCGCATGTACCTTTACGCGCTCGCCGGCGCAGGCCCGGCCGGCGTTGACCGGGCGATGGGCCTGCTGCGTGACGAGATCGAACGGGACATGTTGCTGATGGGTTGCTCGTCCGTCGACAAATTGCGTCCTGCCATGCTTGCCAGCCGTCGCTGATCGGCGACAGTCGAGATGTAAAATGAACGTCATGTCGACCTGGAGAGTCGATATAGTTCAACTATGACGTTTGGTTCTCCAGCTTCTTATCTGTTGGCTGCGCTGCTTGGCTCGCTGGTGTCCGGCTGTGGCGGAGGCAGCTCTGGAAACAACAACAATCCGCCGCCACCGCCACCTGCCACAGTCGGCCTCGATGCGCGCCCAAGCAATGCCAGCTGCGTCGCTCCGGCGCGCGCGGCAGTCGGCACCATCAATGTAGTCGATGCATTCCCAAATCTCCCAAACATCGGCTCGCCGACCAAAGCCCTGGTTGAGCCGGTACCCAACCCGCGCTGGTTTGTATTGCGCAAGTCCGGTCAGCTCGTCGTTTTCGATCCGGATAACGCTGTCAGCGTGTCGACGTATCTGAACCTTTCGGGGGTAGTTCGTACGGCGTCGGAAGGAGGTTTGCTGGGTATGGCGTTTCACCCCGATTATCCGGCGGTACCCGAGGTCTTTCTCTCCTACACGACGGGGACGCCGATGCGTTCTGTAATCTCACGGTTCATTCTCGACAACGTGACCGCGCCGGGGGGTGGCACTGTAGAAGAAGTCGTAATCGAGATTGGTCAACCCAACAACAATCACAACGGCGGTGATATTGCGTTCGGGGCAGACCGACTGCTGTACATTGGGCTCGGTGATGGCGGCGGCGGTGGTGATCCGGATGAGACCGGCCAGGACACGACGAACCTGCTCGGCTCGATGCTGCGCATTGACGTTATCGGTACCGGCGCCGGGTACAATATCCCGGCCGGCAATCCGTTTGCGGCAGGCGCCAAGTGCGGGCCGACCCAAGTCAATGCCAATAACTGCCCCGAGATTTATGCCTGGGGTCTGCGCAACCCGTGGCGGTGGAGTTTCGATGCACCGACAGGTGACCTGTGGCTGGGCGATGTTGGGCAGGGTGCATGGGAAGAGATCGACCAGATCGTGCTGGGTGGCAACTACGGCTGGGATTGCCGCGAAGGCGCCCACGATTTTGAAACGGCTGGTTGCGCCGGGCCGTTCATCGACCCCGTCGCCGAATACGATCACTCGAACGGCAATGTTTCCATTACCGGTGGATACGTATATCGGGGAACCGACATTGTAGGACTGAACGGGCGCTACGTATTCGGCGATTTCGCCTCGGGTCGTATCTGGGCACTGCAATCGAATGGCGCAGGCAGCTACAACACGGATGAACTCATGAATTCATCGGCCGGGCCTTCGGCGTTTGCCCTTGATCAGGATGGTGAACTGTATCTGGCTGATTTCAACAGCGGTCGCATAATGCAGTTGATCCAGACAGCCGGCGGCACCGATCAGGTGCCGGACTTGCTGTCTGCATCGGGATGCGTCGATCCAGGAAACATCGTGCTGCCGTATGGTGGCCTGGTTCCCTACGGTATCAACGCGCCGTTCTGGTCGGATGGTGCCGCCAAAGATCGACACATCGGCATTCCGAATGGGACGGCGATATCGATTGACGCAGAGGACGACTGGGAGTTTCCCCCTGGCACGGTGCTCGTCAAGAATTTCAGCCTCGCTGGCAGGCTGGTCGAGACACGGCACCTCATGCGACACCCCGACGGCGTCTGGGCTGGCTATACCTACGAATGGAATGTGGCCGAGACTGAAGCGACTCGTGTTCGTGGTGGCAAGACCTCGAACGTTAATGGGCAGGACTGGATTTTTCCGGACGAAGCGGAATGCATGCGGTGTCACACGGCCGTTTCCGGCGTCGCGCTTGGGCCCGAAACGAGCCAGATGAACCGTGACTTCACCTATCCACAGACGGGCCGCACGCACGGCCAGTTAGAGACATTCGATGTGATCTCGATGTTTGCCTCGCCATTACAAGGCGACCCGACGACATTGCCGGCGATGCCGGACCCGGAGGATGGGACAGCAGATCTCGGTGAGCGCGCCAGGGCCTACCTGTACACGAACTGCGCACAGTGCCACCAGCCGGGCGGGCCCACGCCGGTCAATATCGACTTGCGTTACACCACTATCCTGCCGAATACGAATGCCTGCGGCGTTGCCCCGACATCGGGCGATCTTGGCATCAACATGGCGCAGATTATTTCGCCAGGTGATGCTGCCCGCTCAGTGCTCGTTGCACGCATGGACGACCGCCTCAACGACACTGCCATGCCGCCGCTGGCGTCCAACTTTATCGACACGGCGGGCGTGGCGCTGATTACGGACTGGATTAACAGCCTCGCCAACTGCAATTGAGAGATTGGTCAATTTTCGCGCGAATCTGTGACGCCAATCAAGGGATTTGTGGTCCCGAAAGCCCATAATTACGGGCAATGGAGGGTCCATGAAGCGACTGTGCGCAACATTGGTATTGCTTTTCGGGTTTTGCGTTAGCGCGAACGCTGACATCTGGAAGTGGGTGGACGCATCCGGAAAAATGCACTTCGTCGATACGATGACGCCTATCTATACCTGGGTTGACGAGTCTGGAAAGATCCACTACAGCGATAAGCCGAATCATGAAGATGCGGTATCGGTGATGCTGGTCTGGCACTCGACAGGGTCGCTGGATGAGGTGGATGATTCGTCCGCTGCCGGCGATTCGGAATCCGGTGGTTATGCCTATCCTGGTGAGACGGCCGAAGAGCGCACCCAGCGAGAAGAAGCCGAGGCCTATTATTGCAAGCGCGCCGACGAGATTTACGAATCCTACGTCAATGCGCCACAACTCTATCGCACGAACGATGCCGGCGAGCGCGAATACCTGAGCAAGAAAGATGCTGCCGCCACAATTGCGGAGACAAAGGCCAAACGCGACGCACTCTGCGAGTAAGCGATCCTAGAAACTCCTCTTTGATTCGATCAAAAACTGCACACTGTCGATCGAGTCATCCCCATCAAGCGGAAACGCAACATCGACATGAATGATGCTGCGTGTTCCCGTGCGCGTCGGCGCCAGCCGCAAGCCAAAGCCGACATCACTTAGCCAGCCCAGGCTCTCACCACCGAGCGGATTGTCTCCCCAGGTTCGGCCTGTGTCGGCAAATATTGCGCCGCCGACCCTGAAAAGACGAAACGGGTACCAGTCCCAGAAGTAACGTTGCTCGATCGTGAGTAGCATCTTCGAGTCGCCCGACTGGTAGCGCAGCGGGTACCCGCGAAGGCCTGTATCGCCGCCCAGTTCCACCGGATTGTCGAGATCGAGGTTATTGCCATAGGTCGCCGACAATGTCGTGAAAAATGTGCGTTTTTCGGACTGCTGTTTGTAATAACGTGCGTTGATTCTCGTCAAGGCATTCATCGCGTTGCCGTCTTCCACGCGCCCACTTGCGCCCGCCGACAACAGCACTGCTTCCTTCGCAAGGTCACCAAAGGACCGGCTCGCGCTCACCCAGTAAAGCGCCGCATCGCGGTCGGCACCGAAGCTCTCGTCAGACCAGCCGAGCGTCACAGCAAAACGCTTCCCGGTCAGGAAATCCTCGGTGCGTTTAATTTGGTTCCGGTTCTCGGCCGTCTCGAAACGGTCCTCGAGGATCTCGAACGAGAAGTAGGGATACACGAGCTCGCGATTATCCGGTATGGCTGGTGGCAGCGTGGCATCGGGAACGGTGGAGAACAGATTGTCGTCGTAGGCAACGCCAGCTGTGTAGCGCCTTACCCAGCCGTTCCTGAGGCCAGCCGACCAACCGCCGAAGGCAGTATAGAATTCGCGCTCATGCCGGAATTCGGCGGCTTTTTCTCCGAGCTGGTACAGGCGCCGCTCGATGTCGAAGTCGTTTCCCGTCATGCCTGCGCTCCAGCGCGCGTCGAGCTGGTAGAACGGCCGTATCACCGAGAGCGAGTTCCAATGGCCGTCGGAGTTATCCGAGTACTGAAACCGCAATTGCGTCCAGCTGCGGCCGAGATTTCGGTCGCGAAACGTGAACAGATTCGATTCGCGATCTTCATTTTCCGAGCGGGCGACGAGCACCTGCTGCCCCCAGCCGAACAGGTTGAGTTCCTCGAGCTTGATCAGCGTGCGGTTTTCACCGCCGCTGCGCGAGAACGAGAATCCCGGCTTCAACGTCCACACGTCCCGTGTGTTGACCTGCAGGTCGACGGTGCCGTCCTCGCGATTTACCGGGGTTATGGACGCGTCGTAGAAATAGGTGTTGCGCCGCAGTATACGTTCCGTTTCCTCGACGCGACGTTTGGAAAATGGTTCGCCAGGCGCAAACAGCAGTTGCTGTTCAATGACGGAGTCCCTTGTGATGATATGAAAACGGTTGGCGAGTCGATATAACGCGTTATTTTCTTTCGGGTCAGACAGGTCGAATACGTCCGCTTTCTCGAGGATGATGTCACCGATGACGACCTCTTCAGCCTCGAGTCGCTGCGGATCGAGGGGGTCAGGTTCGTCAGCGACAGATGTGCCATACCACAAGAGTGCGGTAAGCATAATCATTGCTGTTTTCGGGATCGGGAGTGTCACATCACGACGCTGCTTAGGGGCGACTAAATCAGTATAATCGGCCCGTCGTTAAACCGCAGTGGCGAATATGCAAAACGAGCTAATGAGCGAAGGTTTGACCCTGATGCTCGCCGGCATGGGCACGGTGTTCGTGTTTTTGACGGCGCTGGTCATAGCAATGACACTGATGTCCAAGCTGGTTGGTGGGCTGACTCATACGGTTGTCGCGGCTAAAGCCGCTCCCACAGGAGCCGCTCCCACAGGCGCGGATGACGAGATTGCTGCTATTGCGGCAGCCATCACCGAGCACCGACGCAAATAGACGAGTAGCGAGCCCGATGAGCGACAAAAACCCTATTGGTATTACCGAGCTAGCGCTGCGCGATGCGCACCAGAGCCTTCTGGCCACACGCATGCGCATCGACGACATGCTGCCCATAGCCGACAAGCTCGACCAGGTTGGCTTCTGGTCGATTGAAAGCTGGGGCGGGGCGACATTCGACGCCTGCATTCGTTACCTGGGCGAGGATCCGTGGGAGCGCATTCGGCGGCTCAAGGAAGCGATGCCAAATACGCCACAGCAAATGCTGTTCCGCGGCCAGAACATTCTCGGCTACCGCCACTATGCGGATGACCTCGTCGAGAAATTTGTCGAGCGCGCGGCTGTCAACGGTGTCGACGTATTCCGGATCTTCGATGCACTCAATGACATGCGCAACCTCGAAACCGCCGTCAAAGCGACGCTGGCTGTTGGCAAGCATGCCCAGGGTACGATCTCGTATACGGTCAGCCCGGTACATACGATCGATCTTTGGGTAGACCTTGGTCGGCAGATCGAAGACATGGGTGCGCATTCAATCTGCATCAAGGACATGGCCGGGTTACTGAATCCGTATACGGCCTTTGAACTCGTATCGCGGCTCAAGGATGTCGTCGACATCCCGATCCATCTTCATTGTCATGCGACTACTGGGCTGTCGATCCCGACCTTGGTCAAAGCGGCAGAAGCAGGAATCGATAATGTTGATGCTGCGATTTCGTCAATGAGCATGACTTACGGTCATTCGCCGACCGAGGCGCTGGTGGCGATTCTTGATGAATCGGACAGGCCAACAGGCCTCGACCTGTACCTGCTCGAGGAAATTGCAGCGTACTTTCGCGAGGTGCGCAAGAAATATGCTCAGTTTGAAGGCAGTCTTCGTGGCGTCGACTCTCGTATCCTCGTCGCGCAGGTACCCGGCGGAATGCTAACCAATCTCGAGAGCCAGCTGCGCGAACAGAACGCGAGCGACAAACTTGACGATGTGCTGGATGAAATCCCGTGCGTACGCGAAGACCTGGGCATGCTGCCATTGGTTACGCCGACATCCCAGATCGTCGGTACCCAGGCCGTTATCAATGTGCTGGCCGGCGATCGTTACACGACGATATCAAAGGAGACGGCGGGCGTTCTCAAGGGCCAGTACGGTGCGACGCCGGCACCTGTTAATGCAGTACTCCAGGCACGCGTGCTCGACGGCGCCGAGCCGGTTACCTGCCGGCCGGCCGACCTGCTCGAGCCCGAGGTTGAGAAGCAGACTGAGGAGTTGCAAAATCTCGCCATCGAAAAGCGCATTCGTCTCGCCGACGACGTTATCGACGATGTGCTGACCTACGCGCTGTTCCCGCAGATGGGGATCCGGTTTCTGCAGAATCGCGACAACCCTGACGCGTTCGAGCCACCGCCAGATGGGGCGCCGGCCCCGGTCGCTGCGGCAGCGGCAAGCGGTGATGCATCGGTCTATTCAGTACGCGTGAACGGCAAAGCATATACGGTTGAAGTCGCGGAAGGCGGCGAATTGACCGACGTTCGAGCGAGTGCGCCGGCAGCGGCGACGGGCGCAGGAGACACCGTCAAGGCAGTACTGGCCGGCAACATTTTCAAGGTCAATGTATCCGTTGGCAATGTTGTCGCGAAAGGTGATCCGTTGGTTGTGGTCGAAGCCATGAAGATGGAGACCGAGGTCGTGGCGCCAAAGGCGGGGACCATCAGCCAGGTCAGCGTCGCGGTCGGAGACGTCGTCGCTGTGGGTGACACACTGGTCGCAATCGACTAGTCATGGAGCTGATCAGCGAAATCTGGCAGGGCTCGGGGCTGTACCAGATTACGGGCGGCCAGGCCGTCATGCTGGTGGTTTGCCTGCTACTGCTGTACCTGGGCATCGTCAAGAAGTTCGAACCGCTATTGTTGGTGACCATTGGCTTTGGCGGTCTGCTTTCAAACATCCCGGGCGTCGAAATCGCTACCGGCAACGGGCTTCTTGCGCTGACATACGAGGTCGGCATCAAGACCGGGGCGTTTCCGCTCATAATTTTTATGGGCGTCGGCGCGCTGACCGATTTCGGGCCCTTGCTGGCCAATCCGAGAACAGTGTTTCTTGGCGCCGCTGCGCAGTTCGGCATATTTGCGACGCTGCTTGGCGCTCTGGGGATGACGTCACTTGGCTGGGCAGATTTCTCGCTACGGGATGCGGCCGCTATCGGCATCATCGGCGGGGCCGACGGCCCAACCGCAATTTACGTCGCGGGTAAATTAGCGCCAGATCTGCTCGGTGCGATCGCCGTTGCGGCGTATTCCTATATGGCACTGGTCCCGCTGATTCAGCCGCCAATCATGAAAGCACTGACGAGTGAAGCGGAACGCAAGATCGAAATGGTGCAGCTGCGCGAAGTGTCGAAAACCGAGCGCATTCTGTTCCCGATTATGCTGCTGTTGCTCGTCGCGTTGCTGTTGCCGTCAGCTGCGCCGCTGATCGGCATGCTGGCGTTTGGCAACCTGATGCGCGAGTGTGGCGTTGTCGACCGGTTGTCGGATACGACACAGAATGCGCTGATCAATATAGTGACGATCTTCCTCGGCCTGGCGGTCGGCTCCAAACTCAGCGCCGAACAGTTCCTCGACCGGAATACGCTGTTCATCCTTGGCCTCGGTATCGTCGCGTTCGGTATCGGCACAGCCAGCGGGGTACTGATGGCCAAGCTTATGAACAAGATGTCGAAACTGCCCATCAACCCATTGATCGGTGCAGCAGGGGTTTCGGCTGTGCCGATGGCAGCGAGAGTTGCTAACAAGGTCGGCCTTGATGCCAATCCACACAACATCCTCCTGATGCACGCGATGGGTCCCAATGTAGCAGGGGTCATTGGATCTGCGATTGCGGCTGGCATCATGATCATGTTCACCTCATGACGAAAAGCCGGGTTACGCCAACACAGCTCAGCCTGCTCGGCTTCATCGCGGTTCTGCTAATTGCCTGGGTTTGTTACCGGCCGGCACTGAGTGGTGCGTTTCAACTCGACGATGCGGACAATCTATCGGGCCTGGCTGCGGTTGAAGATACGGCGTCGGCGGCGAATTTCATTTTGTCCGGTACCGCCGGCCCAAGCGGCCGGCCGCTCGCCTTATTGAGCTTTGTGATGCAGGCCGATGAATGGGAGCAGGGCGCCGAGGCATTTCTCCGCGTCAATATTCTGATTCACATGCTCAACGCGATGCTTCTTGCAGCCTGTTTTTACCGGTTGAGCCTGTTGAAGAGCGTCGAGCGCCATAAGGCCGCCGTCATTGCGACCGTTGCGGCGAGTATGTGGGTTGTCATGCCGTTGCTGGCATCGGCATCGCTGCACGTGGTGCAGCGTATGACGACGCTGAGCGCGTCGTTCGCGCTGCTCGGCCTGTTCGCATACCTGTTTTGGCGAGCTGACATCGAGGACAAGCCACGCCAAGCCATTATTGGGATGAGCGCAAGCCTGGTCATTGGCACTGGCCTGGCAACACTGGCCAAGGAGACCGGACTGCTGCTTCCGCTGTACGTCCTGGTACTCGAGGCGACCGTGCTCAACCGGCCGAAGAGCATCGAACATCGCCAATGGCGCATCTGGCAAGCCGTATTCCTGGCGCTACCCGTCCTGTCTGTCGTGGTCTATTTGTCGACCCTAATCACCTACCCCGACTGGTTAGTGGTCCGTCGCGGATTCACGGTTGGCGAGCGATTGATGACCGAATCGCAAATACTCTGGGTGTACCTGCAAAAGGCGATACTCGGTGTGCCGGGCGAATTGGGCATTTACCAGACTATGCCGCCGCTGAGCCGAAGTCTGCTCGAGCCACTGACATTGTTGTCCTTCGTGGCTTGGCTTGGATTGTTCGTGTTGTCCGTGCTTTGGCGCCGTCGATATCCATTGGCCGCACTGGCCGTGCTGTGGTTTCTGGGTGGACACATGCTCGAGTCCACCGTCCTGCCACTCGAACTCTACTTTGAACATCGCAACTATCTGCCCATCGCCGGGCCCTTGTTCGCATTGACCGCGTTCCTGGCGCTGGGTTCAGGTTTGCATCGCAGAACCCTTGCCGTACTCGCGTCGCTTTACATTGTGGTTAGCGCGTTCTCTCTTTACGGTTTTGCCTCCCTGTCGGGAGAACCTTCCACATCGTCCCGCTACTGGGCAACAGAATATCCCGACTCTGTTCGTGCGGTGACAACAATGGCCACCTACCAGCTGACCGAGGAAGGGCCCATTCGCGTACTCGATACACTGGATCGGTTCGTCGTCAGACACCCACAACACGCCTATCTTCGCATCCAGGAGCTCAATCTTCGATGCCTGTTCCTGCCGCAGGAGGATCACACAGCCGTCATCGACGAGTTACGGCGCGAGCTGCCGGGGGTCGAATTCACCTTCACGGCCAGTAAGATGCTGTCGCAGCTGTTTAGCACGGTCATTGCAACAGACTGCAACGGCATCGGCTTCGCCGATGTCAGCGCACTGGCCAGCCTGTTGCGGGACAATCCGCGTTATCGGCAGGTACCGGGGTACAATCAGTTTCATCACAAGCTGATGGCTGGTATTGCCAGACAGCAGGGAAACCTAAAAGACACGATTGATGAGCTCGAAAAAGCCATCTCCTACCAGGGATCGGCCGAGCTCAACATGATGATGATTACGACGCTGGGCGGAGCTGGCGATTTTGATGCGGCGAGGTCTTTTATTTCAAACGCCCTGAACAATGGGCCACGCAACCCCCTGGCGCACATTGCCTGGCGTAAAGACCTCGAGAATCTTGGTGCTTACATCGATGAACTTGAGCGATACTCTCAAGGCGCAGAGTGACGGATATTGATCGGGATACGGAGAGCAGCGAATCATGACTGAAGACAGCATCGCATTATCGATCATCATTCCCGCGAAAAATGAGGCGGGCGCCATTGGTGATGTTGTCCGAATTGCGACAGAGGCCTATCCGCATGCCGAGGTCATCGTGGTGGATGATGGTTCCGATGATGAGACTGCAAGCCTCGCCGAGCAATCGGGTGCAATGGTTGTCCGGCACCCGGAAAGCCTGGGCAACGGCGCCGCGGTAAAGAGCGGGGCACGTGCTGCTCGCGGCGAGCTGCTGGCATTCATGGATGGCGATGGTCAGCACGATGCCCGGGAGTTTGGCCGACTGCTGGACAGGATCGACAACGGCTACACTATGGCGATCGGCGCCCGCGATACGAAATCGCACGCCAATGTCGGGCGATTCTTCGCCAACGGCGTGTACAACAAGCTGGCATCATTGATCAGTGGTCGCCGCATTCCCGACCTGACGTCCGGGTTTCGTGTGGTTCGCGCAGTGCTGTTCAGGGACTTCCTATACCTGTTGCCCAACGGTTTCTCCTACCCGACGACAATTACGATGGCGTTTCTGCGCAGCGGCTACCCGGTGTGTTTCGAGAGCATTCAGGCCGCCGCGCGCACTGGCAAGAGCCATATTCGGCCGTTGCGTGACGGTATTCGCTTTCTAGTTATAATTTTCAAGATTGCTACGCTGTATGCGCCGCTCAAGATATTCCTGCCGATCAGCGGCACCTTTTTTGCCACCGGACTCGGTTATTACATTTACACTTATGCGACGGCGGGCCGCTTCACCAATATGAGCCTGCTGATACTCAGTGCCTCCGTAATTATCTTCCTGATCGGGCTGATCTCCGAGCAGATTACGGCGCTGACATACAGCAAGTCCTGACATGCGGCACGTAATTGCTGTCATCGGTAGCACAGAGAACTAATTCCGCATGGACTTCAGTCGGCCCCGGTTGCTCGTTCTGGCATCTACTTTTCCTCGCTGGAAGGAGGACACGGAACCGCGCTTTGTCGAGAGCCTGTCCTTCGAGCTGGCCGACACCTTTGAGGTCGTTGTTCTGGTACCTCATTGCCTTGGCTCGATGCAACAGGAGACCTTCACAAGCAAAGGGCGCTCGATCAAGGTACACAGGTTTCGCTATTTTCCCGCAGCAATGGAGACGCTTGCGTATGACGGGGGCATGCTGTCCCGAGTCCGCAGCAATCCGTTGCGCTTGCTTGTACTACCCTTTTTTCTTGTCGCGCAGGCCGCAGCCGCATTGCGTTTGCATCGGGAGTTTGGATTCGATGCTGTTCATGCGCACTGGATCGTACCTCAGGGGTTTGTTGCTTCACTGCTGCGCGTACTGTGGCGCCGTTTCCCACCGGTTCTCGTAACGTCTCATGGCGGAGATCTTTATGCATTGCGCGGGTACTTTCTGGAAAGCCTGAAGCGCTGGATTCTGGCGCGTGCGGACGGTGTTACGGTCGTCAGCAATGCAATGCGTGACTACTGCGAAAAACGACGTCTTGCTCGTGGGAAAACTATCGTGCAATCGATGGGCGTGGACCTCGAAGCAGTATTTACTCCAGGCGATACAGAGAGCCCACGCAATGGCCTGATTTTCGTTGGGCGTCTCGTTGAGAAGAAGGGTGTTGAATACCTCATAGAGGCTATGGCTATCCTGGCCACAGATTATTCGCAAACGGAGCTCACCATTGTTGGAGACGGGCCCCTTCGTGAGTATTTGACCAATCTCGCGAATACACACGGGGTAAGCGATCGAGTGCGTTTTCTTGGCAGTGTTGTCAATGAGGATGTACCCGGTTACCTTCGTGCTGCTGCAATTTTCGTCATGCCCTCTGTAGTCGCCGCATCCGGTGATCAAGAGGGGCTAGGGCTCGTTGCTGTGGAGGCCCAGGGCTGCGGCTGCGCTGTGGTTGCGTCGGATCTGCCCGCCGTTCGGGATTCGGTTATTGACGGCCAAACCGGATTGATGGCGAAACCCGCAGACGCCGCGGATCTCGCAGACAAGATAAGGGCGTTGCTGGACGACGACACGCTCCGTCAATCATTGGCTGAGTCCGGTCGACGCCACGCGATTGAGAAGTTTGACTGGTCCAAGGTGGGTTCGATGTACTCTAGGATTATCGGCGAACTGATCGCAGTAGCGCGATGACTCGACTAGAACGAAGCGGAAAGCATATGCGCATTCTGTTCGTCGGCAAGCGCTATTACACCAATCGCGATACTTTCCAGGAGAGATTTGGGAGGATCTATCAACTTCCTTATTGGTGGGCAGCGGCCGGACAAGAAGTTGACCTGTGGCTCGTCGACTATCATGGCCGCGAGAGCGAAATGGTTCGCGATGATGCGCTGACTGTTGAAACCACACCAGTTTTTCGTGGACGTTTTTTTGTTCGTTTGTTGGCCGCATGCTTCGGACGGATGCGTGCTAAGCGGCCTGATCTGATTGTCGCAAGCGGGGACTGCTATGTTGGTATGCTCGCTTATGTTGCGGCACGTCTTTGTGGTGCCAAGCTGGTCTTTGATGTCTATGACCGCTATGACGTGTTTGACGGCTATCGTCGCTTGCCAGGCTTCGACCCGCTGACGTTCCTGTTGCGTCGATCGGATACGGTCATGTTTGCCAGCGTGACGGTCCTCGACGATCTTGGTCCGATGGCCAAGAATGCGATATTGGTTCCGAATGGTGTCGACCTGACCCGGTTCCGGCCCTTGCCGATGCCGCAGTCCCGACAACTGATCGAACTGCCTGAGAATGATACCTTAGTTGGTTACTTCGGTAGCATGGAGCCCGAGCGCGGCATAGATGTCTTAATCGAGGCGATTGCTGCGCTCAGGGACAGCGGCGTTGATGTCGGCCTTGTCATCGGGGGCGCGGCGAATCCCGAGATCAATATCGACTTTCCCTGGGTTCACTATCTCGGTAACCTGGATTTTGCAAAGATGCCGGCAGCGTTGGCGAGTTGTGATCTTCTCAGCTTGCCTTATCGACATTCCGAGTTTCTCGACAACGCGTCGTCGTGCAAGATCGCAGAATATATTTCTGCGCGGCGACCGGTTGTTGCGACGCGGTCACCGAACCTGACCGAGAATTTTCCCGAGCAAGCCGCACAATTGGAAGGAGTACTTGCTGCGCCGGGCGATGCGAAAGACCTCGCTCGATGCCTGCGGGAGCAATTGGAGCAGCGCCGACTGGTTGATATGCCGAAAGGCATGAGTTGGCAGGAAATCAGTTTACGTGTGCTGGGCGAGCTAGACTGCACTGGCGCCTTCGGGCATCCACCGGTTCGTCCCGCGCCTTAGCAAGCTGATCCGGGAGTTCGCTGGCGACTACCGCAGGCGTTCGAAATGATCCTCGAGTACCTGGGCAACACAGCTCGTCAGGCGCTTGCCGGTTTCAATATGCAGGAATTCGTTGGGTCCGTGGGCATTCGATTTCGGACCCAGAAGCCCGGTAATCAGGAACTGGGCCTCGGGGAACTTCTCGCCGAGCATGCCCATGAACGGAATCGTGCCACCCGTGCCCATGTACATCGATGGTTTACCGAAAAACGCTTCGGAAGCCTTGTTCATCGACGCTTCGAGCCAGTCGTCAATGGCGGGCGCGTTCCAGCCCGCCATCGTCGATTCGACTTCGAATTCGACCTTACACAGTGGTGGTGGATCGGCGTCGAGTGCTTTCTTAACCACATCGGCCGCGACATCGGCGTCACAGGTTGGTGGCAGCCGGAATGACAGCTTGAGCGTATTGAATGGCAGCAGCACGTTGCCAGCGTCTACCATGGCGGGCAGGCCGTCGGCGCCCGTGATGCTCAGCGTGGGACGCCAGGTATTGTTGAGCAGTAACTCGTCGGTGGACTCGCTGGGCGACGGCGCATCGACAGCCCAGGGAAATTTCTCGTAAGCGGTATCGCCGAGCGTCTCAGCGGCCTTTTTCGCCTGCTCGATACGTTGCTCGGGGATGTCGACGTGCAGCCCGTCGAGCGTTATCTGGCCGCTTGATTCATCTTCGATACGGCTCAGCAATTTGCGCAGGATGCGGAAGCTCGAAGGCACGACGCCGCTTGCCGATCCCGAGTGCACGCCTTCGGTCAAGACATCGGCACGCAGCTGCCCGGTCAGGTTGCCGCGCAGGGATGTGGTGCACCACAGTTGATCGTAGTTGCCACATTCGGCGTCGAGACAGACGACAAGGCTTGGAGAACCAATGCGGTCTTCGAGCATGTCGATGTAGTAGGGCAGGTCGAAGCTGCCGCTTTCCTCGCAGCCTTCGATAATAACGACGCAATGCGCGTGCGGAACACCCTGCTCCTGCAACGCGCGAATAGCGGTCAGTGAGCCGAATGTTGCGTAGCCGTCGTCTGCGCCGCCGCGGCCGTAAAGCTTGCCGTCCTTGATGACGGGTGTCCAGGGATCGAGATCGTCGTCCCAGCCACTGAATTCGGGCTGCTTGTCATAGTGGCCGTAGAGAAGGACGACGTCGTCCGAGGCGCCCGGCACATCGATGAACAGTATTGGAGTGCGGCCCTCAATACGAACGATTTCGACGCTCATTCCCTCTACAGGCTGCTGCTTCGACCAGGCCTCGAGCATTTGCACGGCCTGTTCCATGTAGCCATGTTCATCCCAGTCGGGGTCAAACGACGGCGACTTGTTCGGGATCTTTATGTATTCGCTGATCTCGGGAATGATCGAGTTGTCCCAGACGTCATTGACAAGCTCTGCGGTCTTCTTGTTATCCATGTGGCAATGCTTCCCTATTCTGCTGTCATCGAGCGATACATTGTCTGCGTCATTCGCTCTGTCGTGATGAACGCCCAGTTCCAGGCGTCGTGATAGTCAGCCAGCGGGTTCGCGGCCAGTACTTCTTCTTCGCTCTTGCCGTCGAGTACGAGGGCTTCAACCCTGGATTCGGCATCGATCAGCATATCGACCTCCGCTTGCAGGTCGGCCTTGTTCGCCAGGGGTCCGTGACCGGGAATGATGACGGTGTCATCGTCGGCCATGGCGATGATGCGTTGTTGGCCGGCGATATAACCGCGGACGCTACCGCCGCTGTCGAGATCGATGAACGGAAACATGTAGTTAAAGTGCAAGTCGCCGGCGACGATGACATTCGAGCCGTGCAAGAAGACGATGGCATCACCATCGGTGTGCGCTTTGGCGATGTGACGCACGTGCGCGTCCTGCCCGTTGACGTGGAAATTCACGCCATCCGCAAAGGTGACGACGGGGAGGCCACTCTCACCGCCTGCAGAATCCGGTTTTTCCACAAGGCGCTTGCGGATGTTCTTGTGTGCGAATATGACGGCGCCATTGTCGGCCAGCGTCGCGTTAGAGCCGACGTGGTCACCATGGACATGCGTGTTCACGATGAAGTCGATCGGGCGTCCTGCCAGCTCGTCGACGGTTGCCATGAGGTCGGCCGTTATTGGTGCCATGCCGTCATCAATGAGGACAACATGCCCGTCCCCGACGAGCAGAGCCATGTTGGAGCTGAAGCCGTTGGCGCCGCCGAGCATGTAAACGCCAGGCGCCGCTTCGGTCGCTTCGATTTCGGTGGCGATATCCTGTGCATTAGCAATGGTTGCGCCGACAAACAGTACGGCGCAAAGCAATGGTCGCTTCATTCTTCTTCTCCTAATTATTGCTCGGAAACGAAAATTGCGCCTTTTCTCTGACACCGCCGGATGGCCAGCGTTGTGTGATTGTCTTGCGGCGCGTATAGAACCGTATGCTATCAGGTCCGTAGGCAAAGAGGTCGCCAAACAGGGATCGTTTCCAGCCGCCGAAGCTGTGTGTCGCGACCGGAACCGGCAGTGGTACGTTGATTCCGACCATGCCGACCTGGATATTGTCCGCGAAGTAGCGCGCGGCTTCTCCGTCGCGCGTAAAGAGACAAGTGCCGTTGCCGTACTCATGATCGTTGATCAGTTGCATGGCATGTTCCTGGGATTCCGCGCGAACCACACACAGGACCGGGCCGAATATCTCTTCCTGGTAGATCCGCATCTCCGGAGTCACCTTGTCGAACAGGCAACCGCCGAGAAAAAAGCCGTCCTCGTGTCCTTTGACGACCAGGTCGCGGCCGTCAACGACGAGATCGGCGCCTTCTTCGACGCCGAGGTCTACGTAGGAACGCACTTTGTCATGATGCACCTTCGTGACCAGCGGACCCATGTGATTACTAGCGTCCGTGCCGTTGCCGACTTTCAGGTCCTGCAATTCCGTCCTGAGCTTTTCCACCACAGTGTCGGCAATGTCGTCGCCGACACATACGGCCACCGAGATCGCCATGCAGCGTTCGCCACATGAGCCGTAGGCTGCACCCATCAGTGCACTGACGGCATTGTCGATATCGGCGTCGGGCATGACGACGGCGTGATTCTTGGCGCCGCCAAGCGCCTGCACGCGTTTGCCGTTTTTGGTTCCTTCCGAGTAGATGTATTCAGCGATGGGCGTCGAGCCAACAAAGCTAACGGCCTGTATCCGTGAGTCGCTTAGCAGCGTGTCGACCGCTTCTTTGTCACCGTTGACGACGTTGTAGACGCCATCTGGCAGGCCGGCTTCCTTGAACAGCTTTGCGATGAGCATGGGTGCGCTCGGGTCTTTCTCCGACGGCTTCAATACGAACGTGTTACCGCAGGCGATTGCCATCGGGAACATCCACATCGGCACCATGGCCGGGAAATTGAACGGCGTGATGCCTGCGACGACACCGAGCGGTTGGAACTCGGACCAACTATCGATGTTGGGACCGACATTCTTCGTATGCTCTCCCTTCAGCAGCTCGGAGATTCCGCAGGTATAGTCGACGAATTCGACTCCACGGCTGAATTCGCCCATCGCGTCGTCGAGTACCTTGCCATGTTCGTTCGTTAGCGCCGCGACGATTTCGTCGGCGTGCTCTTCGAGCAGAGCCTTAAAGCGAAACATGATCTTTGCGCGCTTGCCGGGTGACGTATTGCGCCAGGCCGGGAAAGCGGCCTCGGCGGCGGCGATGGCATCCTCCACGGTTGCCTGCGTAGCCATAGCAACGTGCCGGGTTACAGCACCGGTTGCCGGGTTCGTGACGGCGAGCGGACGATTGTGATCGGCCACATCTGCGCCATTGATGAAATGGCCGACGATTTCGGCGGTGTCGACGTTTTTTGCGGGTGTAGCGTTCATGATGTTTCCAGGCTCCGGTCAGTCGACGGCGTCGATGACGCGGCGAATCGCGTCGAATGATTGCTGCATCTCATCGACGTTCGAGTTCAGGAATGGTGAGAATTGTAATACGTCCATGCCATTGCGGACGATCAGGTTTTCGTCCCAGAAACACTTTTTGTGGATTTCCAGGCCGCGAGCGCCCGGCGCACCCTCGCGAGGCGCCAGTTCGATGGCGCCCATCATGCCGAAATTGCGCACGTCGATGACTTTGTCATGGTCATCAAAGGAATGCAGGATGTCCTCGAACACAGGTTCCAGTTCAGCAGCCTGCTCGAAGGTACCTTCTTCCGCGTAGACATCCATCGTGGCGATGCCGGCTGCGGCAGCGAGTGGGTGCCCAGAGTAGGTGTAGCCGTGGAACAACTCGATCATGTGCTCAGGGCCCTGCATGAAAGCGTCGTAAACCTTTTGTTGCACGAGTACTGCGCCCATCGGCACGACGCCGTTGGTCAGGCCCTTGGCCGTTGTGATGATGTCCGGCGTGACACCGAAGCGCTCAGCGCCGAACGCCTTGCCGACACGGCCAAAAGCGGTGATGACCTCGTCGAAGATCAACAGTATGCCGTGACGGTCGCAGATTTCGCGCAAACGCTCGAGATAGTCGACCGGCGGCGGGATGACGCCGGCAGATCCGGCGACAGGCTCGACGATGACGGCGGCGATATTGCTGCCATCGTGCAATGCACAAAGCTGTTCGAGGTCGTCAGCCAAGTGACTTCCCCATTCAGGTTGCTTGCGGCTGAAGGCATTGTGCTCCAGGCTCAGCGTATGCCGCAGGTGATCGACGCCGGGAATCAGGTTGGCACTGAACACCTTGCGATTCGGCACGATGCCGCCGACCGACATGCCGCCGAAATTAACACCGTGATAGCCCTTCTCGCGGCCGATCAGCCGGGTACGATTACCTTCGCCCCTGGCGCGGTGGTAGGCGAGCGCAATTTTCAGAGCCGTGTCCACGGACTCGGAGCCCGAGTTGGTGAAGAAGCAATTCGAGAATCCTTCGGGCGCCAGGTCGATGACACGTTCGGCCAGCGCAAACGCCTTGTCGTTGCCCATCTGGAACGTCATGCAGTAGTCGAGTTCGGCAACTTGTTGTTGTACAGCCTCGACAATCCTGGGGTGGCAATGACCCACGCCCGAGGTCCACAAACCCGAAAACATGTCGTAACGCCGGGTTCCATCCGGTGAGGTGTAGAAGTGCCCTTCGGCACCGCTAATGATGCGCGGGTTTGTCTTGAAATCGCGATTGGCCGTGAACGGCATCCACAGGGCGTCGGTATCCTGGGCAACAGCACTCATGACGGGGTCTCTCCAGCTGGATTTAAACAGGGCGCCCAGTGTACGGCCGAGCAGCTATGTTAAACAATTAGTTATGTGCACGACGATAAGCTGTTGATTTTATGTGGCCCGACGCCCAGAATGTTTAGTTTAGTAAACACTTTGAACGGATTTCGCCATGGACCAGGAAATCGGCCACCGCCTCAAGGCCATCCGCACCCGGCTCGGGCTGTCGCAACGGCACCTGGCGCGGGTGTCCGGGGTTGCCAACGCCACGATTTCGCAAATCGAAGCCGGGCGCTTGAATCCCACGGTCAGTATGCTCAAGAAGGTGCTCGACGGGGTGCCGATGAGCCTGAGCGAGTTCTTCGCTGATGACTTCGAAGCCGCCGATCGCATATTTTTTCGCGCTGCGGACCTCACCGAAATTGCCGACGGCGGCGTGTCGTTCCGGCAGGTAGGCGCAAACCTGCACAATAAGGCGATCCAGTTGCTCAAAGAGGAGTACCAGCCAGGCGCCGGCACGGGCCGCCATGAAATCACCCACGAAGGCGAGGAATGCGGCATTGTGCTTAGCGGGCGCCTCGAAGTTACCGTGGGCGAGCAGACCGAAATTCTCAGGGCAGGGGACGCGTATTACTTCCGCAGTGACCAGCCCCACCAGTTTCGCAACCCGGGCGTTGAGCTCTGCGAGCTAATCACCGCTTGCAGCCCACCCAGTTTCTGATCCAAAATGTCCGCCCGATTTTTTTAATCCAGATTAAAATTTTATGGCACAGTTTGGCACGGTGTTTTGCGAATCCATCGCAATCGCCCATTACAAGGATGGCGCATGGCAGGAACCGGCAATCGAGCCATTGGCGCCGTTGCCGATGCACCCCGCGTCGCACGTCTTCCACTACTCGAGTACCTGCTTCGAGGGTTTCAAGGCGTATCGCTGGGCTGACGGCAAGGCGCGCATCTTCCGCCTGAATGATCACGTGGCCCGGATGCAGAAGAGCGCGGCCTCCCTGAGCCTACCGATCCCTGATGCCGACATGCTTGCAGGCATGGTCATTGATATCGTTGCGAAGAACATCGAAGACATTCCGGCGCCGCCGAGTTCTCTGTATCTGCGTCCTACCCTGATTGGTACGTTGCCGAACATCGGCGCAGCGGCAGCGCCGTCGACCGAAGCAACGCTTTTCGTACTGACGTCTCCTGTTGGCGACTATTTTGGAGGTGGTGCACGACCACTTAAATTGCTGGTCGACGATGAGCATGCGCGATCGACGGAACAACTCGGCAGTACCAAAACCGGTGGCAATTACGCAGCGGCACTTGGGCCGACGCTGGCGGCCAAGGCGGAATTCGGCGTCGACCAGGTCCTGTTCTGTCCAAATGGTGACGTCCAGGAGACCGGGGCTGCGAACTTCCTGTTGATCAGTGATGATGACGTCATCACGAAGGCGCTTGATACCTCGTTCCTGCACGGCATGACGCGCGCGTCGATACTGACGCTTGCCAACGACCTGGGCTACAAGGTCGATGAAAGGGACTTCACCGTTGACGAGTTGTTTGATTGGATTCGGGATCACGAAGCCGCGCTGTCGGGAACGGCCGCGAGCCTGGCTCCAATTGGTACGTTGGTCTACAAGGGCGAAGAACTCAGTGTCATGGACGGGCAGCCCGGGCCCAATACCGACAGGCTTCGCCAGGCGCTTCAGGATATCCAGTTCGGCGATGCGCCCGATACGCACGGCTGGTTGACCGAGGTCCCGTAAAGCCGAGGTCCCATAAAAAAGTGGCGGCCCGAAGGCCGCCACCATTTTTCCCACTAACTCTCTTCTACTGGAACGACAACTTGGCGTTGATCGAGTAAGTCCGTCCCATCGTGTCGAACAGGCTCGGGAACGTGTTGCCCGAGTTGAACGCGGTTGAACCGGTCTCGTTGCCGAGAATCGGCGGATCTTCGTCCAGCACGTTGGCCACGAGGAGTGAGACACGAATCGTCTCATTCCAGGTATAGCCGAACGTCAGGTCGAAGTAATCCTGGGAATCGACGCTGCGAAAATCAGGGAACGCCGCAGCCGCTTCATTGGTCTGCAGATCCATGCTGCCGATATGGCGCCACAGCAACGAGGCGTCGAAATCGTTTCGGTACCAGAAGGTACGCAGCGTGGAACGGAACTCCGGAACCGGGTCACACGAGGTACCGTAAACGCCCTTGCAATCGACAACCGGTGATAGCGATGTCGTCTGGAACTCGTTCGTCAGGTACTGGTGTGCGGTCAGGCCGACAGCCAGTTCGCCGGCGCCACCAAGGTCGAAGCCGGTGTTAATCACGAGATCGAGACCTTCCGCCTGGAAGCGATCGAAATTCGTGAAAAACGCCGGTACGCCCGTGCCGGTCTCGGTAATGGACCCGCCTACACGAACAACGCCGGCCAGACAGGCCGCGTCTTCGAGCACGTAGCAAATGTCGAGTGCTTCCTGTCCGCTCGGCTCGTCGATGTAGTCATTGATCTCGATGTCATAGTAATCGAACGAAATCGTCGTGCCGGACGTGAAGCTCCAGTCCGGTTCCCAGACGAAGCCGATCGTCCGGGTTGTGGCCTCTTCCGGAGTCGGCAGAATGTCCGAGTTGGTGCCATTGAACACGTTGGCCTGGCCCGAAATGATGTCCGGAACCGTACCAACCTGCGTTGGCAGCATGCCCGTCTGTACGCACAGGTCGAACAAGCGGTCGCCAGGTTGCGGCGGATTCGGATTGCCGATCGAACATGGATCGAATGTCGCGTTGTCGAGTCCCGTCGTTATGGGGCTGAACAGTTCGCCAACGTTTGCGACTCGTACTGCTTCCTGTTGCATCGCACGGATGCGAAAGCCCGGGACTATCTCCCAGCTCACGCCGGCTTTCCAGGAGTCCGTAGATCCCTGTACGTTGTAGTCCGCGCTGCGGAATCCAGCCTCGATACTCAGGTTCTCGAATCCGCTCTTGCCCTGTACTAACGGCAGGATCGCTTCAACAAACCACTCGTCGGATTCGTAGGCACCATTGATCGGCAAACGATTGCCGCCGGCACCACCCTGGCAACTGGCCGGTGCCAGTTTCAGGCATTCGTCGGGCGTCGAGTTCGCGGTCAATTCGCTGTGTTCGATTCCGACTGCAACCATCAGTGCTTCGGCAGCCGACGGCAGAGCGATCTGGTCGATCGTGCCGTCGATCGACGCATGGTAGATTTCCTGCGTCGACTTACGAATGTCGCTTGCAAGCGCGATAAAGAAGCCCGAATCGCGTTGCTCGGGCGTAATCGACCCAACCGGGCCGAAGATGTTGATTGGCGTACAAGGGGCGCCCGTTACGGCACCGGTGACGCTGACGCAGGTATCGGGGTCGACCGTATCGATGCCCAGTTGCAGGTTCGTCAGATTCGTAAAGCCATCACGTGTTTCGACAGCGTTTGACTGGCCTCGCTGGTAAGACACATCGTAATTCCAGCCATCCATTGCACCCGGCAAGGTGCCGCGGACGCCCAGAACATACTGAAAGTAGTCGGTGTCGAAAATACCCGTGCGAGGACCCAGCTCCAGCGTTCTGCGGCGAGCCGTCGACGTAAACGCATCGTTTTGGTCGAAGACGCCGTCACCATTCACGTCCTGGATACCGACCGAAGTGAAACCCATCGGGTCAGCCGCGAGGGCCCCGCTGAGCGCATCCAGTGTTTCCTGGTCGCATGAACCGCCAAGGTTGGCCTGGCAGTCGGTAATAGCGGTCTGGGTCTGGGTCACGAATGATGCCGCACCGGTATTCAGATCGTTGACGATCGTTGTCCTTGCAGGGTCATTGAGGAACGGGTTCATGACCGGAATCGTGAATGCCGTGCCGAATGTGCCTGACGGGGCGATCTGGAAAGCCGATTCGTTCGAGGAAAACGTGCCGCGGGCATAAAACTCCACGTGCTCGTTGTAGTCGAAAGAGACGACCGTTGTTGCTTGCCACCTTTCCTGTGGGGTCTGGTAGTAGTTGAACGGATTGAAGTTGAAGCGTGCGCACTCGCCCTGTACCAGGTCACCATTGTCGCGGAACTGATAGCTGTTGCCACTACGCAGATTCAGCGTTGCCGGAATGGCCGTCGTCGATCCGACGCCGGATGAATGGGCGGTCGTAAACGATGTATTACCCGAACAATCCGCTGTTGGCTCTGGCGGTGGTGCTCCCAGGCCTGATCCTGTCGACGTTGCAACGCCGAACTGACCAAACTCGCGATCGGCGAGCAGGATGCTGCCGCGATCCGTCTTGCTGCCGCCGAACATCATGTAGCCACGATCATCGGCAAACTTGGCGCCAAACAGTGCGGCGATGTAAGTGGTGCTGTCACCGCCACTACCGACAGCCTGGCCCGAATCGGTTTGCGAGTAACCGACATCGACCTCAAAACCTTCGAAGTCATCGCGCAATATAAAGTTGACGGCGCCGGACATGGCATCGGAGCCGTACACGGCCGAGGCACCGCCTGTAACAACGTCGACACGCTTGAGCATGTTAATGGGAATAACATCGGTCGAAACGATACCGTTGATGTCATACGGCGCGAGTCGCTTGCCGTCAATCAAGATCAACGAACGTTCGGGTCCAAGACCTCGCAGGTCCAGCGTTGCCTGGCCCCTCGTGCCATTGTTCACGTTCTCACCGTCACCTGGAATCGTAATTGGCAGGTCACGGAAAATGCGCTCGATGTTCGGCGTCTGCTTGAGGTTGATTTCCTCTTCGCCGATTGTGGTAACCGGACTTGCAGCAATGACATTCTCGTTCCTGATTCGTGTACCCGTAGTGATGATTTCCTCAATTTCGAGGCTGTCGCCACTCGCGGGGTCGTCTTGTGCCAATGCGGGTGCGCAGAATGCTGTAACCGCACTCGCCAACACAGCCGAGCGCAACAAGCGCCGGGCAATGGCCGAGCGCGATGAACGCCCGGCAATTCGTGAATTGCTCATTTTGAGTACTCCCCCTGTTGCAAAAAAACACGTCTGCATAAGCAAACGATGCGTAACGCAAATAAACAGCTTTGCGTCTTAGGGGTAGATGTTCTGAATACGGATTTGGTTCTGCGAACGATCAGACGACTTTCGCATAAAGGAGAACACTAAGAATTGGCGAGAATATAGAAACTCATCATCCGAAAAAAGTATGATTATTTTTTGAACTTTCTATATAGCTTTTGAGAATCGATTGTTGTTTTCTTCGTTACCGATGTAACGATCGAATGTCATCGCGATGTTACGAAGCAACAGCCTGCCCTTTGGTGTAATGCGAACGCCGGATTGATCAACGGTAATCAGGTCGTCCTCGGCAAGCGGTGCCAGGCGCTTGATCTCGGGCTCGAAATACTCGCGAAAATCGATGTTGTGCAGTTCACCGAACGCGTCAAAGTCTAACGCGTCGTAACACATCAGCGCCTGGATGACCTCGGCGCGCAGCCGATCGTCGTCATCGACAGCGATGCCTTTCCTGATTGGCAGTGTGTCATTTTCGATCAGCGTCTCGTATTCCATGGTAGTGACGGAGTTCTGCGCGAAGACGTTGCCGATACTGCTGATCGAACTGACACCAAGTGATATCAGGTCGCAATGGCGATGCGTCGAATACCCCTGGAAGTTGCGTTGCAGCGTGCCGTCGCGCCGAGCCAGGACCAGTTCATCATCCGGTAAGGCGAAGTGATCCATGCCGATATAGATATAGCCAGCACCCGTCAGCCGTTCGATCGTGTTCTCGAGTATGTCGAGTTTGACCTCGGGCGCCGGAATATCGTCCGTGTTGATCATGCGCTGACCCTTGAAGCGCTGTGGCAGGTGCGCATAGTTGTACACGGCGAAACGATCAGGCCGCATGTCGATCACGGTGTCCAGCGTCGTGTCAAAACTCTTGACCGACTGGTTTGGTAGACCATAGATAAGGTCGAATGATATCGAGCGGAAGCCGGCCTTTCGTGATGCGTCGACGAGCGTGCGCACCTCGTTGGCTGACTGCACTCGATTGACAGCCTGTTGAACGGCTGCGTCGAAGTCCTGAATGCCCAGGCTCAGCCGGTTGAAACCCACATCCGTGAGCATGTTTATGTCGTCTTCGTCGACCGTGCGTGGATCGACCTCGATCGAGAATTGCCGTTGCTCACCCTGATCGAGCGTAAATGCGCTACCGATCTTGTCGAGCAGGGCCCGCATTTGCGTGTCATCAAGGTAGGTTGGCGTTCCACCGCCGAAGTGCAGTTGTTCGACGACGCGCGAGCGGTCGAACAATTCCGACTGCAGTTCAATCTCGCGATACAGGTTGCGCATGTATTTTGCGACACGCTCCTGGTTATGCGTAACAATCTTGTTGCAGCCGCAGTAGTAACAAAGCGTGTGGCAGAACGGGATGTGCACGTATAGCGACAGCGGCACGCCAGATGCGTTGCTTGCCCTGGCATTGTCGAGGTAATCCTGAACCGTGAGCTGGTCGCTGAACTGCAGTGCCGTAGGGTACGACGTGTAACGTGGACCGCGCCCGTCATAGCGGCGGATCAGCTCAAGGTCAAAACATACGGACTCTGTAGACATAGTCTAAATGGTCACCCAAATCCGGGCTGTCTCAAATGCGTATTTTCCACAAGCTGTGTACGAGATACAACGCAATCGTAAACAGCAGCATCGCCACGCCCTGATGGGCAGCCGCGAGCACCGTCGGAACGCTTAGCAGCAGCGCGGAGATACCAAGGATTACCTGCAAGACCGCCGTGTGCAGCAGTGCATTGAGCGCCGGCCGGGCCCTGGCAGGCAGTTCGGCGTTGCGGCTGCGCCACCAAAAAACGACGATGATGACGAACGTCGTGACGGCCAGGATGCGATGGTCGAATTGCACCGTCGTCATGTTATCGAAGGCGTTTCTCCATACCGGATCGAGGGCGAATAATCCCGGTGGTATGAACGAACTGCCCATGAGAGGGAAGGTATTGTAGATTTCGCCCGCCTTGAGGCCGGCCACAAATCCGCCTGAAATAATCGTAACGGATACCAGTGCTGTCAATGCGATGGACTTGCCAAACCAGGTGTGACGACGGCCATCCTGTTGTGGAAACAGCACAGACATCGCGACCCAGAACATGAACCCATAGATAAGGAATGCGGCGACGAGGTGGGCGGTCAGGCGATATTGGCTAACGTGTGGGTTGTCGACGAGGCCGCTCTTGACCATGTACCAGCCAAGCACGCCTTGCATCCCGCCCAGAACAAACATCAGCAGGTATTTCGGCCATTCCTGCAGTTGGATGGTCTGTTTCACGAGGAAATAGATGAATGGCACGATAAAGACGATACCGATCGTCCGACCGAGCAGCCGGTGCAGGAATTCCAGCCAGAAAATTCCTTTGAAATCATTCACATCCATATGCGAATTGATTTTCAGGAACTCCGGGGACTGCTGATACATTTCGAAAACGCGCTGCCACTCCGCATCGCTAAGCGGCGGCAACCATCCCATGAGTGGCCGCCAGTCGACCATGGACAGGCCGGAACCGGTGAGGCGCGTTACGCCGCCAAGGACGACCATAATGAAGACGAGTGCGCAGCAGACGAGCAGCCAGTACGCGACCTGCTTGTTATTGGTGGTTTGAGGCATGGGGCGCAATATTAGCAGCACCGGAGCCCTTACGCGCCGGCATTCACTAGGTATTTTCCCTAGTAGTGACCGCGTGAAACGGTCGTTAATCTACAAGCATCCGAAAAGAGTTTCTGGTCTCGGTTAGGCCAATGTCATAACCCCCACGAGCCGCGAGACCTGGCAAACAGGGCGGGCAGGATGCCCGCCCTTCTTTTTGTGCTCCTCTCCAGGTCGACAATCACTTGTAATCGAAAATATTTCTCATTTGCAGCGCCAAGCGCCGCGAATGCGAGTAATATCGTCGTTGCTAATTTGTTGTGAGGTGGTTATGTCAGGCGAAAGAGTTACGGGAACCGTCAAGTGGTTCAATGATGACAAAGGATTCGGCTTTATCGAGCAGGAAGGGTCGCAAGACGTCTTTGTGCACCATAGCGCGATCCAGGTGGAAGGTTTCAAGAGCCTTAAAGAAGGGCAAAAAGTGACGATGGAAGTGACGGAAGGGCAAAAAGGCCCGCAAGCCGAAAACGTCATTCCTGAATAGTGCGGCTGTCCCTCCTGGGCAGCCTGTTATTGCTTTGCGCCTGTGCCAAGGCGCCTGTCCCGGATGCACCACCATCGACTCCGGCCGAGGCCGAATTTGTCGGCAGTGCTGCGTGCGCGTCCTGTCACCAGGAGCCATTCGCGAGCTGGACGGGATCGCATCACGATCTCGCCATGCAGGTTGCCGATGAGACAACGGTAATCGGAGATTTCGAAGACGCTCGATTTGAGTACTTCGATACGGTCACCCAGTTCAGGCGCGAGGACGATGCGTTCGTCGTACGTACGCAGAATGAGAACGGTGAACTCACCGACTTCCCGGTTTCCTATACGTTTGGCGTCACTCCGCTGCAGCAATACCTCGTCGAGTTTCCAAACGGGCACCTGCAGCCGTTACCGTTTGCCTGGGACTCGCGTGCGGCCGACGAGGGAGGCCAGCGTTGGTATCACCTTTATGCCGATGAATACATCGGCCCCGATGATCCATTGTACTGGACCGGTCGGGAGCAAAACTGGAATTTCATGTGCGCCGAGTGTCACTCGACGAACGTCGAACTCCATTACGATGTAGGTACCGATCACTACGCGACCACCTGGTCCGAGATCAATGTCGGCTGTGAGGCCTGTCATGGTCCCGGCTCATCACATATCGAATCGGCCGAGGCCGGCGACGGAGGGTCAGGATTGCCCGTCGATCTTGACGATCGCGGTGGCGCCGTTTGGCAGATGAACCTCGAGACGGGAGTCGCCGAGCGCAGTCGCCTGGCGATGCGGGCGCCGCAGCAGCCGGAGTCCTGCGGCCGTTGCCATGCGCGCCGCGGTGTTATCAGCGAGGAGTACGACTACGGTGAACCACTTGCGCACACGCATCGACCTGCGCTGTTGCGGGAGCCACTGTATTTTGCCGACGGCCAGATTCGCGGTGAGGTTTATGTTTACGGCTCCTTCCTGCAAAGCCGTATGTATCAGGCGGGAGTGACGTGTAGTGATTGCCACAATCCGCACTCGCTGCAACTGCACACCGGGCCTGATCCCGACCTCGTCTGCGCGCAGTGTCACTTGCCGGAGAAGTTCGCGGCAACCGGCCACCATGGTCATGAAGCGACCCAGGTGCAGTGCGTTGACTGTCACATGCCGGCACGGGTGTACATGGGTGTCGATGCGCGCCGCGATCACAGCTTGCGCATTCCCAGGCCGGATCTGAGCCTCGTTTCCGGCGCCCCGAATGCCTGCACGATGTGTCACGCTGATCGCGACGACGTATGGGCAGCAGCAGCTGCGCAGGAAATGTGGGGACAACCCAAGACATCCGATTTTCCAGCGCCTGGCATCGTACGCGCTTCCGCTCTGGCTTCGCGCGCGCCACCTTTGAGCGCTGGCGAGACGACTATAATCGAACGCTCGCTGGCCGATCCCGACCCACTCGTGCGTATGGCTGCGATCGATGCGGCTGCATTTCTGCAACCGGAGTCGGTACTGCAGCACGTGACTCCTCTGCTCGATGACAAGGTTCGCGGTGTGCGGATCGCGGCGGCGGCGCTTATGGCGCCGCTTAACGCACACCTGCGGCAAGCTCAGGCAAAGTCGTTCCTGGCAGCCGCAGACGAATACCGCGCCGCGCAGCACGCTGTTGCCAGCCGGCCGCAGGCGCATGCGGCGCTTGCCCAGTTCGAAGCAAGCCTGGGAAATATCGAGCAGGCGCTGCTGCACTCAGATCAGGCCGTCCGCATGGCGCCCGACATGGGAATCGTGCGCCACGCACGCGGCCTGCTACTGGTCCGAGCCGAGCGCAGGGATGAGGCGCTGGTTGAACTTCGCCTGGCAGCTGAATTAGTCCCGGAGGTGGCTCGATTCGTCTATGTTTATGCTGTCGCGCTCAATTCGCTGGGCGATCCCGAAGAGGCCCTTCGCGTGCTCGAAAAAGCGCAAGCCACGAACCACCCTGATGATCCTGACATCAACAACTTTCTCGAATTGTTGCGTGACAACTAAATCAGGCCGCTGACTCCGTCGTAGACGAGCTTGATGCCAACGGCGAACAGCAGCACATAGACGAACGTAAAGAAGAACCGGTCGGTGACACGTGCATGCAGCCAGGCGCCGATCAAGACTCCGATAGGCGCAAGAGCTACCAGTGCCGCTGACGTCGCGAGATTGGCCAAATCGAACTGGCCGAGCCAGGCGTAGGGAACCAGCTTGACGTAGTTGACGACTGCGAAGAACACGATCGTCGTCGCGGCGAAATCGGTACGGTCCAGCGGGCGTCGCAGCAGGTACATGCTAATAGGCGGGCCGCCGGAATGCGCGACGAAACTTGTGAAGCCAGCGACAGAGCCACCGTAGATGCCATAGCTACGCGGGTAGTCCGGGAGTCTGGCGCTGTTGGCGCGCTGCTTGTTGATCCAGTAGTGCACAGTGAAGGCAATTGCGACCACGCCGATGATAAGCCGCACCACCGCGGCGCTCATGTACTCGAACAACAGCGTACCGACGAGAATTCCGAGCAGCGACGCCGGCAACAGGATGCGCAGTTCGGGCCAAATCCATTTGCCGCGGAACTTCCAGAGAGCAACAAGATCCATGACACACAGGATGGGCAGCAGAATTGCAGCGGCCTGAACGGGTGAGATGACAAGTGCCATCAGCGGGACAGCGGCCGTGCCGAGACCGCCGCCGAAACCGCCCTTTGATATACCAAACAGCAGCACTGCGGGCACGGCGGCAGCGTAAAACCAGGGATCCGTGATCAACAGGCGCTCCTGCCGGACAATTCGTGATTAAATAGAGGCCTGATAATAAAGAAAAACCTCCGTGAAACTCAGAATTCGTGACAATTCGGTGCGGCTGCGCCTGACGCGCGGTGAGGTCGATGCCCTTCGGGATAATGGCATCGTGCAGGCGCGTACGGCTTTTCCGGGCGGTCGCGAGTTCCAGTACGAAGTTGAAAGCAGCCCGGCAAGTGTCAATCCCGGCGCCTTTCTTTCCGACAGCAAAGTGACGGTGCGCCTGCCCGAATCCGCCGTCCTCGCCTGGGCCAATAGCGAACAGATCTCGATAACCGGCGAGCAGCAGCATAAGAATGGCGACAAGCTCGACATCCTTGTGGAAAAAGACTTCGTGTGCCTGGCGCCGCGCGAGGGAGAGGACGAATCCGATATGTTTCCACATCCCGCCGCGGGCGAGGGCGAGTGTTGATGGCAGCGCCTCGCTACGCGAGTTTCGACGCCGCAACACTCAAATTTCTTAAAGAGCTTGCCGGCAACAACAATCGCGAATGGTTCAAGGAAAACAAGACACGCTATGAAGAGCAGGTACTCGACGTAGCATTGCGATTTATTCAGTCGATGCATGATCCGCTTCACGACATGGCGCCACATTTTGTCGCACAGGCGACGCGTGTCGGTGGTTCACTGATGCGCGTTTATCGCGATACTCGCTTTTCGAAGAACAAGCTGCCTTACAAAACCAATATCGGAATTCAGTTCCGGCACGAACAGGCGAAGGATGTGCATTCGCCCGGTTATTACCTGCATATTGCGCCAGACGAAGTCTTCGTCGGCGCCGGAATGTGGCGACCGGATTCGGACGCGTTAAGCGGAATTCGTGAACGCATCGTCGACAAGTCAGCCGAGTGGCAACGCGCCTCGCAGGACAAGACATTTCGTCGACACTACAAACTGAACGGCGAGTCACTGATGCGGCCTCCACGCGGCTTCGACAAGGACCACGAGTTCATCGACGACATCAAGCGAAAGAGTTTTATAGCCGTGCGCAATCTACCTGCGGATTCTCCGTTGGGCAGCGGCTTTCAAAAGACAGTCGAAAGTTCATTCAAAGCTGCCGAGCCGTTCATGCGCTTCCTGTGCAAGTCGGTTGGCGTACCTTTCTAGGTCTGGCCGACGACCAGAACCAACTTGCCCTTGTGCTGGCTGCTCTCCATCAGCTCGTGAGCTGCGGAGGCGTCATTGAGAGAGAATGTGGAGTCGATGACCGGTTTGACAGCGCCGCTCTCGAGTAACGGCAGTACTTTGTCCCGTACCTGGTCCGCGATCAGTGATTTCTCCCGATTCGATTGCGGTCGCAGTGTCGAGCCCGTAATTGTCAGGCGGCGGCCCAGCACAATTCGCATATTGAGCTCCGCCTTCGGGCCCTGCAGAAAAGCGATGATGGCATAGCGTCCTTCGGTTGCCATGCTATCCATATTTTTTTGCATGTAAGGCCCGGCCACCATGTCGAGCAGCACATCGACACCCTTGCCGCCAGTGAATTCCTTGACCACCTGTTGCCAGTCCTCGCGGCCGTAGTTGATTGCCTTGTCGGCACCCAGGCCTTCGCAAAAACGACACTTCTCGGCACTGCCAGCCGTCGTGATGACGGTGCAACCTTGCGCCTTGGCGAGTTGAATAGCCGTCGTGCCAATGCCACTCGATCCGCCGTGCACCAGGAACGTCTCGCCCGCGGCAAGATCGCAGCGCATGAAAACGTTGTACCAGACGGTGAAGAATGTCTCGGGAATCGCCGCAGCTTCGATCAGGGACAGCCTGGCCGGAACTGGCAGGCAATGACCCTGGTGTGCACGGCAGTATTCCGCGTAACCGCCACCGTGGGTCAGTGCCATGACGTTGTCACCTACGGACCGGTTATCGACCGCAGCGCCGACGGCCACGATCTCGCCGGCGACCTCGAGGCCCGGCAAATGGCTGGCATCGGCAGGGACCGGATACAGCCCCTGTCGTTGTAGAACATCCGGGCGATTGACGCCGGCTGTCGCGACTTTGATCAGCACGTCTTCGTCACCCGGAACCGGCACCGCTTCGGTGACAGGGACAAGAACCTCCGGCTCGCCGGGCCTGTCGATCGCGATCGCTCGCATCGTCTCGGGAATCGTCATGCAGCGAGTATTACGCCCAAAAGAACATGGACACAAGACATGAACTGTGGATACTGACTGGGCACCGGCTGCGCGAAACAAACATGCCTGACAACCCTATCCTGTGGAACCCCGACGATGCCCGCATACAGGCTTCGGCCATGTATCGCTTTATGCATGCGCAGGGTTTCGACAGCTACGACGCACTGCATCGCTGGTCTATCGACGAATCGCCCACGTTCTGGGAAGCGCTTTGTGAATTTTGTGACGTTCGCTTCGACAAGCCTGCCCGGCAGACGCTCGCCCGGCCCGACAACATCATGGACGCCGGATGGTTCGACGGCAGTGAACTCAATTACGCGGCGCACCTGCTACGCCACGAAGGCGATCGGCCCGCGATTATTTTTTGTGGAGAGAACGGGGCACGGCGGCAACTGACGTTCGACGAATTGCGCGATGCCGTAGCCGCAATCGCGGCGGGTCTTCGGCAAGCCGGTGTAGAGAAAGGCGACCGGGTTGGGGGCTTCCTGGCCAACTGCCCGGAAGCCATCATCGCGATGCTCGCCACGACCAGCATCGGCGCGACCTGGTCGTCCTGCTCACCGGACTTTGGCGTCAATGGCGTCGTGGATCGCTTTGGCCAGATTGAACCCAAAGTCCTGTTCGCAACTGATGGCTATTACTACGACGGCAAGCGCATTGACTCCTTGCCCGTCGTCGCCGGCATCGTGGAACGAATCCCGAGTATCGGCCGCACCGTCATCGCGCCGTTTCTCGGCGATGGCGCATCGTCTGGCTCGTCATTCATTGCATGGGATGACTTCGCCGTCGCGGGAAGCCCGCTGACCTTCGAGCCGGTGGCATTCAATCACCCGCTTTACATCATGTATTCCTCGGGTACGACCGGTGTGCCCAAGTGCATTGTGCATGGACATGGAGGATCGTTGCTGCAACACCTCAAGGAGCATGTCCTGCATACCGACATTTCGCAGCGGGATCGGCTGTTCTATTTCACAACCTGTGGCTGGATGATGTGGAATTGGCTCGTCACGGGCCTGGCATCCGGCGCGACGGTGATGCTGTTCGATGGCTCGCCGTTTTTTGACGAGGGTCATGGCCTCTGGAAGATGGCCGAAACGGAGGAGATCACCATTTTCGGTACCAGTGCCAAGTACATCTCGGCCTTGGAGAAGGCAGGTATCCGGCCGGTGGACGACTATCAGTTGCCAAAACTGCGGACCGTTTTGTCGACCGGTTCGCCGCTGGTACCCGAGAGCTTCGATTACGTTTACGACGCGATCGGCAAAGACCTGCAACTGGCGTCGATCGCCGGAGGCACGGATCTCCTGAGTTGCTTTGCAATCGGTAACCCGATACTCCCGGTTCATCGTGGCGAGCTGCAATGCCGTGGACTTGGCATGGCCGTACAGATTTTCGATGAATCGGGCAACGCGCTCGTCGGGCAGCATGGCGAGCTCGTCTGTACGCAGCCATTTCCATCTGCACCGGTGAGTTTCTGGAACGACTCGGATGGCTCGCGTTACCGGGCTGCATACTTCGAGCGATTCCCGGGTGTCTGGGCACAAGGAGACTTTGCGGAGTTGACCGAGACCGGCGGCCTCATCATTTATGGCCGTTCGGATGCTGTGCTGAATCCGGGCGGCGTTCGCATTGGCACGGCGGAAATCTACCGCCAGGTCGAGAAGCTTGATGAAGTAGTCGAGAGCATCGCGATCGGCCAGAACTGGAATGATGATGTGCGTGTGGTGTTATTCGTCGTGCTTCGACCCGGACTCAAACTGGACGACGAATTGCGGCAGCGCATTCGGCAAGTCGTTCGCGAGAATACGACGCCGCGACACGTGCCGGCGAAGATCGTTGCCGTCGACGAAATACCGCGCACGAAAAGCGGCAAAATCGTCGAACTTGCAGTACGCTCCGTTGTGCATGGAGAAACCGTCAAGAACACAGAGGCGCTGGCCAATCCCGAGGCGCTCGACCACTTCCGTGGTATTGCCGCATTGCACGAAGACTAGATGAGCTACCTGCTGGCTATCGACCAGGGTACGAGCAGCAGTCGCGCGGTGCTGTACGACGCAACGTTGCAAGCTATCGAAAGTGCGCAGCAGGAATTTCCACAAATCTACCCACAGCCAGGGTGGGTCGAACACGATCCCGAGTCTATCTGGCAGTCGGTTTGCGACGTCACAAGACAATGCGTGCGGGAAGCAGGCAGCCCGCCGATCGCCGGTATTGGCATTACAAACCAGCGCGAAACGACGCTCATCTGGGATCGTGACTCCGGCGAATGCGTGTACAACGCAATCGTCTGGCAGGATCGCAGGACCGCAGACTACTGCGAGCATCTCAAGGCTGATGGCGTCGAGGCACTGGTTATGCAGAAGACCGGCCTGCGTCTGGATCCTTATTTCTCCGCGACCAAGATCGTGTGGCTGCTCGACAATTTGCCGGGTGTTCGCGAGCGTGCGATGGCCGGCAAGCTCGCCTTTGGAACGGTCGACACGTTTTTGCTTTGGCGTATTACGGGTGCTGCGGAGCATGCCACCGACGCAACGAACGCGTCGCGCACGATGCTGTTCGACATACATACGCAGGACTGGGATGAAGAACTGCTGCAGATATTCGGCGTGCCGCGCGAGCTGTTACCGGAGGTGTGCGACTGCGCCGCAGAGTTCGGAGCCTCTTCTTCCGATGCCATCGGCGTCAACGCGCCTGTGCTTGGCATGGCCGGGGACCAGCAGGCCGCGCTCATCGGCCAGGCCGGCTTTGAGCACGGAATGACGAAAAGCACATACGGAACTGGCTGCTTTGTCATCGCCAATACCGGCAACGACGCGCTTGAGTCGCAAAACCAGTTGCTGACAACCGTGGCCAGTCGGCTGGACGGCAAAGTCTGTTATGGGCTGGAGGGCAGCGTCTTTGTTGCCGGGTCCGCCGTGCAGTGGCTGCGTGATGAACTTCAGATCATCAATTCGGCGCCGGATAGCGAAGCGATTGCGGTGCGAACGGGGATTGTCGAAGACGTGCATGTTGTGCCGGCATTTGCGGGCCTCGGCGCACCGTACTGGGACGCACATGCGCGTGGCGCCATTTTGGGCTTGTCGCGAGGCAGCGGTCGCGACGAGATCGTGACCGCTACACTGCAAGCTATCGCGTATCAGACGCATGATCTGATCGCGGCAATGTCGGACGATGGCCTGATGCCGTCGTTGATCCGCGTCGATGGCGGCATGGTCGCCAACGAGTGGTTTCTGCAATTCCTGGCCGACATTCTTGGTATCTCTATTGAGCGGCCCGCCAACGTCGAGTCGACTGTGCTGGGGGCCGCCTGTCTTGCCGGGTTGCAGTCCGGCATCATCGCATCGACGCAGGTCATCGAAGACCAGTGGCAACGGGATCGCCTGTTTGTACCTAAAATGGACGCTGACCGCCGGACATCGTTGCTGGCTGCTTGGTCGGTCGCTGTCCAACGCGTCGGGACGAAGAGCTGAGTATGCTCAGGGCACGACAAAAGATCGGCAAGTACCGCATTCTGGGTCGCATCGCGTCGGGGCCGCTCGCCGACGTCTATCGCGCATTCGACACGATTCACAAAACACGCGTAGCTCTCAAGATTCCAAAGGCCGGCGACGCAACGGGGGAGGAGGAATTCCTGCACGAAGTCCAGGTAGCGACTCGCCTGCGACACCCGAATATCCTGTCGGTGATCAATGCCAGTTACGTCGACGACCATTTCGTCATCGCGATGGAACTTGGTGTGGAGTCATTGGCCGACCGAATCGAGCGCCGCACATCGACATCCCGCGCCATGGATCTCGCCGCGCAGGCGCTGGCAGCGCTCGCCCATGCGCACGAAAACAAGATCATCCATTGCGATATCAAGCCCGAGAATTTCATCCTGTTCCCGGGCAACCAGCTCAAGTTGGCCGACTTTGGCTTTGCAAAGATCAGCCTGCGCACACTCAAGGCATCGGGATCCGGCACTATCGACTACATTGCACCGGAGCAGGCCATGGGCCGGCCGAAGTTCCAGTCCGATGTATTTTCGCTCGGCCTCGTGTTGTACCGCCTGTTCTCTGGCAAGTTGCCGGAGTGGCCGTTTGAGTGGCCGTTGGACGGTCACGAACGTCTTGCGTCGCGGCTGCGCCCTGAGTTCACCGAGTTTCTGCGCAAAGCAATACAGCTCGATCCGTCAAAACGGTATCGCGATGCCGTGCTGATGCGGGCGGAGTTTGAGAAATTGCACAGTCACACGCGCCGTCAGAAGCGCGCCAGGCCAAAGAAGAACGGCAGCAGCGGGTCGTCGTGGCGCCAGCTGCAATGGCGCGAGTTTCAGCGCAGGTACCGCAAGATCTTGCAGACAAGTCACCAGTGCCGCCGTTGCGAGGGCCCGGTGTCGGAAAGCATGCAGGCCTGTCCCTGGTGTGGATTCGACAATCCGGCGCGTGGTTCGGAGTCCCTGTTCGCGTCAACCTGCCCGCGCTGTGAGCGCGGCGTCAAGAATGACTGGAACTATTGTTCGTGGTGTTACGGCCCGGGATTTATTGAGGAAACGACGCGGCGATATTCCGACAAACGCTACCGGGTGCGATGTGGCAATCGCCGCTGCCGCGGACCCTTGATGCCGTTCATGCGCTACTGCCCCTGGTGTCATACTAAGGTCAAGAAGCCGTGGAAACTGGCTGGCAGCCGGAATACCTGCAAAGCCTGCAAGTGGGGCATTGCGAAGGAGTTCTGGAACTTCTGCGCCTGGTGTCGGGAGCCTGTCCGACGTGAGTGACGACGTCGTAATTCTCGATGGTGCCGTGGAACCCGACAGTTATTTTGCAATTGTCGGGGGCGGTGAAGTCTATGCCTACACTTGCCAGGCGCCGAACAAGGACTCCGAAAACGAAGATACGGTTGCGGTCATACCGTATGGTCCCGAAGCGGCGGTTCTGGTCGTTGCCGACGGGGCGGGAGGTCTGCCTGCCGGCAAGCGCGCCTCGTCTACGGCAGTGGCAAGCCTCGCGGCATCGCTGCACACGGCTATGGAAGAAACCATGTTGCTGCGCACGGCAATCCTCAACGGAATCGACGCAGCCAATTCAGCCGTTCAGGCAATCGGCAACGGCTCCGCGACTACTTTGACGGTCATTACGATCGAGGGCCGAACAGCGCGCTCTTACCAGGTAGGTGATTCGGAGGCGATTGTGGTCGGTCAGCGCGGGCTCATCAAGCTGCAGACCACCCCACATTCACCGACCGGATTCGCCGTTGAGGCGGGATTTCTTGATGAGAAAGAGGCTTTGCACCATGAGGATCGCCACCTCGTATCCAACTTTCTTGGTACGGCTGACATGCGCATCGATGTTGGCGCAGAGCTGCTCATGCAGCCTCGCGATACGGTCCTGCTGGCGAGTGACGGCTTGATGGACAATGTGCACCTGGATGAAATCATCGAGCGCGTGCGCAAAGGTCCGATGGCGGACGCGGCTGGCCGCGTCGTGTCGCTTGCCCAGCGCCGTATGACCGGGATTGCGCCGGCACAGCCGAGCAAACCCGACGACCTGTCGCTGATTCTGTTTCGCAAGAGGGCTCGGAAGGCACCGGGAGCCGTTGATGATATTTAACAAAATCAGGGCTTTAGGAGTTACTTGTCGACTCCGTACAGGATACTCACTAGGCCGGATAACAGGTGTTGATCGGGAGCGGGTCGCGTTATATCGTCATCAGGAATGAAGAGCGGCTGACAGGGTGAGTCCTGGCGGCGATTCCGATGGAACTCCGCCACGCTTTTGGTGCTCCAAACCCCGTACAGTCTGTGCCATACAGAGGGTCAGGACGATGCGATCAAGCCGATCATCCACACCGATTCCGAGCTGGCTGAAGCCAGTCATTTTCCTCGTATTTACTGCGATCGTTGCCGGCGCCTGCAAGACGCAAGGCGGTTCGAGTGGTGGTGCCGGAATGCCGAGCGGCGGAGCGCCACCTCCGGGCGGAGCGCCACCACCAGGTGGTGGATCCAGCGGCGGTGGTTCCAGTGGTGGTGGCTCGAGCGGCGGCGGTTCCAGTGGTGGTGGTTCGAGCGGCGGCGGTTCCAGTGGTGGTGGTTCGAGCGGCGGCGGTTCCAGCGGTGGGGGCGATATGCCTCCGGAACCCTTACCCTCACCAGGTGGTGGAGGTGCCGGCGGATCCAGCGGACCCAGTGGCAGTTCGGGAGGCTCGGAAGGCTCCGGCGGTGATGTAGGCAGTTTCCCCGGCGGCGGTGACGACATGCAGGGTGTGCCGCCTCCGCCAAGCTCAGGTGGCGGTGCCGGCGGTGAAGGCATACCCGGAGAGGGTGAGTCAGAAGGTGGTTCGGGCGAAGGCGGCGATGGTGAATCGCAGCCATCAGATTGGCAAGACGAGTCATCGGCATCAGAAGAAAGCGAATGTGGCGATAACGGTGCGCTGCCTGGCGGTATCGGTGGTATGGGCCAGGACGGTGAGTGCATCCCCAGTGGCGGTGGCGGTGGGTCGTCAGCGTCCGAAAGCTCGAGCTCTGCAAGCGCCAGTGGCGGCGGCGGTGCTGAAGGTGGTGGTGCCGAAGGTGGTGGCGGTGCCGCAGGCGGTACGGTCCAGGGTACGGGCGGCGCGGGCGGCGTCGGAGAGTTTCCCGAGGAAAGCGACGAAGACCGGGCGGCGCGGCTGGGTGCGGAACTTGAAGAGTCGCTTGGCGGATTTGACGGTACTTTGCAGGAAGAACAGGACGAAATTTCTGCCGTCGGACGCAGCACAGAGGGCTTTGGCGATGGCAGTCAGGGTGGCGGTGATGGTGGCATCAGCCTCGGCGAGCAGGGCAGCGGCAGCGGTGGCGGTGGTGGCGGCGGCGCCGGTGGTAACAACAACGGCGGCAATCCTGTGTCCGTCGCAAATAACTCGGTGTCGCGCCAGTCGCCAGTTGCCGGGATGAGCGAGGAAGAGGTTCGCGAGCGCACTCCCGAGGACATTCCGATAACTGTTGACGACGACATCATTGCGCGGCAATTGCGCGAAGCGGCGTTGACCGAGGATGATCCTGTATTGCGTGAGCGCTTGTGGGAAGAATACAGAAAGTACAGCGGCAATTAGGACGCGAATTTGAGCACGATCACACGAACAATCTGGTTTCTTCCGGTTCTCGGTTTCACGCTAACCGGGTGCACGATCAGCGAGGTTATCGACGCCGAGGAAACGGAATTGCGTGTCGCGGAAGCGCCACCTGACGAATCGATGCTGCTTGACGTCGGTGTCGTCGAGTTCGATTCAGGCATTGACAGCGATAACAACTCCGACAAGACCGGGATCTATGACGAAATACGCACGGCAGAGGTGCGTTATTTGCCGTACCACCTCAAAACGACTTTGCAGGGAACCGGTCATTGGGGTGCGGTACGCGTCATTCCCTCCAGGAATGCGTTTACCGATATTGTCATTAGTGGCGCCATAGATAAGTCGGATGGCGAATTCGTGACGATCGACATATCGGTACACGACTCGGCAGGCAATCTCTGGTACAGCAAGGAATACGAAACACAGACCGGCATCAATTCCTACGCCGAAAGCCGCGACAAGCGCGAAGATCCGTACCAGAAGGTGTTCAACGACATCGCCAATGACCTGCAGACGCACGTGCAGTCCATGCCACCGAAAGCGGTCAGTGATGTTCGCAAGATCACTGAGCTAAAGTTCTTTGCAGACATGTCTCCGTCGGCGTATGGCGAGCACCTCGACATGGACGACGACGGTATCGCCACGATCGTCAGGTTGCCGGCTGACAACGATCCGTCCGTTGCTCGACTGCGCCAGATTCGCGAACGCGATCGGCTCGTGGTCGATACGCTGAACGAGCACTATGCCAATTTCTATTACGGCATTGCGATTCCCTACCATTCCTGGCGCAAGACCGCGCGGGAGGAGTCAGTCAATTACCGCCAGGTCAAGCGTTCATCGATGATGCAGACGTTGATCGGTGCCGTGGTCCTTGCGGGCTCCCTGGCCTATGACACGAACAGCTCGAGCCGTTCGAGTAGAAATATGCAACGAGGTCTGCAGAATGTCGCTATCGGCCAGGGCCTGGAGACGATGATCGCGGGCATCACGCGCCGCAGCGAGGCGAACATGCACCTCGAGTCAATCAAGGAACTGTCCGAGTCCTTTGGCGCCGAGGCGGCACCGATGGTCGTTACGGTCGAAGGCGAAACAAGGCGATTGACGGGAACGGCCGCGGCGCAATACGAAAGCTGGCGGCGCCTGCTCAAGGAGATTTACGAGGCCGAGACCGGTTTCGTAGAAAACGCCGACTCCGTGGATGCCGACCCAATGCGTGTGCCCGAGCCGACGGGTTAAGCGACCGCTGGTAGATGCAGGACCTGCAACAAGGAATTGAGCTTGCGAGCCGCTACACCCTGGTCAGGAAGCTTGGCACAGGTGGCGCGGCGCAGACCTGGCTGGCAACGGACCGGCTGACACGCGCAGCGGTTGCGCTCAAGATTCTCGCGAGTGACCGTGTCAGCGGCGCTGACTTTCACAAGGAATGGCAAACCAGTATTCGCCTGATGCATGCGCATATCGTGCGCGTGTTCGAATTCAACGACGACACCGAGACGCCGTTCTATAGCCTGCAGTTTATCGATGGCCCGGATGTGAGCGCTCTGACCGGTGCACCGTTGCCGGACATCCTGGGGCCCATTGCACTGATTGCCGATGCCCTTCGCTATGCTCATGGCAAAGGCGTCGTGCACCGGGATATCAAGGCGAGCAATGTGCTTCTGGATCAAAACGGCGCGCCGTATCTGCTTGACTTCGGCGTTGCAGCGACGGCGGGAACGGCCGCCGCAGGCGGCTCGCTGATTGCGGCCAGTCCAGAGTCCCTTGCCGGTGCCGCACCGCAACCTGCTGACGATGTTTTCGCGCTGGGGGGGGTGATCTACGAACTCGTCAGTGGCTCGTCGCCGTACTCATCTTCAGCAACGGCAGAAGATATTGCGAGCAAGGTGCCCGCGGCCCTGACTCGTGCTGACGGCTCAGCGGTACCAGCGGTGATCGGCAGCCTGGTGGCTGCCATGCTTGATAAGGATGCCATGGCGCGTCCGGCTGCGAAAGACGTCGCCGCAGCCATTGAGGAAGCGGGCTTCGCTCCGGGACCGGCGCCGCGACGCTATGTTGGCAGTGCAACAAGTGGTATTGACGAGGTGATCGAGGCCTCGGATACCGCACGACCAGCAAGCCGCCACGCGCCGGCGTCGGAGGCACCCGAGGTCAAGTCCACATCCGGCATCAGCCCCAGAACATTGGGGATCAGTCTTGCCGTATTGATGGTGTTGCTGATCGGGGTCGTTTTCTTCCTGCCGCAACCCGAACCCGAAAGCCGCGAAGAGGCTGTCGCGGACACCCCGCAGTCCGAAGGAAGTGATGCCGGCCAGGCAGATGCCAAACGTGGCGTGGACTTCAACGAGAACATTGAAGATCTGAGCGGCAGGGATGCGCGTGTTCGCGGGCGTGCCGATACCGATGCGGTTCTCGGCCAGCTGCTGTCGAAAATAGAAACACTCGAAAACCGCTCGGTTCAGCGTTGGGGTGGACTGCGATTCAAACAGGCGCAGGCCGTCTATGCAGAGGGTGACGAGGCCTACCTGGCCCGCGACTACAATGTCGCTGCGGGCAAATACTCCGAGGCAATCGAACTCTTGGACCCGCTGCTCGACGAAGTCGAGCAGGTATTCACAAGCACTTATGCTGACGCGCAGGCCGCCCTCGACAACGCCGACTCGATAGAAGCCGTGCGGCTGTTCGAACTGGCCGTGGCGATCAGTCCCAACCATGCCGGCGCGCGTAGCGGATACACCCGTGCACAAAACCTGGAAACAGTCATGTCGCTCACCGATCAGGGATTCGAATTCGAGAATGAGCTCGAACTCGAAGCGGCCCGGGAGAGTTTTGCTCGTGCCGTTGGGCTCGATCCGGAATGGCAGCCGGCACAAACGGGTCTGGCGCGGGTGCAAGCGTCGATTCGCCAGATGGAATTCGACCAACGCATGACCGAGGGGCTGATGGCGCTGTCCGACGGCGACTTCGCGAGCGCTCGAGCCGCATTTCGCATGGCGCAGAAGATCATGCCTGAGTCACGAGAGCCGGCCGATGGAATGCTGCAGGTCGACCAGGGGATTCGACTCGATCGTATATCGCAGCTCGAGCGGCAGGCCCAGGACGAAGAGCAAGCCGAGGCCTGGGAGGCAGCGATTGATTCGTACAACAGTATTCTCAAGATCGATACCGATCTCGCATTTGCCCAGGATGGGCTGCTTCGAACGCAGCAAATGACAGCGCTGCACGAACAACTGGACGAGTATATTGGCGATCCCGACAAACTGAGCAGTCCATCGACGATGGCAAGGGCGACACGACTCGTCGTCGATATCACGCGCATGCCGGAAATCGGGCCGCGCCTCGGCGACCAGCGGGATGAGTTGTCCCGGTTGCTTAAACGAGCGGCTACGCCTCTCACGGTGACATTGGTCTCGGACAACATGACGGACGTCTCCGTCTACAAAGTTGGTAAACTCGGCAGCTTCGAGACGCACGAGCTCGACCTTCGTCCGGGAACGTATGTGGTTATCGGCAGTCGACCCGGCTACCGTGATGTGCGACTCGAAGTTCGGGTAGCACCCGAGATTGATATGCAACCCGTCGTTGTTCGTTGCGAGGAAACGATTTGAGTTTCGACCACCTGTTTATCCGCGATGTCGAAGGCGAGCGCCGTATCGACGCGAGCGAGTTGCCGCTGCGTGTTGGTACCGGTACGGATTGCCAGTTGCGGCTCCCGGGTCCAGGTGGCGGGCCGGTCATGCTGCTGGATCTCCTCGATGGTGCGCCATTTGTGCAGCCGTTTGGGCGCAGTGATTCGATGCAGATCAACGGTGAGCCGCTGAGTACCAGCACCCGCCTGTCTGACGGAGATGTGCTGCAATTTTTCGGTAGCCAGATCGGCATATCGGCGAGCGAAGAACGCCTGACGCTTAACGTTCACCTTGAGGACAGTGCCTATGTAACGGCGCCGCCCGACATGGCGGATGACACCAGCACGGCGGACGAGGAGGCGATAGCGCCAACGGTGTTCCGCCGGGCGGCCGAAACTCAGGCCGCGGTCCAGGCCACGCACCGGAGCCCGGTCAAGGCGATTGTTGGCACGGCACTCGGCATACTCGCCATTGTCGCGTGGTTACTATTTACATCGTCATCTGTGCGCTTTGAGATCGACCCGCAGGATCCTGACAGTGTGTCAATCTCCGGCGGCTGGTTTCGCATGCCGATGGGAGACCGGGTTCTGCTTCGCAATGGCGAATACACCGTGGTCGTGCAACGCGAAGGTTATTACGACGTCAACCAGAATTTCGAGATCGATGGCGAAGATAGCAAAACTGTCGCGGTCCGTATGCGCAAGTTGCCGGGTCTCCTGACCGTCGTGACGAGCCCAGCCGTTGATGCTGTCGTGTCGATCGATAACGGCTCGATCGGCAAGGCGCCGTTCGGACCGGTCGAACTCCAACCCGGCGAGCATAGCGTCAGCGTTCGCGCCGACCGCTTTTTGCCATTTGGTGACGTCGTCAGCGTTCCCGGACTCGGCCAACACGAAGCGCTGCACGTCCAGCTGGTGCGCCGCTGGTCGAACGTCGAGGTGACCTCCGAGCCGCCGGGTGCGAGCATTTTTGCAGGTGAGCAGCGCCTGGGCGTGACGCCCGCAACGGTCGAATTGATCGAGGGGACACATCAGCTGAGCGTGGTACGCGAGGGCTTCCGGGCCTGGGATGGAACAATCGAGACCGAACCCAACGTGGATCAACAGCTGCCCCTGATACAGCTCGAACCTGCCAATGCAAAATTACTCGTGAACTCCATTCCACGTTCCGCGAACGTAACCGTCAACGGGCGCTATCGGGGCCAGTCGCCAATTACGCTGGCATTGTCGCCGGGTGTAGATTATGAGATCGGATTGTCCAAGGCCGGCTATGGCGCGACGAGCCGGCGAGTACGGCTCGAGGCTGCGGCCAGCGATACGATTACGGTGGACCTTTCGGCGAGAATCGGTTCGCTGACCGTTAATGTGCAGCCGGCGGACGCGACTGTCTACGTCGATGGACGTGTACGCGGCAGCGGCTCGATGACTATTCAGCTTAGTTCCGCGCCACACCGTGTCGAGGTGCGCAAGACGGGTTTCCAGACCTGGACACGGACCGTCACGCCGCGACCGGGTTATCCGCAAACGGTGACGGCGCGACTACGATCGTTGCGCGAAATTGAGCAAGAGAAAGTTCAGCAGACTGTTACGACCGTCGACGAGCAGACACTGCGCCGCGTGGAACCGGGCACATTCACGATGGGGTCTTCACGTTCGGAGCAGGGCAGGCGGGCCAACGAAGTACTGATCCCCGTTACACTGACCCGGCCCTTCCTCATCGGCGTTCGCGAGGTGACAAATAACGAATTCGCCAAATTCCGGCCGGGCCACGATTCGGGCAGCGATATTCATGCGTCGATGGCGGGCGGGAGTAATCCGGTAGCCAATGTAAGTTGGAGCGATGCCGTCGCGTATTGCAATTGGCTCAGTACTCGCGAGGGGCTCAAGCCAGCGTACGAAGAGAAGTTCGGCGAGTGGGCGATTATTCGACCATTAACCAATGGCTACCGGCTGCCGACCGAGGCCGAGTGGGCCTGGGCAATCAAATTCGGTGGCAGCCAGGGCGCACAACGGTTTTCCTGGGGTAATGAAATGCCGCCGAAACGCAACAGTGGCAACTTTGCTGACAGGGCAGCGGTGGATGTTGCACCGTCCGTTTTGCCACGCTATGACGATGGATTTGCCTCGTCAGCGCCGGTCGGCAAGTTTCCGCCCAATGCGCTCGGGCTCTACGACGGCGCCGGCAATGTTGCCGAGTGGGTCAATGACATTTATTCTGTGCCGACGCCAGGGCTGACAACGCCTGTAGTCGATCCGCTGGGCCCCGAGATTGGCAACAGCCATGTCGTACGCGGTTCGAGCTGGCGCCATGCCGGCATCTTGGAGCTGCGGCTGAGTTTTCGCGAGTCGGAGACCCAGGCGCGACCCGATGTCGGCTTCCGTATCGCCCGGACCGTGCACTAATCGTGACCGGCGCGAATTTCATGCGACAATTGCGTGCGGTAGCGGTCTAAGGTCTCTGACCGCCTGACGAGGAAGTGTTGTGAATCTCCTGCTGAATCGCTTGCTGATAACGCTGTTGCTCAATGCACTGTTGTCAGTACCTGCATTGTCGCAGGAAGCTGATGAAGAGACTGCCCTCGACGACCCGGCCGAGGAGGCTGAAGTCGTTGAACAAGAGGACGTCTCCGAAGAGCCAGAGCCAGATCCGGAGTTCGACGAGGCAGGTCTCGACGAACAGGGATTCGCCGACGAGGATGATGATTTCGATCCGAGCGAGAGGATACCCACTGACCAGTCCATTGATTTTCCGACAGACATCTGAGCCAAAATTTACTTATGAAGAAAAAAAACATACCGGTTGAATTCGTCTTTCAGCTGTTCGCGCTGATCATTGCAATCATCATCGTGCACGCGTTTTACCAGACAGTTGTACGGCCCAATGCGACACAGATCATCGAGGAGCAGAACATCGCAGCAGCAGCAGACCCCGACTTCGTCAGGGAGCGTCGCGTCTGGGTACTGATCAAGGATATGGAGCAGGAGGCCTGTTTCATACTCGGCATCTGGGCACTCGCGATCATGGGTTACAAAGGCGTCACGATTTTCGGCGAGCGCCGACTGCTCGACGTGGATCTCGTGCCGGTTGCCGAAGGGATGCGAATACTACCGGAGGATACGCGCGAATTTGCGCGCCAGATTGAGGCGTTGCCCGAGGAAAGCCAGCAAATGCTGCTACCTCGTGCGTTGCTGAACGCGCTGCGACGATTCAGCACGACACGCAACATCCAGGACGTATCGAGCAGCACGCGCAATATCTATGAGTCTGAAGCGGAACGACTCGAGTCAGAGTTGTCGATGATTCGATATATCTCATGGGCCATCCCGTCCATCGGCTTTATCGGCACGGTCCGTGGTATCGGTGAAGCGCTTGCCCAGGCCGACAAGGCGGTCCAGGGGGACATTGCCGGCGTTACGCAGAGCCTCGGCGTGGCGTTCAACTCGACGTTCATCGCTCTGTTGATCAGTATCTTCCTGATGTTCCTCGTGCATCAGCTGCAGTTATTGCAGGAACGTCTCGTCTTCGACGGCGAGATCTACTGCAACGACAAACTGATCCGACATATGAAGGCCGACTAGCCGGCAACCGGATGTGACCGTGGCCCAGCTTGCTGTACATCTGAACGACGCCGGAATCTCGGTACAGAGCGAGAAGCAGATTCTGTACCGTGAGCCGGGCTTTGCGCTGCTCGATGACGATCAGCTGACCACGGGTAGCGCCGCATTCGCACAGGCGCGGGTCAAGCCGCGCCGCATTCACAACGGCTTCTGGTCAGACCTGAAAACCGCGCCTCTGGCTGATGGTCGCTTTCATCATTTGAGTGCGGCCGACATTGTCAGCCGGCAGCTCGAACAGATCTGGCAGCGCATATCGGCGGATGCCATCGTTGCGGCTGTGCCGGCGTATATGAGCACGGCGAACCTGAGTCTGTTTCTCGGCATCGCAGCCGAGCTGCACCTCCCGGTTGCCGGCATGGTCGATGCGGCCGTCGCGGCAACGCGTCGCGAATACCAGGGTGCCGTGCCTGTGCACGTGGACCTGAGCCTGCATTCAACGTTACTCACGCGCCTGGCGCAGTCCGGGCAGGCGTCGGTCGATCGCTCTGCCGTTGTCGATCAATGCGGCATGATTGCGCTCTTCGATGCCTGGACTGCGTTAATCGCTGAGACGTTCGTGCAACAGTCGCGCTTCGACCCGCTGCATACGGCTGAAACAGAACAGATACTGCAGGACAATATGCAGGACTGGCTGGCTGTTGCGGCAGCTCGCGACACCGTGACAATGGAGATTAACTACCGCGGCATCAATCACGCGGCCGAACTGGAATCGCTGCAGCTCATTGCGGCAGCAGCGCCGGTCTACCACCGCATCGTCAGCAGCCTGCGTGCCTTGTACCGGGCCGATGAAACACCGGCGTTGCAATTGTCGGATCGTGTGGCCCGCATGCCCGGCCTGGCCGACATCCTGACGGCACGGGTCGGCGGCGACATCTATCTGTTGGAACCGGGCGCCACGACGCGTGGCTTGTTGACACGTTGCCGCGATCTGAAAGCGGGCGATGCTGCTGTAAGCCTCGTGCGCAAATTGCCCTGGGACCAGTCACCCGTCGCGGCGAAAGAGTCGGGCACGATGCGGCAAGGCGGCCATCCGACGCACTTGCTGGTGGACAACCAGGCATTCGCCATCGATGCCAAGCCACTGACGTTGGGATCACAGCCGGATGACAGCGGCCGCTCGATCGATCTGCTACAGGACATGCCGGGTGTGTCGCGGCGTCATTGTTCGTTGCAACAGGAAAACGGCCAGTGCGTCGTGCGCGATTTCAGTCGTTACGGTACGTTCCTGAACGGTCACAGAATCGACGGCTCGGCGGTCCTGCAGGTTGGCGACCTGGTACGTCTGGGTACTCCGGGTTACGAGTTTCGGTTGATTACGACGGAGGCGGGCGATGGCGCGTAAACGGCGGCCATTCGAGATCTTCAGCATGTCGTTTCTCGACTGCATGAGCTGTGGGTTCGGTGCCGTCATTCTGTTCTTCATGATCATCAATGCGCAGGTGCGCGAGGCGGCCGACATCGATCCGTCCGACCTCATGGCCGAGACGCGAAAAATAGAAGTTGAGATTCTCGATGGACGCAAGAACCTCGTGCTTGCCAAGAACACGGTCGAAGAACTCAAGGTCGAGAACGACACGGCCGAAGGGAAAATCGCGCAGATCATCGCGCTGATAGAAGAGTTACGCGCCGAACTCGCACAATACGACTCGGAAACGCTGGCCGAGATTGATCGTGTCGAGAAATTGCAAACAGATATCGAGACGCTGGAGGACGAGGTCAAGCGCTTGCTCGCTATGGCAGAGAAAGATGAATCCGAGGGTAACCAGCTGCGCGAATTCAAAGGCGAAGGCGATCGCCAGTACCTGACCGGACTTAAGCTTGGCGGCCAACGCACGCTGATACTCGTGGACCGCTCGGCGAGCATGCTTGACGAGACGATCGTTAATATCATTCGCCGACGTAATATGTCGGTTGATGACAAGCTGCGAGCGGTCAAATGGCGCCAGGTTGTGGCAAGTGTTGACTGGTTGACGGCGCAATTCGAGCCTGGAAGCGAATTCCAGATTTACCTGTTCAACAACACCATAGAGCCGGCCATCAAGGGCAGTGACGGAATATGGCTAAAGGCTGACGACCCGACGCAGCTGGATGAAGCCGTTCGAGTATTGCGCCGCACGGTGCCCGAGAATGGCACCAATATGAAAGTCGCAATGGACCTGGTGTCGTCAATGCAGCCCTGGCCCGACAATATCATCATGTTCACTGATGGCCTGCCGACCATGGATGAACCCACAACGAATAATCGCACCGTGACCGGGCGACAGCGCGCACGCCTGTTTACCAGGGCGGTGGATGCGCTGCCAAGTGGCATTCCGGTCAACGTATTCCTGTATCCGCTCGAAGGCGACTACGAGGCCCCGTTTCTATACTGGCTACTCGCATATCGCACGGGCGGCTCACTGATTAGTGTCAGCAAGGATTGGCCATGAAACGCCGTCGCAATGTAGAAGCATTCAGCCTGTCGTTCCTGGACTGCATCTGTTGTGGATTCGGCGCAATTATCCTGTTGCTGGTACTGAGCAAGATCTACGAGCCCGTTATCATCGAGAAAACCCAGGATGACCTCGAGTCCCTGATCGCATTACTGCAACAGGAGTTGTTCGACATCCGCGGCGAATCCGCGGTGATCAATCGCGAGCTCGACGATGTCCGCGAACAGACATCATCCACGAAACTGCGTCTTGCACGCCTGCATGGTGACCTTAGTACGGTTCAGGGTCAGTATGCGGCGACTCAGCGGGAATCCGAATCGACGTTTGACGAGGGCGACCTGCGGCGAACGAAGCAGCAGCTCACCGATGAAATGCGGCGTCTGCAGCCGTACTATCGTCGCGCCAATGATGACGCGGTGGCCGGCATACCTGTGGACAGCGAGTACGTCATATTTGTCATTGATACGTCCGGAAGTATGCAGCAGTTCAACTGGGGTCGGGCGATCGAGAAGCTCAACGAGACACTCGATGTTTATCCGCAGGTCAAAGGGATTCAGATCATGAACGACAACGGCAGCTACATGTTCAAACAGTACGCTGGCCAGTGGATCCCGGACACGCCCGGAAGACGCGACGCGATTCGCAACACGATGCGTACCTGGCGGCCGTTCAGCGACAGTAACCCTGCCGATGGCATCATCTATGCGATAAGCACCTACTGGTCCCCCGACAAGAAGATCAGCATCTACGTGTTCGGCGACGAGTTCAGCGGCCGTTCGGTCGAAGCGGTGGTGCGCCAGATCGACGCTGTCAATCGCGAGGACGCTGACGGAAATCGCATGGTCCGAATACACGCCGTGGGTTTTCCATTCTTCTTCGAGCCCGGCCGGCAGCCGTCAGATACGACGCGGCGTTACGCCCAGCTCATGCGTATGCTCACGGAACGCAACGGTGGCACTTTCGTCGCGCTGTCGAACCCCAATCTCTGATAGCAACTGCCACTATTCGTCACAATTGATCGCCAGCTCTCCATGATGCGGGCCGTCCGGCCGCGCATTTGCGCCTTGTAATGATCCTTAATGTAGGAGCCCGCCCAGCGGGCGACAAATGAGGAGAAATAGCAATGCGTAAACTAGTAGCAATCATTCTAATCGTCGCAGTGGCCACAACATCACCCGCCATAGCGGCCTCGGCATCCAAGGAAGAGAACGTCGGCGTTGGTTCAGGTGTGGTCATCGGTGCGCTGGCTGGTGGTCCGGTCGGTGCGATTATTGGCGCGGCGATCGGTGCGAAGGTCGGCGATTCGATGCACAAGAAGAGCAGCACGATCGACGACCTGTCGGGATCGCTTCAAGAGTCCCGCAGCGATCTTGCCGGTCTCGAGAGTGATATCGACGCTCTAAGCGCCGAACTTGCCCGTTTCGAACAAATTGACAGGCCGCAACTAATCAGCCTGATGCAGGCCGGCATCGCAATGGACTTGCTGTTTCGTACCGACGAATACGTACTTGCGAATACCACTGGTGGTCGCCTTACCGAACTTGCTGGCGCCGTGGCTGAAATGAAAGACGTTCGAGTGCAGCTTGATGGCTTCGCTGACGAACGCGGTGACGCTGAATACAACCTCGAACTCTCGGCAAAGCGTGTCGAGTTTGTCCGCGACCAGTTGGTGGCGGCCGGAATCGATCCTGCGCGAATTCACGTCACGGCACATGGCGAAGCGCCAGCCCAGGACAATTCGGCGGACAGCTATGCGCTCGAGCGACGTGTGGCACTGAAGATCTTTATCGACCAGGGCGATAACCGCGCCGTAGCATCAGCAAGTAACTAAATCTCCGCGACTCTTCTCGAGTCTCCTGACTGCCGGCCCTTCGGGGCCGGCTTTTTTGCCGCTAATTCCTGAATGCTGTTCTAGGCTGTTAGTTCGAACTGCTCGGTGGGCGTAACACGTAACGCGTCTACCACTCGGTTGAAGAAATCGATCTCCAGCACATTGATTTCGGTGTCACTCTTGATGACATCCGCCAATGCCCGCAGGATCGTGGCCTTGTTCGCGGCATTGAGCCGGCCTTGCACACCGCGCAGGTATTTGCGGAGATTCGCTGATTCGTTCAGCTCCGACCGTGACGCCTTGCGAATGTCGATCTCTGTAAATTTCTGACCGGTCTCCCGCTGCATGATCACCTGAATCGTCTCAATTTCCACAGGATGGATATTGGCGTCGGCCTTGGAGGCCCGCGCGAGGGTAGTTAATAACACTTCCTTGTAAAGTTCGTCTTGAGTCTCCTTGCTAGCTGAAGACCCGCCAAAGATTTTCAAAACGTTGCTGAGATCGCCAAAAGCCATAGTCGCTTCCCTTTCTCAATTGACACTAGAATTTGCAAACCCAAGAACATCAACAAAAATCACATGGGGCGCTAGTAATTAGATGCTGACGAGAGGAAAAAGGTTGCAAAATAAATTTGAAGCTATGACGCGCAGGACGAAATTAGCCCGATGGCTGCTTTGTAGCGCCTGGCAGCTTGAACTGATGTAATTTCGCTGTATGTCCGCTCTCATCGAAAGCGGCCATTACGGCCCGAACAGATACAAATACTATTTTGATTGGCTTTTCAGCTCCTGGATACTTTCTTCAAGCAAACGGTTGAACTCTTCCGGGGCATCCCACATGATCAAATGACCAGTATCTGGAACGATCTTGGCTTGGAATGAAGGGACATACTTCTGAAATGTTCCGACTTCCGTCGGTTGAAGTTCGGAATTTATTGCAATGATCGGAACCTGAAGTTGGCGAAGCAACCTAATACAATCTTCATTTCGCCATCTCATTGAATCAATAATAGACTCCCTCCAACCAATTTTGGGAGCATCTTGGAGCATGGCAATCACCCGTTGAAATGATGTCTCTGTGTCCTTTGTATAAAAGCCACTACTTACCAATTTCTCATTGGTAGGATTGGTTACTAAGTCCATGTAAAACCGTTCAACATCGCTAATCACCGTCGTTGGAGTCGTCGCTTCAACGTCATGCAAACCGTCAATCAGAATCACACCGTTGACCAGCTCGGGAACCCTGTGTGCTGTCTCAATGACAACACGTGCTCCCATTGAAAAACCGACAAGCACGACGCGATCAAGGTCAAGTTTTTTGATAACGGTGGCTACATCCTCCCCAAAAGACCCTATTGTGAAAACTTGACGGTTGTTGCCGGATTCTCCGAAGCTCGGGAGGTCAATGTTGACTACTTTGTATTGTTCCGAGAAATGGGCAACTTGTGCCTCCCAGATACTCCTATTAGTGCCCCAACCATGAACAAAAATGAGTGTTGGGCTACCGTCTCCCTGCTGATCAAAACGGATTTCAACCCCATCTGATGAGATCGCGACAGTATCAGCGTCCATCGCACAGCCAGAGATCATCAAGGACAAATAAAACGTGCCCCACACCACTACCTGGTTTGATTTCTTCGTAATGCGCATTCGCTGTTTATAGACGGAATGAGTGTCCACTTTGGGTCACAAGCGGCCCTTCAGGACAAGTTTAGCCTAATGTCTGCTTTAGGGCGCTGAGGTTATTCAACCGCTGGTTTTGGAGACCGGGTTCTGAATGTCCACTTCCACCAATAGCGGACGTTCGACCAGGCTAAATCAACGCAGATTGGACGTCCGATTTCAGCCATAAGCGGACGTTACCCACGAAGGAATTGCTGAGTTACGCACCTCCTACCTGACGAATATAAAAGGCGACCAGTAATTGCTTGACCCTGTAGTGACTACAGGCAATAGCATTACAGGCACCCAACACAGGGAAAACGGCACATGACGAGTTTAGGTCGAGGCGGTGGGAGGCGACTATGGCCTCGAACGTTCGGGCAGGAGCTTGCCGTTCTTGTGGTCGTTGCAGCGGCTGTCACGGTTCTTTTCATGTTTGTCGTGAATCCGTTGATCGGATGGCCTGCCGTTGCACCGATGCCTGCGCGCAGCATCATCTTAGCTTTGGTTATCATTTGGATAGCGAGACAGCGCGGGGAAAGCCTCTCGGCGTTCGGACTTGCACGACCTCGGCGAATTTGGCTTGCCATTGTCCTAGGTTTTGTCTTCATCGCCACAAACCTCTTCGCCCTTCAACCGCTCAAGGATCTGCTGCGTGAAGCAGTGAATGCGGCACCTGCGGACTTAAGTGCCTTCGAATATATTCACGGTAATTTGGCCGCCTATCTGGTGTCGCTCGTAGCAGCATGGGTGGCGGCTGGCTTTTCTGAGGAGTTCATCTTCCGTGGCTATTTGATGAATCGAATTGCGGCTTTAGGCCGCGGCAGCGTCTTGGCATGGGTTTTTGCAATTACAGTGCAAGCGACAGTGTTCGGGCTTGGGCATTTATATGCCGGCCCCGGAGTCGCACTAACGGCCGGTTTTGGTGCTCTGTTTACCGGCGTCTTCTTCTTGATCGCGGGGCGCAATTTATGGGCACTCATTCTTGCCCACGGTATTTGGGACTCGCTTGCTGTAACACTAATATACCTAACCGGGACGCCGTCGACCTGATCCTCACGACGCGGGCTTGCTCAACAAGGCGAGGCCTTCTCGCCATTCCGTTCATGCTTTCCGGGCTCTTCCCTATCGACTGAGAGTCTGGGTACAGCAAACGCTATTGCCGATAGCCGCTTTGGGTCATTAGCGGTCGTTCAAGAGTTTAGCAACCCAACGGCTGCTTTCGGCCAAAAGCGGACGGTCAAAGTGGCATGTGCAACGAATTCTTAAGTGCCACTGTCATCTATTTTGCCTTTTTGGTATTCGGGCAAACTATCTGCTGTCTCGAACCACGATACTCTGCTTTGGCACCAAATATGATACTCAGGTGAGACCATCAATGGATCGTCTAGGCTTCCAACATTCGCATCAACGGTCTCAGCATCTTCGGCCTCCCTGAACGCAATTTGCGTTCCACACAATGAACAAAACTCTCTGTTTCCATGTTCAGATGAATGGTAGATTGCCGGTGTGCCTCTCGTATATTGAAATTCGTTGATCGGAAAAGAGGCGAATACAAGCGCAGGCGCAGCAGACGTCTTTTGACAGATGACGCAATGACAGTAGCCACACTCTAGCGGCGGCAATTTACTGACGTATCTCAATGCCCCGCAGCAACAACCACCGATGTAGTTCATACAATTGGGACCTAGCTAAATTTCATTTCGAAAAAAAAGATGGATAAAACTCTTACATGACCATAATCGCGACCGGCTGCCATGGGTCACAAGCGGTCCTCATGACCAAGTGTAGCCCAACGGCAACATTAAGACGCATAGCGTTCGTTCGTCATGACTTTTTCGTAGGCTCGATCCCGAATGTCCGGTCTCACCGAAAGCGGCCGTTTAGACCAGTTAAATCTGAGTAAATTGAGGGGCAGCTAACGGCCATAAGCGGACTCCTCTTGCTCTGTTTTCGAGGTTAGAACCTTCAATCAGAACTGGCTGGTGATGTACTGATTACGTGTGGGATGGTATTTCGCATCATCCAGACTCCCGCGACTATGACAATGACCGAGCTAATGATCACCGATGGTCCAAATGCCCAAACTGGCCGTACAACTCGTAATTTAGTAGTGCGGTCATGTTAAGGGCTAGCATCATGGCGAGGTAGCTGCGACCAATCCAACGATGTTTGCGCGTGCCTTTGCGGCTAAATATGAGTGCCGCACCGAAGCAAATTGCGGCCAGAGCAGTCAGCAAATGCACAAGCCCCAGCGAGTGATTTTGTAGGTGCTCGATCACGACGATTTCTCCAACATCCGGTGGTTCTAGTACGCGCTGCGCGAAATTCAATGATTGCCATATTGATATTGTTACAAGTTGCAATGCACACAACTGCTGACGTCCGCTTTGGGTTATGAGCGGCCCTTCAAGCCAAGTTTAGCTGAATGTCTGCTTTGGGGTCGTTAGCGGTCAGTCGAGGAACTGAGAAACTATGAGAGATGTGCCGCGCCCGCCTCTACTTGTTTCTAAAGAGGCTTCCCGTCATGGGTCAATCCAGCAACGGCCCACAGTTCCATCAGATCGGGGTCATCTTCGGTACGATGGCGAGGAAGATTATCAGCAACCTCGTACCACGGTAGTTGGCTTTCAACACCAATGTGTTCGGTTGGTACCACTCGCTCTGGATGGTCGAGACTACCGATAAAAATAGCTGTCCAGTCTGCCTTGTCCGGTGACATCCAAACAAGTCGCGATCCGCAATGTTGACAAAAGCTCCGTGTCGCGAAAGGAGACGATTGAAAGATCTTCGGGTCTTCTTTCGTAAACTTCAACGTCTCCTGTTTCACCAGTACGCCGACGGCAGCCGGTGCGCCTGACGTCTTCTGGCAAGTCTTACAATGGCAGTAAAATGCATCGCCAAGATTTGCATCCGCTTCATATCGTACGGCCTGACATAAGCAACCGCCGGTGACCGGGACAAATTCATCACTCATATCACTTCTCCAGCCAGGATCGGAACGTCCGCTTTGGGTCATTAGCGGCCCTTCAGAGCAATAATAGCCCAAAGACTACTTTTGGGTGGAAAGCGAACATTCGCGAGTATCAGAAGCTCAATTCATATTGGCACCTTGCCATATTGTCCAAGCTCCAATGAGCAGAAATCCTACACCTGCCACGTACGAAAGTTGTTTAGGACTAACGTATTGAGAGATGATGCCGCCAGCCACTACTCCGATCGCAGACGCCACGACTAGGGCTGCTGAGGCTCCGACGAACACCGCGATTAGATTTCCTGGCGACTTGGAAGCGAAGAGCAGCGTGGCGAGCTGCGTTTTGTCACCAAGTTCAGCGAGAAATACGATCCCGAAAACCGTTGCCAGTACCTTCAAGTCCATCGTTTCAAATTCCTTGGTTAATGTCTGAATGTCTGCTTTCACCTAAAGCGGTCATTCAATTAGCCTAGTTTTAGGGATTTTGACAGGCCGCTTTCGGCCAGAAGCGGACGTGGCGATGCGACAAAATCAATCACCATCTGAATCGATTTCAGTGATCATCTCGTTACAGAGTTGGCGGTAAGATGCTCGGTACCAATTCGGATCTTTTTCTAACAACTGGCGAGTTATTGGCGACTCCAACACCCGGCGAAGCCGATACCGAAAAGCCTGCCAGGATTCGTCTGAAATGAATCCGGACTGGTATTGAAAGTAAATATTGTCAAACGCGGTCAGTGCATTAAGGGTATTAATCATTGTGAAACCGAGTTGCTCAACGGTGTACCCCTCGTACAAGTGTCTGTACTCATCGGGAAAATCGGCCGATCTTACCGCCTCATAAAGTGGCTTCCCCACGACGCTCAACGCTGTGTCGCTTTGTATCTGGGCGTTGTATTGGTCAATTACGCTGGCAGCGCGCTCCTGATACTCCGCCGCAATGGCAATCTCGTGTGACTGGCGAAGTTCCAAACCAACGAATACCAGTGATGCCACAATTGCTGCGATGCCGACAAGTTCGGCAATTTCCTTCCAATTCGTGGAATTCATCAACGTGGCTCCTAGCTCAACTCAGAACTAATGTTAGTTTGAGAGCTGCGCTATGTCCGCTTTGGGTCATAAGCAGCCTGTCACGATCATATCAGGCGAACGGCTGCTTCTGGCCGAAAGCAGCCGTTCGCACTACTCTGAAATCAGCCGTAGTCGCTCCAAAATCGGGTTCATTGCATCCCTCAATTGGCGGTGGAACGATTCAGCGGCCGTCTTGCCCGTCGCGTACTTGAGAATCGAACACGCGTCCGTTGCGAACCTGCCATCTTCACCCGGCCCTTGTGCGAAAACCAGATAAGTATCTCCAGTTTCAAAGTGGGGCGTTTTGGGTTCCCTCTTGTAGAGATCGACGATTATTTCAGACTGACTGCTTGGGCCTTTGAACCATTCGACGATCGATATTCGCACAATAGCATCGCCGACAATCTCACCGCTTTCGACCCAAGTACGATGCACCGAATCCGCAACTGTGCCCACGGCCACGACATCGGAACGATCCCACCATTCCTGGGTGGCCTCCACGGTTTCCGGCCAACCCTCGCCGCACGCCCAAGCGACAGCCGCACTAGCCGGCAACATTGCAAGTGAAAAGGCAGCAGTTAGAGACTTCCAAATACGTACTCAGCTGACCGTCCGCTCTTGGTCAATACCAGCCGCTGAGTGTATCACCAGGCCGAGCGGCTGCTTCTGGCCGAAAGCAGACGGTCAAAATCTGGCACTTGTGGAGCTACTAATGACCGTTCTGGTGAAAAGCGGATGGTCCCACGCCAAACCAACACAGCTGCCTCGGCGATTCGTTCAGCCATGTCCCAGTCAGTCACTTGCGCCCCTCAAAGATCATCAGCACTTGTGCTGGTGAAAGTTTGTGCTTGGTGAAATGGTGCTCAATGTACTGCAAATCAACATGCCTGATAATCTGGCGGCTATTACAGGCGCTGAGTCAAGGAGCTTCATATCGATGTCAGGAGAGTTGGACAGGTCGCCAAATGGCAACCCTCTTCCTATTGTTCTTGTGTTCCTATTTGCTTTGCATGACAGCAAAACAGCGCACTCTCGACTGCAAAGATATCAGCCCGAACGTTTCAGGAAATACATCGCTCGGCTACCGAGGTAGATCAGGAAATACCGAAAGATATTAAGCAGTACACCCACAAAGAACAACGGCCTGATCGGGTAATGACGCTTGAAAAGTGTCATCAAGGTGTCGATATTTCGGTGCGAACGTGTGTCCCGAAAGCTGGCGGCAAACTGTCCCCAGCTCATTGCCCCGAGATTCTTTGCGAGCGTGGTTCTCGTTTCGTCGATTTCAACCGAGGCGTTCGTTGCCAGAGACAGTTGCACATTATTCGCGCGACATCGCATATAAAAATCATGGTCGGCTCCGTAATGCGGCAGCGCCTCTTCGTCGAAGAGGCCGACTCTGTCAAATACTTCGCTTGGAATAACTACGCCGCGCCCACCGACTATCATTTTTGTGGCAACTCGATCCCTATCGGAATCCGCTACGTTTTTCATGAACGGCAAAACAAAAGTCGGAAACCCCAGCGCAAAACAGGTTCCGGTTCTGGCGACCACTATCTCGCTGCTGTGAGTATTCCGCTGTAGCGGGGCAACCACCTGCCAATCCATTTCTTCCACATGATTCATTAAATTTCCGATCGTTGATTGATCGACATAACAATCATTATTCAACAGCATGATGTGCCTGGCGCCGAGCTCTTGCGCTGACCGTATGCCGACATTAGTGGCGCCGGTCCACCACAGATCCGATTCGGCGGCGACGCGAATGCACGAACGAAAACTTTCCAGCCCGTTGGCGGTCTCACTTGTCGTTCCATGATCGACAACAATTACTTTGAATTCTCTGTACGTCGATTTCTCAAGCCGACGCAGGCAGGTTTCTGTTTGTTGCCAGCCATCGAAGTCCGTTATCACGATATACAGTTGCGACTGAGTGATCACATTACCTATCCCTCAACACGGATTGCATTAGCTGTAGCAACAGCCGTGCCTGGTCGTTCCACGATGGAATATCCAAATCCACCGCAAAAACAGCTGGAACCTGACAGGCCAATGCTTCGTAGAATTTTTGCGGGAAGCAGAAATCGCCAAAGGTCGAACTACGATTATAGATATTGGCGACGTCGAGACAATTTAGAAAAACCGGGACCGCTGCGAGTGCCACCTGGCCCAGATCGCGAAAATTTCTCGCCACCGGCAAAATCGTGTCTGCCGTGCGGCGCCCGGCGACAGCCAGTTGAACGCCATCGAGGTCCGCAGCGTGCTCTGTAAATGCGCGATACATCATATCCGTGCCGCGATAATTACTAATATCGCCAGGGAAAAATATTTGAGGAATCCGAGTACACCGAATGGACCGAGATTCACATTAATCCAGCGAATACTCCGCCCATTTGATGCTGTGAAGACCTCCGAACCCCGCTTCCTTGATTGGTAGCTAAGGCAAACGCAAGTTACTGTGTGACCCTCGCTCGCGAGTGCCATGGGAATTTCCCACAAACGCTCATAGCGATCATCAATGACATCTTTGTTGGTGTACTGCCTTTTGCTTAAGACGATGATGCGCATAGTTAGTCGCGAAAGAAAGTGGCGTCTGCTTGAATCATACGCCCTGTTTGCGGATCGAAAAGCGCTGGCCATATTGCCCAAGGAACAAAACCCAGGTTTCGCATGCGGTCGGAGAGCTCGTCAAACAATTCTTGCTGCGCATACAAGGGCACCAGTGACAACTCGAGCTGAACTCCGGTTGCCTTCTGCAATGTGTCGGCGGCGCCGTCGAGCACCTGCGATTCAAATCCCTGCGTATCAATTTTTATGAAGGTCCGGGACTCCGCAGCAGCGTATTCGAGAACCAAAACGTCGAGTGTCTTTATCTCAACCTGCTCACTACCGATATAACCCGATGCAGGCGCCGCAGACACATGGCTATCCAACATGTCGAGAACGGAGCTGCTAACCGAATTTCCGGCAATTTGAATCTCTGTTTCCCCCTGCCGATCACCAACAGCAACGCGATCGGCCGCAGTCCACAACTCATCCCGCTGGGCTGCCGCGGACAATTCACGATGCGCTGACGATAGCGGTTCAAACGATACAATCCGGCCGGCGTACCCCGCATTGCGCAGTGCAGTTGCGAACTGCCCGGTATTCGCGCCGATGTCGAGCATACAATCAACTTGATGATGAGCAAGCATGGTGGCGAGGCGGCCTACATCGGTCATTGCGGGCCGGTAGCGCGTAATATCGAGCCCAAGTTTGTTCGCAAGGCGGCGCACAAACTTTTCAAATGCTTCATTGCTCATGTTTCGATTTTGCTACTCAATACAATAAAGAGGTGGTCCGCAGAGACGCCATTGCCCAGCACGCTGGATACGTCGGGGCGCGACAACAGGCGCCTGCCAGTGTTTCGCAAGCTCAAGTATATCGACGGTAAAACTCCGTAGAAAATCATAAATAACGCGTGAATACCTCGCGCCAGTACACCAAGCTTACGGTAGCGGAAGCGTTTGCACTCGATAACGCTCAACTTGCTGCGTTGCGTGACGTAGTCCAGCCAGGGTCTGGATACAAAGGCAATGTGTTCCGGGTGAAAACAATACCACCAGTTTGCACCGAAGCGATTCCACCAGCGGTTGTCGGCGTCCCCTGTAGTCAGAATCAACCGCCCCCCGACTGCCAGGCGCGAAACCAGCTGCCTGATGAGCAGTTCCGGGTCAGGCATGTGCTCCACGACGTCGACGGCGACGATGACATCGAATCGTTTATCCGCTGGCATCACTTCAATGGATGACCACACTTGCACACCATACTCATTGACTGCGGTATCCGCCGCGGCCTGATTGATTTCGATGCCGAACTTGCGGTACCCGGACCCAAGCCGGCCGAGAAGCTCGCCTGTGTTGCACCCGAAATCGAGGACATCGGGCCGATCCGAACCTGCATCACCCAGATACTGGACTATCAGGTCCCAATCCAGTCGCGGCACATCCCCTGTCCAGTTGCTTGCGTCACCGTGGTCATACAGTTTGTTATATGTATTGGAATCTTCGATCGGGAATCGAAATTTCAAATGACAGGTTGCGCAACGATAGAGTTTTCCACCGCGCAGTACCGTGGCCGTATGCATGCCCGCAAACTGGGTCGCGTCCTGCAGGGTTCCGAGCAGTACCGGAGCGAGTTCGCCGCAGCAGGGACATACTACTTGCGTTTCATCGGTCATGACTGAATTGCGCGTCATCATGCGACCGCCCCCAATCGAAATAACGGACCAACGGAATAATTAGCGATAGCGCCAGCACTGCGTAGACTCCCCTGCCGATAGCTGCACCGATCAAATCCAGGCGCGGAATGGCGAGGTAGGCAACAATTATTCCGACAATCCCCGCTGTAACCACAGTGATACTCACGTAACGGATGCGCCCTAAGCCAAGCAGAACGTAGTACGGCACTACATTGAGCGCCAGCAACCAATAAGTGATTGCCAGCCATGGCAGGACTTTGGCCGTCGGCGCAGCAATGTCAGCGCCTACCCAGAACAGTAGAATTTCCGGTCCAAACAGCAACAACACTGCGGCCAGGAGCGAACTGAAAATCAGATTTCCAGTCATCGTCAATTTCATTACGCGCCATAGTGAAAACGCCTCTTTGCTTTCCAGCTTTCGACTGATCTTCGGAAATATGACGCTAAGTCCAGCCGCTGATGCTGCATGAATCTGCATCGCGAGTTGTGAGGCGACTGAATAGTAACTGAGGCTCGCCGCGCCCAGTAAGGAACCTATCAGGAAACGATCGGCAACACTGAACAGCACGTTACCGATGCCCTGAAACCAGCCCCATTTCGCAAAGTGCAGGATTTCCTGTACACCACGCAGCGATGGGCGAAGATTTGAGAGAGAGAAAACGCCTTGAAAAACAACGAGTTTCGCCACCGCCCGAATGACAGCGACGACGACCAGGGTCCAATAAAGCGCCTCCAGCGTCGGCCATTGCCATACGACCACAGCACTGCAGAGAACCTGTAACGTCTTGCTTAACATTTCAATGCGTGCGGCCGGCCCAAAGTTTTCAGCGCCTTTGAGTGACGAACTGAAGACGTTATCGACCTGTTCGAGAAGAATCAGTAATGCGGCAGCACAACCGGTGAGTCGCACAAACTCAATCGAATTCATTTCCCCCAAAAAGGTCGTGCCAAAGTACCAAAACAACGCAAACACAAGGAGTCCAAGGATACTGCCGCCCAGAATAGCGATCGCCAATGCTGCTCGCACTGCATTTGCGGTCCCAACTACGCCGCCGGTCTTTCCCACCACGGCTGACACCGCCTTAATCGTCGCGGCGCCGGTCCCGAAATTCAGTATGCCGCCAAAACTCACGGTTGCCGTCAACAACATCCAATAGCCGTACTGTTCTGTCCCCAGTTGATGCAGGAACCACGGCGTCGCCAGGATCAGCAGCAGCGGATACCAGCCGTACTCGGAAAGCACCCAGATTGAGCTGCTAAACCTTCCTAACACTTATGCACCTGGCTTCATGACGATACGCAACGGTACCTTTTACATGCAGGATAGGAAACTCTATCGTCGCTAGTTGGGGTTTTGACAAGTTAATCACTCAGCCGTGGCAAATTTGAGTGGAAATCGGTGGCGTTTGTACATCGTGGTTGATTTTTTCATCCGACAATTACGTCGAGTCGTCGGCTGGGGACGCGAGCTAGCGATTCCGCCCTATCAACATCTTTCTCGGGACCGATGCCGGTGGGCGTGACTTCATAGAACCAGGAAAATACAAGGGCGATCGGGAACCCGACGGCGAGCAGGCCTAGTGTAGTCTTGCCGATCCAATCCGGCAGTGTCGCGAGGTCCATGACTACCCCTACAACCTGCATGATCAACCAGGCAACTACCGCATAGAGCAACGCCATTCGCAGCACATTGCGGCGCCGGAGTTCAGAAATCAGCCGCATGATGACAGGCATTGTACCGCCCTGGGCGACGTTTAGTGGGGAACTAGCTAAGGAGAAGCGACTGTCCGATTTGGGTCATAAGCAGCCTGTCACGATCATATCAGGCGAACGGCTGCTTTCGGCCAGGAGCGGACGTTTCAGATGTTGCTACTATTACTAATACGCAGAAGAACAAGAAGAGAGTGGCACAGTATGAGCAATTCCACCGGACCGAGTCGGGCGGTTGTCGTCGGCGCAAGCATTGCTGGTCTTTTTGCTGGGCGGGTTCTTGGTGATTTCTTCGACGAAATCGTACTCCTGGATAAGGAAGCCTTGGACGAGGGCCCGATACCAAGAAAGGCGGTTCCACAGGGCAATCACATACATGGCATTCTGACGCCGACTTTTCACGTATTGGAAAGATTCCTGCCTGATTTGATCGATGATCTGATCCGTAATGGCGCACACATGTTCGATGGCGGCAAAGATTGGCGATTCAACGTTCACGGGAATTTCTTGGCGAATGGAGAGACCGGCCAGACGCTGATTGGTTCGACTCGTCCGTTTTTCGAAGACCGGCTGCGTCACGTGGTGACCGGAATCCCGAACGTCCAAATCAGATCGGGGCATCGCTTCAAGAACTGGGTCAGCGCAGACGATGGAAGTCGCATTGAAGGCGTGGCGGTTGACACAGACGACGGAGTTGTCGAGTTCAATGCTGAGCTACTCGTCGATGCACGAGGGCGAGGATCGACACTCTCCAAGGAGCTACAGGACCTGGGATACGACACTCCGATCGAAGAGTTGGTCGGCGTCAATCTCGGTTACACATCAAGACTCTACAAAGCGCCTGACTTTGCACCAGAGTGGAATCTGCTAATACTAAATCCGTCCGCACCGGAATCATGGATTGGCGGTCTTATCGAAAAAGTGGAAAACCAACAATATATTGTGACGCAGTTCGGATATTTTGGTGATCATGCTCCTGCAGACTCCGACGGCTTTCTGGAACGTGCGAGGTCGCTCGCGAGTCAGGAGATCGCAGAGTTCCTGACAATTGCGGAGCCTGTCTCGAACTTCAAAACCTTCGGTACGAAACAATGCAGGATGATTCGTTATGAGAAATTGCCGGAGTTCCCTGAGCGTCTGGTAGTGATCGGTGATGCGGTTTGCAGTCTCAATCCGATTTATGGCCAGGGTATGACCAAGGCCGCGAGGGAAGCTGAACATCTTTGGGACTCGCTGGCCGCTCATCTGGAGCAGAATGAATCGCTTGATGGTTTTTCGGGAAAACTCAGGCGGAGCCTGCCCGGTGCGGGTGCTGAGTGGGCCTGGCAACTGACGTCCGGGGCTGATTTGGGGTACCCACAAACTACGGGTAAGCGCCAACCGATCGGGCCATTCATGGGCTGGTATATGAAGAGGCTTTTCTTGAGCTCAGCGAAAAGTCTGGATGCCCGCAAGCGACTTTTCGATACGCTGATGCTGGTCAATCCTCCGGATAATCTCTTCAAGCCTGGAATGATTCGACATGCCCTGGGTTTCTAGCGGCTGCGAAGCGATGTCCGCATTGGAGATCAAACATACGTAGAACGTGTAGTTTACGAAATGACAATTCGGCATAACTGCGATACAAACAAGAAGAGCCACTACACCGGAGAATTTGATGGACACCATCCGCAATCGTGCCAAGGAAAGATTTCCCATGGTTCTGCTGACGCTGCTCAGCATTGTGCAGGCACTCGCTCTCGAATTTCTCTGGGACCACGTGCGCCATCGAACAGAGTTATTCGAATTCAGCGGAGTCGCGCTTTTCGGTTGGCTTCAAATCGCGGCGAGCCTAAACGTGATCATCCTAATCTGGTTGATGTACGCAGGTATGTTAATGCGCTTCCGATGGACACCGACAGTAACGGACTCAATTTGGCCATTTTTCATCGGTCTGATTCAGTTCTTGATGATTGAGATTATGGGGCCAGAGAAAATCGGGCTTTGGATTATCGTTCTGGCACTAATATATGGTACTACGGATTTCATCAATCACCGGGCCATGAAACGTGCCCGGACGGACTCGGCAAATCATGAGTTCTTTGATCGGTATTTGCCGGCGACACTCCGGGATTTCATACCACAGATTACTATGGTCACCACCTTGATAATGGCGGGCACCTGGATATGGTCTAGTGGGTATCATGGTTGGTTCACGATCTGTGCGCTCGTCGGGTCTCTCATCGGTCTTGGCTACGAAACGCACAAAGCGGCGAGATACTGGAATGTCTCAATGGGAACCGGGTAAGGCTATCAAGTTTGGGCATGCGACAACTGGCGCATTATCGCGCCTTTCTTAAGGTGCCCACCAAACCGGGGTAAAACAACATAGCAGACGCTCGACGACAGATATTCGCGAACCCGAATCCTAACGTCTGCTTTCACCCAAAGCGGACGTTAGGATCGGTAGCGCCTCATCAATGCGGCCTGTGAAATACACAACCACAGCTGCATTCACAATATAATATCCGCTATCCGGGTACAGCTGCAGTACTCTTTAGCCGCCCTTCCGGTCGATAATAGCTCAATATAGGACGGTTTTTTTTGCGCTATAGTTCTACACCATGAGCAGCAGACTTGCCGACAAACACTGCAGACCCTGTGAAGGGGGCGTCGAGCCAATGGATGCCGGGCAGGTCGAAGCACTGCTTGCTGCCTTGCATGACGATTGGGTACTTAGCGACGACGGCCTGGAGATAGCGCGGCACTTCGAGTTCCCCGCCTACAGTCGAACGCTGGGTTTCGCCAATGCTGTCGCCTGGATAGCTATCTCGGAAGGCCATCATCCGGTACTCACCGTCAGCTACGGAAGTTGTGACGTCAGCTGGACGACTCACGCCATCGGCGGCCTGTCGGACAACGACTTCATTTGTGCGGCGAAGGTCGACCGCCTGGTCGCCGAGGCGACGGACCAATGATCAGCGTCGCCGATATCGAGGCAGCGGCAGAACGGCTGCAACACGTCGTCGTCAGGACACCGCTGCTTCGCAACGCGGAACTCGACCGGGTCGCGGGCGGGACAGTGCTCGTCAAACCGGAGTGCTTCCAGAGTATTGGTTCATTCAAGATCCGCGGCGCCTACAACCTGCTTAGCCAGTTGACGCCCGAGCAGGCGAAAAAAGGTGTCGTCGCCTGGTCGTCGGGCAATCATGCACAGGGCGTGGCGCTTGCGGGCAGATTACTCGGAATTCACGCGGCCATCGTCATGCCGGCGGATGCACCGGCCGCAAAACTCGAAAATACGCGCCGTCTCGGTGGTGAGATCATCACTTTCGATCGATACACGGAAGATCGCGAGGCCATAGCACGCCGCGTGGCGGCAGAACGAGGCGCCGAAATCGTGCCGTCATACGAAGACGAACGCATCATTGCCGGACAGGGCACGGTTGGGCTGGAGATTGCTGAACAATGTGTGGAACTTGGCCTGGCCGCGGATCAGGTGTTGATCAACTGCGGTGGCGGCGGGCTGACCTCCGGCAGTGCAATCGCACTGAAAGCAAGGCTGCCTGATGTCGATGTCTACACGGTTGAACCTGAGGAATTCGACGACACAGCCCGGTCTCTTGCCGGCGGCGAACGTGTCGCGATCAGGGACGACGCGCGTTCGATTTGCGATGCGCTGTTGACCGACATGCCAGGTCAGATGACCTTCGACATCATGAAGGCGCTGGTCAAGCGCGGCCTGACCGTCAGCGATGCGGAAGTTCGAGAGGCCATGCGATTCTCTTTTCAGCATCTGAAGATGGTGGTGGAACCTGGTGGGGCCGTGGGGCTGGCCGCAGTTCTATCCGCCAAGGTCGACACGGCCGGTAAGACGACAGTCATCGTATTTTCGGGTGGCAATGTTGACGCTGAATTATTTGCGTCGATTCAGACGGAACTGGCCTGAGACTTCCTGAGCACGGTCACGCGGGAAAAAGGCTGCTTTCTCATGGCGGTAATCTGCAACGCACGTTTGCGCCGCGCCTCCCAGCCATCCAGCCAGGTCACAATTCGGTCGATTTGCTCGACGTCCTGGCGTACGCGACTCGGCTGCATCTCGTGCAGGCCAAGACCACCTTCGGCTGCATGAACAAAATTCTGGCTGTCGCGCAGCACGGCTACGATCGGAATGCCGAGAGAATCAAGGAAGCGCATCAAGCGGTTAAAGCTCTTGGTGTTCTTGCGCGTGCGATTGGCAATGACGGCCAGCTTGCCTTCGTTGCGATTGACCTTGGCGACGAGCAGCAGATCGGCGATGCAACGCGACGCGGCATCGATATCCATCGATGACGGCAGAACAGGCACGAGAATGCTCGACGAATCGCGAGTCAGCTCGCGCAAGTCGTCATGACTGATGCTGGCGGGTGAATCGACAACCAGGTTGAGTGTGTCTTCGGGTACGCGCAGCTGCCAGCTGCGCGTTGCCTGCATCGATTTCTTGTAGGCGGCAATGCCATGGATCGAGGGCAGGTGGTCAGGACGACGTTTTAGCCAGGACATCGTCGATCCCTGCGGGTCGTAGTCCATTATCGCGGGCTGCGGGCCACGGCGTGCATAGCAGGCGGCGATATTTGTTGCGAGGGTCGACTTTCCGCAACCGCCCTTCGGGTTGAGGATGACTATCTTGTTCAGATTGTCTCGTGTCGGCGTATTCAGCATGGCCCCTACAATGTGGTGTAAACCGGCCTGACAGTCCTTGCGCCAGTTCACATAATAACAGAGGCGACGCGATGCTCCTACAAGGCTGCCAGCTCGGCCCAGGTCGTCATGATCGTGTCATCAGGCGTTCCCGTACCGGTGGTGTTCGAGTAAATCTCGATAACGACGTCAATGCCGTTGCTCTGCGCGATCACGCGCGCACTGCCGTCTTGCCCGGCAATCAGAAGTTCACCGGCATTTGGGTAATCGGTATCGAAGCCCTCGAACATGACCGGGGTCGAGTAGGTGATGGCACCGGCGAGCTGTGAGCTGTCGAGCGTTCCGGAGGCAACCATCGTGTACGGTGCAGGGATCATACCGGCATCAAGCGTTTGCGCCGACGAGTAATTGCTGAGCGTTTCGGAGCTGCCGTTGGTATCCGTCGTCATCGAGCTGCCGCTAACCGATACCTCGACGTATGGCGCCTGGAGATTATTGAGTACCGCGGTACCGTCACCATTTGCCGTTATTACGTCTTCAGCTGTCGCGACCTGAAAATCTACGAGGTCCAGCGTCATTGTAAGGTCATAGATATTGGCCAGGATATTGCCGGCGAATGCATCCACTTCCGAGTCAACGACGCCATCAATGGTCTCGCCAAAGCCTTCGTTGCACGCGGCGTATTCATTGAGGATCGTATCGCCTGCCGTCAACTCACCATTTGCAAAGGCGAGCAGATCGATTATGTCCATGGTGACAGTGAGGCTGCCGCCGGCCGCGCAGTCGATAATAGTCGGCCCAATAACTACCTGTTGCGCGATCACCGCGAGGACTCCACCCGAACGCTGCGGAATTGTGGGTTTCGCCAGACTGCCACCTGAATCAGCGATTAATCCGCCGCCGGCCATGCCGGCAATACCGCCGCTTGAGACCACTGACTGGTAGGCGACCTGCGACACCTCCAAGCCGTTCGCGGCGTCAATGGTAAGTCCGGCTGGTGGCGGTGGAGGATCGCCCGGGCCGCCATAGCCGCCGCTGCCGCTACAGGCGGCAAGAAAGAAAAGGGGTAGTAAGCTGCTGAGAGTAATGCGTTTCATGGCGAATCTCCGGGACTCGGATTCAGGTAGTGAAACAGTGTATCGAGCCGAATTTTGGCGGGTGTGACGTCGATCTCACATTTGGGATCTAAAACATCTCGCTTGGGCCGGGCGTCTCGTCGGAGGGCTTGTCACGGCTATTAATGAAATCGCCCGTGATCATCTTGTCGTAGCTGAGTCCCGGGCCGACCATCGGATAGACGCCGGCATCCGGGTCGATGACGACCTCGAGGAACGCCGGGCCCTCAAATTCCATGAAATCCTTGATCGTGCCGGCAATGTCTTGCGGGCGCTCGAGCTTGCGCGCGAACTTGAAGCCGTCCGCTTCAGCCGCTCTGACGAAGTCCTTGCTGTGCAGCGATTTGTCTGAGCCTGACATACGGCTGTCGTAGTAGAGTTTTTGCCACTGGCGCACCATGCCATCGCCGTAATTATTCAGTACGACGACCTTGATAGGCAGGCCGTAGGTCGTTGCGGTCTCGAGTTCGCCGATGTTCATGCGAATACTGGCGTCGCCATCAATATCAATGACGACACGATTCGGTTGCGCAAATTGCGCGCCAATGGCCGCGGGCAGGCCAAAGCCCATCGTGCCCATGCTGCCCGACGTCAGCCATAGCCTCGGTTCCGCATAATCAAAATACTGTGCTGCCCACATCTGGTGCTGGCCGACTCCGGTGGAGATGATCGCTTCGCCGTTCGTGTGGCGATTGATTTCTTCGATCACGGCGTAGGGTTGGATGAGTTCGTTGTCGCGATCGTAATTGAGGCAATGCTCTTTTTTGAGATGCGCGATGTGATCGTGCCAGGCCGAGTAGTCCTTCTCGAATCCGATTCTCTTGCCATAGTCCAGCAGTGTCGTCAGGTCGCGATCGAGGACGCCGACATGATGCCAGTTTACGCGCTTGACCTTGCCTATCTCCGCAATGTCCACGTCGAACTGCGCGATATTCTTTGCATTGCCTGCGAAGTTCTCTGGGTCGCCCGCGACACGGTCGTCAAATCGCGCACCAACCGCAATCAGGAAATCACAGTCTTCGACCGCATAATTGGCGGATGCGAGGCCATGCATGCCCAGCATGTGCATTGCCATCGGATGCTGGGTATTGCCGACGCCTAATGCCATCAAAGTGGTTGTGCCCGGGATATCGTATTCATTGGCAAAGCGGCGCAGTGGCTTGGTCGCGTTGCCGTTGATGACGCCGCCGCCGGCATAGATCAACGGCCGCTCGGCTTGTGCCAGCATCTTGTAGAAACGTTCACACGCCGGGTCGGCCAGATGGTTGTTTCGGACCGAATCGAGGCGCCGGTGGTAGCCCGCAAGCGGTAAGCTCCCCTGTCCCTTGTAGTCACCTTCCCAGTTTTGAATGTCCTTGGGTATGTCGATCACGACCGGGCCGGGGCGGCCGGTTCTCGCCAGTTCGAAAGCGCTGCGCATCGTGGCTTCGAGTTGCTCGGCCTCGGTGACCAGGAAAATGTGTTTGGCGACGGCACCCATGATGGCCGATACCGGGGCTTCCTGAAATGCGTCTGTGCCGATAGCGGCGGTCGGAACCTGCCCGCAGATTACGACGATGGGAACCGAGTCGGCCATGCAATCACGCACGGGCGTTACGGTATTGGTTGCGCCGGGACCTGACGTCACCATGACGACGCCGACTTTGCCGCTCGCCCGCGCGTACCCTGATGCCATGAATCCGGCGCCTTGTTCGTTGGCGGGAACGATCAATGGAATCGCGGCATCACCGTTGTCTTTCCTGTGCTCGTCGTTATAACGAAAGACGGCATCATAAGTCGGCAGAATTGCGCCGCCGCTGTAGCCAAAGATCGTGTCGACACCCTCATCAGCCAGAACCTGCACGACCATATCGGCGCCACTCATGCGGGTTCCCGCGAGTGGGTGCCGTGTCGTTGTCGCCGTGCTGGTCTTTTCGTTCATTTTGGAGCGTCGCGTAACGTAAGTGCCGGATTTTTGGCGAGTGTTTACTAATTCCTGCTGCATTGCAATACTCGAATAAAGCGAGCAACATCCGCGACACAGGGTGCTGCGTTAGTTTCATCTGAATGTATTGAGCGAGACATCATGCGACACGCAATTTCAGTGTTATTGCAGAACGAAGTCGGTGCATTAACACGAATGACCGGGATGTTTTCTTCCCGCGGCTACAACATCGATTCACTTAACGTGGCACCAACGGACGACGCCACCGTGTCGCGCGTGACGTTGGTCATTTCGGGATCGGATGCCGCGATCGGCCAGCTCAATGCACAGCTCGCAAAATTGGTTGATGTAGTCAATATTCACGACATGACACTCGGCGAACATTTCGAACGAGAGCTTGCCATCGTCAAATTGAAGCTGGCTACTGGTGGTCACGCCAAGGCCTTGGCGTTTGCCAAGAAACACGGTGCCGAAATTCTCGACGATGCCCAGGTCAGCTGCACGATCCAATTGACGGGTCGCGTCAGCGACATCGACGTATTTGTTGCGGATGCCGAATCGGTGGGCGAAATTTCTGCGGTGGCGCGCAGTGGCAGTGTGGCCGTATCCAAAGGAGAGGTGACGCTGTCGTCATTTGATGCCTACCACCACCTGTCTGCGTAGTTCATGTCCGGGTTCAATCTGTCCGAGTATCGCCGCCTCGTCGTCAAGGTAGGATCGACTCTGCTAGTTGGCGATGACGATGTGGTACATCGCGGCTGGCTCGAAGGCCTGGCCGAGAATATTGCGACGTTGCAGGGCAATGGTCACGAAGTCCTTATCGTGTCCTCGGGCGCCATCGCGATCGGCAGCCGGGTGCTCGATATCAACAAGCGTCGCGCGCGGCTCGAGGATCTTCAGGCCGCCGCCGCGGCAGGCCAGGTGCAACTGGTCTACGCCTGGCAGGAAGCGCTTGCCTTGCACGGCATTTCGGCCGCACAAGTGTTGCTGACGCCTGAAGACACAGAGAACCGGCGTCGCTTCCTGAATGCGCGGGGCACGCTCGAGAAGTTACTCGACCGTTCGGTTGTGCCGATCATCAACGAGAACGACACGGTCGCCACCGAAGAGATCCGCTATGGCGATAATGACCGCCTCGCAGCTCGGGTGGCGCAGCTTGTCATGGCCGACGCACTGATCCTGTTGTCCGATGTCGACGGGTTGTACACGGGTGACCCGGGTAAGGTTGAGAATGCCGAGCACATTCCCGAGGTTGGCAAGATTACTGACGACATCGAGCGAATGGCAGGTGAAACACGTTCGGATGTCGGCACCGGTGGTATGGCGACCAAAGTCCAGGCGGCTCGCATTGCCACGCATGCCGGTTGCTCGACGATCATCGCCAGTGGCGCGATCGAGCGACCGCTCGAGTCATTGGCCGCCGGCGGCACCTGCACTGTTTTCCGCGCCGAGGGCACGCCGGCGGCCGCCCGCAAGCAATGGCTTGCCGGCGTCCTCGAAGTTCGAGGCGAGTTACGGCTCGACGATGGTGCGGTCGTCGCACTCAATGACGGCAAGAGCCTGTTGCCGGTTGGTGTCGTAGAAGTGGTCGGAAATTTCCGGCGTGGCGATGTCGTCACGTTGGTCGACAGTGGTGGCATCGAACTCGGCCGCGCGCTAGCGGAATATGGTAGTGAGGAGGCGCAGCGAATTGCCGGATGTCAGTCTGAGAAAATCGAGGAACGCCTCGGTTACCGTGGCCGCTCGGTCATGGTGCACCGTGACGAACTGGTATTGTTTGATCATGATTGAAAACACAATGAACGCAATGGGCGCGGGTGCGCGTCGCGCCGCCCGCGCGCTTGCTCTGAGCAGCGAAGAGCAACGCAACAAGGCGCTACTGGCGTCGGCATCTGCAATCCGCAAACGCCGTGGCGAGATTCTCGCGGCGAACGCCGTCGACATGAGCGAAGGTGAGGAACAAGGGCTGACGAAAGCGATGCTTGATCGCCTGCTGCTCGATGCTGATCGTGTAGAAGCCATGGCCAGTGGTATCGAAGCTGTCGCCGGGCTCGGCGACCCGCTCGGGCGGGTGCTTGCCGAGTGGGAGCGGCCCAACGGACTTCGGATTCAACGCGTTAGCGTGCCGCTCGGCGTCATTGGCATCATTTACGAAAGTCGCCCGAACGTAACAGCAGATGCCGCGGCGTTGTGCCTGAAGTCAGGCAACGCTGCGATCCTGCGCGGCGGATCGGAGAGTTTTCATTCGAGCCAGGCTATTTACCAGGTATTGCGAGAAGGGCTGGTCTCAGCCGGTGTGGATGCCGACGCCATACAAATGGTGCCGACAACCGATCGCGAAGCCGTCGGATACCTGTTGTCGTCAATGGGTGCCTGGGTGGACGTCGTCGTGCCGCGCGGCGGCAAGAGCCTGATCAAACGCGTGCAAGATGAGGCGCGCGTACCGGTCATCGGGCATCTTGAGGGTATCTGTCACGTCTACCTGCACGTGGGCGCGGACGCTGATATGGCGCGCGACGTCGTTCTCAACGCAAAAATGCGGCGCACCGGCATCTGTGGTGCAGCCGAAACCGTGCTTGTTGATCGGGCCGCGGCGGAACAGCTGCTACCCGATGTCAGCCGCGCGCTGCTCGATGCCGGGTGTGAGATTCGCGGTGATGATGAAGTTCGCCAGATTGTAGCGGAGGCTGTAGCCGCCACCGACGAAGATTGGTCGACTGAATACCTCGATGCGATCATTTCCGTCCGCATCGTCGACGGGCTTGATCATGCGATTGAGCATATCGCTTGTTACGGATCCGGACATACCGAAAGCATCATCACGAATGATGACGATGCCGCGCAGCAGTTCCTGAGCCAGGTCGATAGCGCCATCGTGTTGCAGAACGCGTCAACACAGTTCGCGGACGGCGGCGAGTTCGGTATGGGCGCGGAGATCGGCATTGCGACGGGCAAGGTGCACGCACGCGGGCCGGTCGGCGCCGACCAGCTTACGAGCTACAAGTACGTCGTGCGCGGCAGTGGACAGACCCGTCCCTGATGAGATCAAGCGGCGCATATGATGTCGCCGTAATAGGGGCCGGCATCAATGGTGCCGGCATCGCTCGCGACGCCGCATTGCGGGGCCTGCGAGTTATCGTTCTCGACAAGAACGATCTTTGTAGCGGCACCTCCGCTGTTTCCAGCCGATTGATTCACGGCGGCCTGCGCTACCTCGAGTACGCAGAGATACCGCTTGTGTTCGAATCATTGCGCGAGCGCATCACGCTGCGCCGCATCGCCGCACACCTGGTCAAGCCAATTCGTATCTGCATACCCATCTACGATGGCGCCAGGCGCGGCCCTCTCATTATTCGGCTTGGCATGATCGCCTATGACCTGTTGTCAGTTGGTAAGACCGTACCGGCACACGACATGCTGAGTCGCGACCAGGCGATCGATGCTGAGCCCGGCTTGCAACACGACGGCCTGCGCGGGGCGGCACGGTATTTTGATGCCCAGGTCACGTTCGCCGAACGCCTCGTGCTGGAGAACCTGCTGGCGGCCCGTTCGGCGGGTGCGGACATCTGCACTTACAGCGAAGTTACACGCGTAAACATCGAGCGCGGAGCAGTCACCGGCCTGGAATACGTCGACCTGATAACGGGCGATCAAGAACAGTGCACGGCATCCGTTGTTATCAATGCATCGGGACCCTGGGTGGACGATGTTCTCGCGACGGCCGGGAGTCCTGGCAAAAAATTCATCGGCGGCACCAAGGGCAGCCATATCGTGGTCAGTGCATTCGAAGGCGCGCCGCAGGATGCCTATTACGTTGAAGCGGCCACCGATGGCCGCCCGTTCTTCATCATTCCGTGGAACGGCCTGTTCCTCATCGGCACGACGGATATTCGTTTTGGAGGGGACCTCGATGAGGTGCGGGCCAGCGATGCCGAGGTCGAGTACCTGCTCGGGGAAACCAATCGTGTCTTTCCAGCGGCGCGCCTGGGCCGCCAGGATATTCACTACGCCTACGCCGGCATCCGGCCGTTGCCACGCCGCGAGCGTGGTCCGGAGTCTTCGATCACGCGCAAGCACATAATCAAGAAGAACCGCCGTCTTGCACGTGGTCTCATATCGATTATTGGCGGCAAACTAACGACCTACCGTAACCTTGCCGAGCAAACAGTCGACCGGCTTGGCAAGATCCTTGGCCGAAAATTGCCTGAATGTCGGACACAGGAGACCCTGCTGCCGGGCGCCTACCGCCTCGATGAGGCACGCAGCCTGCTGGAGTCCGGCGAGTCCCTGTCGGCCGCCGACATTGAACACATGCTCGCAATTTACGGCGGCCGCGCGATTGATGTTGTCGCGTTGCTCGATGAGGAGGCGACCAGCCTGATCGAAGCTGAAATCTTGTTTGCGATTCGTGAGGACATGGCGAGGACGTTGATCGACATCGTTTACCGCCGCCTCATGATCGGACTCGATGCCGATCAGGGCAGACCGGTCTATGAACAAATTGCGACTATTGCGGCACAGGAGGTTGGCTGGTCGGCTGAAGAGTTGCGGTCACAACTCGATGCACTGCGCGCCTACGGCGACTCGTTCGGAGTGTAGCGAATCTCGGCGAACAGCTCGCGACCCCGTCCCGGGAAGTAACGATAGTTGCCGAATGCATAGTCTGCGCGATCGGCGATGTTGCGGTCCGTTACATTGTTTAGTCGCAGGATCACGTCGACGTGCGGCGAAATGCGAATACCGGTACGCAGGTTCGCGATCGAGTGTCCCGGATAATCAAATCGATTCTCGGCATCAAGGAAGTACTTGCCGATCGACGTCAGTTGCAGCGCAGCATTGAATCGGCCCGTCGGTGCGAATTGCAGCTCGAGGCTGCCGAGCCAGCGTGGTGAGGTGTCGACGTCACGCCCGGAGACGAAAGTCTCTCCTCGCGAAGCAACGACATCGAAATCGTAGCGGTGATGCGCGTAACTGGTATCGAGCGACAGCGACCAGTCCGTCGCGAATTGCCAGTCCAGCGCCAATTCCACACCAAAGTGCTTGCTTCGTGCTCCGGTGACGTTGAAGCCGTCAGCATCGCGGTACACGCTGTTGCGCTTTTTCATGGCGAACAAAGCAATGTCGACAGACAGCTGCTCCTGAACACGGCGCAACCCGAGCTCGAACGCATCGACACGCTCGGAATCGAGATCTGCAACTTCCTGACCACTTTGCAGGCGGTACAGTTCAGTGGCCTGTGGCGCTCGAAAGCCACGCGTCAGGCTCGTGTACAAACTGCTGATGTCACTGAACCGGTAGTTCAGGGACACCTTTGGTGCCAGGTTGGTGAAATCGTCATCACGGTCCGCCGGGCGCGAGTACAGGCAACCGCCGAATCCGCACGGCGTGCCGTCGTCGCGCGTGTTCCCCGTAAGCATGCGGTTGTTGTAGTCGTATGCCACATGGTCGACCCGCAACCCGGCACCTAGCGTCAACCGCTCGGCAATAGCCCAGTCAGCCTGCACATACGCCGCGAACGAGGCCGCGGTCACGTCGTAGTCGTAGTGTTTGCCGGCGGGCCGGGTTTCCATCAGAAATGGCGATCCCGGGGTCGGCCCCTCCTGGGTCTGCTCGAGGAACATGTCCGACCATTCGACGTCGATGCCAATGATCGTGCGGCGATCTGAAGCAGCGAAGGTTATGCTTGCCAGCAGCCCGGCGCTGACGTGACCGTTTTCCTCGAGTGGCTGGCCCGGCAGGAAATGCTGCAGGAACTCCATGTCGGAATGTCGCAGGTAGGGGCGCAGATCGAGCTCGAAACCCTCGTGCGAAGATTGCCACAGGCCATACAGCCGTTGCGTCGACGCCTTGCGAAATGCCTCGGGATTCGGATTGCTGCGGTTGACTTCCGGATCTTTGTACGCGTTTTCGCCCTGAATGAAACCGGCTGTCTGCTGGTCGAGATCGGTGGCGGTGAGAGCAAGCGTGAAGCCGCCATTGGGCAGTTCCCAACGATGCTTCGCGTGCAGTTTGGCCTGTTGATAACCCGAGTCGTCGCGAAATCCGCCGTCGTCGGCATACACGACAGAGGCGAGCCATGGCGAGTCGCCAGCGAACGGCAAGTCGGCCCGGACCCGGTAGAAGTCATTGTTGCCAATCTCGACAGCAAGCCGGGGAGTGCGATCCGCACCTGGTGCTGGCATCAACACATTGATCGTGCCGTGTAATGCGTTGGAGCCATACAGTGCATTGCCGGGGCCGCGAATGACCTCGACGGACTGCGCCTGCTCGGTGTTGATTTCGAACAGCGAATTTACGTTGCAGAATCCGGCAGGCCGAATGGGAATACCATCCTCGAGGAACAGAAACGCGGCGCAAGAACCAGCACCAGTCAGAACCGGGGATCGGATTGCTGTCAGGTGCTCCTGGCCACTGCCGCGGCTGAGCCACACGCCCGATACACGCGTCAGCAATTCATGCATATGGTGATGCTGCACAGCTGATAAAGTCTCGCTGCCCAGGTGTTCGATATTCCCTGCGTGCCCAAGGCGTGGCTGCGTCCGCCGCTGACTGGTGACAACCAGCTCGTCGATGACTTCATCAGAAGTGGATTGGGCCGCAGCGGGCATGGCGAGTGTCGCCAGGACGATAGCGCTCGAGCCCAGAGCCAGATAACGAATTAGCATGCATCCCCCTTGCCAGCGCGCCATTATAATCAGCACCGGGTCCATAGTCCCCTGCAAATGAGTCGTAGATGAAACACGCAAATATTGTTCAATACACGCGCAACGTTGTGGTCATATTTCTGTTGCTGGCTACTGTTGCCGCCCAGGCCGAGCGGCCGCGTGTCGGTTTGGTTCTCGGGGGCGGTGGTGCCCGCGGTGCGGCGCATATCGGCGTTCTGAGGGAACTCGAACGCCAGCGCATACCGATCGATGCTATCGCCGGGACGAGTATGGGCGCCATTGTCGGCGGCCTGTATGCATCCGGCAAAACGCCTGCCGAACTCGAGGACATCATTTTGTCGTTGGACTGGGCCGATGCGATGTCGGATACGCCGGCGCGCGAGCACCTGAGTTTTCGCCGCAAACTCGATGACGAGCGCTACCCGATTACGATGGAGTTGGGGGTCCGCGACGGCGGACTGCTGCTGCCGATGGGGGCGGTGGAAGGACAACGGCTGTCGTTGGTCCTGCGCGAACTTATGATCGACACGTCGCATGTCGACGATTTCGACGACTTGCCAATCCCGTTTCGCGCGGTGGCGACCGACATTGAAACAGGTGACGCTCATGTAATGGGGCGAGGCGACCTGGCCCAGGCTATTCGTGCCAGCATGTCGGTTCCGGCGATTTTCGCTCCGGCAGCGTTCGACGGCCGCCTGCTGGTCGATGGCGGCATCGCGGCCAATCTCCCTGTCGATGTTATGCGTGCGATGGATGTCGACATTATCATCGCTGTCGACGTCGAATTTCCATTGTATGTGGCCGAACAACTGACATCGGCCGTGAAGATATCGGAGCAGATGCTGACGATCCTGATGCGCCGCGAGACCCTGCATCAGATTGCATCGTTGTCCGAGCAGGACATCCTGATCCGACCAGATCTCGGCACATTTGATTCTGGCAATTTCGCGGACTCCGGAGAGACTATCGCGCCGGGCGAACAGGCAGCTCTCGATGTGTCGTTGAGGCTCGAGGAGTTGGCGCTCGATGAAGATCAGTTCGCGGCACACCTCGCGAGGCGCGGTACGCTTGACCCGATTGATGGCCAGTTGGCGTTTGTGCGGGTCAAAATCGATGCTGGCGTTTCGGCCACGGTGCTGGAGTCGCACCTTGAGGTTCAAACTGGCGATGCCGTCGACACCACGCGGCTGGCGAATGCCGCCGAGGACTTGTACGGCCTCAACATGCATGAGCAGGTCAGCTACCGGCTAGTGGAGGATAACGGTCAAAGTGGCGTCGAATTCAATGCGCGCAACAAAAGCTATGGACCCAATGTGCTCAAGTTCGCAGTCTCCCTCGACAATGACTTCGAGGGGTCGACGGCATTCAATGTCGGCGCGCGTCTTACCAAGACAGGTATCAATACCCGCGGTGCCGAGTGGCAGACCGACCTGCAACTCGGTACCGATCCGCAGCTCATCTCCGAGTTCTATCAACCCTTCAACGCCGGCTCACCGCTGTTCATTGCACCCAGGGTCGATCTACGGCAATGGAACCTCAATGCTTTTGCCGGCGAGGATGCGATTGCGCGTTATCGAATTTCTCAATCCGAACTCGGATTTGATGTTGGCACCCTGATCGGATCGATTGGCGAGTTTCGCATCGGCAGCTATCACGGCACTGGTCGTTCCAGGGTCAAGGTGGGGGATTCTGCTTTGTCGACGATAAACTTTGACACGGGCGGCATGCTGACACGGCTTCGATTCGACACACGAGACGATGCGCAATTCCCGCGCAGTGGCGTGCGGGTTGATCTCAAGTGGAACCTGTCGATGCCGGACTTCGGTGCCGACGAGCGCTTCGATACGGTAGAGACCGAGGTCGAAAGCACCTGGAGCCGCGGCAAGAACAGCTGGCACCTTGGTGCCCTGTATGCCACGACACTGGACTCCGGGGGCGCAATCCAGGACCTGTTCAGGCTCGGTGGTTTCCTGCGCCTTTCAGGCCTGGGGCGAGGTGAGCTCAGCGGGCCGCACGCGGCAATGGTAAGGCTGATGTACTACCGCCGGGTCAGCGAGTCGACAGGCGGCATTTTTGACGTTCCGATATACCTCGGAGCCTCGGCGGAACTCGGCAACACCTGGCAAGACCGCTCGGAAATCAGCGCCGGCTCGGCGATGTTCAACGGCAGCTTGTTTGCGGGTTTTGATACCGTGATCGGTCCGGTGTATCTGGCTGCTGGATTCGCTCAGGGTGGGCGTAGCAGTTACTACCTGTTCTTCGGTGCGCCACCGCGCTGGTGATTCACCGCACAATCTTCTCGAGAACCTGCGTCGGCGAATCGGACTTGCGGTAGTAACCATGGCGCAAAGCCATGCGCTCAAATGCGGCATCGCGTTCCGTCTCTGTCGGGTACCAGTGCAGCTTTTCCCAGTTGTTGCCGAGGATATTGCGCAACGCATCACCGGCAGGCAGGGTCACACGAATACCATAAAGCCGTTCGCTTCCAGCTGAGGAAGGATCGACAAGGTTATGAGCGTGGCAGAAGTCCATGGCGCGGGAGTATACCCAAAGACCAGTGGTGTTCCATGCGGATTTCGCCGAACAGGTCCTTTTTGGGCAGCTCACTTTCGGCCATTGTGGGAGAATACACCTGCGTTTGGCCACAGGATCATGAATGAGCGGCAACTCGGATGAGCGATCGCCCGGCACAGACCGGAGCAGGCTGGATACCACTGGCGAATTCTTCAGCGTAGGGGCGCCACTGCACGCCGTGCGTGCCGGCTACGTCCGTCGTGGCGCCGATGATGTGCTGTATGAGACCGTCGTATCCGGGCGCTACGCACACATCATCGCGCCGGATCGCAGTGGTAAATCAAGTCTGATCGCCGCGACTGCGGCGCGCTTCGAGAACAACGGCTTCAAGGTCGCTATTCTCGATCTCGAGCAAATTGGTGTTCGTGATGCAGGCACCGACGCTGGCCGCTGGTACTACAGCGTCGCGTATCGGCTCCTGCGGCAACTGCGAATTCGAGTGGACCTGCAGACGTGGTGGCAGGATAAATCGATACTGAGTAATCGCCAGCGCCTGGTCGAGTTTTACTCCGAAATCATCCTGCGCAACGTGCACGAGCGCATCGTTGTGTTTGTCGACGAGATTCAGTGTATAGGGGAGTTGCCGTTCGCAGACCAGTTGCTGGCAAGTATTCGCGCGGCGCATAACGCGCGCGCGACCGATCCCGAATATTCACGCCTGACATTCGTATTGCTCGGAGAATGTGATCCACTGAGCCTGATCGACGAGCCTGAATTATCGCCGTTCAATATCACCCAGCCCGTGGCGCTGGGTGATTTCACGCGTGCGGATCTCGACCTGTTTGCAACGGAACTCAACCTGCCAGCCGAGAAGTCGGCTGCCGCACTCGACAGGATCTATTTCTGGACGGGTGGTCAGCCGTATCTGTCACAGAAACTGGCGCGTGCGGTGGCGCGAGACGAAATGGATGGCGACGCGGCGGAAAGCGTCGACCGGCTGGCCATACGCCAGCTTGCAGGGCGAGCCGCCCTGCACAGTGAACCGCACATGAGCCACATCCATCGCCAGATCATCAACGACACGAAGCGTCGCGAGGCACTGCTGAACCTGTACGGCCGCATTCGCAAGGGGCTCGAAGTGCCGGCCGATCTCGGCTCGCCCCTGCATAGACGTTTGATCGCCGTTGGGTTGATCCTGATCGATGAGGAAGGCAACCTCGCGGTGCGGAATCGCGTTTACGGCGCTGTGTTTACGGCGCGCTGGGCCAACGAAAACCTGCCCACGCACTGGCGCACTCCGGCAATTGCGACCGCGGTGGTGTTACTGATTGTCGCGATGCCATTCTGGTACACGCAATTGCTGCCACGGTCGTATATCGGCGTGCTGACGTCGGAGACGGTCGAGCTTCAGCTTGCCCACGATGCCTATGTCAACCTGAGATCATTCCCTGGCCATGTCGAGACTGCCGATAACCTGTTCCGGAGTTTTCTGATTAGCCGTGCCGGGTCCGCTGGCAGTGACGAAGAGATCCTCGCCGTATCAGGGCTTGCAAGAGTTTTGCCCGATCCTGGACCCCTGGCGGAGAAACTGCTGGCAGATTACTGGGACGCCCGGATGCGCGCCGCGCGCCGGGATGAGCGCCGCGACGATGCTCTGCTGGCGTCGCTGCAGGCGCTCGTGCTGTCGACACCGCAACGGCGTAATCGGGCCGCAATGCTGGTCGCAGACGACTACCCGCTGTTACTTGCGAGCCTGGCAGACGAAGGGCGGGGTGATGTTGTATTCGATCCCGACAACTTGGTGCTGACCGAGATACGGGCGGCGGAAGTAACGCAGTGGTCGCTCGAGCCTCAGGGCCTGCAACAGCGCGAAAGCTGGTCGATTACGGCTCTCGAGGTTGCACCGCTGGTTCGCCGCGTATTCGTGGATCGCGAAGGCGCAGTTTCACGCATCGGGTTAACCATCAATATTAGTCATGCGCGTGCAACGGATCTCAGGATCAAGGTCATCGCACCGTCCGGGCGCGCGGTCGAAGTTGACCCGAACGTCGATCGGGCGTCGGCCAACCAGAACCTGCGCATACCCGCATCACAGCTTAGTGAGCTCATTGGCGAACCCATTAGTGGCACCTGGAGCCTGAGTGTGCGGGACGAGGAACTCGGCGTCGCCGGCCGGCTCGTCGGCTGGAATCTCAATTTGAATTCCCAGGGCCTGATCGAGGACTTCCAGCGCGGCTTGAACATTGCCGAACCTGTCGAGCGAGAAACGGACAACATCTGGTTGAGCGCTGACGGTCGGTTCGCGGTTGCGCGAGCCACACAAAGTGATAGCGCGCGCGTATGGGACCTCGCGTTTGCTAAACCGGTACGTGCCGTCGCAGTCAACGAGTTGGAACAATTGATCGGTCTCAGCAGCGGCGCGAGGATGTTGGTTACGGCAACGCAGGATACCGTCAATCTTTGGAATACAACGACTGGCCGGCGAAGCGCGACGCTACCGGTCGGCGCGGCCAGTGCTACATCGATGCTGACGGCTGACGGAGCACACCTGTTCGTACAGAAGCGCAGTGACAGCGATACGACCTTCGAGCTTTGGTCACTCGAAACAGCGTCCCTGGTCGCCCAACTCGACGTTGCGGGTTCTCCCGCTTTGGTATCGCTGGATTCGAGCGGGCAGCGCATCGCGATCGCCGATTACGACCGCGCGGTTCGCGTTTGGGATTTTCGCAGTGGTTCATTGATTGTGCAGATCGACCTGACCGCGCAGCCGAGTGACGTCAATCTCGCCGCGGGTGGAGAAGTACTGGGGGTGGTTTTCGGTATCGACGGCATCTCGGTGTGGCGTATCGACTCGCCGGCGAAGCCCTTGCTCGAGGAATTCGCCAGCGGGCGTTGGCAACTGGCGTTCTCACCGTCAGGGACGCGCGTGCTGGCCGGCGGGCCGGCGCGCGGATTCAGGGTCTACGATACGTCCCAGGGACGTGTGCTGGGGCCGCCGCTGGGGTCGGGCGCCGATCAGGAACGGAATAGTCTGCTGACCTTCAGTGCTGACGAGCAAATCGTCGTGACCGGCGGTTCTTCAGCCACCGCGCGATTCTGGCGGGCCCCGAATCTGCCGGCGCCCAACGACTCGGATGCGGCCGGCGACACCCGGGTAATCTGGACGCCGTCGGGTGACTCGGTGGTGATGGCCACCCCGGATACGATGTACCTGGTGCTCGGTGATCAGAACGGCAACGTGCACATACTTGCAGCTGATGCGGGTCGTGAGGGCCTGTTGCAGCGCGCTGAGGAAGTCAGTTTCTTTGGCCACAATGCTGAGGTTCGCCACCTCGCTGTGAGTCCCGATGGCCGGTTGGTGGCAAGCACGGCGGATGACAACACGGTACGAGTCTGGGCCGTTGATGACGGGCTACCCAGGCAGTTCATCATTGACGTCCCCGGGGCGCCGATCGAGCAACTGGCTTTTGCACCTGACGGAAAATTGCTCGGTATCGTCAATGATATGAGCACGTCTGTCTTCAACACGGATAGCGGTAATCTCGTGGCTCGATTTGAACTCGCGGAGCGCCACGAGGGCATCGCCTTTGCCGATCCCGATCATCTCTACCTGGGCAGCCAGACGGGCGCGTTACGCGTTATTGCACGGGATGCCGGTGGCGGCTGGACGGTGCAAACCTTGTGGCAGGGCGAGGTTTCGATCCGGCTGCTTGAGGCGTCGCCAAGATCCCGCTTTCTCATCCTGGTAGACGCGAATCACCTGGCGCAGCAGTTTAGCCTTGGCGAAGGTCGCATAGGTGACAACACGTTGCAGTTGCCCGCAGCCGTCAGCGAAGTCGCGTTCTCTCCAGGTGGAATGCGCGTGTTGTTCCGGACCTCGATCTGGGTACATCGCGCGAGTTCCTCGGACGCCGGCCTGATATGGCAAGACGCGATGCTTGCGCCAAAGGCGCTGGCCAATGCGCGCATGGTATTTGGTGACCCGGAACTGGATGAGGCGGCTGCGTTGGGTAATCGCTTCTTCCTGCCTGTGGCCGCGGACGGCTATCCGCGTCTTGCCGAGCTCAATTTCACTGCAACTCGGGGTCCCGGTTTGTTTGGCAACAAGGACCAGTTGCTCGACGAGTGGCGTCGCAAATTAGCGGTCGTCACCGCGCAGGGTTCTGACGAGTAATTCGAGCCGCGCGGCCGTTACATCCTTTGCGGGGACGGCCTCGCCAACGGATATTGGGACGCGTGCAAACAACCGCCCCGGAATCTTGCGCAGGCCACCGCTTTTGCGGCGGCTGAACCAGCTACCCCACAATCGGCCCAGCGCAATCGGGACGACCGGTACCGGGCGCCTTGCAATAATCTTTTCGATGCCTGGCCGAAACCTCTGAATTTCTCCATCCCGCGTAATTCCACCCTCGGGAAAGATACAGACGACGTTGCCAGCTGCCAGTTCCTCGTCGACACGCTCGAACGCCTCGTTCATGAGTTGTTCGTTTTCCATTCGTCCTGCTATCGGAATGGCTTTCATATGCTCGAAAAAGAACCTCAGCAACGGTATCTGGAAAATCCGGTAGTACATGACAAATCGCATCGGCCGCCGAATGGAACCCGCCAGCAGGATCGGATCCATATAGCTCACGTGATTGCAGACGACGATGGCAGGGCCCTGTTGTGGGACATTGTCGAGACCCATCGGCCGAGTCCGGTACAGCACGTTGATCACGACCCAGGCCAGGAAGCGCATCATGAACTCGGGCAGCAGAGAATAGATGTATATCGCGACAACAACATTCAGCGCTGCAAGGAGCAGGAACAGTTCGGGTATAGAAAATCCCAGGCTCAGCACTACGAGGGCCATCAGTGATGCGACGACCATGAAAATGGTATTGATGATGTTGTTGGCGGCAATAATCCTCGACATCTGCTCGCGTTTGGCACGCATCTGAATCAACGCGTATAACGGCACGCTGTAGAAACCGGCGAATGCTCCGAGCATGGCGAGATCCAGCAATACACGGGTGCTACCCGGGCGGGCAAGAAATTCTGTGATCGACGATACGGCAACGGCGTTAGGGGTCGTCTGAGCGAAGTACAGATCCACCGCAAAAAGGCTCAAGCCAATGGAACCGAACGGTACGAGTCCGAGCTCGATTCGGCGCCCCGACATTCGCTCGCAAAGTAGTGATCCGATACCCACTCCAACAGCGAATGCAACCAGCAAAGTGATGCTAATGGATTCGTTGCCGTTGAGAGTATCCAGCGTATACGCTGGTACCTGGACCGTCATCACTGTGCCGAAGAACCAGAACCAGGATATGCCGAGGATCGACAGAAACACCGTTCGGTCTGCGCGAGCGAATTGGACGATGCGCCATGATTCCCGCCATGCGTTCCAGCTGATCTTCAGATCAGGGTCCGCCGCCCGGGTATTCGGAATCCTGCGGCTCGCAAGATACCCAAACACCGAGAATCCCACGATGCTTGCTGCCAGGAGCGTCGGGTCTTGCGGCGTTATCGCGACGGTCAGGCCGCCGAAGATCAGTCCGAGAATGATGGCAACATAAGTTCCGGCCTCAACCAGCGCATTGCCACCGATCAATTCTGACGTGGCAAGTTGTTGCGGCAGGTAGGCGTACTTGACCGGACCGAAGAGTGTGGACTGGCAACCCATCAGGAACAGGATGAGGAGCAGCACCGGGTAGTTTCCTGCGATCAGCGCCCAGGCCGCCAGGACCATCAGCCCGATCTCGAACAGCTTTATGCGCCGAATCAGCATCGACTTTTCGTATTTGTCCGCGAGTTGCCCAGCCGTTGCGGAAAAAAGGAAAAATGGCAGGATAAACAGCAGGCTGGCGACATTTGCGAGCTGGCTCTTGTTCATGCCGAGCACGAGGATGCCCTGGAATGTGACCAGGATGATCAGTCCATTGCGAAAAACATTGTCGTTGAGTGCGCCAAGAAACTGGGTGGTGAAGAATGGCGCGAAACGGCGCTGTCCCAGGAGTGAAAACTGGTTTGATTCTGTCGCCAATGCCGTGTCCTTTTTGCCCAAAAGTGCGAACTCAAGCAATTTCACATATTGACAGCGGTGCTATCATGCGACGTTGCAGGATGCTGAAATATATACCATTTAATCAATCTAAGATCGGTACTAGCCGATTTCGGGACTGGCGATAGGCAAATGAACATGCGTGCAACATCATTGCTATGCGTACTCGCGCTGCTCACGGGCTGTGCCGAGGAAGTGCCGCCGACGTCCGTGCAGGACTACCTGGACGACCCGATTACTCTCGAAGCGACGGTCGTACGCTGTGCGGTCAACCGTTCTGAAACTCGCTACGAAGCTGAATGCGTCAATGCGCGCCAGGCGATATCCATCATCGAGGCAAAAGAAGAACGATATCGGCGCGACGCGTTCGAGGCCGAGTCCGACAGGAAACGCCAGGCGCTGAGGCGCACCCAACGGGCGGCCGCCGAGGCGCGCCGTCGGGCCGAAGATCTGGAGCGTCGGCGCAAGGAAGCGGAGTACCTGGCACAGTTCGGTGAGCTTCCACCCCGTGACGAGCCGGCTGAAACCGTCGATGATGCGGCGACGAATGCGCCGAGCGCTGTGATACCAGCTGCCGACGACGACACGGTGGCGGGGCCATTCGAGGAAGTCCCCGCGATTGATGGTGGCAATGCGCCCGTTGCCGGGCCGGCACCCGAAGGCGATATTGACGCGGTGCGTGAAGAGCTGCGCCGGCGCGCCGAGGATTCAGGAAGCCAGTAAGACCTCAGCCTGGCGATATGTTGGGCATTGTTCGCACGTGCAGGTCACGCTGCGGAAATGGAATCTCAATGCCACCCGCCGCAAATGCCTTGTAAACATTGATTCCCAGTTCGTGGCGCAGACGGCCGCGGTCAACCGGGCGATTGATCCAGCACAGCAACTCGAAGTCCAGGCTGGACTCACCAAATTGCCGAAACCGCACACGCGGCGCCGGGTTGGAACAAATCTCTTCGTGATCGGTCGCGACTTTTTCGAGCGTTGCAACAACGTGATCGATGTCGGAGCCGTAGGCCGCGCCGACGGCGATTCGAACGCGGTGTTTTTCTGAAGGCCCGCCGGCTTCATTGATGATCTTGCTGTTACCCATGACGCCATTGGGCACGGTAATCTCGATATCATCGCGCGTTAGCAGCCTGGTACTGCGCAGGCCAATGTGCGTGACCACGCCTCGTTCCCCGCTATCTAGAATGATGAAGTCGCCGTTTTTATAGGGCGCATCCATGACAATTGACACACCCGCGAAGAGATTGGACAGCGTATCCCGTGCCGCGAAACTCAGTGCCAGGCCAACGATACCTGCCGAGGCAACCCACGCCGTAACGTTGATATCCCAGGCCAGGAACATGAAGTAGATCGCCAGCGCAAACAGCACAACCTTTGTGACGTTCTGGATCAGCGCCAGCATGCCGGTCTGCACGAGTTTGTTGCTGCGATTGCGGCGCGCGGTCTGAGCCAGGACGTCAGTCAGCTGGCGCGTCATGTTGTACCAGATGACAACGGCAAACGTCTTGAGAATGCCGAGCGTAATAAAGGTCGGCGGGGCGGGCAGCTCGAGCCGCTGCGTCGCCAGGCCAAGGCCGACGAGTACGAATGACATGAATATTGGCTGGTGGGCCAGGCTGATGATGCGGTCGTCGACGTCGGTCTTCGACCGGCTGGCAATCTTGCCGAATGCCCGCGACAGTACCCAGTCGGCAATTTTGCCGATCAGGATGAAGATAATCGCAATGGTGAGCGCCTGCAGGTACGCATTCGGGCCGATCAACTCGGCCAGTTGCTTGATCTGGTCGACGGCCTTATCCAACGTGCCCCCTCAACTCAAACATTGGTTGATGCGCTACTCGTCTTCGTCCTGGTCGGGTACGCCAAAGGTACGCACATTCGATGATGGATCGTCGTCAGGATCATCTGTGGTACCAGCACTCATTCCCGGCTGTGTCGGCAGCCGCACAGTCTGAGCCGTCAGGATTTGTACAAATTCATTTGCAATATCCGGCGCAATATTCGGCGAGCTGACAAATATCTGTTCCGGCGTCATGTCGGATGAACCATAAAACGCAGTATTGGACTTGCGATCCATCGTGATGCCCGCGCCCTCGAATGCGACGCCGGCAAACAGGCCACGACTTCGTGAATACGATACTACCTCGGCCTGAAACCGAATGTCGGTCGCGACGGAGGTGTGTCGGCCTACCGGTCCGGCCGCAATGGAAGCGTCCGCACCAAGCGTGAACTTGCCGTTGGCGATCCGTTCGACACCCTTGCGCGTACGAAAAACAAGAATAACATCGGTTGACTGTGCGCCGGCCTGCCAGCCGACGCTGCCACCGGTCATCGTGATGAATGCCGGGTTACTCCAGGAATTATCGTCCTGCCTGACGACAAGGATGCCGCGCCCGCGCCGCGCACCGACGACGAAGCCGACTTTGACTACGTTGGGGATGACAGCGATCGCGTAGGCCCCGGAGAGCAAGGCCGGAGGAATGGAACGCTCCGGAATTCGCAGTAATTGGTCCAGCACGTCAGCAGCATCTGCAACCCGCAGTTCCTCACGAGTCGCAGCTGTCGCCGGTAGCGCCAGCAACAGTGCGATAACGAAGACAATGGCCCTGCCGGATGTATCGTTCATGGGTGTATAAGAAAGCTCGTCGCTGCCAGAGTTCAATGATACGTCAGAATCGGTGGCAGCGGGACTTCAAGCGTGGCGCAAACGGCTCGCATCAGATCGCCTTCTGAATCGGTCAGCTTGCCGTCGGCAGCAATCACCGCACTGATCGCTTTGACCAGCATTTGCCGGCCATCGCCATTGAGTGCAGAAAGCAAGTCGAGCTGCCTGTCGAATACGGGCGCCGAAAATTTTCTCGCGACATCGTATTCGGCATCGCCGGCCCAGTTTCCGAAAACTTTAAGCCCGGCTCGGAATGCTCGCTCGCCGTCATCATCATTCTTGTGGCCATGGTGCGCAATGATGCGCAGCAGATCGATGGCAGCGTCGCGGACCGGAGCGCGCTTGGCGCTGCGTCGCTTGGGTTTTCGCGCTGGGTGCATCGCACGTTGCAGGGAGCTCACCAGCACGCGGTTAAAACAGTACTCATACAGGTCGATATCGCCATCGACCTCAATCAGGCGTCTTGCCAGGTCGATCAGGTATTCGAGTTCTGCTGCTTTTCGCTGTCGCAACGCGGGAAACGCGATTTCGAGCAGCGGCAGCCGATACGCCGTGCTGATTGTCGTGATTTCGTCGTAAAACTGTTTGACACGATTGGCGCGCTGCTCGCCGAGTTGTTCGTGCGCTAGTGACAATTGCCGGTCCAGAACACGTCCTCTACGGTCGAGAATCAATGCGATCGACAGCAGATATGCATCGACTGGTGAATGTGCGGCCGCAGTCAGACTCTCCGGGATTGATCGCCGCAGCTTGCCGGCAAGTTCAACCTGTTCCTGGTTCGGGTGGCCGACATTGTCGATGACCTTCTCTGGTGAAACACCGGACGCGGCACCGGCGGCCATTGCGGCCACGCCGGCGTACTGTTCCGCTGCTTCCATCTGGCGTTTGGCGCGCGTGGCTTTGTAATCGACATGTGGATAATCCTCGGGCTTGAAGCCAGGTTCCAATGCCTGGATGCGTTCAGTCAGCGGTGGGTGCGTTGCAAAAAGTCCGCTGAACTTCGTGCCAGTTCCGAACAGCATGTGACTGACCTCTTCAGGCTCTGCCACCTGAAAATGCGAGCCGCTTTCGTAACCGCCAATTTTTTTCAACGCATTGGCGATACCGGTTGTCTGTCGTGTGAATTGTACGGCGGAGGCGTCTGCCAGGTACTCGCGCTGCCGAGAGACGCTAGCCTTGATGATGCGCGCAAAAAACACGCCCATCCCGCCGACAACGAGCAGGCCTACTGCGACGACCATCCCGACTGCAACCAGTTTAGCGCCATCTCGACTGCGGACGTGGCGCATGCTGAACAGGATTCTGCGGCCGATGATCGTGAGTACAATGATGCCGAACAGGACGCCCATGAGCCGGATATTCAGGCGCATGTCGCCGTTTAGGACGTGGCTGAACTCGTGGGCGATCACACCCTGGAGTTCCTCCCGATTGAGTATTTCAAGCGCGCCCCGAGTGACGGCGATGGCGGCATCCTCGGGTGCATAGCCTGCTGCAAACGCGTTGATACCCTGCTCCTGTTCGAGCACATAGATTTCTGGAACGGGGACGCCCGAAGCCAGGGCTATTTCCTCGACCACGTTTCTCAGTCGCTGATGCAACGGGTCCATATTGTTTTCAGAAACCAGGGTCGCACCGAGATCTTGGGCAACACGCCCACCACCGGAGCGCAACTGCATGGTCTTGACGAATGTCGAAATGCCAATCACGAGGAGCGTGAAGATGGCAGCGCCGATGAAAATTCCGCTGTGACGAACCATGTACCCGCCGACGTCGGCGACGGGCTCGGGTTCGGTGAATGAAAACGCGAAGCCGATGAGGAGCGATACGCTGGCAATGATCGCAGCCGTAGCGAGCAGGTAGAGGATGACAAGCCGCCGCGTTGAGCGGCGGGCCTTGTCCTGTTCGTCAAAGAAATTCACTGCAGCACCGAGCGTCCGTCAAGAACGCCTGGGATCAGGTGAAAGAAACCTCGGGTGCCGCGCGCATCTCCTCGGACTCGATCTCGAGGAAACTTGCCAGTTCGAAGCTGAAGAAACCAGCAATGACGTTGTTCGGGAAGTTTTGCGCGGAGTTGTTGTATTGCAGAACCGAGTCATTGAAGGCCTGGCGCGAAAACGCCACCTTGTTTTCGGTGCTTGCGAGCTCTTCCTGGAACTGCATCATGTTTTGATTTGCCTTGAGATCAGGATAAGCTTCTGACAAGGCGAACAGCTTGCCGAGTGCGCTTGTCAACGCGCCTTCTGACGCCCCGAGTTCCTTGATGGCCTGGGCGTTGGCGGGATCAGCTTTGGCGGCATCCAGACTGGATGATGCTGCATTGCGAGCGCTGATGACTGCCTCAAGCGTCTCGCGCTCATGTTTCATGTAGCCCTTGACAGCTTCGACGAGGTTCGGAATTAGGTCATAGCGCCGGGTCAGCTGTACGTCGATTTGTGCAAATGCGTTCTTGACGCGGTTGCGATGGTTTACCAGCGTGTTGTATATGCCGATGCCCCAGAACACAATTGCTGCCAGAATCGCCAGGAATACCAGGAATGAAGTCACTGTCGCGCTCCTTGTCCAATAGTCGTAAGTCGAAGCATAACGCCCACATAGAGCTTTCACTAGTTATGGCGGCCGTATTCGCGATTTCAATGCCGGCCAACGGCGAATGGGTAGGTGATGCGCGGTCACTGATGGGCACAGAGGTCAGTGTGCGCCTGTGGCATGACGACGTCGCTAGAGGTGAAGAGATCGTTGAACAAGTGTTCGCCGAAGCTGAACGTATTGACCGGCTCATGAGCACCTACAAAGAAGACAGTCAAATTTCCGAGATCAATCGGCTCGCAGCGCAAGAACCCGTCGTCGCCGGCGATGAATTGTTCCACCTGATTCGTCGTTCACTTGATATCTCCGTGCTGACGCTCGGCGCTTTCGACATCACCTACGACAGCGTTGGCCAGCACTACGACTTTCGCAACCGGCAACGACCTGATGACGCTACGGTGGAAGCAGAAAAGCAGCTCATTGATTTCCGCCTGGTCGAACTTGACCAGGCAGCCGGTACCGTGAGCTTCAAACAGGATGGTGTGCGTATCAATCTTGGTGGCATTGCCAAGGGGTACGTCGTGGAGCGAGGTGTCAGTATCCTGCGTTCGCGAGGTGTGCAAAACGGCATCGTGACAGCGGGTGGCGATTCGCGGCTGCTTGGCGACCGGCGCGGGCAGCCATGGATGGTGGGGATTCGCGATCCGCGCAACGACGGCCAGGTGGCGATCTCCGTGCCGCTCGAGGACGAAGCGATCTCCACATCAGGGGACTATGAGCGCTATTTCGAGGAGGGTGATACGCGCTACCACCATATTATCGAACCCAGCACGGGTGAGCCGGCCGCCGGCGTGCACAGCGCCACTGTTTTCGGCCCGGATGCAGTAATCACCGACGCGCTGTCGACGTCGGTATTCGTCATGGGCGTCGACCAGGGATTGCGCCTGATCGCGACCCTGCCGGATTACGAGAGCATCGTCATCGATGCTGAAGGGCGCATCTTCTACTCGGACGGTCTTCAGTCGCCAGATTAGGAGCGGCCAATGGTCGCTACCTGTCGCAAAAAAACCATGCATCTGTCGCTGAATAGAGACGGATATTCACTTTAAATTCAGCTAGATAGCTCTATTATAGATTGTCTGTCGACGGAATCTTTTTGGTGACTGGACGACAGCCAGGTAGGGGTGCAAACAGCCTCCCGAAACATCTGGAAAAAACAGCAATTTAACGTAATCTGTAACGATTGCGCGGCACACTTGTCGTAGTGAGGTGCAGGAACGGCGTGGATTTCAGGGCAACCCGGGTGAATTGGCACGGCGATTATGTTGAGACAAGACCGGCCATTTGTGACACCAATCACGGCCCCGGCAGGGCCCTGCCTGTCACCATTCGATGTCTGGCTGTGCCGCCCCAGGACACGGATCGTACCTGGCTGACACTACAAGGATTGAGATGATGAAAATGAAAAACATTTTGCTGGGTCTCGCATTTAGCGCATTTGCTGCAATCAGTCTGGCCTCGTCCGGACTGACCGGCCAGGTTGCGCCTGATTTTGCATTGAGAAGTGCCAGCGGTGAAAACCTGCGCCTCTCCGAATATCGCGGCGATGTTGTCATGGTGAATTTCTGGGCGACCTGGTGTGGCCCGTGCCGCCAGGAGATGCCGCTGCTCGACGAGTTGTATTCGCGCTATGGGCGAGTCGGTTTCAGCCTGCTGGGTGTCAATATAGATGACAACTCGTCGAAAGCCATGAACATGGTGTCGGAACTTGGCGTCAGCTTCCCGGTGTTGTTCGATTCGAATAAGGAAGTCAGCAAGCTGTACGAAGTTGAGGCCATGCCGGTGACAGTATTGATTGATCGTGAAGGCACGGTTCGCTACGTCCATCACGGTTACAAGCCTGGATACGAAGAGAAATACCTCGACCAGATTCGTTCATTGCTAAGGGAGTAAGCGCGACGCTTGGGTCCGCAGGAGAGTAATGGTGACAAATCGACTATTGATGAGTCTTGTCGTATGCCTTTCGCTGGCGCTCGCCACGACGACGATTGCACAGGAGTCCGTGCTGGCGGATGCGGAGGCAGCAAAGCGTGAGAAGTTCCGCAGCCTCGATGAAGATGTTCAGGACCTGAAGAAGGAAGTGCTCGACCTCAACCGGGACCTGTTTCTACTCGAGGAAGAGTTGCTGTTTCCGGCGAATTCGCAGGTCGCATTCTTCATCTCACTGGATGTTGGCGAGTATTTCAATCTCGATTCGGTGAATCTGAAGATCGATGGTAAGGAGGTCGCCAACTACCTGTACACCGAACGCGAGTCCGATGCGCTTGTGCGGGGCGGGGTGCACCGCATGCACATGGCGAATCTCAAGACGGGTGACCATGAGTTGATTGCTACATTCACGGGCGCCGGTCCGCACACTCGGGACTACAGGCGCGGTGCGACGTTAACCTTCGACAAGGGCATTGGCGCCAAGTACATCGAGCTCGAAATTACCGATCGCGTGAAAAAGCAGCAGCCGGAGTTCGTCATCAAGGAATGGGAGTGATCATTGCTCGGTCGTCGCTCCATATCCGCCGCGCTGTGTTTAATATTACTGGCCGCAGTACAACCGGCGCAGTCGGCAAAGGACGATCCTGAACCGATCGTCGTCAAGGACCCGCAGTACGGCGAGGTCCTTTTCCACTTCTACCAGGAAGACTATTTCCCGGCTATCGTGCGCCTCCTGGCCGCACAGCAACAAGGCCAGCTGACCGAACATGTCGACCAGGCCGAACTTCTGCTCGGCGGAATGTACCTGTCCTACGGCCACCATCTCCAGGCGGCCGGAATCTTCGAGCGCTTGCTGGCCGACAACGTCGACCAGGAAGTTCGCGACCGCACGTGGTTTTTCCTGGCCAAGATCTGGAAGCAGCGTGGCTACCTTGACAGCGCCCAGGTGGCGCTTGCCAACCTGAGCGAGGATCTGCCCGAGAATCTGCGGCGCGAGGCCCAGATGTTGATGTCAGAGATATATATCGACGGCGGACAGTACGGCCGCGCCATTGCGCTGTTGCAGGACTGGAAAGGCAGGACCGAATGGGCCAGTTACGCAAAGTTCAATCTCGGTGTTGCGATGGTCCGCAACGGCAACATGCAGGCAGCCCGGCAGATCCTGGATGAGCTTGGAGACATCAATCCGTTCAACGAGGAACTTGCCTCGTTGCGGGACAAAGCCAATCTCGCGCTGGGTTACGCATTGTTGCAGGATGGTCAACCAATAGCGGCCAAGGAGCCGCTGCAGCGCGTGCGCCTCGAAGGCCCGTTCTCCAATAAGGCACTATTGGGTGTCGGTTGGGCCGATGCCGAGACAGACAATTACCGGCGCGCACTCGTGCCATGGATGGAATTGCGCGGGCGCGACCTGCTTGATCCGGCTGTGCAGGAATCGATGCTGGCGATTCCGTACGCGCTGGCCAAACTCGACTCGATCAGCCAGGCTGCAGACCACTACCTGAACGCGATTGAAGCCTTCTATGAGGAAGCCAATCGTATTGATCACACCATCGGATTCATCGAGTCAGGTGACATCTTCGAGCAATTCCTGGCCGATGACCCACTGGACAGTACCGGCTGGTACTGGCGTCTCGATGAACTGCCGGAAGGCCCCGAGTCGCGCTACCTGTACCACCTGTTGGCGTCACACGAATTCCAGGAAGGGCTTAAGAACTATCGCGACCTGCATTACCTGAACAACAACCTGGAGAATTGGGCCGGCAGTATTGACGTGTTTGCCAATATGCTCGAAACGCGCAAGCAGGCCTATGATGAGCGCCTGCCACGAGCCGAGGATGCGCTGGCACGCGCCGACATCGACGACATGGTGCAGCACAAGTTCGAACTCGATGCGCAGCTCAATGAAATGGAGCTGAGGCACGACTGGCTGGCGTTGGCCAATGAGAGTGAGTTCGAAATGTGGGGCGAGATTTCAGTGCTGGAGAACACACCGGCGTTATCCGCTGATGTTCCGGAGGCTGCCGAAGTGCGTGACAAGATCACGCTTCTGAAAGGCGTGCTGCAATGGGACCTCGAAAAAGAATTCAAGAATCGTCTGTGGCGCGCCCGCCGGGATGTTCGCAAGACGGGTGAGGCACTCGTCGAGGCGCAACGCGCACGCCGGCAAATCGATGACACGATGCGCAATGAACCACTACGCTTCGAGGACTTCAGCAATCGCGTCTATGGGCTCGGGCCGAAGATCGACAACATGCAGCTGCGTGTCGCCGAGGCGATGGGCGAGCAACGCGCCTTTCTGCAGTCAATTGCTGTCGGAGAGCTGCAGGTGCAAAAGCAGCGCCTGGACATATACACGGTACAGGCGCGCTTCGCGTTGGCTGCCATCTACGACGTCGCGGCGGCGGAAGGCGGCGGCGAATGAAGATGCGGCTCACAAGTGCCCTGATTCTCATCGCGATTTTGTCATCCGCGCAGGCGGATAACATCAAGAAACGCGATACGATCGCCAGCCTCGAAGACAAGGAGGTCGAGATTCGAACCGGCAAGGTTATTGTTGGCAGCACGGATCTTGCACGGGATAATTATCGTGCGTTCCTTGATCTCGTCTCCGAAGATCCCGAGCTGCGCGCTGAAGCCATGCGCCGCCTGGGTGATCTTGAGCTCGATGCCACCGAGGCTGAGCAGCTGGCTGCAAACATCGATACGCTCAATCACGCGAGCTTCAACAGCGCCGTACAGTTGTACCAGCAGTTGCTCGAGGCCTATCCCGACTATCGCCGCAACGACACGGTCCTGTACCAGCTGGCGCGCGCCTATGAAATGGGTGGCCGGAATGACGAAGCACTCGAGATTCTGAACGAACTTGTCGGCAAGTATCCTGCTACGCCACTGATCGACGAGGTCCAGTTCCGCCGTGGCGAGATGCTGTTCTTGCGCAGAAACTACAACGACGCGGAAATGGCCTACCGGGATGTCATTGCCTATGGTGAAGGCTCGAAATTCTACGAGCAGTCGCTGTACAAGCAGGGTTGGTCCCAGTTCAAGCTGGCCTGGCACGATGACAGTCTCGGCCCGTTTTTCGAGTTGCTCGATCGCAAGATTCGTAACATTGAATTACAGGAAGGCGACAATCGGCTCGAGCAGTTGAGTCGTGCGAACCAGGAGCTGGTCGAGGATACCTTCCGCGTGCTGAGTATCAGTTTTTCCTATATGAAAGGCGCAGAAAGTATCACCCAGTTCCTCGATTCGCGCGGCAATCCCGACTACGCCTACGTCATCTACATGAACCTCGGCGACCTTTATCTCGAGAAAGAGCGCTTCCAGGATGCTGCACAAACCTACGAAGCGTTTGTCGCGCAGGACCCGTTCCATCCGAAGTCGCCGCTGCTGCAGGTTGAAGTCATCGAAGCCTACAAGCGTGGTGGCTTCCCGAGCCTGGTACTCGAAGGCAAGAAGGGATTCATCGAACGATACGGTATGGACGGCAACTTCTGGGTGCGAAATTCACGTGCCGAAAACACCGAGGTCGAAGCACATCTCAAGGCAAACCTGAATGACCTCGCCAAGTATTATCACGCTGAGGCACAAAAGAACGGCAAGCGCGCTGATTACCAGGAAGCGGCACGTCATTACCGCAAGTACCTGGCGTTCTTCCCGGGTGAACCCGACACTGCGAATACGAACTTCCTGCTGGCCGAAATCCTGTTTGAAAGCGAAGACTACGCGGATGCGACAGCGGAGTACGAGCGCACGGCCTACACGTACCCGACGTACGAAAAAGCGTCGGAAGCTGCCTATGCGGCCATCCTCTCTTACCGCGAGCACGAAAAGTCACTCGTTGGTGAGCAGCAGGCGGAGGCTCGCGCGGCCTGGCACCAGCAATACCTGGATAGCGGGCTCAAGTTCGCTGACACATTTCCCGAGCATCCCGAGTCGGGCGCCGTGCTGACGACAGTGGCCGAGGATTTGTTTGCACAAAACCAGTTCGACCTTGCGATCACCGTCGGCCAGATCGTGGTTGGCAAGCAGCCGCCGGTCAAACCGGAGCTGGCGCGTACGGCCTGGACCGTTATTGCGCACTCGCAGTTCGACCTTTCCAATTTTGCCGCGGCTGAATCGGCGTACTACCAGCTGCGCACATTTACGTCGGCCGACGACCCTGCGGCTAATGATGAAATCAAGGATCGCATTGCGTCGTCTATCTACAAGCAGGGCGAGATGGCGCGCGACATGGGCATGCTGGAGGAGGCGGTTACACATTTCACGCGTCTCGGCCAGGTTGTGCCCGATTCGGAATTCCGCGCGACCGCGGAATACGATGCAGCTGCGGTACTGATCACGCTCGCGGCCTGGGATCGTGCATCCGGCGTACTCGAGAAGTTCCGCGCGGATTACCCGGACAGCGAATTCGCGGATGAAGTGACGCAAAATCTGGCGGTGACCTATCTCGAAGCAGGGCGTGGTGCGCAAGCGGCACAGGAGTTCGAGCGAATTGCGGTGTCTGCGTCGAGCTCCGACGATGTGCGCCGCGAGGCGTTGTGGAAGGCGGCTGAACTCTACAAGAGCAGCAACACGATTACGAGTGAGCAACGCGTGCTCTCGAACATCATTGTGCAGTACCCGAACCCACTTTCGGAATCGATCGAGGCTCGCTACCGCTTGCTCGAGATCGATAGGGCGCAGGGCAATATCCAGAGCGTGACGGCAAGGCTCGAGGAGCTGGTCCGGATCGATGCCACTGCAGGCGCGCAACGCTCCGATCGCACCAGATACCTGGCGGCGACGGCTTCGCTTGAACTGGCCGATCCGGTGTTTCGCAGGTTCGCGGTCGTCAAACTTAGTCAGCCACTTGCTGACAGCATGAAACTGAAGCGATCGCTGATGGAAGATGTCATCAAAGTTTACACCGACGCGGTGGATTACGGCGTTGCTGAAGTGACGACGGCTGCAACTTACCGCCTCGGAGTGGTCTATGAACAATTCAGCTCGGACTTGATGGACTCGGAACGACCGGGTGCCCTCGATGAGGCCGCGCTGGAGCAATACGAGCTGTTGCTCGAAGAGCAAATGTTCCCGTTCGAAGAGAAGGCCATCGAACTGTACAAGGCGAACGCAGATCGAGCGCCGGATGGTGTTTATGACGAATGGGTTAAGAAGAGTTTTGATCGTCTGGCCGGACTGATGCCAGCCCGGTATGCGAAATTGGAGCGCAGTGAAGATGTCATTACGTCGCTGTACTAGATTGCACCTGCTGTTGGCCGTGTCGGCCCTGTTGGTTGCAGGCTGCGCCTCATCCGGGTCAAGACCGGACTCGGGCGATCGGCCGGACAGAGCCGGACAGCGCGCTGGCGTCGTTGCCGGCGAACCGCTGGATCTGCCGGATATCCCCGCCCAGGCGCAAACACTCTACGAACAGGCCGTTGCCGTCATGGCGTCGGGCGACTTCCTCGATGCCGAACTGCGCATGAAGGAATTTCTGCTGCAATACCCGGCGTATCCGGGCGCGCACGTCAATTTGGCCATTATTCACGCCCAAAACGGCAATACACAGGCCGCGCAGGCTAGTATAGACGCGGCTTTGGCGCTCAATCCGAATCATGCGGCGGCTCTGAACCAGCAAGGCATGCTACTTCGCAAAAACGGCAAATTTATTGAAGCAGAAGCCGCTTATTTGAAGGCCGTCACAGCGTCGCCCGATTACGCCTTGGCACACTACAACCTGGGTGTTCTCAACGAGTTGTACCTTCAGCGCCTGGATGTTGCACTGCAACATTTCGAGATTTACCAGGAACTCGTGGGTGATGACAAACAGGTTGAGAAATGGATTTCAGATCTGACGCGCCGCGTAGCGGCGAGTCAGCGTACGGCAAACGTGGCGGAATGACGGACATGAATGCTTCAAACATTAAGGTATTCGGTCCCCGATTCATGCTGGCGATGTTGTTGGCGGCGTTTGCCACTTTTGCGCTAGCCCAGGAGGGCACGGATTACGACTTGGAACCAAGTGTGCGGACCTCGACGGTAGGAGAGACAAATCGAGCGCCGGATACCTCGGCAGATTTCGAGCCTGCGGTTAATACATCGAGCACGCCCGATGAAGCAGCGGAAGATATCGAGCTGGCGGTTTCGTCAGCCGCTCTCGCCGCGGACGTAATACGCGACGAAACCGGTAGCCAGGTGATGGACCGGTTGGAACTGGGCCGCACAGAGATTACAGGTAACCAGGAATTGCCGAAGGTGTTGTACATCGTGCCATGGCAGAAATCGGATCCCGGTGACCTGATGGGAAAACCGGTGAATACCTTGATGGATGAGATATTGGCACCGTTGGACCGCGAAGAATTTATCAGGCAGGTCGAGTATTACGGCGACCTGTACAGGGAACAAGAGTAGGAGCGGCATTAGCCGCGAATCGAAATAGCGGCAATGCCGCAATTGTTAAAAGAGGAGCAAGACAATGGGCACATTAGTGCGATTTTTTCAGGACGGTGGTGCGTTCATGTATCCAATCCTGTTTGTATTCGCATTCGGCGTAGCGATCGCGATCGAACGTTGGATGTATTTGACGATGTCGGGTGCGAGCAATCGTGCTCTCTGGAAGAAAATCGTCCCGTTCCTGAAGGCGGGTAATTTCCAGGAAGCGGCTCAGCATACGGCTAAATCGAAAGCCGCCATCGGCTCGATCCTGACATATGGCCTGTACCGAGTGAAATCGGCACGCCGCCGCGACGATATCGAAAAAGCGATGGAAGAGAGCATGATGGAAGTGCTGCCGCGTCTCGAGAAGCGCACGCACTACCTGGCGACGCTGGCGAACATCGCCACTCTGCTCGGGCTGCTCGGCACCATTATTGGTCTGATCCGCGCGTTTACCGCGGTATCGAACGCCAACCCGGCCGACAAGGCTGACTTGTTGTCGGCGTCGATTTCGGTCGCGATGAACACGACGGCTTTCGGCCTGATGGTTGCTATTCCGCTGTTGCTCGTTCACACGCTGTTGCAGACGAAGACGAACCAGCTCGTGGATAGCCTCGAGATGGCCAGCGTCAAGTTCCTGAACGCAGTGACAGAACGTCAGCTTAAGACAGCTGGAGCGTAAATATGCTTGCTCGCCGCAGAGGGGGCCATCGTCGTCACGATCACGACACGGCCGAACTCAACATCACGGCTTTTATGAACCTGATGGTCATCCTGGTTCCGTTCCTGCTGATCACAGCGGTATTCTCGCGTTTGGCGATTCTCGAACTGAATCTGCCAGGCTCCTCAACCGAGGCCGTGGATCCACAGGACCAGGCATTCCAGCTTGAAGTCATCGTTCGTAGCGACAAGATTGAAGTCGGCGATCGCAACCAGGGGTTGCTGGGTATCTACCCTAACTCCGAGGAAGGCGAATACGACTACGAAGCCCTTAGCGGCAAGCTGTCGGAACTCAAGGACAGGTATCCAGAGAAAACGGATGCTTCGATCCTGCTCGAGTCCGACATCGAGTACAACACGCTCGTGCAGGTCATGGACAGAGTCCGCATTGAAGAAGAGATCGACGAAGACTCAATCGTTCGCAACGACCTGTTCCCTGATATTTCGATTGGCGATGCGCCGGTCCTCCCAGGAGCTTAAGGCATGGTCAAGTCCGCACGTGCAAAACGAATGGCGAAGCACCACAAGCGCAACAAAGGCGCTGGTGCTCTCAATCTCGTATCGCTGATGGATATTTTCACGATCCTGGTGTTTTTCCTGCTCGTCAACTCGTCGGATGTCGAGACGTTGCCGAATACGAAGGACCTGCAGCTTCCGGAGTCGATCGCCGAAGAGAAGGCGAAAGAGACGGTCGTCATACTGATCGGTGAGGAAGACATCATCGTGCAGGGTACGCCGGTCGCGAAGGTCGCAGACGTATTGAAAATCAAGGGCAACGACATTCCCGCACTGCGCGAGGCACTGGTGTCACAGAACGATCGTGTCCTGCGCCGCGAAGCGCAGGAGGATATCGCCGGTCGCGAAGTGACGATCATGGGTGACAAGGAAATTCCGTACCGGTTGTTGAAAAAGGTCATGGCGACCTGCACGGCATCGGATTACGGACAGATTTCTCTCGCGGTACTGCAGAGGAGCTCCGAGAAGCTCGAAAATCTGCAGGCGGCGAGATAAGTGGTCCATCAAGGCGATATGAACGGATTCAGAGCAAGTCAGATGACTCAAGACAAGGCGCAGACTGAAGTAAATGGCAGGGTCCTTTGTGAGGGCTGCAACGCCGTATTGCGTCATCTGACTTGCTCCCTACGGGCGAGCCGTGAATCAGTCGCCCGCGGTGTTGCAACTCTTGGCAAGGGCATGCCATTACCTTCGAGTCGCGCCTTGCGGGCAACTGATTCATGGCTCGCTGAAACCACTCATATCGCCTTGATGGACCACCGGACAGCTTAGGAGTAGCGCGTGGATCTACCGTTCTACAGAGAATACGACCTGCCATGGACGTCCGATTCGGGCCAGGAGCGCAAGTTCCAGCGACTCCTGCGTATTATATTCCTTGGCGTCCTGGCACTGAGTA
>Ga0255052_10000006_pt1 | contig 173635 bp, 159 predicted proteins | sample JV7_2_21_MG_FD_188632 | JGI IMG/M metagenome (GOLD analysis project Ga0255052, IMG submission 188632) | Seawater microbial communities from Jervis Inlet, British Columbia, Canada - JV7_2_21 | ecosystem: Environmental > Aquatic > Marine > Inlet | place: Canada: British Columbia | collected...
CAGCAACTTCCTCTTCGGTTTCCGGATTCTCGCCGCCGTGGTAGACAAACAGGTACTTCGCCATGATTTTCTCCTCTCAATTGGGCTAAAACTCAACAAGATATGGAGATTACGCACATATACTGACAACTACATCGGCAATAATAGCTAATATTTCGCAGTTTAATTGTGTAATCTACACAATTATGGCTATTCCTGACCCAGATGACCCAATTGCGGCGGCAATTCGTGCGCTGCGGCCCCATGGCATCGTGCCGCAGGTCGTCACGCCACTACGGCAGGCCCGCCCAGGTGCCAGTGAGTCCCTGAGAGAATCAGTTCTCGGCGAGGTATCGGCCTGGTCCAAGTCCGGCAATCCTGACGTCATGCCGGACCTGCAGGCACACCTGGAGTCTCACCTCGACGAGGTCGAACGGCTCCTGCAAGGATCAGCTCCGGCAGATTGGGGCTTTGCACGGGAGTTCGCCGAGCGGCACGCCGGTGGTCGCTTTCCGCTCGAAGCCCTGCTGCACACCTACCGCTGCATGCACAAGATACTGTCGACCTGGATCCGCGACGCGGCCCTTGCGGCCGCGGATGATACGGCCCACGTCCGCCGCGTGGTTGCTGCCGTGGCCGATCTGGCTATCGAGTACACCGATGCCGTCAGCACCGTCGCAACCTCATCCTATGTGGAAGAGACGCGGCGACTCGCCGAAGCCGAGGGTGATCGCCGTACCGAACTACTGAACACCCTGCTCCAGGGCTATGACGAATCCGGCAGCCAGGCGGCATTACTGCTGCGCCAGGCGGGCTATCTGAAGCAGCGACAATCCTACTGCGTGGTTGCCGCAAGGTCGGTCAACCCGGGAGAAATGGAAAATCCCGCGCGGGCACAACGCATGGCCGACTCGATTGGCGATGTCCTGGCGGCGACGCCACTTAGAACCCTCATTGGCGTGCGTGACGATCTCGTGATCGCGGTTATTTCAGGTATGCGGCGGCTTTCCGGCTGGACTGCACCGCAATCGCTGCTGGCCGACCGCCTGATGCCGCATCTGAAGAAAGTCGGCCCAGCTGCATTGATTGGCATGAGCAACGATGTGCCGTCCACGTCACACATTCCGCGAGCTGCTGTGGAAGCCCGGCTTGCTCTGGACTTCGCGGGCTTCGCGGAACGGGTCGTGCCCTACTCGGCGATTTCGCTGCGACAGTTGCTGGTGTCACACGCGAGAAACAACATGCAGCCGGCTTTGCCGGTATGGCTTGAGGCGTTTGAGCACGCTGATACGCGCGCGCGTGGCCGGCTCAGTGACACCTTGCGAGCGTACGCGGATGCCGACATGAATGTTTTGCAAGCAGCAAAGCGTCTCGCCGTTCATCCGAACACCATTTACGCCAGGGCGCAGAAAATCAGCGACATTACGGGCAAGAGCCTGCTGAGCTACCACGACCTGACGGAGTTACTGCTAGCGACCGAGTATCAGCAGCACTCCTGATTGTCGCGAACTTTCGTTTGGCTGCGGTGTAATTCAGATAACACCGCGAATTTATGGCGCGGCAGCGGTGCTATTCTGTCAATATTGGGGCGTGCTGAGGTGACCTCATGAACGCTGAGTTGCTACAGGGCTTCTACCTCGGAGACCTGCTCATTGAGCCCACAAAGGGGCGCGTGACCGGACGGGACGTCTCGGAACATTTAACGTCCAAAGCGGCCGAAGTGTTGCTGTGTCTGGCGACACAACCCGGCGAACTGGTGACGCGCCAGGAATTGCTTGAGAGCGTCTGGGGAATTGACCGCGGCAGCCAGGAAGCGCTTAGCCATGCCGTCAGCGAAATACGCCACGTCCTGCACGATCAGGGCGACCACCCGGAGTTTATCCAGACCTTGCCCAAGCGCGGTTATCGCCTGCTTGTAGCACCAGTCTCCGCCCAAGGTGACACTGGCACGATCGTTCTTGGAGCGATGAACAGTACCCGCCCGGATGAGCTCGGCCTGTTCGAGAACCTGAAGCGGCGCGGTGTACTCGAGACAGGCCTGGCCTATCTGATCTTAGGTTGGCTCCTGATCCAGATCGCCGATATCGTGTTCAGCCAACTGCTGTTGCCACAGTGGGTCGGCACTTTCGTCACGGTGCTTGTCATTGCCGGCTTCCCCATCGCATTGGTGTTGTCGTGGTTCCTGGAGTTTCGCGATGGTCGTGCAGTCATTCACGAGCATTCACCCAGAGATGCGCGCAAGCGCCGATTCAGCCGAACTTATATGTCTGTCATTGGCGCCCTCGGTATCGCGGCAGTGCTCGTTTTTGTTTATGACAAGAGTGTCGGATTGCCCGAGGCGGACACGACTGAGCCGACCATTGCTGAAAATTACCGCCCCGTACCGCCCGTACTGGACAATTCCATAGCGGTACTGCCGTTTGTGAATCTCGACGGCAGTGACACGACCGGAATATTTGCGAATGGCCTGGTTGATGACGTGATTACCCGGCTTTCAAGAGTGCCTGGTCTGCTCGTTTCATCGAGGGGCGACGCTTACACACTCGAACCAAACACGGCATCGGCAAAAGTGCGCGAACGTCTTCGTGTAGCAATGTATCTCGAGGGCAGTGTGCAGATGCTCGGTGATGAGATTCGTGTAATCGTGCAGCTGATTGACTCGGAAACGGGCTTTCATATTCTGTCCAGGAGTTTTGATCGGCCGCGCGATGATTTTTTTGATATTCGCGATGAGATTACCGAATTGACAGTCGCAAACGTTCGCGTTGCGGTGCCGATTGATAAGGGCGTAGCGTCGCTCCAGTCTGACGAGCCCCCGGTGCTCGATGCCTACTTGTTGTATCGACGCGGTATCGATTCAACTCGCAGCGCGATTTCGATAAACAGCATCAACGACGCCCTGCGCTGGTTCGATGAAGCACTGGCCGTCGATTCCGAATACGCTGCAGCTCATGCGGGAAAATGTGTCGCTTATGTCAACGGTTATGGCGAAACTCAGGACACGTCGATGATCGACAGGGCTCAGTCCGCCTGTGCCGGGGCGCTGCAACTCAATCCGAATCTCGACATCGTGCACACTGCGCTCGGTCGGTTATATCTTTCTTTGGGCCGACTATCAGAGTCTGAGACAGCATTCAGGCGCGCCCTTGAAATCGATCCATCAAGCTCTGAGTCTTTTGCCGGCCTGGGCGAGGTGTACTCCGCCCTTAACCGCCCCGAAGATGCCGAAGCGAGCTTGCGACAGGCAATAGGGCTCCATCCCGGAGAGTGGGCGGCATATAACAGGCTCGGAAACTACCTCTACCGGCAAGGCAGGTATACAGAAGCAGCGCAGCAGTATCAGTATGCGGTTGCCCTCGATCGTTCCAACAGCAACGCATATTCCAACCTGGGGACGGCATACATGCTCGCCGGAGACTTTGTCGCAGCACTGCCCGCATTCGAAACATCAATGGAAATCGATCCCAAGGCTGTGGCTTACAGCAACCTTGGTCTAATGCACTACTACCTTGGGCAGTTCGAGGGCTCTATCGCCAACCACCGTATTGCGACCAGCCTGGGGCCGAACGACCACCTTCTATGGTCGAACCTGGGGGATGCCCTGTGGGTATCGGGAGATACTGAAGGCGCGCGCCAGGTTTTTTTAACAGCGTTGTCCCTCGCGGAAAACGCATATCAAGTAAACTCTAACGACCCCTTTGTCATGATGGACATCGGCTGGATTCATGCGATGCTGGACGCACCGCTCGACGCGGCAAGTTACATCTCACGAGCACGTAACCTGGCACCAAATGATCCTTACACACACTACTACGAAGGGCTGGTGCATTTTCGCAGCGGCGATATCGATGATGCGATCGATTCCTTCGAACGAGCCGTCGAGATCGGTTATCCGGTCACGCTGCTTGGCGCAGAACCACATTTGGTGGACCTGCGCTCCGACACACGGTTTCTGAAACTACTGAGTGAAAATTGAATATTCGAGCAGAACCACAAAATAGCAACTAAGCTTCGAGCAAGACTCAAGCAACAATAAAGGAGCGAAAAATGCGGCAACTAATTTCAGCACTGGCGATTCTACTATTCTTGTCGGGATGCGCAGCTCAGGGCGGTGGTTTGAAGGTCCCGAAGCGCGTGACAGAAGTTTGTGATAGCTCAGGGATCGCGCCGTCGTTCGTCAAGTACGGTGAGTCTCATCTCTCCGCAAAGGCCGTCCAGAACATTCGCAACAAAAAGAAGTGGCGTATCAAGCTGCAAGCAGACAACGATTACAAAGATGCGATCGTTACGATTACCGGCAAGACCGCCGACGCGAACTGGATAGCCGCATCAGGCAAGGCATCAGTTTCTGCTGAGCTTTTCATCTGCGTACCGGATGGGCTCGCGATCGACAGCGAATACTATTACAGCGTCACTGTGCAGGGGGTCGGCTACATCGATCCGCGAGCCAAGGTCGTTAATTAAAAAAGGCCGGGCGAGAGCCCGGTCTACCTAAGGGCTGACCGAGCGCTGCATGAAGCGCCACATGACGTCGATCGGCTCGATGCCAGCAGTGCCAGGATCCGTACCACCCGTTAGCTCGCGTCCCGCGCGGCCGTGAGGATCGGGCAGATCGTCCCCGGGCTCACCACCGTCCCACAGGCAGACGGCCAGCTTCTCGCAGGCCTCACCCGGCGCATCGCTGGTGAAGCAGCGCAGCATCTGCTGGCCCTCGCCTTCGAGCGACCCCGTGCCATCAAGCCGGCGGTAGCCAGCTGGTACCGCCCCACCGGGTTCGATGGGGCCGAACCTGTCCGCAACATCGTCCGGCGAGAAACCGCACGCCGCATAGCCGTCGTTCTTCGCGACATATTCGGCGAATATCTCGAAGATCGACGGGTAAATCCATACCGGTACACCATCAGCCGCATAGTTCATACCGTCATAAGGCTCGAACCGGTCAAAGACCTCGTTCATGTGCAGGATCCAGGGCGCGTTGCCATCGGGCGGCGCCGTAATCCATCGCAGAACATCGTCGTTGCCAGCCTGGTCGATGCCGTCCATTGGCACGACTGCCTTGAAGAGCCCGGACGTTTCGGGATGACGTGCAAGCACGTGAGTCCACAGCGCACCGTTTGAGTAGCCGGTGGCGAACAGCTGGTCCGGGTCCACACAATGAGTGTCCATCGTCCACTTGACGATTGCTTTGGTGAAATCGATTTCGCGCTGCAGACTGATATCGTTGTCTTCTTCGATATTGCCGCACCAGTCACAATTAAGTCCGCGCTCGCGCAGGCAACCGTCGTCGGGCGTCATACACGATGGTACGGCCCAGTTCGGCTGCAGGCCGCCCCCGTAAGTGTGCGTGACCGTGTTGTCACCAGTCGGGTAAAGGCTGATGAAACCGGCCGCTTCACCCTTGGGCTCAAGCCTCGATTTCCAGCTGGCTTGCCCCGATCCGGTCTGACCGTAACCGTGGAACCCCACGACCAACGGGCATGGCGTGCAGTCAGTGCCATTACACGCACACCGCTCCGGGACTGTCAGTTCCAGTCTGCGGCCGCCGTAATCATTGCCATCGCCAACATCGAAGGGAAGCGGTGGCTTGTTGCCCGAGTCGCCCGTCAGGCACCCCGGTGACAGTTGCGCTGCATCGGACATGGCGACCAGTGGACCAAACCAGCCGGCCAGCAGATAGAAAATCAGCAAGTTCCGTTTCACAATGCTCACTTCCTCCCGGCAGCAATGTCGAAACCCCGGTCCCAGTATCCAGAGCTGCGGATGTAACGCAATAAAAAAGGCCGGGCGAAAGCCCGGCCTTATCGCTTGCCTGCACCTATCGGGGGGAGAGAGGGGTCAGGCTGCCTTTAATGCGTCCGAGGCAGACAGGTACTCGTAGCCCAGGTCATGGGCCACGGCCTCGTGGTTTACATGTCCGGCGTGGACGTTCAGTCCGTTCGCCAGGTGGGGGTCCTTGCTTAGTGCTTCGCGCCAGCCAAGGCTTGCCAGCGCCTTGACGAATGGCAACGTGGCGTTCGTAAGAGCGAACGTGCTGGTGCGGGGAACGGCACCAGGCATATTCGTCACGCAGTAGTGCACAACCTCATCGACGACATAAGTCGGCTCGGCGTGAGTGGTCGGCCGGCTCGTTTCAAAGCAGCCGCCCTGGTCAATTGAGATATCGACCATGACTGCGCCACGGTGCATATCTTTAACATTCTGCGCCGACACAAGCTTCGGCGCCGCCGCACCTGCAATCAGAACCGCTCCAACAACAAGGTCGGCCTGCGGCACGAGATCGTCGATCGCGTGCTTGGTCGAATACACCGTATGAATACGGCCACCCCAGATATCATCTATTTCGCGCAAACGTGGCAGCGAACGATCGAGGATCGTGACATCTGCGCCCAGCCCAATAGCCATGTCCGCAGCATTGCTCCCTGACACGCCACCACCAATGATCACAACTTTGCCCGGTGCAACGCCCGGCACACCGCCGAGCAAGACACCGCGCCCGCCGTTGGCTTTCTGCAGGTGGTACGCACCGGATTGGATGGACAAACGGCCAGCCACTTCTGACATCGGCGTCAGCAATGGCAATGAACCATCGTCCGCAGTAACTGTTTCGTAGGCGATCGCTGTTGTTCCGGATTCGACCAGCGCCTTGGTTTGCTCCGGATCGGCGGCCAGGTGCAAGTAGGTGAACAGCACCTGGTCGTCACGAAGCATCGCGCATTCGTTGAGCTGCGGCTCCTTGACCTTGATGATCATCTCGGCTGCATCGAATACTTCTTTGGCTGTGCCAAGCACAGTGGCCCCAGCCTTCTCGTAGTCGGCGTCGGTCATGCCGATGCCGAGCCCGGCATTTGTCTCTACGACGACCTCGTGGCCGTCGTGCACAAGCTCACGAACGCCGGCCGGTGTCAGACCGACGCGAAATTCGAGCGTTTTTATTTCTTTTGGTACCCCGACCTTCATGAGTTCTCTCCCGTTCCTCATGTCCAGTTGACACATTACGCCCGGTTTCACGCCATTTGATTGCTAATTCAGTGACAAAAACCGACTTTTATGGCATTTTATGCCACATATCACACTTTTTAAGCAATTTTCTGCACCCTCTATGGATAGATTCGACAGATTGATTCTCGAAGCGCTGCAACAGGACGGGCGCATCAGTAATAAACAGCTCGCGAAACTGGTCCACTTATCCGAATCCGCCTGCCTTCGCCGTGTTCGGGCGCTCGAAGAAGATGGCATGATCGAGCGCTACGTCGCGATGGTGAGCCAAAGCAAGGCCGGCATGCCGGGCGATGTCCTGGTGCATATCGGCCTGCACCGCGAGGAACAAAGCGAGCTCGCTGCGTTTGAAGAGGCGGTGCGCAATATTCCTGAAGTCATGGAGTGCTATTTGATGACCGGAGAGTTCGACTACCTGCTCAGGGTCGTCGTCGCCGATATGGCGGACTTCGAGCGCATTCACAAGGAAGATCTTACGCGGCTGCCCGGTGTAGCCCGCGTCAACTCGAGCGTCGCGATACGAACAGTCCTCAAGCGCACAGCGGTGCCACTGAGATGAGCTTGTCCCAGCAATACGTCGACGCCCGTGCCGTTATGCCAGGCCTGTGTGCGAATCTGGCGGCAGAGGATACGGTGGTGCAGTCAATGCCCGATGTCAGCCCGTCCAAGTGGCACCTGGCCCATGTCACCTGGTTTTTTGAGCGTTTTGTTCTCAAGGTCTTCGACCAAGGTTATCAGCCCATCGACGAGCAGTATGATTTTCTTTTCAACTCCTATTACTACTCGGCCGGGCAAATGCATGCGCGGCCACGACGCGGGTTGTTATCCCGTCCCACCCTTGCCGAAATCCTCAGCTACCGGTCGCACGTCGACACAGCCGTGCTGGCATTGCTTGAATCAGCGAGTGATGACCCGAGCCTTATCGACCACATCCTGTTAGGCATCAACCACGAACAACAGCACCAGGAATTGTTCCTGACGGACATCAAGCATGTGTTGTCTTGCAACCCGTTGCGGCCTGCCTATGACGAGAGACTGAAGTCGCCCGCATCCAAAGTGCCTGGCGAATACGGCTACACGACGGGCGCAACCGGCATTCATCAGATCGGCGCTACTGACGGATTCGCGTTCGATAATGAAACACCGCGCCATGACGCACTGTTGCACGAGCATCGTATCGGTAACCGCCTCATCACGAATGGCGAGTATCGCGAATTTATCGATGATGGCGGCTATGAAGGTTCCAACCTGTGGCTATCGGATGGCTGGGCAACCGTCAATCAACAAGGCTGGGACAGACCACTCTATTGGAGCGAGGACTTGCAATCCGCATTCACCCTCGGAGGTCAGCGGGACATCGATCCTGTTGCTCCGGTCTGCCATGTCAGTTACTACGAGGCGGATGCGTACGCGCGCTGGGCCGGGGCGCGCCTTCCAACCGAGTTTGAATGGGAGGTTTCAGCAGACAACAAACCAATCGAAGGCAACTTCATGGAGTCACGACATCTGCACCCTATCGCTGGCGATCACGACCAGTTTTTCGGCGACGTGTGGGAATGGTGCTCGTCATCCTATGCACCCTACCCCGGCTTCGTGCCCCTCGAAGGCTCACTGGGCGAGTACAACGGTAAGTTTATGTGTAACCAGATGACGGTTCGGGGCGGTTCCTGCGTCACGGCCCAGGACCACATTCGCGCAAGCTATCGCAGCTTCTTTTACCCGGATGCACGCTGGCAGTTCCTCGGATTTCGACTCGCGAAAGACAACGACACATGAACCCGGAGCTCACGGAAATCCTGGCCGGGCTTAGTGCGCCCGAGAAAATGATTTCCCCGAAGTACTTCTATGACGAACGCGGGTCGCAGCTGTTCGACGCGATCACTCACCTGCCCGAGTATTACCCGACAGAGACTGAGTTCGACATCATGCGCGACAATATCCACGCGCTTGCGGATCTAGTCGGCAAGCAGGCCAGCCTCATCGAGTACGGCAGCGGCTCCAGTCGCAAGACGCGTATCCTGCTCGAGCATCTGCATGAGCTTGCTGTGTACGTGCCTGTCGATATCTCAGAGGATCACCTGATTACATCGGCGACGAATATTCGCTCGGAGTTCCCGGGGCTCGAGGTCCTGCCCGTTGTCGCAGATTTCACGAAACCGTTCGCACTACCCGATCCGACTGTCATGCCGATACGCAATATCGTCTACTTTCCGGGCTCGACGATCGGCAACTTTACCCATGACGCTGCACAGGACCTGCTTGACCTCATGTACCAGGAAGCAGGAGAAAACGGCGCCATGTTGATCGGCGTCGATTTGCAGAAGGACCCGGCGATCATCGAACAAGCATACAACGACAGTGCCGGCGTCACGGCCGAGTTCAACCTGAATATGTTGACTCATCTAAACCGCGAGTTCGGCTTTGACTTCGACGTCGATGCCTACTCGCACAGTGCGCGGTATGACGGCGACAAAGGGCGCATAGTCATGGAGCTGATCAGTCGCCGCGACCAGGTTGTCACTGTTGGCAACAGCTCTATTGATATCGCGGAAGGTGAAACGATCCTTACCGAGTATTCGCACAAGTACACTCTTGAAGGTTTCGCCACAATGACCGAACGTGCCGGCTTCGAAGTGCGAGAGGTCTGGACCGACGCGGAGCAGCTGTTCAGCGTGCAGTACTGCTCGCGATGACGATCAGGACTCAGGCGCGACAAACTCGTCGGGTACAGTTGCCCCGCCACCGAAAAAGAACTTTTCCATTTCTGTCTCCAGAAATTTGCGCGCCTCGGGTTCGATCGGTGACAGCCGATATTCGTTGATCAGAATCGTCTGGTGTGCGAGCCACTTCTGCCAGGCTTCCTTTGAAACACTGTCGTAGATGCGTTGTCCGAGGTCGCCCGGGTACGGCAGATAATCGAGGCCTTCGGCACCCTCGCCGAGCATTACGCAATTAATCGTTCTGGACATGAAATTCGTTCTTGAGTGTGTTGATCAGTTTCTGGACCGGCGCGGCGATCCCTCCGGGCGGCGATGCGTTCAATGGGTGCCAGGTCGCGTCGCCGTTGTCGGCGACTGTACGCGAACCTGCGTTGATGCGCACCACTACAGGTTCGATATCCAGGTCATAGTGGCTGAAACTGTGGCGCAGTGTCTGCCAGGACTCCGATGATCCATTGTCAGCATCAAACCTGTTGCGGCACCACTCGTCCAGCGTATCGCCGTCGAGCTCAGGCAGGCTCCAGAGGCCACCCCAGATTCCGGCCGGCGGACGTCGCTCCAGGTAGACGGCTCCGTCGCTGACGGCGAGCACCATGGTTGTCTGCTTCAGCGGTTTGTCTTTCTTCGGCTTGCGCCCGGGAAAGTCGTCGATTGTCTCTGCGCGGGAAGCGGCACAATCCGACTGCACCGGGCAAACGACGCAGCTCGGATTGCTGCGGGTACAGACGGTCGCGCCGAGATCCATGATCGCCTGTGTATACGCGCCCACGCGGTCATCGGGAGTGGTCTCATCTGCAATCGCCCATAGTTCATTCGCAACCGCGGTCTGGCCCGGCCAGCCGGCGATCGCGCGATGCCTCGCAAGCACTCGCTTCACATTGCCATCGAGTATCGGATAGCGGTCACCGAAGGCAAGTGACAAGATCGCGCCCGCTGTGGATCGTCCAATGCCCGGCAATGCACAAACGAGATTAAAATTCCGTGGGAAATCACCACCGAACTCATCGCGCACGGCTTGAGCAGCCTTGTGGAGATTCCTGGCACGCGCGTAGTAACCAAGGCCGGACCAATGGTCGAGAACGGTATCGAGATCGGCGTTCGACAACGCTATGACATCGGGAAAACTGCGCATGAAGCGCTCGTAATAAGGAATGACCGTCTGCACCTGCGTCTGTTGCAGCATGATTTCCGATACCCAGACAGGGTAAGGGTCCGCCACCTGCCAGGGCAGGTTGGTTCGGCCGTGATCGTCAAACCAGGCTAACAGGCGCCCGGCAAAGTCACTCATCATCGCCGAATAGTTTCCTGCGCAGCAAATCCTTGATCTCTTCCTCTACCTTTTCCTTGACCTCCTCCTTGAGCATTTCCTCGATATCCGGTGCGATGGACGGGCTCAGCAGCGAGCCCGTGATTTTGAGCGGAATGACAGCCTCGGTGAATTCCTCGAGTTCGTCCTCAGTCGCACCTTCAACAAACTCGGGCTGCTCCAGAATTCGCGCCGTCATTCGATAGTCGACCTCGCCTGCGACGAAATCCACTCTGCCTTTGCCTGTCAACTGCATGAATGGCAACTCGGCAAACAGGTCGTCGTTATGAAACACGCCGTCCTTTACCGGCCCGGTCGCCTTGACGTTGCTGAATCGGGTTTTGGCCGGTAATTCGGGTTCAGGGGCGGGCTCCTGTTTGTAGAGTGCGCGCGCGCGCCGCAACTCGTACCAGACGTCCGTGCCCTCCCAGGTGCCGTCGAGTAATTCCATCGACATGTTGCCGTCGAGGCTGCGCTGTATTGCCGCAAGGTTTTCACCACGGCCGCTGAGCTTGAACGAGCCGTTGATCGTCCCGGTGATGTTTTGTTGCTCAAACATCGCCTGCGCCAGCGCCTCGAGACTGACGTTGTGAATGTTCTCGTTGACCGACAGTACCGGCGTATTACCGGCGGCATTGATGCGCACATCGCCCTGATACTTTCCGGAGAAGAAATCCGCAGTTATCGGACGCAGGCGCAAATCACCATTTGCTGCATTAAGCCCGAGTTCGACGTTTTCGAAGTCCATACCGCTGAGCTGCGCCTCATCCAGCGTCAACTTGCCTCTCACATTGAGCGCCCGAATCAGATCCACCGGTATCTCGACCGGAACTGCGTCGCCGCCGGCAGATTCGGTATCGGCCGCGGGCTCCATGTAACGGTCGAGGTCGATAGCGTCGCCGTCCAGGTTGATGCTGATCGTGCCGGCCTCATTGCGCGTGATGGACACCTCGCCCGTAAAGGTCGAATCATCGATGACAAGCTCGACGCTAGTCACTGATATTGCATCGTCATTTAAATCCACATCGCCGTCGAAAATGATTTTGCCAAGTGCATCAGGATCTGCCGTGACTGGCAGCTCGATATTAAGCCTCGACATCAGGCTTTTAAGCGAGAATGCATCGACCTGAACCTTCGCTCCCTGGCCTTCGCCAATGAACGACACCGTTGCATCGATGCCAAGCGAGGAAATCTCGGCATCACCAAATGCGATGCCACCATCTTCGCTCGGCAACAGCGCAGTCTCGACCGAGAAGTCCCCAGCCACATCGGCCGGCTGCAACTCGAAATCAAAACTACTGCGAATATCGATCGGATCACTGCCATCGACCCGCCCTGTCACAAGGTTGATGTTCGTCAGGCCATAACGCTCACCGGCCGATATGTCGTTGTAACTCACCGCCGCATTCGTAATCTCGATACTCTCTATGCTGAGCTCGACGTCCTGCTCTTGTGGCGCTTGTTCCGGCTGTACCTCAGGTTGGAATTCCGAGTGTTCGGCGATGTCCTGCCAGTTGTTTCGGTCCTCGGCAGCAACAAGATTGAGCTGCAACGAATCCAGTACGACAGCGCCTATTTTCAGGCCGTCGCCAAGAATCAGCGGTATCACCTCGATGCTGAGCCGCGCCTCCTGGAAGCTCAGGAAAGGCTCATCGCCAAACCCGGGCGCATTGCCAAGTGTGGTCTTGCCAATCGTGACGGCGAACCAGGGAAAAAATGACAGTTCGAGGTCGCCTTCGATGACAAGGTCGCGCCCTGTCTGGCGTTTGACGTCCGCGGCTATTCGGTCCCGATAGTCGTTGGGGTCGAATACCAGGGATACAAAAATCGCGGCGATGACCAGCAGCGCCGCGATTCCAGGAATAATGTATAGAAGTTTTTTAAGCAGACCACCCATGACGGCCTCCGGGGTAGAGGCCGTCTAGAGTATCAAATTAGTTGCAAATATCGACGTCGCCGTTGAGCGTCATTATCGTAACCCGGCCATCGCCATCACCCACGGTGAAGCTCAGCTCCCAGCCCGGTGCGTACCTACTGGTACGTTCAGCTTTCGGTCCAAAGCAGTTGTCGATGTCACCGTTGAATGTTTCGATATCGAACTTTGCAGACACATCGCCGCCAAACTGCACATCGACTTCACCATTGACTGTCTCGATAGCCAGCTTGCCTCCATCGCGCAGCCCGGCGTGGAATTCGATCTCGCCATTTACCGAGTTAAGCGTCGCGCGATCAAATGAGCCATCGCTAACTACGATGTCTCCACTAACAGCCTCGGCAGCCACCGCACCTGACACATCGACAACCGTCACGTCGCCCGACACCGTACTCGCTTCTGTTTCCATATCAGAGCCGTCACCCGTCACGTCTACGTCGCCGCTGACAGACTGCGCTGAGATATCGCTACCCGCTGCCTGGACAATGACGTCGCCACTGACCGTATGCAGCATTTGCTCGCCCTCGACATCTTCGGACGTGATATCGGCGCTGACAGTCGAAACATCAATCGAACTCCCGGCCGGCACGCGGATCGTCAGGTCGCTGGATATGTTATTGCTGTTATTGCGGGGTACCTTTACTTTGACGAGTACCTTGTCGCCATTGCGCTCGAGAATCAGCTCTTCGACTTTCTCACCGAGGTCTCCCGTGACCTCGACGCTGCTCTTCGACCAGCCGAAAACCTCGACCGAACCGGAGATGTTAGTGATATCCACATGGCCGTCTGATGCGGCGTCAACCGTTTCGTCGACCTCTTTGGCATTCGCCGTCGTTGCAAGCGCCAGCGCTGCCACCCCAATTAAATATTTAACAATCGACTTCTTCACAACTCACCTCGTATTGCGCGATTTCCTGCGCGTCTAAATATCCTTACGTGACATGACATGCTGTGTCAGGCCACCGACTCGCCGCATCATCGCCAGCTCTTCGCGATAGGTCTGCAGCAGTAATTCCTGTAGCAGCGGATTGTCCGGCTCTTCCGCCAGTGCTGTGTTGATCTGCCCGATGGCGCCGCGAATCATCGCCAGGTTTTGTTCGACTTCTTCGCGCGCTTCCGGAGAGAGCCGCTGCAGCTCCTCGTTCAGCCGTGCTTCGAGGTCACGGTGCGCTTCCTGGTAGCCAACACCGAGCGCATAGCGCCCGCCAAAACTCGCTTGTTCGAACACCAGGCCTGCCGGTACGACTTCAACGACCTGCACCTGATCCTTGGTTGCCAGGTAAGTCAGCATCGATGATGCTCCCACCAGCAGAACCACCGCTGCCGCCTGTGCAAATCGTGGCGTCCAGCTTGACCGTTGCGGTTCATTGATCGCTTTCTCGATCCCTGGCCACAGATCTCTGTCCGGGCTGAACTCCGTCGACAGCTTGCTCGCCTCGGCGATCAGTTTGTCGTCACGTGTGATGTCTTTCATTTCTCAAACCCTTCTTTGTTCAGCTGCTGCGTCAATAAGCGACGCGCCCTGTGTAACTGTGCCTTGCTCGTGCCCGGCGCAATGCCGAGCATGTTGCTGGCCTCTTCATGGCTGTACCCGTAAACCGCGTACAACACAAAAACATGCCTGGCGCCTTCGGGAAGCCGGTCGACGGCCTCAGACAAATCCCGCAACTCGCCGCTATCGGCGACAGACGCCGGAGATTGGACTTCCTGACCTGCCAACTGGATGCGATCCTGCTCCCGCTTCGACTTGCGCATCCTGCCAAGCACCGAGTTGACCGCAATGCGATGCAACCAGGTAGCGAAGGCGCTGTCGCCGCGAAACTTGTCGAGCTTGTTCCATGCCTGGATGAAGGCATCCTGGGCACAGTCCTCGGCTTCGGCGACATTGCCCGTCATGCGCAGGCAAATTCCGTACACCTTGTCGACATGCATGCGATACAGTTTCTCGAATGCGCCCGAATCAGCCCGCTGAGCCCGGGCTATCCAGTCAGCTTCGTCTGTAATTCCGGATTCGCTCAAAATAGCCATTCCGGGACTATAGTCGCTAGCTTTTACAGTCAAAAGCGCTTCCAAAGGCCAAATCTCCGCTTTATTCGATCTTTGGATGACCCGGCCGGGGTATTGGTTTAAAGGTTGATGTCTCAAAAACGACAAAAAACGCCATAAGCATCTGTCATTTCACGGCATTCTGTTACTATTCGCGTGGCCCGTCGCGACAGTGGCCACCACGGTTAATCTACAAGAAAAGGAATTATGGCAGGGCATTCGATCCTCTACCTGGGCCGCGGTGAATTCGCTGCAGACTACCTCAGCGAACTGGAGACCCTTCCCTTCTGCGCCCTGCTGACCCGGTCCGCCCAGCTCGAAGTTCCTGACGACGCCCCTTCTGTACTGGATATCGTCCTGCTCGAAGCCGGCCCAACCATCGCGCAATCCGGCAAGTCCCTGGCTGAACTCATCAGCGCGCTTCAAGACCACCCGGTGGTGGCGTTAACGACCAGGGACCGGGAACATCGCGGTATTGCGGCCGTACGAGCTGGCGCCCAGGCCTATCTTTGCGTCGATGACATTACTGTCGAGGGACAGGAAGCCGTCTTTGAGCACGCTGTGCAACGGCATCGCTTGCAGCACCGGCTGTCTGATACTGATGTCACGGTGTTATCGGTCCTGAGGAATATCAACGATGGTGTAATCATCGTCGATCAGCAGGGCCACGTACTCGACATCAATCCAGCCGCTCGAACAATCCTCGGCCTCGGGCCACGCATGCAACCCGATACAACCTGGGGCCAGATGTTCTGTTGCATCGACGAGAAAGGCGAAAATTACCGGAATTCGGCTGATTTGCCATTGGTCCGCGCTCGCAGCGGAGAAAAATTCGCCAACCAGGTGGCTATCTATCGCATGCCGGAGCAGCCAGATACGATTCTGTCGCTTAACGGCCAGGGACTTTACGATGGCAATCGCGAGCTCGTTGGCGGGGTGGTTACCTTCCGCGACATAACCGACGTCGCCAAAAAGACCAGTGAGCTGCAGAAGCTCGCCCAATACGATGAGCTCACAAGCCTGCCCAATCGCAGCCTGTTTAGTGAGCAACTCGCGCGCGCGATCGGCCGCAGCCAACGCAAGAGCGCACCGCTTGCGGTCCTGTTCATCGACCTCGATCGCTTCAAGTCCGTTAACGACACACTCGGTCATGACATCGGTGACTCACTGCTGCGCCAGGTAGCGGGGCGCTTGCGCAAGAACCTGCGCATCGGAGATTTCTCGGGTCGCTGGGGTGGCGACGAGTTTGTGGTATGCCTCGAGGATTTTGGTGAGTCGGGCAATGCCGCTGCGGCTGCACAAAAACTGCTGCTCGTTCTGTCAGAGAAATACGAGATTGGTAACAGTGAGGTCTATGCAACGCCCAGCATTGGCATCGCGATCTACCCGGACTCCGGTGAAGCTGCCGACCGCCTGATCAAGGCCGCTGATCTCGCTATGTACGAAGCGAAGAAGCGCGGCGGTGGCCGTTTCCAATACTACTCGCATACGTTGAACACCAAGCTCGAACAACGCGAAGAACTCGAAGTCGGGCTGCGCCACGCCCTGGTTCGCAACGAATTCGCTTTGCACTACCAGCCGCGTATCGATCTCAGCACCGGTCGCCTGATCGGGCTCGAGGCGCTGCTGCGCTGGCAACACCCGCGCTTCGGTCTATTACCGCCAGCCAGGTTCCTGCCGATACTCGAAAGCAGCGGCCTGATTCACTCGGCTGGCGAATGGGTCATAGGCACGGCATGCCGGCAACTTGCAGCTTGGCAGCGCCAGTTCGAGTTGCCAGACCTGTCAATCGCGATCAACCTGTCACCACAACAATTGATGCACAAACGTCTCGTCGATGCCGTCGCCGAGTCGCTGCAGAACACGGCGATTGATCCAGGCTGCATCGACCTTGAGATCGGCGATGGCGACATCGTTCGCAAACGCACCAATGAGCTCAATACGCTACGCTCGCTGCGCCGGCTCGGTGTTCGAATCTCACTCGATCACTTCGGCACGCGGGATATCTCGTTTGAGTCGCTCGACAACGGCTACATCGACAGTTTCGTACTTGATCAGTCCCTGATCGCCGATGTCGAAGAAAACGACAGTCACCAACGCATCGTCCGCGCGGCCATCGCCATGGCACAGGGTCTCGATATCGAAGTCGCCGCCGAAGGCGTGGAAACACTGACGCAGCTGGAATTTCTGAGAAGCTGCAACTGCGATCTGGCTCAGGGCTTTCTGATCAGCCGGCCGATCCAGCCAGAGAAAGTGTCGGCGATACTCCGCTCCGAAATTGCTGGTACAAGATTGCTCGCGCGCGGGATGCCGTAGGAGCGCTGCTTGTCAGCGCGAAGCTTTGCGGCAAGCCGCAAAGCGGTCGCCTGACGGGCGACTAAAAGGTCGCGGTGCAAGCACCGCTCCTACGATGGCTCACCACATTGCCAACACGCCGCGAACTGGCCTTCGTTTTCCTCACCGCATTTCTTGCACTTCCAGGGGCGCTGCGGACTTTCGTCTGCGATGTCGGTGTCGATGAGCTGCTTCGCACGATCGAAGTCGATGTCGTTGATCACCCAGAGCTCTGGCCAGATCTCGGTGAGCGGCATTTCGCCTGCAATCCCTCCCAGGTACTCGTTTTTGATGCGGCAAGGTATGCCTTCACTTTCGAGGACGTTCTTGAAGTGATTGATCGTAACCAGGGACTCGGACGTGGTCAGCTTTTTCATTTGCCGCCGAGCATCCGCAGAAAAGCTGTTGGATCGCGGCCCTCTTCCAGTACTTCGACGAGGGCCGAACCGACGATCGCACCAGACGCGTGTTGCCCAACTTTCGCGACGTCGTCATCGCTACGAATACCGAAACCGGCGCATACGGGCAGTGTCGACACTTTGCTGACGTCGTCGAGATAGTCTGCAAGCTCGTCGGGCAGGCCCGTGTCTCCGCCTGTAATGCCGGTAATCGTGACCGCGTAGACGAAACCACGCGAGGCGCCACATAACATTTTCAGCCGGTCCCTGGGTGTTGCGGGTGTAACCAGCTGGATCAGGCCAAGGCCTTCGTTCTCGAGTGCGGTTCGCAGCTCGGCGCATTCTTCGTATGGCAGATCCGGGACAATGAACGCGCAAACACCGGTAGCCCGTGCGCGTTCAGCCAGGCGTTCGTAGCCATAGGCGAGCAACGGGTTAAGGTAAGACATCATTACGAGTGGCGTCCCGAGCACACCAGCCATTTCGAGTTCGCTGAAAATCCACTCGAGACTCACGCCTTCCTGTAGCGCGACGTAGCTCGAGCGCTGGATCGTCATACCGTCGGCCATAGGATCGGAAAACGGTATGCCGAGCTCAACGACGTCACCGACTTCTGCGATCGACTTCAGCGTGTTGATGAATTCACCAGGCTCCGGATAGCCCGCCGTAATAAACGGCACCAGCGCCGGCCGATCGTCTCCATTGGCAGCAACGATAGCTGCGGTCAGTCTTTCATGCGCCGGCATACATGCGAATCCTTGCGGGGTACTTGGTCAATGTTGGCATGTCTTTATCGCCGCGTCCCGAGTTTCCGATCAGTATGCGTTTACCTGGGTTTTCCTGCGACCACTTGCGTGCCGCCGCATACGCGTGCGCCGTCTCGAGCGCCGTGAGTATGCCTTCTGCTTCACATAGCTCCTCGAGCGCTTCAAGAGCTTCATCGTCACTTGCCGAAATGTAATTGACGCGGCCCGTCGCCTGCAGCAGAGCATGTTCGGGCCCGACTCCTGAGTAATCGAGGCCGGCCGAAATCGAATGCGTCTCCTGAACCTGACCGTTATCATCTTGCAGGATCATCGTGTAAGAGCCCTGCAACACGCCCGGGGTACCGGTCGCTAGCGTCGCGGCATTTTCACCGAGACCGTCGCCAGTGCCGCCCGCCTCGACGCCGATGAGTTCAATATCGTCACCGAGCAAAGGATAGAACAGACCGATTGCGTTCGAGCCTCCACCCACACAGGCGAAAGCAACGTCGGGCAGGCCGCCTGCCTGGTCGATCATCTGTTGTCGCGCCTCGAGACCAATGACGGATTGCAACTCGCGAACGAGGTACGGATAGGGATGCGCGCCGACGGCTGATCCGAGCAGGTAATAGATGCCTGCCGGGTCCGATACCCACTCGCGCAATGCTTCGTCGATAGCCGCGCGCAGCGTCTTGTCGCCCGTCTTGACGGCAATAACTTCTGCGCCGAGGCGATTCATGCGATCGACGTTTGGAGCCTGGCGCTCGATATCCACAGCGCCCATGTAGACGCTGCACGGCAGGCCAACCCTCGCGCAGGCCGCGGCAGATGCGACACCATGCTGGCCCGCGCCTGTTTCGGCGATGACGCGTTTCGCGCCCAGTCTTTTCGCGAGCAATGCCTGCCCGATCGCGTTGTTAATCTTGTGCGCACCAGTGTGCGCCAGATCTTCACGCTTCAGCCAGACGTCCGTGCCCCAGCGCTCGCTCAGTTGTGGCGCGTGGCTGAGCGCTGTTGGGCGCCCGACCCATTGGCGCAGCTCCGTGCGGTAGTCGCTCTGAAACTCCGGGTCGTGCAAATACTGGCGCACTCCCTCTTCGAGTCGTTCGAATGCCGGTACCAGCGTTTCGGGAACGTAACGCCCGCCGAACGGGCCGAAACGGCCGCGCTCATCCGGCAACTCTCCCTTGATCTGGGCACTGAGCAAAGACTTTGCTTCATCAGCCCCGAGTTGTGATTTCATGCGTCCTTCTCCGCAGCGCGCACGGCGCCGATAAACTCCCTGATTTTGTTCCCATCCTTCTGGCCTGGCTGTGTCTCAACGCCACTCGACACGTCGACTCCCCATGGCCGCGCTTTCCGAATCGCCTGCGCAACGTTGTCGGCACGCAGCCCTCCCGCGAGAATCATGCGGCCATTATTGGACAGCCTCTCTGCTTTTGCCCAGTCCACGGTCTCGCCAACACCGCTTGATACTCCTTCGTAGACGAACACGTACGGCAGGTCCAGTGCCGGGATACGGCCTCCCTCACGAAACACGGGCCAAGCCTGTACCTGCGGCGGAACATCCAGCTCGGCGAAATCCATGATGTCTGATTGCACGGCATCGGGCGCAAATCCGTCAAGGACTTCCTGCCACTCGTCTTTCGAGGGGTGCTTCATGACCGCCACTTTTCGTACATGCCCTGGAATGCCCCTCGACGCCTCGCAGGCCTGCACCACGCTTACACGCCGTACCGACTCCGCAAAAACGAAACCGATCGCATCGGCGCCGGCATCGACGGCTGCCGCTACGGTGCCCGCGTCACGCAACCCACAGATCTTGATGAACACGCTCATGTGGCAATCCTTGCACTGCCAGCAGCACGCATTGCACCAACCAGCGCTTCCGGGTCATCGCTGCGCATCAGCGCCGTACCGACCAGAGCCAGTTGATAACCGAGCCCGGCCACCACGGCGGCATCTTCAGCAACGTGCAGGCCGCTCTCAGCGACGGACCGGCCCGTCGGCAGGAACGGCGCAAGTGTTTCGAGGCGCCGTGGCTCGACATGCAGTGTTCGCAGGTCGCGCGTGTTTACGCCGAATAGCAATTCGCCGCGCTCGGCTCGCTGTTGGTCCTCGGAGTTGTCGATTAACTGTGATGCCCTGGCAAGGTCGGTCTCGTCGAATGACTCGAGTAGAACGAACATTCCGAGTTCCGCTGCGCAGTCGAGCATTGCTCGAAGCAAGGCATCGTCGAGCATTGTCACGATCAACAGGACGCCACTGGCCCCCGCTCGCTTGCCCTCCAGAATCTGCACAGGATCGACAAGAAAGTCCTTGCGCATGACCGGTGTGTCCGGCACAGCCGCAGCCACCTCCTCGAGATGTTCGAGGGTGCCGTCAAACCGGCTCGGTTCGGTCAGAACCGATATCGCGGCGGCGCCACCACTGACATACTGTCTTGCACGTTCCGCTCGATCGGCACCGTCAACCGCCAAGCCACCTTCGGCCGGCGAGCGATCCTTGATCTCAGCAATGACATCGAAGGCCCCGAGGCGTAAGGGCACCGCGGTCGTGTCTAGCGCGGAAGCCGGAATATTGCCCACCGCCGCTGCTCGCTCGGTGCTTGAAGCCGCCATAGTCTGAAGGAAATTGCTCATGCTGATTCGAAGTGGCTACTCATCGTCTCGAGGAAAGCCGCAGCAGAACCATCGTCGATAGCCGCAGCCGCCATTTCGACGCCTTGCCGGGCGTCGGCCACGCGGCCCTGCACTTCGAGCACGAGCGACGTACCCAAGAGCAAAGCGTCACGGTGCGCACCTTTGTCCTCAGCCGAGAACACGCGCTGCAACTCGTTGGCATTGTGCGCGGCATCACCACCTGCCAGTGCTTCGGGTGCACAGCGCTCGAGGCCGTAGTCTTCAGGGGAACGATCAAGCTCGCTGACCTTGCCTGGCGTCACATCAAACAACACGAAGTCACCTGCCGGTGTTGCCTCGTCCCATCCCGGCTCACCATGAACAACGAACGCGCGTTCGATCGGCATTCCGGCAAGCGCATCGGCCATCAGTCGTGCCGCGTCGACACTCCATGCACCGATCAGTTGAAACGGTGGCGCGGCAGGATTGGTCAGCGGACCCAGCATATTGAATACCGTCCGCACCGACAGCGCACCTCGCACCGGCATCACGGCTTTCATTGCCGGATGGTAGGCCGGCGCAAACAGGAATGTGAATCCGGTTGCCTCGAGACAGGCGACGGCTGCGTCTTCGTTTAGCGGCAGAGGCATACCCAAGCATTCAAGCATGTCGGCGCTGCCTGACTTGCTCGAAATGGAGCGGTTACCGTGCTTGACGACCCTTGCGCCGCAGGCGGCCGCCAGCAAACCGGTACCCGTCGAGAGATTCAGGCTGCCCGAACCATCGCCACCAGTGCCCACTGTATCGACGGTCGGCGCACCGTCCGGAATTGCAGGGTGCACGGCTAGCTCACGCATCGCCGTGGCGAAGCCGCGAATCTCGTCAGCTGTTTCGCCCTTGGCCCGCAACCCCGCCAGGAACGCCCCCGCCAGCGCCGGCGCCATGTCGCCTTTGGCCAGCTCATGCATGAACCCGTAGGCCTCGCCCTCGGTTAGCGGGCGACCGTCGAGTAGCTGATCAAGCAGTGCACTGTAATCACTCGTCATGGCTGGTTCATCCGAAGAAAATTCGACATGAGCTGGTCTCCTTCGGGCGTCAATACGCTTTCAGGATGAAACTGCACGCCCTCGAGCGGCAGTCCCTTGTGGCGCACGCCCATGATCTCACCACGATCAGTCTCGGCGGTCAGCTCGAGCACGTCGGGCAACGTCTCCTGTTCGGCACACAAGGAATGATATCTGCCGACCTCAAGTGGTTGCGAGAGGCCCTCGAAGATGGATTTGCCATCGTGTTTGGCCGGCGATGTTTTGCCGTGCATGAGGCGCCCGGCGCGAACGATGTCACCACCGAAGTGGTGCACCAGACACTGATGACCCAGACATACACCGAGCACCGGTACGCGACCGGCAAATGCGCCGATCATATCCAGAGAGACGCCTGCATCCTCGGGCCGCCCGGGGCCGGGGGAGATGACCAGGTGCGTGGGCTCCAGCTGCAACGCTTCGTCCACCGTAATCGCATCATTGCGATACACCCTGACGTCGGCACCCAGCGCCGCGAACGCTTGCACGAGGTTGTAGGTGAACGAATCGTAGTTGTCGATCAGCAGCATGCGCATATCAGAGCCCTTCCCCTGCGATCTCCAGCGCACGCCTCAGGATGGCACTCTTGGCCAGCACCTCGCGATACTCATTCGCTGGCACCGAATCGGCAACGATGCCGGCCCCGGCCTGGAAACTGTATTCGTCGCCCGAGAACACCAGGGTGCGAATGGTGATCGCCTGGTCCATGTCGCCCGAGAGCCCGAAGTAGCCCGCCGTACCGGCATAGAGCCCGCGGCCGACAGCTTCCATTTCCTCGATGATCTCCATTGCACGCACCTTGGGTGCGCCAACGAGTGTGCCCGCTGGAAAGCTGGCTGCGAACAGGTCGAACTGGTCCCGGTTTGGCTGCAGTTCTCCTTTCACACCGCTGACGATGTGCATAACGTGACTGTAGCGCTCGATCGAACGGTAGGGATCGACATGCACCGTACCCGCCTTCGCCACACGGCCGAGGTCGTTGCGAGCAAGGTCGACCAGCATGACATGCTCGGCAGCTTCCTTTGGGTCGGCCAACAAGGCTTCTTCGTTCGCCCGATCTTCTGCAGTCGTAGCGCCACGCGGCAATGTCCCAGCGATCGGTCGCAGTGATGCCGTTGGACCGTTGAGCTTGACCAGCGCTTCGGGCGAAGAGCCGACTACCTTGAGATCACCAAATTCGAGAAAGAACATATAGGGCGAAGGATTCAGCAAACGCAGGGCGCGATACACCTCGAATGGCGACACGTTTGAGCGGCCCTTGAACAGCACCGAGATGACGATCTGGTAGATATCCCCTGATGCGATGTACTCCTTGCACGCATCAACGCGCTCGCAGAATTCGGCTTCGCTGAAGCTCGCCTCGGCATCGCCGATTGTGACCTCGCCGTTACCGTTCGGCACGGCGCCACGCAGGCACCGTATGACCTCTTTGCGCAAGTTCCGCCGCTCCGCTTCAGGGCCGTCATGCAGCAGCGCCACGCGTCGTGTCAGGTGATCGAACACGAGTAGGGACACAGGGGCGACGAACGCTGCATCGGGAATGTCTTCCTGCGGCGTCGTTGTCTGCGGCAGGCGCTCGAACAGGCGCACGACGTCATAGCCGGACACGCCGACCAGGCCACCCGCGAATGGCAGCCCTTCCACTTCGGGGCCAGGCCGCGGCGCCTGCGCCAAAGCGGCACGCAAAGCATCGAGATACTGCTGCTGATTCTCGGGGCGCGCGCCCGATTCACCGTTGACGATTAGCGCCTCGTTGTCCATCCGCACCTCCAGCGCATCACCGAAGCCGAGGAACGAATATCGCGCCAGCCGCTCGCCACCCTCGACACTCTCGAGCAGGAATCGGGGCTGCAGGTCGCGCAGCTTCAGGTACGCCGATACGGGCGTATCAAGATCTGCTGCTATGTCAAAAGGTGCTTCCATATGTCTCACGTAGTAGGAGCGACTTTAGTCGCGACTGAAGTCGCTCCTACAGTATTGCTCCTCCATCAAAAAAGCCCATCACCACAATTGCGGAAATGGGCTTCTGGTTAATTCGCTCAGCTAATAGTCAGCCAGCCACCCTCTCCTTGCGGGGCAGCCACCACCAGTTGTTACGCTGAGAATTCATGCGGCGAGTATCACCGGCCCCCAGTCTCGGGTCAACGGTTGCGTGTGTAATTAAAGCTCGTAGAGCATCGGCAAGACCAAAGAAAAACCGATCCACATAATAATAGTCAACGGAATGCCGACGCGCAGGAAGTCCGCGAACTTGTAGCCGCCGGCACTGAGGATGAGCAAGTTGGTCTGGTAGCCATACGGGGTCGCAAAACTCATATTAGCGCCGAACAGGACCGCCAGGATGAAGGGTTCAGCACTCACACCGAGCTGCGCTGCGATGCTGACAGCAATGGGTGTGCCGATCGCCGCCGCAGCGTTGTTGGACACGACGTTAGTCATCAATGTCATCAGCAACAGGAACGCGCTCAATATCATCGGTGTCGGCAACGCGGACGCCGCTCCGACAAAACTCACGGCGATGAATTCCGCCATCCCCGTGCCCATCAGGGCTTTACCGAGTGCCAGCGCTGTCACAATAATCATCACAACCGGGATCGACAACGCGTTTGTAGCATCACGCCAACCCAGACAACCCGTCACGATCATCAGACCAAGGCCGACGATCGCGCTGACCGAGATCGGCATAATTCCAAGCGCCGCAGCAAGAACGACAAATCCCATGATTGCGAGTGCCCGCTTCGCGTTGTGTGTATGCGGCAAGTCAGTTGTGCCATCGAGGACCAGCATCGAGCCACTGTCCTTGAGCCTGGAAATCGCCTCGTCCGATCCCTGTACCAGCAGGACGTCACCGGCTCGCAGGCGAATCATGTTCAGGTCGCCGGTAACCTGCGAGCTCGGCGCACGCGCACGATGCAGGGCAAGCGGCATCAAGCCGTAACTGCTCGAGAACCGGGCGGCCGCAAGGCTGCGCAAGTGAAGCGGCGAGCCTCGGGTTACGACGACTTCGGCGAGCTGCTGGCCTTCTGCCTTGAGCGGCGTCTCCTCGTCGACCGGGTGCTCGATATCGGAAATATTAAATAGTGTTGCCCCGAGCAGTTGCTCATAGTGTTTGAGGTTCTCGGGCGAGTCTTTGACGAACAATCGATCGCCGGGCTGCAGTTTCACGGACGGCAGCTTGGCAAGCTGCAGTGACTCACTGCGCTGGATCTTCTCGATTCGCAGGCCGTCAGCTTTCGCGAGCACTTCCGACAACGCCTTGCCAGCCGCGAAACCGCCCTCTTTGACGTGTAATTGTGCGCTAAAGACTCGCGGCGTCGTATCGGCCATGGGTGGCGCACGGTCGGGTAACAGGCGTGGCGCGACAAGCCACAGGAACAGCAAGGCAACTCCACCCACGACTGCGACAGGCAACACCCACTCGAACATCGAGAATTGATGCTCTCCGAGATCCTGGGCGATTCCCACGACGAGCAGGTTGGTCGATGTGCCGATCGTCGTCGACATGCCACCGACGATCGTCGCCAGGCCCATCGGCAACATGACTTTGGATACCGGGAATTTCGATCGCAAGGATGCGCCGACCAGTATCGGCATGAGTAGCACGACAATTGGTGTGTTGTTCATGAATGCACTGAGCACGGCACCGGCTATCAGTGTGATCGCGAGCGCCAATACCGGGCGTGTTGACCAGGCGCGGCCGACGATATTGACAAGTGGCTGCAGGGCGCCAGTCGTCTCGAGCGCCTTGCCTACCATCATCAGCGCACATATCGCGACCAGCGCTTCATTGCCGAATCCGGCGAAGAAATCGGCGGCCCCAAGTCGTTCACCATCCGCGGTTACGTAAGGAACCAGCTCGAAACCAGTGACGAGAATAATCAGGATCGCAAGCGACGAGGACTCGAGCGGTATCCTGTCACGTGTAAACAGGAATAACGCGAGTATCGTCAGAACCAGGACTGCGATGCCATGTGCGTCAGGAGTCATCGACAGCACCGTATCTTAGATCATGCGTGTACTGCAATCTGGTGCGTGGCGCCTCTTTGATGTAATACGGCCGCCGCCTGCTGATGGAAGTTCTTGAAATTCTTCAGATTCCAGCCAGCCATGTCCGGTGGCGGCCCGAACGGGCAAACATCGGCGAAACGAAGCAGTGGTAACAGATTCGCGTAGCGCATTTCGGCACGTCCCGGCGGGAAGATGGACCAGGGCGATATGGCGAGTAGGTTGCGATTGCGCACCGCAGACGCCGTGAGCGCCTGCCGCCAGAGCCGAGTCCAACCATCGCCGATGTTCCCGCCCGGTACGTGGCGGCCCGGGTCAGCCTGCTCGAGCGCGGGAAGATTGCCATCGCAGCTCGCAAGCTCGCGCGTTGCCGCGAACAGCACGCGTCGAACCTGGAGCAGCAGTTCGCTCATTTCATTGAGAGTTGCGAACCTGCCCGGGTCGCTGTCGCGACGCCTGAGCAACGCGCCGATTCCGGTGACATTGATCGCGAGCCGGCGATTGAGCCACGCGTCATGGCGCATCTGCGCTGTCGGCCAGCGCGTCCTCGTGTGTATCTTGTCAGCATGCGCTACGGCACCCTCAAGCACCTGCTCGAAGCTCGCCGGATCCAGCGTCCCTACTTCGTCCGAAAACTCTGATACATCCACCTCTGCCGTAACCCAGGATGATCCTGTCGGCACCTGAAGGCCAAGGACGGGGATCACTCCGCCGGCTTTTTCATCAGGCAGCAGGCAGGTTTGGGAGACGACAAACGGCGAATACACGAGCCGCAACAGCGTGTTGGCGCGCGAATGCCATAGTTGTTGCCAGAATTCGTGTGGCAACTCACGCTGCGGCAACTTGAGATAAAGCGGACCGACACCCAGTTTATCGCTGCGAATGTGCCAGGCATCCTGCGGACTCAGGCACACGGCATCAATCACTATGCCGAGTTCATGGCATGGCGCATTGACATCCTGAAATGCCTCACCAAGCAGCTCGCACAACGTCTGAAAGCGCAGCCTGCTATCACGACCCGGCTCCAGGCCGGCTAATGTTAGCGTCAGTTGCTGTCCCGCCGTGACGAGATCGCATACCTGTTGTCGCAACAGCGCTGCGGCAGATCTCGACGCCTGAATTGCTGTGACGTCTGCGGATAGCGCCGCGCCAGCCGGGCGAATACGGTTCCAGTCAGGAGTGAAAGGAGTATGATCTCGAAAAAAGGCCACCAGCGGCATTGTCGTTGCCGCCCGGCCACAGTGCTGCCAGCGAATCTGGGCAGCTTGATAAGATTTTAATAAACGAGTTTCACTAATTTACCGAGATCTTCCCAATGCCCTCTTTTGACGTCGTAAGCGACTTTGATGCGCACGAGGCGAGTAATGGTGTCGACCAGGCCAATCGCGAGGTCAACACACGATTTGATTTCAAAGGCACCGGCTCAAGTTTTGATCTTGAGGGCCAGGTCATATCGCTGACAACACAATCGGACTTCCAGCTCAAGCAGATGCTGGACATGCTGCGGCAAAAACTGGCCAAGCGTGGCATTGACATCGCCTGCATGGAGGAAAAGGAGCCCGAGTTCAGCGGCAACGAGGCGCGGCAGCAGGTCATACTGCGCAAGGGAATTGACTCGGAATTGGCGAGGAAGCTCGTAAAAATGGTCAAAAGCAGCAAGCTCAAGGTGCAAGCCGCGATCCAGGGAGACAAACTTCGTATCAGCGGAAAGAAGCGCGATGACCTGCAGTCCGTTATCGCGCTGCTCAAGAATGCCGACGTAGACCTGCCGCTGCAGTATGAGAATTTTCGCGACTAGCGCATGACACCATGAGCACCGGGGCACACAAAACCTTGCGCCGCCAGGACATCATGTTCGAGGACAAGGACCAGGCGTTACGCAAGGACGTACGCACGCTCGGTGCGATGGTTGGCGAGCTAATCAAGGAACAAGGCGGCGACGAACTTTTCGAGCTCGTCGAGAACGCCCGGCGGCGCTCTATCCGACGCCGCGAAGACAACGAAAAGCCGGGAGAGGAGCTCGCGAGGCTTGTCGAAAACCTCGATTCCGACCTTGCGTTACAGGTTATCCGCAGCTTCTCCACCTACTTCCAGATGGTCAACATTGCCGAGAAGGTGCATCGCATCCGGCGGCGACGCGAGTACCTGCGAGAAGTCGGCCACTACCAGCCAGGTGGTTTCGAGGACACGCTCGTCAAGCTCAAAGCCTCGGGCATGACCGTTGACGAGCTGCAGGAACTGATCAACTCCCTGAGCATCGAGCCGGTCTTTACAGCGCACCCGACGGAACCGACGCGACGCACGATACTACGCAAGGAACAGAATATCGTTCGCTACCTCGTCGAATTGCTCGACCCAACGATGACGGCGCAGGAAACACATGCCTGCCTCGAGAACATTCGCCTGCTGATTACGACCGGCTGGCAGACCGATGAGCATCCTTCTGAGCAGATGACTGTCGCTGACGAGCTCGAGCACATCCTGTTCTTCATGACCGATGTGCTATACCGCGCGACACCGCCATTTTATGAAGACATTAAAATGGCCGTGACACGCATCTACGGTGACGAGGGCGAGAAAATCAATGTGCCGTCGATACTGCGCTTCGCGTCCTGGGTTGGCGGCGACATGGATGGCAACCCGAACGTCAATGCAAAGACCATTCGCGCCACGCTTGCCAGGCAGCGCTCGCTGATTCTGGACCTGTACTTCAAAGAATGTGCAGCCATATCTGCCAAGCTTAGCCAGACGACAGAACGTGTGGACGTTAGCGAGGAAATGCTCGCCCGTCTTGACGAGTATCGCGGCGTCTTTCAGAACGCCTACCATGCGGTGCCTGCGCGGCATCGCAATATGCCGTATCGCGTGTTCCTGCGGCTTGTGCAACAACGTCTGCAGTCGACCTACGACGACGAAATTTTCCCGTACGAAAAATTCACCCAGTTTCGGGCCGATATCCAGCTGATTGCGGACAGCCTCTCGGCTAACAAGGGGGCTCGCGCCGGCCTGTTTTCAGTAAATCGCTTGCTGCTGCGCATCAACACGTTCGGCTTTCACCTGGTCACGCTGGACGTTCGTCAGGATGCCGAAGTTCATCGCAGTGTTGTCGGTGAGTGCCTGGGCGAAGACGACTGGGACGAGTGGTCACCAACGGACCGGACCGCAAGAATCCTCGAGGCGATCGAGAGCCGCGAGAGCATGCCGACAACGCTAAGCACCCAGGCGCGCAAGACGATTGGCATTTTCCAGGCGATCGCATTTTGCCGCCGCAAATATGGCCCACGGGCGATCGGGCCTTTCATCGTTAGCATGACCCAGGACGCAGACGATATTCTGTCGGTTCTGTTGCTCGCGCAATGGAGCGAGCTGCATAACAAGCGTTTCGAGGTGCCGCTCGACGTTGCCCCGCTACTGGAAACCGTCGACGACCTCGATCACGGGCGGGAGATTTTCAAAGAGCTGCTGTCGACCGACCTCTACCGCGACCATCTCGCGCGGCGCGAGAATCGCCAGACCGTAATGATTGGCTATTCGGACAGTAACAAGGATGCCGGCCTCGCCTCAGCGCGCTGGTCTCTGCAGAACGCACAAAGCACTCTCGTCAGCGCCGTCGAATCCGAAGGCGTAGAGCTAACGCTGTTTCACGGCCGTGGCGGCACGATCAGTCGCGGCGGCAGTAAGACGCACGTCGCCGTTCTCGGGGCGCCGCCCGGGACGGTCAACGGCCGATTGCGGGTTACCGAGCAAGGCGAAATCATCAATGAGAAGTACGGCTTGCGTGGCATCGCCTTGCGGACGCTCGAACAGGTAACCGGTTCTGTGGCGTTGGCCACTGCGCTGCCGACCCATCGTGGCAACGATATGCCGGATTGGCATGACATGATGGACGTCATCGCCGACGAAAGCCGCCGCGCGTACCGCAAACTGGTTTACGAGACACCCGGCTTCTACGAGTACTTCCATCTGGCAACACCGATCGACCTGATTCAACGCATGCGCATCGGCTCGCGGCCGTCATCACGGCGATCGCAGCAAGGCATTGGGGACCTGCGAGCAATTCCGTGGGTGTTTGCCTGGACGCAATCACGCTGTATGTTGCCGGGCTGGTACGGCATGGGTACCGGAATTGCCAAGGCCGCCGAGAAATTCGACAACGGTGCCTTTCAGCAGATGTTTGCCGAGTGGTATTTCATGCGTGCACTGACAGCAGACGCGGAAATGGTGTTGGCCAAGGCAGACCTTGGAATTTCCAGCTTGTATTCGGAGCTCGCCGGGGACCTGCATGATCGGTTCTTCCCGATCATCAAACAAGAACATGACCTTACGCGCGACATAGTTCTCGAGTATTCGGATCACGACATACTGCTCGGAGGGGACAGCACCTTGCAGCGTGCCATCATGTTGCGCAATCCTTACGTTGACCCGATGAGCCTTATGCAGGTGGACCTGCTCGCGCGTTGGCGCGACTCCAGTTACCAGGACACCGCTTTGTTCGACGCATTGCTCGCAAGCGTGAACGGCATCGCACAGGGGCTGCAAAATACGGGGTAGAATCACGCAATGACTGTTATTCGGCTCTGGCGGATCATTGCCGCATCCTTGCTCGCTGTTGCGTGCGCGCCGGTTGTCTTTGCACAGGCCACGGCACCCGAGTATGCGCGCGTGGACGTCGACGCAGACAGCCGGCCAAGGGCTTTGCAGATGTCGGTTCTCAGTTATGTGCCTGCCAGCGGAAACCGCCTTCTCGAAGTTGACCTCATAAGCGCGGTTCATATTGGCGACCCTTCTTACTATGAGGAGCTGAACCAGCGATTCCGGGACTACGATGCCGTCTTGTTCGAGCTCATTGCACCAGAAGATGCGCTCGGCCCGAACCGCATGGACAAGCGCAAAGGCATTCTCTCGACGGCCCAGGTCGGCATGATGAAGCTGCTCGACCTGTCGTTCCAGCTTGATGAAATAAACTACGACGCCGCCAATCTTGTGCATGCGGACCTGTCGCCAAGAGAATTGCGCGCGAGCATGGAAGCGCGAGGAGAATCGCTTTACGTCTACTTCTGGCGCATTTTCTTTGCGTCGATGAACGAGTACGCAAAAGATCCTCTCGGGCTCAAGGATATGGAGATATTGTCCAGTGCCATATCATCAGGCCAGGACAACTCATTCAAGATCATGGCGGCCTACGAGATTACCAACGTCAAGCTCGCCGGTGACATGCTTGGAAATGATGCTGACAATGCCGTGATCGGTGCCAGGAATCAGCGCGCCATCGATGTGCTCAAAAGAGAAATCGAGGGTGGCGCAAAACGCATCGGCATCTTCTACGGTGTGGCCCATATGCCGGACCTTGAGGAGCGTTTGCTCGATCAAATAGGATTGAGCTACTCCGGCACGGATTGGGTCGACGCATGGCAACTCGGCGATGGCGCTCGCGGTGAACCCCGCAAGAACCTCGACAACCTGTAACCGTCAACCCATCGAAACTCACTACACGGCACGCCGCTCGGGGTGTTTATCGACCTCATGCATTGTCCCGCCACGTCGGGAGCTCGCGCTGCGCTGCGCTTTACTTCGGTCGCTAATCACCCCGTCACGGCGGCCTCACGGAATTCACCGGAGGCCGAGGGCGAGATCTTCATTGCCGGTAGTAAAGCGGACCGAAGGGAGCCATACCGGCAATAAAGATGCCGTTCTCGAGCCTGTGCACCGGGTTTTGGGCGGTCGGTGGTTACGAGTCGACGAAACTCGTGAATTCTTCAAGCGGCTTTCTCGAAATGTCCGGCACCTCAGCATCGTCTGCAGGATAGCCCGCCACTAATAGCAGGAATGGCCGCTCGCTCTTCGGCCGGCCGAGAATCTCATTGAGAAACTTCATGGGGCTTGGCGTGTGTGTCAGGGTTGCGAGCCCGGCCGCGTGCAAAGCGGTTATGAGAATTCCGGTGGCAATGCCGGTCGATTCGACCGGATAGTAATGCTTGACCTTGCGGCCATCGGGCAGCTCGCCGAATTTTTGCAGAAATACGGCAATTAGATACGGTGCTGTCTCGAGAAACGGCTTGTTCGAATCGGTACCGAGCGATGCAAGCGCCTCCAGCCACTCCGCCGATGCGCGATGCTCATAAAACTCGCGCTCCTCGATTTCTGCAGCAACGCGGATTTTCTTCTTCGTGTCCGCAGCGCTGACGACCACGAAATGCCACGGTTGCAGATTGGCGCCGCTCGGCGCGGTGCCCGCAGCGCGAAGCGCCGTTTCGATGATGTCTCTCGGCACGGGCCGGTCAGAAAATTCCCGCACGGTCCGACGCCGGTCCACTTGGGCGTAGAAGTCTTCCACGCGCTCGCGCATTTCCTCAACCGAGTACTCACGATAAGTACTCAAGGCCTGGGTCGGATATTCAGCCATTCTCAGTCACTCAGCTTTTGCAAAACAGTAAACAGACTGGTCTCATTCTCCGAGACAGCCTTACCTTTGATCGAGATACCCGCTTCGTGCACGGTTTCTGGATCACCAGTAATCAACGGATGCCACTCCGGCAGGTCCTGCCCGTTTGCCAGCCGCCGGTATGCACAACTCGCTGGCAACCACGCAAACATCTCCGGTTTATCGGGCGCCAACACAAAGCATTCGGCAACGATCTTCGCCCTGTTGGAATAGTCTGTGCACTTGCAGGTGTCAAGATCGAGCAAGCGGCAGGCGACGTCCGTATAAAACACGTCACCCGTGTCTTCGTCCTCAACCTTATGCATACAGCACAGCGCGCAACCGTCACAAAGACCTTCCCACTCCTCTGTGGTCATCTCCGCGAGCGATTTGCGTTTCCAGTACTCATCCTTCATCGTCAGGCACTTTGTGACAGAGACCGGAGAAAATGGCAATGAAAGCCGTGTTTCTGGACTACTCAACATTGGGGCCAGGGCTTGATACAGGCCCACTACATGACCTGATTCCAGACTTCGCGTTTTTCGATGCAACAAGCGATGAGCAGGTTGCCGGCCGGATTAACGATGCCGCGTTTGTCATTGCCAACAAAGTCCGCCTGGATGATGGCTTGATGGAACAGGCGCCGGAGCTGCGTTTTATCGGTCTGACCGCAACCGGCACGGACAATATCGATCTCGATAGCGCCCGCCGACGCGGTATCGCTGTATGCAATATTCGCGGCTATTGCACCCGTTCAGTAACCGAGCACGTCTTCGGCGTCTTACTAATGTTGACGCACAACCTGCATCGTTACAGCGCTGCTGTCCGAGCGGGCGAGTGGCAAAAGTCACAGGTGTTTTGCATGCATGACCACACGGTGAGTGAGTTGTCATCAATGACGATGGGCATCGTCGGCCACGGAGAACTCGGCAGCTCCGTTGCAGATCGAGGCCGGGATTTCGGCATGAACGTCCTGATTTCAGCGCGCCCTGGATCCGACGCTGTCGCCGGCGACCGCGTGTCATTCGAAGAGATCCTGGCAACGTCCGATGTGATATCGCTGCATTGCCCACTGACCGACGAAACCGAAAGCCTGTTCGGTGAGCCCGAATTCGAGCGCATGAAACCCTCATCAATACTGGTCAATACGGCCAGGGGCGCGTTGATCGATTCCGCAGCACTGGTGGCCGCACTTGAGTTGGGAGAGATCGGGGCGGCAGCCATCGATGTGCTTTCAGACGAGCCTCCCGTGGATGGCGATCCATTACTCAAGTACACGGACGACAACCTGGTCGTCACACCACACATCGCCTGGAGTACCGACCGTGCGCGACAGGACGCAGTCAACGAGCTCGCCGCTAATATCGGGGCATTCCTGAACGGCGAGGAAAGAAACCGCGTCGTCTAACCGCCGATGATCTGTCGTGCCCATTGCACGACGCAGCGAACCCGCGGTGATGTCATATCGTAGGCTTCGTCAAAGCTCACCCAGCGCCACTCATGATGTTCGGGCTCGCCCGTTTCCGGCGATGGCCCCATGACAACCGTCGCCTGCTCAGTCTTCGCGAGGTAATAACGAGCCGTCTTGCCACGACTGTAGGGACCCGTCTCCATGAAGCGGTCACCCCATGCGAAATCGAGCTGCTCGATACTCGTCTCTTCGCACACCTCGCGCTGCGCGGCCTCCAGCGACTCCTCGCCATCCTCTTGCAGACCCTTCGGAAAATCCCAGTGGTGATAGGCCCGCAACAGCAGAGTCATCCAGCCGTCGTCAGTTTCGCGTGCCAGCACGATGCCGCAAGAAAGAAACGGTTCCACGATCAGGCCGCCCGCAACACGTCGACCGGGTGCGCATTGACCGCGCTGCGTGCGGCGACAAAGCCACTTGCACATACCACGGCAACACCAGCCACAACACCGGCAACCCAGAGGAATGGGTTGAACTCATAGGGCAGCTCGAATAACCGGGTTGCGACCAGTGCCGCAAGTATCGACGCACCCGCTGCGGCAAGAACGCCGGCCGCCGCACCCAGTGCAGCAAATTCCGCCATGACACCTGAAAAGACGGTGCGCTTGCGTGCGCCCAGCGCTCTCAGCATGGCGCTTTCGAAGCGCCGTTCGTCAATCGTCGACTGCACAGCGGCGAACAAGACGGCAATGCCTGCTGCGAGCGTGAAGATAAAAACAGCCTGTACCGCGAGGCTCGCCTTCTGCACGATGCCGCGTATTTGTTGCAGGATCGAATCGAGATCAATGACCGAAATACTCGGGTGGGTGCGTACGAGCGTCACAAGCACAGGCTGCTGCTCTTTCTCGAGCCGCAGGCTGGCTATGTAAGTCGTTGGCACGCCGTCCAGCGCGCCCGGTGAAAACACCATGAAGAAATTCGGCTGGAATGAATCCCAGTTGATCTGGCGGATACTACCAATCGTAGCTTTAACCTCCCGCCCCGCAATATTGAAAGTCATGCGATCGCCGACCGTAAGCCCAGTTTCGAATGCAGCCTCTTCCTCGACCGATACCAACGGTGGACCACTGTAGTCCTCGGGCCACCACTCGCCCGCGACGATTTCGTTGCTGCTCGAGAGTTTCGCGGCGAACGACAAATTCGCCTCACGATTGGCCATCCACTCCCCGCCCGGATCCGGGTACTCGCGCTCTTTGACGGAGACGTCGTTGATCGTCGACATGCGCGCCCGGACGAGCGGCATGAACTCGGGCGGCTCGACGCCCGCAGAACGGTAGATGTCTGCGACAGAGTCACGTTCGTGCGGCTGGATATTGATCATGAAATGATTCGGCGCATTTTCATCGAGGGTCTGCCGCCAGCCTTCAAGCAGGTCTGTGCGCACGATCGTCAGCAAAAGCAACACTGTCAGCCCCACGCCGAATGCGACAACCTGTACGGCGCTGTCACGACCGCGGCGCGCCACATTGGCCAGGCCATAACGCCACGCCACGCCGACACCCGAGCGAAAACGCCCCATCATTGCGACGAGGCCACGGCCGACGAGGTAAAGGGCTGTTGCAATGACAATTATTCCACCCAGGAGGATAACGAGCATCTGCGCATCGCCAACGGCGCGATACAGGAGTGCCGCAACGGCCGCGAGCGAAAGCCCGGCGACAAGTATGCGCGACGGTGCAGGTGGCATCGCGTCGTGGCGGAGCACTCGCAGCGGCGGCGTATTACGCAACTGGATCAGCGACGGCAAGGCGAACCCCATGAGCAATACCATGGCACTGCCGCAGGCCAGGATGATCGGCATCGGACCGACATCAGGCAAATCGCTAGCAATCAGGTCGGCAAGAACCCACGTCAGTATTTCTTCTGCCACGTAGCCAACAACGCTGCCAACGATGACGCCGAGCATGCCGAGAAGCAGCAGTTGTACGATCGATACGGAAATTACGAAGCGCTGCGTTGCCCCCAGGCTCTTCATCAGCGCAACAGTGTCCATACGGCGATGGGCAAATCGTCGCGCCGACATGGCGACAGCCACTGCGCTGAGCAGGAGGCTAATGACTGCTGTCAGTGACAGGAAGCGCTGCGCGCGATCGGCGGCGCGGTAGGCTCTCTCACTGCTCTCCTCGCGGTTCGAGGAGCGAACGGCGTCTGGCAGCTCGGGTTGAATCGCCGCATCGAACTCATTGACCGCCTGCTCATCGCCAGCGACGAGCAACGCATAACCAACACGACTGCCCTCCGATATCAGTCCCGATGCCGGAATGTCGTCGATGTTCATCAGCAACGATGGCGCCAGTGAGGCGAATCCCATGCTCTGGTCGGGCCGATAGGTCAGGACCGCAGATACCTTGAGTTCCAGACCGCCGACGGTCAGGCGATCACCGATATCAGCGTTGACGCGCGCCAGCAACGCACCATCTGCCCAACCCTCACCGCGAGCCGGCGTATTATCGACAATGCGTTGCTCACCGAACAGCGTATCTGACACGCGAACGGTACCGCGCAGCGGATACGTATCGCTGACAGCCTTGATCGTCGCCAGCGCACTCAGATCACCCGCGAATACGACGCTCGGGAACGTGTTGGTTTCTGCCGTTTGCAGGTCGAATTCTCCTGCCCGCTCTCGCCACGTGTCCGGGATCGGCTCCTGCGATCGCAACCGCAGATCGGCTGCCAGGACTTCATTCGCCTGCCGCGCGACAGCCTTGCCGATGCGGTCCGTCAGGAAGCCAACAGCTGTCAGCGCCGCCACCGCGAGCGCCACCGCGGCGAGCAGCACAAGGACTTCTCCCGAGCGGATTTCCCGGCCGAAGCTGCGCAATGCGAACGTTATCGCTTTCACGCAGATCCCCGCGAGTCGCTGACGAGTTGCCCCGCATCAAGACTCAACATTCGGTCACAGCGCTCGGCAAGCGATAGATCATGCGTAACGAGAACCAATGTGGTCGAGGAGCTTCGGTTGAGCTCGAACATGAGCTCCATGATGTTACTGCCGGTGCGGCTGTCAAGGTTTCCGGTCGGTTCGTCTGCGAACAGTACGGCCGGCTCGGTCGCAAACGCGCGGGCAATAGCAACGCGTTGTTTCTCGCCGCCTGACAATTGCGCCGGGTAGTGGCTCCAGCGATCGCCGAGGCCGACCTTATCGATGATGTTGCGCGATGCCTCACGCGCGCCGTCTGCACCGGCCAGTTCGAGCGGCAACATTACGTTTTCGAGAGCGTTCAGCGACGGCACCAGATGAAATGACTGGAAGACAAAACCGACGCTCTCCGCACGGACCGTAGCGCGGCCGTCTTCGTCGAGCTCGGACAGGTTTGAGCCATTGAGAACGACATGACCGCTGCTCGGCAGGTCGAGCCCGGCCAACAAGGCGAGCAGCGTAGACTTGCCGGCGCCCGATGGGCCGACAACCGCTATGCTCTCTCCCGCATCGACGCTGAAACTCACGCCGTCGAGAATAGTCAGACCACCCTCTGGGCTGCTAACCTGTTTGCTGATGTTATGTGCTGCAAGAACGGCGGCACTGCCGTTGGATTCATTTTCCATGCGTAAATTATTCGCCTTTTTCGTGTTTTTTCTGGCTGCCACCGCGAGCAGTGAGGAACCCCCGACCGTGCTTGTCTTCGGCGACAGCCTTAGTGCCGGTTTCGGAATAGATGTTGACCTATCCTGGACGTCATTGTTGCAGACAAGGCTCCAGGAGCAAGGGTACGAACATCGCGTGGTGAACGCCAGCATAAGCGGAGAAACAACCGAGGGTGGGGCCGCGCGAATCGACTCGGCCGTGGAGACTTTCCGGCCTGACCTGATCATTCTTGAACTCGGCGGCAACGACGGGCTGCGAGGCTTCCCACCGAGCCGAATGAAGGGAAATCTCGGCAAAATCATCAGTACGAGCAAGTCATCCGGCGCCGCTGTCGTGATACTCGGCATTCGGATTCCACCAAATTACGGCCAGCGCTACACCGAGCTGTTTGAAAACGTGTTTCGCGAGGTCGCTACAGAATACGGCGTACCCTGGATCGAGTTTTTCATGGAAGGAGTAGCTTTGAATGAAGAGCTTATGCAGGGCGATGGCATTCACCCGAATGCTGCAGCGCAGCCGATTCTGCTGGATAATGCGTGGCCAATGATCAGCGACGCGCTGGCGCAGTAAAGGCAATCCCTTGGAAAAGATCTGGCTAAAGTCCTACCCCGACGAGGTACCCGCGGAACTCCCGCCCGCACCGTTCAAAAGCGTTCGCGATCTGTTCGAACAGGCATTCGAGAAGTGGCCTGACCGGCCTTCATACTCCTGCATGGGCACCGACCTGAGCTATCGGCAGCTCGACGAATTGTCGAGCCAATTCGCCAGTTACCTGCAACAAACGCTCGGCCTTACACGTGGTGAACGCGTAGCGATCATGTTGCCCAATGTCCTGCAGTACCCGGTCGCGATGTGCGGCATTTTTCGGGCCGGGCTGGTCGTCGTCAACGTCAACCCGCTGTATACCGCCCGCGAGCTCGAACACCAGCTCAAGGATTGCGGTGCGAAATGCATCGTCATCCTCGAGAATTTTGCGCACATTCTCGAGGACGTCATTGACGAGACACCCGTGGAGCATGTCGTGACCACTGGTATCGGTGACCTGCTGAGCTTCCCGAGAGGCCTGCTGACCAATATCGTGCTGCGATACGTTAAGAAGGCCGTACCTGGTTATTCGCTGCCGGGCAGTGTGTCGTTCGGCGCCGCACTGAAGAAGGGTTCACGGCAGGTGTTGAAGCCGATCGAACTCGGTTTCGCCGACATCGCCTTCTTGCAGTACACGGGCGGCACAACCGGCGTCTCCAAGGGTGCGATGCTCAGCCACCGCAATATGGTGTGCAACGTGCAACAGACTGTCATCTGGCAGGGGCCAGCGTATGAAGAGTTTGAATACATTGTTGCGATCACTGCTCTGCCGCTGTATCACATATTTTCCCTGCAGGGTAATTGTCTGACAGTCATGTCGCAGGGCGGCCAGAACGTCCTGATAACCAATCCGCGGGACTCGAAAGGCTTCATCAAGACCATAAGCAAGTTCCGCTTCAATATGCTCACGGGCGTAAATACGATGTTCGCGTCTCTGATGAACACGCCGGGTTTTGATGGCGTCGACTTCAACGCCCTGCGCGTCTGCGTCGGCGGTGGCATGGCGGTACAGCCAGCGGTTGCCCAGGAATGGAGAGAACGCACCGGTCAGCCAATTCTGCAGGGCTACGGACTAACGGAAACATCGCCCGTCGCCATCGTAAACGCGATCGGAAGCGAGTTCACGGGCGCAATTGGTCTGCCCGTCCCATCCACAGACGTCATGATTTCCAACGACGCGGGCAACGCGCTCCCAATCGGCGACGTTGGGGAAATCTGTATCAAGGGACCGCAGGTCATGGAGGGCTACTGGCAACGTCCACAGGAAACGGCTGATGTCATGCTGCCCGGCGGCTGGCTCAAGACCGGCGATATCGGCCGCATGGACGAAGACGGCTATGTCTTCATTGAAGATCGCAAGAAGGACATGATTCTCGTCTCGGGTTTCAACGTTTACCCGAACGAAATCGAAAGTATCGTCGTCGAAATGGACGGCATACTCGAGGCCGCAGCGATCGGCCTGCAAGATGAGCGTTCCGGTGAGATCGTCAAACTGTTTGCCGTGCGTACGGATCCGAGCGTCACGGAACAAGATGTCCTCGACTACTGTCGCGAGAACCTGACCAATTACAAGAGACCCAGGGTCGTCGAGTTTCGCGAGGACTTGCCGAAGACCAACGTTGGCAAGATCCTGCGCCGCGCCCTACGAGACGAGTAACCTCCTCGTCATTGCGAGGAGCAAAGCAACGAAGCAATCTATGAAAACACTAATTTTCGGTTTGGTAATCTTCCTGCTTGGCCTTGCTACTGGTATTGCCGCGACTTCGCCACTTGATCCGCTGCGCGCCGCACCGCATATCTACAAACTGGCGTTTGAGAATGAACGGGTACGCGTTCTCGAGCGAACCATTCGCAATGGCGATACGTCGCCGCTAGTCTCACAGCCCGACCGCGTTGTAATCTATCTCAACCCTTGCGCCTGGCTCGTCGAAGAAGATGACGGCAGCAGGGGTATGGAATCGTTCGCGTTTGGCGAACCAACCTGGGCACCCGCCAACACGCACGGTGGTGAGACATCCAACGTCATCCAGCAGTGCAGCGTGATCGAGGTCGAACTACTGTAGAGACGGTTTAGCCGCCAAGAACAGGAGCACCGACATGAATATCAAGTTTGCCGCAATCCTTCTTATAAGCCTGATAGCCAATCCAGGAATGGTGAACGCCGGCAACAATGTCGAAATTGTCAAAACCATGATCAACCTCGTCAATGGCCGTGAACTTGATTCTCTGCACACGGTGTTTGCTGACGACGTCGTTCGTCACAGCGCCGCAACACCCGGCGTTGTCGTCACCAGTCTTGATGAATTCAAGGCGTTCCTCGAGGTGGATTTCGCCGCCGTTCCCGACTCAGTACAAGAGGTAGATATTATCTTCGGTAGCGATGACATGGTTGCAGTCATGGCGCGCTACATCGGCACCCAGACCGGGCAGATGGGCCCCTTCCCGCCCAGCGACAAGCGTGTGGAATTGCCGTTTATGGCAATACTGAGAATCGAGAATGACAGAATTGTCGAGCTTTGGGTGGAGTGGGACAACGTATCTATCCTCACTCAACTCGGGCATATGCCAACACCGGAGTAATGGTTTCTAAGAGGAGCGTTAGCCAAACGAATCAAACAGCTTCTTATGCTCCTGTACGATTCGTTCAGTCTCCTGCACTTCGACATTTCGACTGCTGTCACCAAGTTTGAATATTCCGCCGAGTATCACCACATCACCGCGCGGAAACATGTGCATTAGTCCGCCCTCGCCGCTGACCCCGCCGCCAAAAGTCATGTAATCGACAGCTGGATCCGGTGGCAGGTACACAAGCTGACCTTTGGCTGGCACGAGGTCTGAATCGTCAAACAACGCGGCGGCGCCGAGGCCCGTGCAATTGAAAATGACGTCTTCTCGCAATGTCAGCACCTCGTCTCGGTTGCTAAAGTTGCGAATGACGAGCTCGCCGCCAGCGAGTTGGAAATCGGCTGTCAACTGACGCAGCAGGGTGCCGGGGTCAATCTGCATCGTCACTATGCGATCCGCATACCGATCGCCGAACGGATGCTCGCCGGGACTTAAGTCGCCCTGGTATGAAAAGAGGTCGTCGTAGGTCGCGCGAGGCAATTCGCCAGGTGGCGCGTCATACAAGGCGTAGGATTCCAACCAGCGGATGCCATACTTGGTGCCCGTGAGGTTGGTGTACGCGTGATGGGACACCCTGGCCGCCCAATCGAGCCGCGACAGGAATGCGGCATCCACCTGGCCGTTATCATGAGTCGAGAACGGCCCCCACTCGCCCGCAGCGACGTTCGACGTCGTGTGCCGGTAGACATCGCGAGTGTGGATCGTGACGGACCAACCTGCGTCCTGTAGGAGACGGGCTGTGCAGAGCCCCATAATACCGCTGCCGATGACTGCAACCTCGCCCGGCACAAGATCTGCGGCCTCGCGCACGGCAAGCGCGGATGATCCCCAGCCAAGACTCAGACCGCCTCCGCCATGACCATAATTGTGAATGACGATCTTGTCGTCGAACTGCTCGCGTTCCACGCGAAACCCATTTGGCCGGTACGGACGATGACCAACAATGACGCGAATCACCGCATCCATCGATATGTGGGGGGCTACCCATGGATTATGCGAGTAGGCGCGCGGATAATCAGGCTTCAGGGAGCGATTCGCCGGCGCACAGCCAACGCTCGCCAACATCATGCTAGCACCTAATCCCTGGATAACACCGCGCCGACTCTGGCGAGCTTTGTCAGTCATCTTCCCATCTCTTAGTTCAGGTAGACACCGCTAAATGCTTCCGAGTGAAAGCGTTCAGCTTTCGTCAGCTTTGGGTTTGCGCCGAATCGCCTGTACAAGCGAAACCAACGACGCTGCAAAAACCACCGCCAGGACCACGGTCACTGCTACTCGGTACGACGCCACATCAGTGGTCATGACTAGTCGCACGTACTCTGCGAACAGCAGCAGAAACACCACGGTCCTCGCCCATTGGAACCACATGGGGCCGGCTAGTATCTTCCACGACATTGGCCATCTCCTTTCAAATTTGTGCACCAGACCGAATGTCCGCTTTGGGTCATAAGCGGCCCTTCAGGCCAATACTAGCCTAATGGCCGCTTTCGGGGGGAACGCAGACCTTCATGCGAGTGCCACTTTCCTAGTCATTGCGGACTATTCAGCTTCCAGCCCAGACATTGGATTTACTCGACTGGCCCCCATTATCTACAGCGCGGTTCAATAATGAGACAGAGCGCATTGGCAAATACCCCTATAAAGGAAAGCGATGAGATATCCAGTAGTCAAACCACCAACAAGACAAGAGCAAGCATTAATACGTCGGAAAATTAAGGAACTAGTCAAGGCACAAGGCGGTTTGCGGCCTGCCGCCCGGCATTTGAAAATCAAGTATAGCTATCTAGGTGCACTACTGGATGGCACCAGGAGCAACCCGGGCGATTCGTATCTTCGCAAACTCGGCTTGCGTCGCGTCACTTATATTGAGGAAATCTGACAGTCTGCTTTGGGTCACAACCAGCCGCTGAATATACAACCTGGTGAGCGGCTGGTTACGGCCATTAGCAGACACTCGCGGCGTCCCAAATTATCGAAAAAAGCTATTTCGTTTGAACGCCTAGCGTTCGTCTGCTGGTCGATAAAAATCTTGTGAATGAGTGTATCCGTCCTCAAATGTTTGTTCCATAAAGGCAATAAAATTCTCGTTAACAAAAATTGTTTTTCTCTGCTCCCAGTAAAACAGGATTCCTGGTTCCGAGGTCATTGCCTTTGTCATCGAACGGTGAATTTGTGGACTGAGCGTTCCTTCTTCTTCAAGATAAAAACTGCTTTGCAAAATGAGCATTAACGCGTGAATATTCATTACGGCTTGATATTGCTCTTCGATGGTTAGCGACTGGGGGTCAGTAACAAAGCGGCGGAGCACAGTACTGGCTTGTTGGTCATTGCCAAGAGCCGTGTACCATTCCGCTATTGTCGCCGTGGTTTCGGCAGCAGTAGCGGAGCGAGTGGCGCGGGTACTTTCATTCACTTCCAGCCCGACGAAAACCAATGACAGAACAACTGCTACCACGCTTAGAGCTTCGAGGGCTGACTTCAATTTCAGTGAGTTATTGTCCATCCCATTAATCCTTTCGACTGAATAAGACGCGGGGGCAGGTGGTGCAAATTAGCATCGACGCCCCTCCAAGAAAGTAGGTTTAATCGGGGAATATTATCGACCGTCCGGTTAGGGTCACTACCAGCCGTTGAGTATAACTCCTGGTGAGCGGCTGGTTCCGGCCACAAGCAGCCGGTCGAGTCAGCTTCTTTCTTTGGAACTCGTCGTCTGGGCCAATTCCGCTCGACTACGCGACGGACCCGGTTGCCCGTCGAAAAGATTGTATCTGACCATAGGTCAAAGTACGCCATAACCATTCGACTGGACCAAATCGAAAGCGTTTAATCCACCAGGAACTGGCAATGACCATGAGTGGAAAAATCGCGAACACCGCCATTAAACCCCAAAACGGCCCCATTTCACCGTACAGTCCGAGCCCCCATTGGTATGTGAAAGCAGCAATTACAAATCCGTGAAACAGATAATTTGTCAACGCCAATCTGCCAACGGCAGCGAAAGGTAACAGTATTCGCCGGCATGCTTCTTTTTCCATCACCAAGGTGATGATCGCGACGTAACCAAGTCCGAGAACTGGGGCAGCGACGGGCCAGTGCACGAAGCCCCCGATCAATGTCAGCACATCCGAATTTGTACCGGCAAAGTGTCGCAACCATACGGATATCACCATCCCTGCCACCCCTATGCTGAGCAACCACGGCAATGCGGTACGCGCCATTTTCGTTCGCGCGGCGGAATCCTGGAGCGCTCCACGGCGGCATACATAGCACCCAAGCAGCATCAGGCCAAGAATGGATGCATCCCACAGGCGTTGTTTCCACGAGAGCACGTACTTCAACAGGCCGGAAGCGCGGTAGCTCGCGATCTCTCTGAACGAGCCTTCTCGATAGATTCGATTTCTCTCGTTCTCGGCTATTGCTCCCGGGCCGGAACGGTTATCGACGAGTTCGATTTGTCCAGGCTGCTCTGTAACAATCAGATCGTTCACAGCTTCAAAATTGGATGAGACGCCTTCAATGACGATGCACACGACGGCCGCGACGAGTAAGAAGCGTGCAGATTGGCGCGAGAAGAGCAGCATCAAGAGCCCGAATATCGAGTAGTCGATCAGGACATCCACATCGAGTCCTGCGACGGTGGCGAGAGCGGCAATAAAGAATAGCGCCACCAGTCGCCGCAAGTAGGCAGCGAGGAAGGGTACTCCCCGACCCCGGGCGCGTTCCAGCTGGAGAAAAAACCCCACCCCAAACAAGAACGAGAAAATCGTAATGAACTTGCCGCTCGTCAGGAGATCGACGGCGATCATCACAGCGCCATTGGCGATGTCGAGTGGCTGTTGCCGGAACGCCGATCCCCAAGGTAAATCCGCAGTCATGTTCACGGTGAACATACCAAACACGGCGATTCCGCGGAGGACATCTAGAAGGACGATGCGTTCTCTGGCAGTCGTTGGCTCCATGGATCAGATGTCCTCATCGGAATGGTCTTTCAGCGCCTCACAAACCAGGTGATTTAGTTGTCCCGCCTGACTTTTCTGACCGGCCGGTATGGGTCATAAGCAGCCGCTCGCTAAAGCATGAATAGTAGCATTTGAGCGTCTGGTATCGGGTGCATACCAGCCGCTCACCGCCCATCCACCGAGGCCCGGTGTGAGGCGAAATAGTATCTGGCAATGGCGATTTCCGCGCGGCGGAATTCAGATGAAGATTGCTGTCGTTGATCCTTGTAATGACAATCCGGGTTCCATGTAGGGGATTTCCATGGAATCCTTGACCATGTCGATCAGCACGAGTTTGGCAAGGTTCAGGGCCGCTTTGCCGCGCTCTTCGCCAAGGACTGCCAGGTCGACCGAACTCTCCCGGAGCCCGTAGGCGGTAACGACCAGCTTATCCCCGCGAAAATAGTAGGCGCCCCTGTACCGCTCATCATTGAGGTGTACGGTGACTATTCCATCTGGCATTGTGATCATGAGCAAACCATTCTGCTAGCGCATCGACGAGGCTGTTCCTTGCGTTATATTTTGCCAAGGACCCCAACCACCATTCTACTGTCGCACGACGCCGACAAGCATCACCTTATAGGGCGGTTTGATTCTCATTGCTGCACCCTGACCGCACTGATTATGGAAAAAACGTTGCGAGATTAGCCCATTGGTTATGGTTATTCGTGATATTGCGGGCTCAATTCGTGGACGGCATCAACCAACACGCCGAGATGTTCCGGGTCAATGTCCGGTGTAATGCCGTGCCCCAGGTTGAATACGTGACCGGGCCCCTTTCCGTAGCTCGCAAGTGTGTCGGCCACACCCCGACGAATGACGTCCGGTGGTTCACGCAGCGTCGCCGGGTCAAGGTTGCCCTGCAGGGCGACCTCGTCGTCTACAAATCCACGTGCATCAGCGAGCGATGTTGTCCAATCGACGCCCAGAGCATCACAACCGGTACCAACCATGTCGGCCAGCAACTGCCCCGCACCCTTGGTAAACAGGATGACCGGAATGCGCCGCCCGTCTCTTTCGCGCGTCAGTCCATCGACAATCCTTTGCATGGGCTCGAGTGAGAATCGTAAGTAGTCCTCACGCTCCAGCGCCGCACCCCAGGTATCGAAAATCATGATTGCCTGCGCGCCGGCCTCGACCTGTGCATTCAGGTAATCAGTCGTTGTACGAGAGACAAGACCCAGCATTGCATCGAGTGCCGCCGGGTCTTCTGCCGCCAGGCCCTTGATGGTGGAGAAGTCACGGCTCGAGCCCCCTTCGACCATGTACGTACCTACAGTCCACGGGCTTCCTGCAAAACCGATCAGCGGGACGCGACCATCGAGTTCCCGTCGAATCGTACGCACAGCATCGAACACATAGCGAAGTTTCTCGGAGACATCCGGCGCTTCAAGCTTGTTGATCTCACCGGCGGTACGAACCGGACGCTCGAATTTCGGCCCTTCGCCTGTTTCGAAGTACAAGCCCAGCCCAAGCGCGTCGGGCACCGTCAGGATATCCGAGAATAAAATCGCCGCGTCGAGCTTGTAGCGCCGGAGCGGCTGCATGGTGACCTCGCAGGCGAGTTCCGGGTTACGGCACAGGCTCATAAAGTCGCCAGCTTGTGCCCTGAGTTCGCGATACTCGGGCAGGTAACGCCCGGCCTGCCGCATGATCCACAGCGGTGTGCGTTCAGTGGGCTCGCGCAAGAGTGCGCGCAACAACAGGTCATTTTGTAGTTCGGCCATCAACTCACCTGCGCGGCGATCGTGTCCTGGATCGCTTCGGCCGCCGCCCGTGGGTTCTCAGCATCTCGTATCGGCCGGCCAACGACAATGTAGTCGGCACCATTCGAGAACGCCGTGTCTACTGTGACCACGCGCTTCTGGTCTCCGGCCGGCTTGTTATCAACCGGCCGAATGCCCGGGGCGATAACCAGCAAACTGGAATCAACATGCTCTCGCAGCCGGGGAACTTCAAGTCCCGAGGAGATGACGCCGTCACAGCCTGCCTCCAGAGCGCGTTTGGCGCGCGACAGCACCAGGTCACCGACATCACAGTCGAATCCCATGTCATCGAGGTCACCGCGATCGAGACTCGTCAATACGGTTACGCCGAGCACCTTGAGAGTGTCGCCTTTGTTCTCGGCGGCCGCTTCCATAATCGACTGGTTGCCATGCACTGTGACAAAACTCGCGCCACGGTCCTTGAGCTGGCGTACGGCCGAGCCAACCGTTGCGGGAATGTCGAAGAACTTCAGGTCGCAAAAGACTTTCTTGTCACGCTCCAGCATCCAGTCGAGCAATTCAAAGTAGCCGCCGCTCATCATGAGCTCCAGGCCGATTTTGTAAAAACTGACTGAGTCTCCCAATTCGTCGGCCAGGCTCCGGGCCCGATCGCAATCGGGTACATCCATCGCGAAGATGAGTCGGTCTCTCGAAGGAATGTTCTTGTGGGTCACGTGCATGCCTCTTTATTGGTGTCCGGTGCGGGCTCGCGCGGCAGCATTCTATCAGAGGAGCCGCTCGTGTTCGGCGATCGCATATCGATCGGTCATTCCTGCGACATAGTCTGCGACGACACGCGCACGCCCCGCCTCGTCCTCCCCGGTCGCCCTGCCCGCAAAATCCTCAGGCAACAGCTGCATATCTGATGAATACAGTTCGAAAAGCTCACGTACGATTGTCTGTGCTCGCTTTGTCATCTCGAGCTTTTTCTCGTGCGAGTACAGATGTTTGTGAAGAAAGCCTTTCAGTGACACGTGCTGTTCATAGATCTCGTCGGAAAACGATACGAGTGGCCTGCCCGCCTTTCGGACGACGTCGATTGATGTGGGTTTAGCTACGTCGATGTTGGACTTCGTCGTCTCGATCAGATCTGTGACGACGGTGCCGATCATGCGCCGGATCGTTTCGTAGATCAGCCGCCGGTCTTCGAGGTCCGGGTAGCGCTGCTGTACATCGTCATTGGCCGTAGCGAACAGTGGCTGTTCGCGAAGTTGCTCCAGGCTCAGCAGCCCGGCGCGAAAGCCGTCATCGACATCGTGATTATTGTAGGCGATCGCGTCCGAGATGTTGGCTATCTGTGCTTCGAGCCCGGGTTGCTCGCGATCAAGGAATCGCCGCCCAACATCGCCAAGCTCGCGAGCGTTCGCTTTCGAGCAATGCTTGAGGATGCCTTCGCGCGTTTCGAACATCAGGTTGAGTCCCGGGAACTCGGCGTACTTGGCCTCGAGTTCATCAACGACACGCAGAGATTGCAGGTTGTGTTCGAAACCGCCGAATTCGCGCATGCAGTCGTTGAGTTCATCCTGCCCCGCATGGCCGAACGGCGTATGCCCGAGATCGTGTGCGAGGCAGATTGCTTCGGTCAACGGTTCGTTCAACGATAATGCACTCGCTACCGAGCGGCCGACCTGGGATACCTCGAGCGAATGCGTCAGGCGGGTCCGATACAGATCGCCCTCGTGATTGACGAACACCTGGGTCTTGTAGACCAGTCGCCGGAAAGCCGTCGAGTGAATGATGCGATCCCGGTCGCGCTGGTACTCGCCGCGATACGTGGCTGCCAGTTCGTCGTATCGCCGGCCCCGGCTCTGTGCCTCACTGGCAGCGTACGGAGCGAAAGCTGTCATCAGCTGGCAACTCCCAGCACCTGTTCAAGCGCGGCAGGATCGTATTCGTCGGTTACTATTGCCTCGCCTAACCGTTCGAGCAGCACAAGTCGCAGCTTCTTTTGCAGAACCTTCTTGTCCATGCGCATGGCGTCGAGCATGGCTTGCGCACCCATTGCCGGCGGGCTGCTGGGCAACCCGGCCGCCTCAATCAGGCCTCTCAGGCGCTGTTGGTCTCCAGCGTCGATACCATTCAGCTGCGCGGCCATGACCATGCCAGCCGCAACTGCCTCTCCATGCAGCCATTCGCCATAGCCCAGGCAATGTTCGATGGCGTGCCCAAACGTGTGGCCAAAATTCAGGATCGCCCTTCTGCCGGATTCGCGTTCATCTTCAGCCACGATTTCCGCCTTGATCTCACAGGAGCGTTGCACGGCATGGGCGACGGCATCGGTCTCTAGAGCCAACAGCGCCGCGATGTTCTGCTCGAGCCATGCGAAGAAATCAGTGTCTGCGATCACCCCGTGCTTGATGACCTCGGCTAGCCCGGCGCGTAGCTCCCTCTCGGGTAGCGTGCCCAGGGACGCCGTGTCAATCAGTACAACCTGCGGCTGGTGGAAGGCTCCGATCAGGTTCTTGCCTTGCGAGTGATTTACGCCGGTCTTGCCGCCGACAGACGAGTCAACTTGCGCCAGCAAGGTCGTTGGCACCTGAACAAAAGCGACTCCGCGCATGTAACAGGCCGCAGCGAATCCGGCAATGTCGCCTACGACGCCTCCTCCCAGCGCGATAACGGTCGTGTCTCGATTCGCACCGCCGGCTGCCAGCTTGTCGATCACCATTGAGGCCGTTTCGACGGTCTTGAATGCCTCGCCGTCGGGCAGCTCGATCACATCGATTGATCGCCCTTCAAGGTTCGCTTTGAGTTTGTCGAGGTAGAGTGGCGCGACTGTTTCATTGCTGACGATCAGGCAGTCGCCGCCAGCAAGATACTCGCCCAGATTGAATCCACCACCGAGCAAGCCGTTACCGATGATAATCGGGTAGCTGCGCTCCCCAAGCTCAACAGTGATGGTCCGCCTCTCTGACATGCCCGATAGAGTAACCGTAGGAGCGCTGCTTGTCAGCGCGAAACATCGCGGAGCGACTGAGCGGTCGCGCCGCGAGCGGCGCTCCTACAAGCGATCGAGGATTTCGTTTGCGACGGCTCTGACCTTTCGGCCATCGGTATCGATGACGAGATCAGCGATCTCTCGGTAAAGTTCGTCTCGCTGGTCCATGAGCGCCTTGAGAATTTCCTTACGGTCGCCGTTTTCCAGCAACGGGCGTTGTCGGCCTTTCTGCGTACGGGCCAGTTGCTGCTCTACAGTGGTGTACAGGTAGATCACGCAGCCCCGCGCTCCCAGGTGGCTGCGATTTTGCGGGTCGACGACGGCGCCGCCGCCAGTCGCCAGCACAATACCGTCCTTCCTGGTCAGGTCGTCGATGGCCCTGGCCTCGCGTTTGCGAAAGCCCTCTTCGCCTTCTTTTTCGAAGATAAACGATATGTCGACGCCTGTGCGAGACTCGATTTCATCGTCGCTATCCATGAACTCGAGGTGCAACAAACGTCCGAGCTGCCGCCCGACGGCCGACTTGCCCGCACCCATCGGGCCAACAAGAAACACGTTTTGCGGTTTGCTCATATAGTGCTTTTATATGAGAAAGCCAACCCGAAGGTTGGCTTTCGTCATTCGTCTTCTTGCAGGGGCTTAATAAATGCTCGAGCCTTCCTCAAGAATTCGCGGCGTTACGAAGATGAGCAGCTCAGCCTTGTTGTCAATGCGTTGCTTGCTCTTGAACAGATTTCCAAGTATCGGGATGTCACCAAGGAACGGAACCTTGCTGATCGTCTCGCGACGCTCTGTCTCGTAAATACCGCCAAGTACAACTGTCTGGCCATTTGCTACGAGCACCTGCGTTTCAACTGCTCGCGTATCGATACTCGGGACTGTGCCTCCCAGACCACCGGTCGAGATGATTTCGCCGACACTGTCCTTGTGAACCGTGAGGTCCATGATGATGTTGTTGTCAGGCGTGATCTGTGGCGTGACCGTCAGGCTCAGTACTGCCTTTTTGAACTGAACAGTCGTTGCACCTGAAGAAGCCGACTGCTGGTATGGAATTTCCACACCCTGTTCAATGCGAGCTTCTTTCTGGTTCGCCGTGATGACGCGGGGCGTAGAAACAATCTCACCGCGGCCTTCGGCTTCCAGAGCTGTCAGTTCGAGGTCGACCAGGAAGTCGCTCTCGAGAATAGCCAGCGCGAAACGGCCAGCAGCATCGGCGATCGGCACATTTACGTTGTAGCGATTGCCGAGTTGCGGTACCTGAACCGGGAAGATAGTGCCATTAGCCGGATCGGAGAGATTATCGATAGCAGACCTAACCATTGTGTTGGTGCCTATGCCGGTACCCGAATAAAACTGTCCGCCGTCGCCATCGCTGTTTTCGTTCAATGCCGTAACGCCGAGGCGAATACCGAGGTCGCGGCTGAAGTCGTCATTGACGACAACGATGCGTGACTCGATCAATACCTGCTTGATTGGGATATCGAGCGTCGAAACCAGGCGACGAATGTCCTGCAGGCTTTCGGCAGTATCCTGAACGAGCAGCGTATTCGTGCGATCGTCAACCGCGATGCTGCCGCGGTCTGACAACATTGCGTTACCGCCGCTGGCCTCGCCGCTGATCAGCCCCGCGAGATCACTCGCTTTCGCATAGTTGACCTGTAGGAACTCGGAGTACATCGGCTCAAGTTCGCTGATCGCCTGCTTGGCTTCAAGGTCAGCCGTTTCACGCGCCGCGATTTCTTCAGCTGGCGCGACGATAATGACATTGCCATTCTGGCGCATGTCCAGGCCCTTGGTCGTCATAACGATGTCGAGAGCCTGGTCCCACGGCACGTTGCGCAAGCGCAGCGTAACGTTGCCTTGTACTGTGTCGGACACAACGATGTTGCGGCCTGAAGTCTCAGCAAGCAGCTGCAGTACCGCACGAGTTTCGATGTCCTGGAAGTTCAACGTCAGGCGTTGACCTTCATATTCCTTGGTCTCTGAGAACAGTGTTGAACCATCCTCGGTCTCGGTTACGGTCGGATTGATTTCGATCGTGAACTCGTTGTCGGACTGGTACGCAAGCTGCTCATACTTGCCTTCCGCTGAAATAACGATGCGCGTGTCCAGGTTCGTGCGCAGCGCGTCGACCGTCGTTACCGGCGTCGCGAAGTCCATGACGTCAAGGCGACGCATTAACTCGGCCGGCAGGTCTGTGTCTTTGAATACCGCGATGACGCGGCCGCCTTCCTGGCGAATATCCACTGGTGTCGATGGGTCCGAGAGGTTTACAACCACACGTCCGCCGCCATCCCGTGTGCGGCGGAAATCAACGCTGGTGATCGCGCGTCCGCTGGCGGACGCTGAAGAAGACTGCGACATGACATTGCTGGCGAACTGGGTTGTACCAGCGTTGTAGTCCTCGCCGTCTCCGAGCGTAATCGTCACCGTGTTGCCGCTGGCACGGGTTTCATAAGCGACCATCGCGTCCAGATTCAGCACAACGCGCGTGCGACCGTTCGCCTCTGCCGTCAGCACGGTATCCAGCGGGCCCATGTTGACGTCACGGCGACGCGACGTGAGGCCGAGTGTCGTGCCAGGCAGGTCGATCGCAATGCGCGCCGGATCATCGATCGTAAACGCAAGCGGCTCAGGCGCCGTCCCGCTCATGATCAATTTCAGCTCCACTCTCTGGCCGGGCAGACTCTGAACCTGAATGTCCTGCAACCGGTTGCCATCCTGCGCATTTGCGGCAGATCCCGCAAAAAACAGGAGAGCGACCTGCGCTACTGCGGCCAATTTCAGCATCTTGCTGCGTGCGGCCGACTGTTTAATTTTGAGCATCATTCCAATTACTCCCAGTTCCATTCAGGCATCAGTCTGAAAGACTGATCGCGGCATCTCTCTCTATGTAGCCGCCGATCCCGTCAGAGATGATTTCGACAAGTTCAATTTCAGATTCACTGATTTGCGCGATTCGTCCGTCGTTTTGTCCCAGGTAATTACCTGGCACGACGCGGTGAATCAGGCCGTCAGATGTTTGCACCAGCCCGTACATCGTTTCGCCGATGTACAGCGTTCCAACCATGCTGAGCGTATCGAGAGGAAAGCCCTCGAGAAACTCGCGGCTGCGATCCGCGTCGGGCCCAATGCCGCCATCTTGGCCGCTATTGTCGACCTGTGGCGTGTCCGGCACGAACGGCGACCGCACACCCTGTGCCTCGGCAACGTAGGTAAAGACTTCGTAAGGTTCGATCTGCGGCAACGGTTCGATACGGCCTCCGGGTCGAGACTTGACCTCATTGATGTACTGGTCGAGATCGTCCATGTCCCCACCGCAGGCAGCGAAACTGACCATGACAGCAGCCAGAACCAGACCATTGCGGAATTTCAAAGCAGCATCCATCAATCTGCCTCCTCGTCCAGGTAACGATAAGTCTGAGCGGTTACTTCGATGCTCAACTGATCGAAACTGTCCTGCCCTTCGGGCGTGATATTGATGTTGTGCAACGTCACGATACGCGGCAATGAGGCCACGCCACTAACGAATTTTGCGATTTCGTGATAGCCGCCGGACAAGCGAATTTTGATCGGCTTCTCGGCGTAAAAGTCACGCGGAATTTCCGGCTGTGGCTGGAACAGTTTTTCCTGCAATCCCGATGCCAGTCCGGTCTGCGACACGTCGACGATCAGGCTGGGAATTTCCGTTTCGCCCGGAAGCTGGCGAAGCATCGTTCCGAACGACTGCTCGATTTGCGACAGCTGCGCTTTATAGGCGTCGTAGTTGGCTGCCTTGCGCTGCTTGTTCTCGAAGGTCACGCGCAGTGTCTGTTCTTCATCCTGGGCGCGCTGCAGCGACGGCAGCTTGTCCTTAATGATCGTGAACCAGATACCTGCACCTACGACGGCAAGGAATACCAGGAAGATAACCGCGCCGCGGAATACCAGCGGCCAGCGACCAACGTCGTTTACATCTAGATTTTTGAGTTCGTCAACGACATTCATGGCAGCCTCTCCTCATCGCCTTGAGACTCCTGCTTCAGGTATACGACGAATTCCGCCTGTCTCGAGTTGCCTGATTGTGTCGTCTCGACACGATCCACCTCGGGGTCGGCCATCCACTTGGATGCGTCAACCTGGCGCATCAATGCCGATACGCGCGTGCTCGATTGTGCGACACCGCGAACCTCTACGCGGCTACCGGTTTGCTTCATTCCCGTGAGGTAGACACCTTCCGGCATCTGGCGGGCAATCTCGTCAAACAGGTGAACAATCTCGGGGCGGCTCTTTTGCAGCTCCTCGATGATCTCCATGCGAGCAAGCAGACGTTCTTTCTGTCGCTCCAGGCCATCAATCTCCGTAATGCTCTTCTGTAGCTCAGCGATTTCGTTGGTCAGACGTTGGTTACGAGAATCCTGGCCGGAAATCATCTGGCTGAAGGCGAGCATCGTCAGGAGAACGACCGCGATAGCGAAAATGACGCCCCCAACAAGCGCGACACCGAAGTCACGTTGGCGCTTCTTGCGTTCTTCCTCGCGCCAGGGGAGTAGATTAATACGTGGCATTAGTCGAAGCTCCTCAATGCGAGGCCGCATGCGGTAAGAAGTGCAGTTGCATCTTTGTGCACTCCCTGCGATTTGGCTTTGGATGAAATTTTCATCTGGCCCAGCGGATCACCAATCTCAGTCGGAATTCCGACGCGGCTGGAAATCACATCTGCGATACCCGGAATGTTCGCGCAACCACCACACACAAGAATCATGTCCGGCTGCTCGCGACCGCCGCCTGATGCCAGGTAGAACTGCAGTGAGCGACTAACCTGCTGGGTCATATCGTCAATGAACGGCTCAAGGACTTCGGGCTGGTAATTGCTCGGCAGGCCACCCTGCTTTTTCGCGCGGCCTGCGTCTTCCATCGACAGACCGTAGGTACGCATAATTTCTTCAGTAAGCTGCTGCCCGCCGAAGTTGAAGTCACGCGTGTAGATAACTTTAAGGTCCTGCAGAACACTGAAGGTCGTGCTGCTTGCGCCGATATCGACAACCGCAACCGATTGCCCCAAGCCACTGTCAGGAATCTGGTGGCTCAACAACTGGCAGGCATTCTCAAGCGCAAATGCTTCGACGTCGACGACGTGCGTAACCAGGCCCGCCGCGGTCACAGCTGATTCGCGTTGCTCAACATTGTCGGTACGGGTCGCAACGAGCAGCACATCCATGAGTTCCGGATCCTTTTCATTAGGACCGACGATTTCGTAGTCGAAACTGACTTCTTCCATCGGGAACGGGATGTACTGGTCAGCCTGAATCTCGACCTGCCCCTCGAGATCTCTGTCGGACAGGCTCGACGGCATCTGGATGACCTTGGTGATGGCCGCGTCGCCACTGATTGCCACGGCGACGTCAGTCGCCTTGGCGCCAGCGCGTTTCACGGCACGACGGATTGCTTCACCGACGGCCTTGGCATCGACAATCGCCTTTTCACTGACCGAACTCGGTGGCGTGGGCTCCGCAGAATAGGACTCGACGCGAAAGCGCTTTCCGCTCTGGGAAAGCTCAATCAACTTGACCGATGACGTCGTTATGTCGAGGCCTAAAAGCGGTTGAGTTTTTTTGCCGAATAACACGTATTTTTCCTTTCAAGTCGGTAAGTTGCGAGCCAAAAGTAGGCTTGGTCTCAGCAATTCGATTTAACTATATATCAACAAAATGTTAAATAAAACGTGACTTTGTTCACGATCCAACGATCCGTATAGTAAGCCGCTCGCCCGCCCGATTCCGTGAACTGGTCGCCACACCGGCTGTCGGGCCCGGGACCGTTGCCTTCTCGCCGATATTGCGAGCGGCGTGTCGCTTGCTATCATCTGCGGCCATGGGCTTGGGATCACGGGGCATTTGCCTTCGAAATGCCATAATTTCTGCATCTGACGGACATCAGCGCAGCTTTCAATGAGTAAAACCGCGATGTCGCGTGAGCGGCAGAGCCCTTTGAGGCCATAAACGACGCCAGCCACTATGCAAAGCCAACCGAAATCCCACAACAAACGCCGTCACAGATCGCGGAAACGCCATTTTCGCTGGCTCATTATCGTTGCAGGCCTTGGTATCAGTGGTGTTGTCGCTGCCACAGCCGGTGTCATCGGCGCTTACTACTATGTAGCGCCGGCTCTGCCGGCTGCGGAGACGATTCGCGACATCCCGCTACAGATACCGCTCAGAATATTCAGTCGCGACGGTTACCTGATCGACGAGATCGGTGAGCGTCGCCGCATTCTTATTACTTATGACGAGGTCCCTGAGCATGTCGTCAATGCATTTGTTGCCGCCGAGGACCAGCGCTTCTGGGTGCACCCGGGCATTGATTACCGCGGATTACTGCGCGCCGTGTTTCAGCTTGTTACAACTGGTGATGTACAAGCTGGTGGCAGCACGCTGACGCAACAGCTTGCCCGTAGCTATTTCTTGTCACTTGATCGCACGATCGAGCGCAAATTCAAGGAGGCATCGCTCGCCGTGCGCATTGAAGATGAATTTACCAAGGAACAGATTATGGCGCTGTTCCTTAATAAGATGTTCTTTGGACAACGCGCGTATGGCGTTGCCGCTGCAGCACAAGTGTATTTCAACAAGCCACTTGCAGACCTGGAAATCGCCGAGGCGGCAACACTTGCGGGTGTTTTGCCGGCACCATCGCGCTATAACCCGGTTCGTAGTACTGCCAATGCCGGCACGCGGCGTGGTTACGTCCTTGACCGCATGCTCGACCTCGAGTTCATCGACCAGGAACAATTCGCCGCGGCCATGGCCTTGCCTGTCGAATCGCGGATGCATGGTGCTGCTGTCGAATTGAATGCGCCCTATGTCGGCGAGATGGTGCGGCGTGACATGATCGCCCGCTATGGTGATGCCACCTACACCGCCGGCTACCAGGTCGTAACTACGCTCGACGCTCGATTACAGCGCGCCGCAAATTACGCACTGCGCAACGGACTGCTCGAGTTCACACGCCGTCGCGGCTATCTCGAGCCGCTCGATCACTTTGAGCTAACCCCCGAGATTCTGGTCACCCCATTTGAAGAATGGCCCGTCGAGATACGCCAGGCACTCGAGCAGTATGCGCCGGGCAGCCTAAGCGTTGCGCTGATCACGGCCACCGACGAGGCCGACAACGGCGCTGTCGCAGTGACCAACGACGGTGCCAATGTGACAATACCGTGGTCGGGTTTGTCCTGGGCGAAGCCGCAAATTGATCTCGAGACGACCGGCGAGGCCCCCGAGACGATCGCTGAAGTGCTACAGCCAGGCGACTTGGTCCTGATTATGCCAACCGCCGCCGGAACATGGGCCCTGGCGCAGGAGCCGAAAGTGCAAGGTGCCGTCGTCTCGCTCGACCCGCAGGACGGTTCAATCAGCAGCCTGGTTGGCGGCTTTGACTTTGCGACCAGCAAGTACAACCGTGCGACACAGGCCTTTCGACAGCCTGGCTCGGCGTTCAAGCCGTTCATTTACTCGGCAGCGCTCGAACATGGCAACACTGTTGCGACGGTGATCCTCGATGCGCCGATCGTGATCAGTTCATCGGAACTCGAGGCCGTGTGGCGCCCGATTAATTACAGCGGCCGTTTCTACGGACCTACTCGCCTGCGGGAAGCACTGTATCGATCGATGAACCTCGTGTCGGTGCGCCTGCTACTGTTCGAAACCGGCTTCGGCAATGCCATTAATCACATTGCCAAATTCGGCTTCGGCGATGCCGCACTAATTCGCAACGGCTCCCTGGCTCTCGGCGGTGGCAATACGTCACCACTCGACATGGCGCAGGGCTACGCTGTCTTCGCGAACGGCGGACACGCCGTCACGCCCTATGTCATCGATGCGATATTTGGCCCCGAGGGTGACACCCTGTACCGCGCCGAACCGCAGGTCGTCTGCGAGCCTTGCGTGGCCGAGCCTGACGACGACTACATCGTCGAGCTAGACGAGGACGGTAATCCAATCGTTACATTTCCGCTGGAGCAAATGGCCGCGGTGGCGCTCGAGTACAAGCCCGACGCCTCGACCGCACCGGAGCTGTTCGACGACGTCAATCTCGCGCCGCGTGTCATAACGGCCCAAAACGCGTTCCTGATACAGGACCTGATGCGCGATGTGATCATGCGAGGCACCGGCCGTCGCGCCCGGGTGCTCGGCCGCCAGGACCTGTCGGGCAAGACCGGCACATCCAATGATCAGCGCGACGCCTGGTTCGGCGGATTCAATGGCGATATGGCGACCGTTGTATGGGTAGGCTACGACGACAGCCTGCCACTCGGTCCCGGCGAGGAGGGTTCGCGCACGGCATTGCCAATCTGGATCGAGTTCATGCGCATTGCATTAACGGGAGTGCCTGAGAACGAGATGCCGATGCCCGAGGGTATTGTCTCCGTTCGTATCGATGAGCAGACAGGTTGCCCCGCTCGCTCAGGCCAGCGAAATACGATCTTCGAATTCTTCCGCGAAGGTCATGTCCCGCAATGTGAGGACGTCGAGGAATTACCAGATATTTTCAATGATGCGGCCGGCATCGACCCGGATCCCGAGACCGAAGACGAAGAAGATCCAGAGCCTCTGTTCTAGCGACATGCCAGGCAAACGTAACGGCAACGACGATCGCGCCCGGCAGACAGTGGCGCAGGAAGCTGCCCGCATCATTGTTGAACAGGGCGTTCGCGACTATCGTGTCGCCAAGATCAAGGCGGCAGAGCGTCTTGGCATGAACTCCCGGGGTTCGTTGCCGGGCAATGCCGAAATCGAACAGGCCATCAGCAATCACCTCGCGTTATTTGGTGGTGAATCGCACGCTGATTTCTTGCAGTTGATGCGCGAGATCGCGCTGTCCGCAATGCATCTCCTTTCCGGGTTTTCGCCGCGCCTCGTGGGCCCAATCCTGCAAGGTACCGCCGACGAGAACACAGCCGTAAACCTGCATGTTTTTTCCGACAGCCCCGAAGCGGTCGCCATGTTGCTGACAGACAATCGCCTGAACTGCCGCCCCTACGAACGACGACTGAAAATCAGTCGCGGTCGCGGCGCCACACCCAGTACGTTTACGGGCTATCAGTTCGTCTTTGAAGGTGAGCGCGTCGAAGCCACCGTGTTTCCTGTGGACGGAATCCGCCAATCGCCTATCTCGCCAATCGATGGCAAGCCGATGAGGCGCGCTGACAGGAGGGCTGTGGCTGCGTTGCTTAGCGACTCTCTATAGCGACGTAGTCGCGCTGCTCCGGACCGGTGTAGAGCTGCCTCGGCCTGGCAATGCGACCGCCCGTGTCGGAGATCATCTCTCGCCAATGCGCTGTCCAGCCAACTGAACGGCCGATGGCGAACATGACCGTGAACATCGACGTTGGAATGCCGAGCGCGCGGTAGATGATGCCCGAATAAAAATCGACGTTCGGATACAGCTTCTTCTCGATGAAGTAATCGTCCTTGAGTGCGATTTGTTCGAGCTCGCGCGCCAGGTCGAACATCGGCGTATCGTCGCGGCCAAGTTTCTCAAGTACCTTGTGCGCCATATCGCGAATGATCGTCGCACGGGGATCGAAGTTCTTGTAAACGCGATGGCCGAAGCCCATCAGTCGAAATGGGTCGTTCTTGTCTTTGGCTTTTGCCACGAATTTCGGAATCTGGCTGACATCGCCGATTTCCTTGAGCATCATTAGAACGGCCTCGTTCGCACCGCCATGCGCCGGGCCCCACAGCGCAGAAATGCCAGCTGCAATCGCCGAATAAGGGTTGGCTCCCGAGCTACCTGCCATGCGCACGGTCGACGTCGAACAGTTCTGCTCATGATCGGCATGCAGAATGAACAACAGGTCCAGCGCCTCAGCCGCTATTGGATCAATCTCGTAAGGCTCGGCAGGTACCGAAAACAGCATCTGCAGGAAGTTCTCGCAGTAATCGAGATCGTTATGCGGATACATGAATGGTTGTCCGCTATTGAGCTTGTATGCAGCAGCGGCGATGGTCGGCAGCTTGGCGAGAATGCGGTGCGCAAAAATGTCGCGATGGGCGGGATTACTCGCATCCATTTCGTCGTGGTAGTACGCCGACATGGAACCCACGACGGCCGACAGCATTGCCATCGGATGCGCGTCGTAGCGGAAGCCTTTGAAGAAGTTGAGCATGCCCTCGTTGAGCATCGTGTGCGTACGGATTGTCGTATCGAAATTCTCGAGCTGGCTCGCCGTCGGCAGCTCACTGTGCAGCAACAGGTAGGAGACCTCCAGGAAATTCGAGTTCGCGGCGAGCTGCTCGACCGGGTAGCCCCGGTACATGAGGATGCCCTGCTCACCGTCGATATAGGTAATGTCGGATTCGCAGCTACCTGTGGAAACGAAGCCGGGGTCGTAGGTAAATACGCCCTGCTCCTTATATAAATTGCCGATGTCGATGACGTCGGGTCCTACAGAGCCGGATCGAACCGGCAACTCCATTTCAGTGCCACTGGGACTTGTCAGGCGGAATACATCCTTGGTCATCGTCTTCCTCAGGCTCTAAATCGTTAGCTGCAAGAGCATAGCAGGGCGCCGCCAAACTGGCGGTGCAGGGACTATCAACAGACTAGCAGGCCCGCGAGAACGCGGGCAATCAGGGACTTCCCCTAGCTCATGCCGTACTTGCGACGGAACTTGTCCACGCGACCGCCGGTGTCGACGATCTTCTGCTTGCCGGTGTAAAACGGATGACAGGAGGAGCAAACCTCGATCATGAGGTCTTCGCCGAGCGTCGAACGCGTCGTGAACTCGTTTCCGCAACTACAGGTGACCTTAATATCGGCGTAGTTGGGATGGATGTCGGCTTTCATTGTCTTGCTCTCCAAAGCACGCGAGCGTGCGAAAAGGGCGCGTAATATATAGCGAAGCGGCGATCGCCGCAAGCCCCCGTCGTTGTGCGATAGTTTATCCACAGAACCTGTGGATAACTCTGTGGAAGAAAATTGAACGAGTGCGCTAAGCTGCGGATTTTCAAGCACCCTCGTCAAAATGACGAATTTGTGACCATTTTTAGAAAACAAATATAAACAATCAGTTACGTGAGTTTCTCGACACTCAAAATGAGATGAAGCGCCTCTAGTACTGAAAATATAGGCATCCGCGTGGTGTTGTGAATAAAGGTAAAAGCTAATCCGGCAGGAAATCGGCCTGTAAATCGTTCAAAAACCGCCGTCCGAAAGGCGTCACCTGCCAGAAATTACCCTCTTTTTCGGTCATCAGGCCCTTCGCGATGGGGGCGCTCAGGCGCTCGCGTAAAAGCTTCGTCGGCAGACCGGTTCGCGCCGTAAACTGGCTCGCCGAAAATCCCTCCGTCAGGCGCAGGACGTTCAGCATGTACTCAAACAGCCGGTCCGCGTCCGGCACGTTCCGAAGCGGTCCCGCCTCGGCGCCTGCTTCCATCGCCTCCATGTACTGATTCGGATTGGCCGGCTTGGCGTAACGCCAAATCCCGGCCGCGTTCGATATCTTGCCGTGAGCGCCGGCGCCCACCGCAAGGTAGTCGCCAAACGACCAATAATTGAGATTATGTCGGCATCGCCTGCGGTCCTTCGCGTATGCCGACACTTCGTACTGCTCGAAGCCTAGTTCGGAAAGCAGGTCCGCGCCCCGGCTCTGGATGTCGAACGCCTCGTCCGCTCCGGGCATGCCGGCCGGCGGCCGGGCATGAAATACCGTATTCGGCTCCAGGGTCAGTTGGTACCAAGACAGGTGCTGCGGCTCCAGCTCCGCCGCCCGCTCGATATCGAACATTGCGGCCGCAACATCCTGCCCGGGAAGCCCGTACATCAGGTCGATATTAATGTTATCGAAGCTTGCCTCCCGCGCCGCGTCGACAGCCCTCGAAATGTCGTCAACACCGTGAATGCGGCCGAGCACCACGAGCGCCTCCGGTGAGAAAGTCTGCGCACCGATCGATAGCCGGTTGACACCGGCCAGCCGGTATCCGGCCGGGTCACCGCATTCGACGGTCCCCGGATTTGCCTCCATCGTAACTTCGATATCGTCGGCGAACGTGTACCGCTCCTCAGCGCTTTTCAGCAGCCGCTCAATCTGCTCGGGCGAAAACACGCTGGGTGTGCCGCCGCCCAGGAAGATGCTGGTCAACTCACGATCACCAGCGCGTTCAACTTCTGCATCGAGATCGCTGACGAGCGCGTCGAGGTATCGCTCGCGCGGCGCGTCGTTGCCCATGGTGAAGGAATTGAAGTCACAGTAAGGACACTTACGCACGCACCAAGGCAGGTGCACGTAAAGTGACAGCGGTGGCAGATCGAACGATGTCAGTTTTGTTGCCATTCCATTTCGTGTAGCTTCCGCGACAACGCCTTGAGGGCCTGGCCGCGGTGACTGCGGACGTTTTTTTCCTCCGCGCTCAACTCCGCGGAACTAACGCCGAGCTCCATCACGAGAAACAGCGGGTCGTAACCGAAACCACCAGCGCCGCGGCGCTCTCGCAGAATCCTGCCACGCCACTCGCCCTCACCAATAACTGGTTCTCCTTCGCCCGGCATCACGAAACATGCAACGCAACGAAACCCTGCCCCCCGTAGCTCGTCAGGTACACCATCTAGCTCCTCGAGCAGGCGATCGTTGTTCTTATCATCTGTGGCGTCAGGACCGGAGTATCGCGCCGAGTAGACGCCAGGGCGGCCATCGAGTGCATCAACACAAAGACCGGAGTCGTCGGCAATCGCGGGCAGTCCTGTTGCATCCGCAGCGTGACGCGCCTTGATAAGCGCATTTTCGACGAAACTGCTGCCCGTCTCATCGGCATCACTAACGCCAAGATCGGACTGCGGAACAACCGTGAAGTCGATATTGCCGAGTATGCGCACGACCTCTTTGAGCTTACCGGCGTTACCGCTGGCCAGGACGATCTTGTCGGGCCGCTGCGGCACGACAATTAGCCAGCGAGTACTTCATTCTGCGCGACGATGATCTCGCCAATACCTTTCCTGGCGAGCTCGAGCATCGCGCCGAACTCGTCACTCGTGAACGCGTGACCTTCGGCCGTGCCTTGCACTTCAATGAAGTTACCGGCTTCATTCATGACGATATTCATATCCGTCTCCGCCTCGGAGTCCTCGGCGTAGTCGAGATCAAGCACCGGCGCGCCCCGATAGATGCCAACGGAGACTGCGGCCACCTGACCGTAGAGCGGGTTCTTGGGGATTGCCTTACCCATGCGCTGCATCGCGAGACAAAGCGCTACGTAGGCGCCGCTGATCGATGCTGTGCGCGTGCCGCCATCGGCCTGGATCACATCACAATCGAGCGTCACTGTACGCTCACCGAGCGCATCGAGATCGATAATGGCGCGCAGCGACCGGCCGATGAGGCGCTGAATCTCGACTGTCCTGCCACCTTGTTTGCCGCGAGCTGCTTCACGCGAGGAACGTGTATTTGTTGCCCGCGGCAACATGCCGTATTCACCGGTCACCCACCCACTGCCTGAGCCGCGCATCCATGGCGGAACGCGGTTCTCGACACTTGCCGTGCACAGTACGCGTGTGTCGCCAAACTCGCAGAGCACACTTCCCTCTGCATGTCGTGTGAAATCGGGACTAAAGCGCACGACTCTCATCTGGTCGGCTTCACGGCCACTTGGGCGCATTGTTGTTCCCCTTCAAGCCTTGCCGGCCCAGCGCAATGCCGTGCCGGTCGTGTTGTCGCTGTATGGCGCGTTGGCATTCAACGCCTGTGTGCTCAGTTCCTTGAGATTCTGCGCCAGGTTATTGTCACCCGGTACCCCTATCTGCGCCATGTCGTCATCGCTTAGCCCGGACCACAAACCATCGGAACACGCCATCAGCACATCACCGGCAGATAGGATCCGCTTGCCGGTAATGCTCATGTCCGGCACCGGCGCGTCGCCGCCGATACAGCATTCTACGAAGTTGCGCATCGGGTGATCGAGCGCTTCTTCTTCTGTAATCGCGCCTTCCTGGATCAGTACTTCGACATGGCTGTGATCCCGTGAGCGCTCCACCACCATCCCGTTGCGTACCTGGTAAATACGGCTGTCACCGATATGCGCCCAGTACGAACCACCTTCTTGCACGAGGCAGATGGCGCAGGTCGCCCGTGGCCTGAAGTCAACGGCAACATTCTTGCCAAGGCTGACGACCTCATCGTGGGCACGCGACAACGCCATGTAAAGGAAGCCTTGCGGGTCGAAGATTGGCAGCGTTGCACCCATGAACAGGTCCTGCACGACCTTGAGACCTGTCTCGGCGGCCTGCGCACCGTCCGAGTGTCCACCCATGCCGTCGAATACCAACATCAGCGCGGCCTCGTCCGCAACCACAACGGCGGCCCGGTCCTGGTTATCGGACCGGTCTCCTAATGCGGACACCTTCGCGTATTCGATCTGCATTGCGGTTGTAGGCTAGTTCAATAACAATGAATTGATGTTACACAGTATGACAGGCTTTGCGCGGCAGTCGGCTGAGTCACCGGCCGGCACAATGACGTGGGAATTGCGCGCCGTCAACCATCGATACCTCGATGTGCAGTTTCGACTGCCCGACGAGTTGCGTCCGCACGAGCACGCCTTCAAACAGCAAATATCGGCCATACTTCGCCGTGGCAAGGTCGAGTGTGCGCTGCATTTCCGGCGCGCCTTTGATCAGAGTGCGGAGCTGAAGCTTAACGCCGATCTTGTCGAAGTGATCGGTACGCGGGTCACAGAAATTCGCAACACCGTGCCGGACGCCGCAGCACCCGACGCGATCGACATCCTGCGCTGGCCCGGCGTCATCACAGAAACCGAGGTCGATGCGGAGCCGTTGCGGGCCGAAGCTGCCGAATTACTCGACAAGGCTTTGCAGGCCATGGCCGAGATGCGTCGCAGCGAAGGCGAACGTATTAGAGAAATGATTGCGACGCGTTGCGACGACATTGCCACGATTGCGGTTTCGGTTCGCGACCGATTGCCTGCGGTCCTGGAAGGTGCGCATGCAAAACAACGAGAGCGCATCGATCGCCTGGATGTAGAGGCGGATCCTGCGCGCCTCGAGGTCGAGCTTGCGTTGATCTCGCAGAAGCTCGACGTTGACGAAGAACTCGACCGGCTCGACAGCCATGTTACCGAGATTCGCCAGGTGCTCGACAGCGATGAGGCCGTCGGCCGTCGCCTCGATTTCCTGATGCAGGAGCTTAACCGGGAGGCGAACACGCTTGGCTCAAAGTCGGCAGATGCTGAGACAACGAAAGCCGCCGTCGAACTCAAAGTGCTCATCGAACAAATGCGAGAACAAATCCAGAACGTCGAGTAGGGCAGAAACTTTCGTCCGGGGGGTACGAAAAGATGACAAATTCTGTGAGTAGCAAAGGTCACCGGCGCTGGGTCAGGGTTTCTCACTGGGTAACTGTCGCGAGTTTCCTGACGCTTGCCTTCACCGGCATTCTGATTTTGGCTGTGCATCCGCGGCTGTATTGGGGGGAGGTCGGTAACGATCTTACGCCGGCGTTGCTCGAGATTCCGATCAGTGGCAATCACCGGCCCGACGAATATGAAACGACAACTTCGTTTGACAACTTGCCCGGATCGCCGATCAGTGCCGACCGCACCTACACAATATTCAATGAGAATGGCTGGGGCCGCAGCCTGCATTTTCTCGCCGCGTGGTTTCTTGTCGTAACAGGGCTGCTCTATTTGCTGGCCGGTATCTTCGGCGGCCATATCCGGCGCAACATTCTGCCCACCGGAAAAGACCTCTCACCGAGCAGGTTGATGCAGGATGCGCGGGAGCACCTGAAACCGATGGTCGATATCGGCGGCGGCCCGCCCTACGGTGCGGTGCAGAAGGTCGTCTACGCCGGCGTGGTTTTCATCGCACTTCCGCTCATGCTGGTGACCGGGCTCACCATGTCGCCGGCAGTAACTGCTGCGATGCCGTTCTTGCTCGATCTGTTCGGCGGCTATCAGTCAGCACGGACGATTCATTTCTTCGGCTTCTCGGCCCTTATCCTTTTTTTAATCATTCACGTAGCAATGGTCTTTGTCACTGGCGCCACCCGGCAACTGCGCGCCATGATTCTAGGGAAATGATATGACTAAGAATCGAATTCCTCGTCGTACCTTCATTAAGGGTGCCGCGTCATCCGCGGGGCTGGTTCTTGCCGGCTGCGCAGATACAGAGCCGCCGTCGTACGGAAACATCTTGCGCATGGGCGATGCCCTGACTTACCAGGCCCATCGATTGTTATTGCCGCGGCAGTCTCTTGTGCGCGAATATGACTACAGCGACATTTCATCAGTCCCCGCGATCGGCACAACGAATCCTGCCGACCCGAACAAGTCGCTTTACAGTGAGGAGCACGGGCCTGTCTACGAACGCCTGCTGCGGGATCACTTCGCAAACTGGCGCATTACGGTCCAGGGCAGTGTCTTTCGGCCCCAGTCCTTCTCACTAGCCGATCTCAAGAGCCTGCCGTCCCGAACGCAAATCACCCGGCATACATGCGAAGAAGGTTGGTCGGCGATATCACAATGGACTGGGGTCCCGCTGCACCAAGTCCTTGCTGCAGTGGGGCTGAAGCCAACTGCACGCTATGTGATGTTGCGATCCTATGATGACTGGGCCGATTGCATCGATATGCTCGATGCGCTGCATCCCCAGACTATTCTCGCCTATGGCATGAACGGACGTGACCTGCCAATCAGTCACGGCGCACCTCTTCGCATCAGAGTCGAGAGGCAACTCGGTTACAAAAGCATGCGGTTCCTGCGCAGCATCGAGTTATTGGACGAGTTCGATGATGGCGGCAAGTATGGGAACATCCAGAATGGATGGTCCTGGTACGCTGGAATATAGAGCCGCACGATAGCAAGCAACTAGTCTATGAAACACGATAGTGTAAATCGCTGGCTAACCCTGGGTGCAAACATCGGTGTACTGATTGGCATCCTGTTGCTTGTTTTCGAGCTCGCCCAAAACCGCGACATGGTTCGTGCGCAGACCCGCAACGAAATTTCCCGACAGATTTCCGACCGGCTCACTGCGATTGCGAACAGTGAACAGGCGGCGAGCGTCAGTCGTCGCGCAAAAGAAGGCTTGGAACTGACGCCAGACGAAGAGGAACAGTACTTCCTGATGTTCGTCGCCAACATGCGTGACTGGGAGAATATTCACTATCAATACCGCCAGGGCATGTTCGATGAGGAGGAATTCGAAGCGGAACGAACGGCATGGAAGTTCGTCATCAACCGAAATCGTTCATTCCAGAAAAACTGGTGCCTGACTCGGAATAACTTCTCGCGAGAATATGTAGCTGAGATCGAAGGGCTGCTCGACACATCATGTTCACCGAAATAATCTCAAGCAGGAATGTCCGTTGGCTCGTAGCGGAAACTCTCGTCGTCGTTCTCGGCATAGTGATTGCACTGGGACTCGATGATTATCGAACCGACCGCTTTGAACGAAGACTCGAAGTCGAGTACATCGAGCGAATCCAGGGGGACATAGAGCGCGATCTCGGTTACATCGAAGCTGTCTGGAACCCTCGCTTGAAGGTTAAGCGCAATGCCCTGGAGTCTGTCGCGCCAGTTATCCGCGGACAGGCGCCTGTTCCTGACGACGTGTTCGAGTTCCTGAGAAATGTCTCACTGGGTGGGGTAATGGGGACATTGGCCGCAGCCTGGCATACGGACACAACATTCCAGGACATGCGCGCAACGGGAAATCTGCGCCTGATTGAAAGGGCTGAAGTTCGCGCGGATATTTCCGAATACTATGAAATATTGGATAGTGAAACTCGGCGCGTGGAAAGGCGCTTCACCGACTATGTGCCATTCGCACTCACAGTATTGCCCGGAGAGCTGCGAGACGATCTCGATTTTGATTCAATGCAGCAGTTCGGCGTTGACTATGCTTTACAACGCCTGCTAACGGACGACTTCCGAAACCAGCTTAACCGCGAATACAATCTGCTCCTTTTTATGGAGGGTCGCCGATACGAGGCATTCGCACGGTCTCTGTATGAAGACCTCGAGGCCTATCGCATGGAGCTTGAAAAGAAATAATTCGGCAGCTACTTTTCCATCGCTGATCTAAGGCTTGCGTAGCTGCCGTCAAAATACGTTACGTTTTGAAATGCCTCTCGGGCAAGCGCTTCGACTACCTCTCGTGCGTGTTCGCCGTCGTCGCCGAAAACAATGATTCGCGTATTGTGATCTTGCATCGGTAGACGGCCATCATTCTTGGCTGCAAATACTTCACCGACATCCTTGCCCGGGAGTACAAGACTCTGCGGCAGGTTCCTTGCACCCTCGATGCTGCCTACCTGAAACTCCAATGGGTCACGCACATCAATCCAGACCGCTGTCTGGTCATTATCGAATACGTATCGAACGCCTTGCGGCTCTATGACCATGACACCAACCAATGCGCGCCATACAGGGGCGCCAAGTTGGTAGCGGCGCACATTTGTATATCCCGCCTCGAGTAGCTCATGTCCTACTCTCTTGCTTTTGCCGCAGTTCGGGCCGTTACAGTACAGCACCAGCGGTTGCGATTTATCTTCCCCTACTACCCGCCCAACCTCGGCTACGTCAGAGGTATAGAGCGCCATGGAAACACCCGGTTTCGGCGCGACGTTGATGGCGCCCGGGATGTGACTAATTGACCATTCGAGGTGTGGACGAGTATCCAGCACTACGGCACCCTGGTCCCGAAGTACCTGCTGCAACTCATCGGTCGTGACCTCGGGCACACCAGGCCCCGGTTGTTCTGATATGGCCTGGCGAACTAGCGGAGTTAAACCTCCTTCGTCCGGATTTATACAACCGGCGACGAGGCCCCAAAGCAAAACGATTGTCAGAAATTTGCAAACAGACATCTTCACTCTCCCAAGCCGTTCTGAATTCGACGAATTACGGCTCTGCCAGCCGACCGACGTCCTCAGCCGGCACACCGTTCTCGGGAAACGGCCCAGGTTTCAATTCGGGAATCGGCTCCTCCCGTAGCTTGTTCTGCAAATACTCGATTGCTGCTTCAAGTTGTGCGTCATCGCCCATATAGGTTGCATGGGGCATATTCCTGACCTCGATCGTTGGTGACACACCTCTGCCCTCGACGATCCATTTCCCGTCCATCGAGTAGACCGGGAACTCAGCAACACGTGCGATGCCACCATCCGAGAGGCGGTTTCGGCTACTCAACCACACGCCAGCTCCGGCTGTTTGCTGGCCGATCACGGGCGCAATGCCCAGCGCCTTGATGGCCGCTGTGAAAGTTTCCCCGTCGGAGTAAGTTCGCTCATCGGCGAGTACCACCAGGTGACCGCGAAACGCATTCTGCATGTTCACGTACGGATCATCGCCCCTGTACGACCAGAACGCCCACGCCCTGCGCAACAAGCGCTCGATGATCCAGCTATCGATATTGCCGCCATTGTTGCGGCGCACGTCAATGATAAATCCTTTCTTTTTGTTAGACGCATAGAATTCGCGTGCGAACTCGCCAGCATCAGACGAACCCATGGCGCGAATATGGAGGTAGCCCAATTCCGCATCGGCTGCCTCGACCCGGCTGCGATTACCATTCACCCAATCCTGGTACTGGTACGTGAAATCCTGGTCTGCATCTGCCGGGACGACAACCGTATTCACATCTTCTCGTCCTCTCCTCAGCTTCAACAGCACCTGCTTGCCGGCCTGGTTAGTGAGTGCACGATGCAACCCGGCGAGTGTAGAAACTGCGATTCCGTTTACCTCCCTGATCAGGTCTCCATCTTCAGCATCAACACCCGGCTGCGCCAACGGCGGTGCCTGCGACGGCACCTCTTCGTCGTGCCGATAAACTCGTGATATGACAACTCCGTCATCCGTCTGCTCGAGGGCGGCGCCGAGAACTGATGGCGCCGGCGCGTCAGGATCCGCTGGCACGTCCCCACCGCGAACAGCCGAATGTAAAGTATTCAGCTCGGCTAACATCTGACCCAGTACGTCGTTGAGTTCGTGACGATCCGTGACGCGCAGCGCCAATGGCCGGTATTTTTCCCGCATAGCTGTCCAGTCAACGCCTCGCATTTGCGGATCGAAGAACTGATCGCGATGCATCAGCCACGCGTCATCAAACAATTGTGTCCACTCGGTACGCGGATCGATCCGGATCTGCCAACCGGCGGTTTGAATTGCGCTCTTGGAGGGGTCCTCGGGGTATGCCGCTTCCGCGGGGACAACAAAAAGCGCGAGCATTTCCTCACCTTGCATCGCGACGAGCATCTTATTGCCATCACCTGACAATTCCATTCCGGCCGCACCTTCGGTGAACGTCTCTGCCTGTGCCTCTGGTTCCAGCTTTAGAGACTTGATCTCGCCGCCATCACGATCGGGGATCAGTACGTAGAGAAAACTCTCGTTAACAGCGAGATCACCATAATCTCCAGACTCGAGAGGTACCTGCCACACCTCCCCGGAGAGGCCATCCCAATCGACGTCAATCCTGGGCTTTTCCTCATCCTCGTCGTCTGCCTCGTCATCTTCCGTATGCACCACCGTTAACTCGTTTGGAATGGCGAACGGAAACTCGGCGCTCTCCGTCAGCGCCTGGGCAAAGATCTCGATGCGCTTGTCGAATGATGGTCCAAAGTCCCTGTCCTGCCACACGCTGTTACCTGAAGCGTCGAAGTTTCGGTTCGACAGGTAGTACATCCACTGGCTGTCCTCGCTGAATGTTGGAGCACCGGATACGTACTTGTCGCTGGTCAGGTACCCCTGCCGGCTGTCGTTGACATCGTGCAACAGGATTCTCGGGCGAACACTGCCTTTACGAATATGTGTCATTGCGAGTAGCTGGCTATTGGGCGACCACTCCATGTCAGTGAATAATTGGTCGGCGCTACTCTCATCCACGATCTGTGTGCTGTCCCGGGTTTGCGTATTCAGCAGCCAGAGCCCACCCATGCCATCGCCATGGGCGATCCAGCGCCCGTCCGGGGACTCAACGAAGGTTCCGAGGGCCGAGGACGAACCGCTTGTCATCTGCTCGGCCTGCGTCCCGCCGGTCGCCGAATATCGCCAGATTGATGGTTCGCCGGATGCATCGCTAATGGCATACACCCATTCGCCGTCATAACTCCTCGCGGCCCGTCGCAACCGTGCGTCGCCAGGAGCTCCAATACTGACAAGTCGCACCGACCCTGTCCCGGCGAGCGCTGCCGCTCCCCTCGCGGTGATTGCGACCTTTTCTGCGCCTCCCGAAAGCCTCGCCGAGTGCAGGTGTTTCATCGGCTCGGTCTCCCAGGATTCGCGCAGGCTCGGATGATCGGACTGCAAGTGTATCTCGAGCCTCGATGACTCCCCCGTAGCAAGGTCGAGCAAATGTAGATCAGCGCCGAGCTGGTACACCGCCCGACCGCCGTCGACACTTGCACCGCGCATTGAGAAATTTTCGTGCTGAGTAACCTGGCGGGGATCGCTGCCATCGAGATTCACCGCCCACAGGTTGTCTCTGCCGCTTGCATCAGAAATAAAATACAGTGCATCCGCGTTGGCCATTGGCCTGCGTATGTCGCCTTCGTGCTCTGGTATCAGCCGGGAGGCTTCGGTGCCGGACGAATAACGCCACAGCTTGCCAGCAAGCCCGCCGCGATAAATGTTGATGTTGTCACCGCCCAAGCCAAACTGCGTGAAATAGACAGTCTCCGAGTCATTCGCCATCGAGCCACTGAAAGCATCAGCCAGCGGAATCGTCTCCGCGCTCATGTCCTCCGGGTCGACAATCCTGAGCGTCGCCGAACCCGGCGGGCCCCCGCGGCTAATCGTGCTGTAAAGCACCCGGCCATCCGGCGTCCAGCCCTGGGGGACGGCCCAGCTGTTCTCGAAGGTCACGCGCCTGGGAACGCCCCCCGTAATGGACATCACATAAGTTTCAGAGGCGCCCTCGTAGTCTGCAGCGAATGCGACATGTGTGCCGTCCGGCGATATAGTCGCAGCCGCTTCCAGCGATGGATGGGTCGTCAGGCGTTGCGCACTTTCGTCGCCATGCATGTACGACCAAAGATCGCCCTCCGCGGTAAAGACGATCAGGTCCCCATGTAACGCTGGCGAGCGAAAATATCCTTCTTCGGCAGTTGCCACATTTGTGAGAAATATCAAGACAAGAGCGGCCGCGAGAACCTTCATGACGATCTCCTAATTATTCTTCTTGCCAGCAAGTGTAGCAGCGGCAGAAGATTTACAATCACAATAACTAATCTGTCAAAATCCCGGCCATGAGTGACGTCGCGCCCAGGCTATTTGTCATCGCCGCCCCATCCGGAGCTGGCAAGACGACGCTGGTTCACGCTGTTGTCGCGAAACACCCCGAATTACGCTTTTCGATCTCCTATACGACCCGACCACAACGTCGCAACGAAGCGCACGGCGTCGACTACATGTTTGTGGACAAGGAGGCGTTCGGGTCGCTGCATGACAAGGGTGAATTGCTCGAATCGGCGACTGTGTTCGACAACCTGTATGGAACGAGTCGTGAACAAGTGGAAAAGCATCTTGCCGACGGTCACAGCGTCGTCCTCGAAATCGACTGGCAGGGAGCGCAGCAAGTTCGCGAGTCGATGCCCGAATGCGTAACTGTCTTCATCCTGCCACCGTCGCACGATGAACTTGTGCGCCGATTGCGCTCACGCGGTACCGACAGCGACGAGGTTATTGAGCGCCGCCTGCGAGATGCGCTCAGCGACATGGCCCATTGGGAAGAGTTCGACTACGTCGTAATCAACGACGATCTCGACACAGCCGTCGCTGATCTGGAAGCGGTCCTGGCTGGCAGCGGAGAGGCGCTGGCAACGCACAATGCGGCCCTGCGCCAGGCTGTTGAAGGGATTGCCGGCTTATAACCTTTTGGAATAAGTGCTAGACTTGCCCGCCGAGCGACCCTATGCTGCCGCTCGCTTTCAATCAAACGCAGGACCTATCCACATGGCCAGGATCACAGTCGAAGACTGTCTCGACAACATCAATAACATCTTTGAAATGGTGCTAGTCGCCGCAAAACGCGCCCGTCGCATTGCGCACGGCTCGGATCCGATGGTCGAGCTCGAAAACGACAAGCCCACTGTCCTTGCTCTGCGTGAGATTGCCGACGGCCATGTGACTCCGGCCATCCTCGAAGAAATAGAGGTGCCGCAGGCCGAGGATTTCTTGCAGGCAGAAGCCAGCGCTGAAGACATCCTGCCGGTTCGCGGCATTTCCATCGGCGACTAAGGATCTGCTTGGCGATCCGCCTGATCGCAATACTCTGGCCCAGGTCACCTGACATTCCGCGTAACGCAGGTATGATCAGGGGATGGATTACGCCGCAACATTGCTAGCCAGATTACCGGGCGCGTCGAAGCGCGACCACGGCTTGCGGCAGCTGATCGAAACACTCGAAGTCTATCTGCCTGAGGACCAGGTGGAGTCGGTCATGCACGCCTACGAGTTCGGTGCCGAGGCGCACGACGGACAGAAGCGTAAGTCGGGCGAGCCCTATATTTCCCATCCTGTCGCTGTGGCTCAGGAGCTGGCCGATATGCATCTCGACGCACAGGCGATCACGGCGGCGATTCTCCACGATGTTGTCGAGGACACCGACGCATCCCTCGACGATATCGAAGACAAATTCGGGACCGAGGTCGCCGGGCTCGTTGACGGCGTCAGCAAGCTCGATCAGATTCAATTCCACAGTCGCGCTGAGGCGCAGGCCGAGAGTTTCCGCAAGATGATGCTCGCGATGATTGAAGACATTCGTGTGATCCTCGTCAAACTCGCGGATCGTCTGCACAACATGCAAACACTCGATGCGATGCCGTCTGATAAGCGCGCCCGAATTGCTCGCGAAACCCTCGACATCTATGCGCCGATTGCGAACCGCCTCGGTATCAATCGTTTCAAGGTATTACTCGAAGACCTCGGCTTTCGCCATTTGTATCCGATGCGCTACCGCGTGCTCGAGCGCGCCTTGCGGCGCAGCAAGGGCAGCCAGCGACAAATGGTGAAGAAGATCACCGAGGAGCTCGAGCAAACGTTGGCCGACGAAGGCATAGGCGGTGAGGTCATTGGTCGCGAGAAACATCTGTTCAGCGTTTACAAGAAAATGTCCGAGAAAAAGCGCTTGTTGAGTGACGTTGTTGACGTATACGGTTTTCGCATCATCGTTAGTGACGTCAACGATTGCTACAAGGTGCTTGGTCTTGTGCATGGTTTGTACAAGCCTATGCCCGGCCGCTTTAAAGACTATGTAGCTATTCCGAGAATCAATGGCTACCAGTCATTACACACGACGCTATTCGGCCCCAAGGGCCAGCCGCTGGAGGTGCAGGTTCGCACAAGAGACATGGATCGCGTCGCCGAATCGGGCGTTGCGTCGCACTGGCAATACAAGGCAGAGGAGAAGTCGGACGCGACACCGCAGCGCCGCGCTCGCGACTGGCTGGCTAATCTCGCTGAATTGCAGCGTTCCGGCACATCGGAGGAGTTCCTTGAAAGCGTTAAAGTCGACCTGTTCCCGGACAAGATTTACGTATTCACTCCGAAAGGCGACATCATGCCGCTACCCAAGGGCTCGACAACAGTCGACTTCGCCTATGCCGTACACACGGATATCGGTAACCGCTGCGTAGCGGCCAAAATTGATCGCGTGCTCGTACCGTTGCGCACCCCGCTGCAAAATGGCCAGACCGTCGAGGTCGTGACGAGTCGCGGCGCGCGACCAAACCCGAACTGGTTGACCTTTGTTCGCACGGCGAAGGCACGAACGGCCATCCGAAATCATATGAAGACGATGCGCTCGAGCGAGTCCGTCGACCTCGGCAAACGCCTGCTGGATCGCTCTCTCAAGGATCTCGACTCGTCGCTGCGCAAGGTCGGCAAGGTGCGGATGAATTCGGCGCTCGATGAACTTGGATTGAACAACAACGAAGAGCTGTTCGAACAAATCGGCCTGGGTGAACGCCTGGCCCCGCTGACCGCACGATTCCTGGCCGGCCTCAATGAAGACGGCGAGGCCGAACCCAATACAGCCAGCCTCGTCATCGCGGGAACCGAGGGCATGGTTGTCAGCTACGCGCGATGTTGTCACCCGATACCGGGCGATGACGTAATGGGCTACCTGAGCTCCGGGCGCGGCATCGTCATTCACCGCAACAACTGCGGGAACCTGAGCAATTTCCGCAAGCAGCCCGAAAAATGGATCTCGGTCAGCTGGGAGAAAGACATCGACCGTGAGTTCAACAGCCAGATCCAGGTCGAGACCCTCAACAAACCAGGCGTGCTTGCCGAAGTAGCAGCGACAATCGGCGATGCAGGCTCGAACATTGAACAGGTATCGGTTCTTGGCCGGCACGAAGACTGTTCAGTGCTGGATTTTCTTATCCAGGTCAGGGACCGCATACACCTGGCACAGATCATGCGCAGTGTGAAAAACATGCCGAACGTGATTCGCGTTACGCGCGACTGCGCCTGAAGAAACACAACAACAGGAATCCTCATGAGCAAAGACGCCATTCACAGCGACAACGCGCCGGCCGCGATCGGCACTTATTCACAGGCCATAAGGACCGGCAATCTTGTTTTTCTTTCCGGGCAGATCCCACTGGATCCGGCGACGATGGAGTTCATCGACGGCGATTTCGAGGCTCGTGCCCGGCAGGTGTTCGAAAACCTCAAGGCGGTTGCCGAAGCCGCGGGCGGAGATCTCAACCAGGCCGTCAAGCTAACGATCTTTCTGACTGATCTTGCCAATTTCGCGACCGTGAACAGTGTGATGGAAGAGTACTTCGAGCAACCGTACCCGGCACGCGCCGCGATTGGTGTTGCATCGTTGCCCAAGGGCGCTGACGTCGAGGCGGATGCAATCCTCGGACTCTAATACTGAGACCGCTTCAGGCTTAGCCTCGCCACTGACCGTCCTCAACGGCGTCGGCCCGGCGCTAGCGAAAAAACTCGAGCGACTCAATCTCAAGCGGGTCGAGGACCTGTTGTTCCTATTGCCGTTGCGCTACGAAGATCGCACGCAGCTGGTGCGAATCGGGGCATTGCAGGCTGGAGGCCGTTGTCTCATCACCGGGGACGTGTTGCTCGCCGAAACCGTCTACCGGGGACGTCGCAACCTGCTCGTTCGTATCAGCGACGGCAGCGGCCAGTTGACCCTGCGTTTTTTTCACTTCTCCCGGCAACAGGTTGCACAGTTTCAGCCGGGCGTACGACTGACCTGCTTCGGTGAGGCGCGCAAGGGTTCAGCCGGTCTCGAAATGATCCACCCCGAGTACCGAATTCTGCGTGACAACCAGGACGCAGCGATCAATGACTCTTTGACTGCCATCTACCCGGCCACCGAAGGCGTACAGCAGGGGCGCCTTAGAAGTCTGACCGACCAGGCGCTGCACATGATGCGCCAGCACCCACCTGAGGAGTTGTTGCCGCAGGACGTGCGCGACAAGCTCGGGCTTCCCGAGCTTGCCGACGCCGTATCGTATCTGCATCGGCCGCCAGCTGATGCCGACGTTAAGCGCATGCTCGCCGGCACACATCCCTGCCAGCGGAGGCTTGCCTTCGAGGAGTTGCTGGCTCATTACATGAGTCTGCGCAGCCTGCGCCTGCTCGCCCAAACCGAGAACGCCCGAGCTCTCGCGGCTGGCGCCGAGGAGATTGCCCGTTTTGTTGCGTCATTGCCGTTCACGCTGACCCGGGCACAACAGAGAGTTATCAATGAGATTCTCGATGACCTCTCGAAGCCGCATCCGATGATGCGCCTGATCCAGGGTGACGTCGGCTCAGGCAAGACCGTCGTTGCCGCGATTGCCTGTCTCAAGGCGATCTCCTGCGGGGTGCAGGCCGCAATCATGGCGCCAACAGAACTGCTGGCGGAACAGCACTGGCGCAGTTTCGGCGACTGGTTCCAGCCACTGGGGATCGAGCCGACCTGGCTGAGCGGGAGTCAGCGCACTGTGGCTCGCCGCGAAGCGCTCGAGTCGATCGCAAATGGCAGCGCATCGCTTGTAGTCGGCACACATGCACTCTTCCAGGAGGGCGTAAAGTTCCACAATCTCGCGCTCGTGGTCGTCGATGAGCAGCATCGCTTCGGCGTGCATCAGCGTGTTGCCCTGCGCGAGAAAGGCGTCGGCGAACAGGGCTATCCGCACCAGCTCGTCATGACGGCCACCCCGATACCGCGGACGCTGGCGATGGCAGCATACGCCGACCTCGACACATCCATCATCGACGAGCTGCCACCCGGCCGCGAACCAGTGTCGACAATCGCCGTCCCCGAAACGCGCCGAGAGGAAATCACCGAACGCGTACGGAAGGCGTGCCAGTCGGGCCAGCAAGCCTACTGGGTATGCCCATTGATTGAAGAATCTGAGGTCCTCGACTACGAGGCTGCCGAGGCCAGTTACACAATGTTGACCGAGGCACTGCCCGATCTTCGCGTCGGTCTGGTGCACGGGCGTATGCGGCCAGCCGAAAAGGAGCGGGGCATGCAGGCATTCAAGGAGGGCCTTATCCAATTGCTCGTCGCGACCACTGTTATCGAAGTTGGCGTCGATGTCCCCAACGCGAGCCTCATGATCATCGAAAACGCTGAGCGGATGGGCCTGTCGCAATTGCACCAACTGCGCGGCCGTGTGGGCCGGGGTACGAAGAAAAGCCATTGTGTACTGCTTTACAAGCCGCCTCTCGGGCAACTCGCCCGCAGCCGGCTTGCGGTGCTACGAGACACCAACGACGGATTTGTCGTCGCGCAGCGCGATCTTGAGCTGCGCGGCCCAGGCGAGCTGTTGGGCACAAAACAAACCGGCCTGCCTGATTACCGCATTGCCAACCTCGTTCGCGACGCGGAACTCATGCCAGGAATTCAGCTGGCCGCCGAGAATATCGCCCATAGCTCGCCGCAACAGGGAACCGCCATCGTTCACCGCTGGCTTGGCGATGCAGGACACTATGGAAAGGTATAATTCGCCGCGATGAAGAACATCATCTCCCCCAGGCTCAAGCAGAACATCGTGTCGCAGCTGCGCAATTACAGCAAACTCATGCGCATCGACAAACCAATCGGCGTCTGGCTGCTGCTGTGGCCGACATTGTGGGCGCTGTGGCTCGCGGGTGAGGGTCATCCCGACCAGGGCTTGTTTGTCGTATTTGTCGTCGGCGTTTTCGTCATGCGCTCGGCCGGCTGCGTACTTAATGATTACGTCGATCGCAAGATCGACCCATACGTCGAACGAACTCGCACAAGGCCAATCGCGTCGGGTGCTGTCGCGCCAACGGAAGCGCTGGTGCTGTTCGCGGCACTGTCGCTGATCGCCGTCGGGCTCGCCACGATGCTCAACCAGCCAGCCCGCATACTGGCCATCATCGCAGCAGGGCTTACGGTGGCCTATCCGTTCATCAAGCGATTTATCTCGATTCCGCAATTCGTTCTCGGTGCTGCCTTTGGCTGGGCCGTTCCAATGGCGTTCGCCGCACAGACCGGAGGCACACCACAGCTCGCATGGTTGGTGTTCGGGGCGGCCGTGATCTGGGCGGTCATCTATGACACCTTCTACGCCATGGTCGATCGTGAGGACGACAAGAAGCTTGGCGTCAAATCGACCGCCATTCTCTTTGGCGAAGTTGACCTGTTCGTAATCGCCGGACTACAGCTCGTGATGCTCGCGGCCCTGATCTTTATTGGCCTGCGCGCACAACTCGCCTTTTGGTACTTCTTCTCGGTGGCCGCCGCGGCCAGTCTGATGGCTTATCACTTGTGGCTTGCACGAGACCGGCAACCGGCTGGTTGTTTCCGCGCCTTCTTGCACAATCATCATATTGGCCTGGTTATCTTCATCGGCATTGTCTTGCACTACGCGTTCAATCCCGCGTCGCCTGTGCAATAGCCAGCGCGCTGACTTCTTTCGCTCCAGCATCCAGTAGAGCTCGTGCCAATTGGCGGCAGGTTTCCCCGGTCGTAATGACATCGTCGATGATCAACACATGGCGATAGTCGACTGTTCCCCGTACCACAAAAGCTGATTGGAGGTTTCGTTTGCGCTGCGCCGCCGTCAATCCGGATTGATACGGCGTGCGACGGAAGCGTGTGACATTCGTGACAAGCGGTAAGCCCGTCGCCGCACGAATCGGCCGCGCGATTTCGGCGGCTTGGTTGAAGCCACGCATGGCATGTCGGCGCCAGTGCAATGGCACCGGGACGAACGCGTCCACGTTATCCGGTAATGCAGCGAAACACTGCACCAATAGATGGCCGAAAGCCGGTGCGTAAAAGAGCCGCCGCTTGAATTTTATTGCCTTAATGGCCGCGTCGATCGGGAACGCGTATTCAAGTGGCGCAATTACCGACGTCAACGGTGCAATCACTAGATTGCGGGCCGACGCCCACGGCAAGTCGGCAAAGCATCCCCTGCAAACAGGGGAACCACAGGGCTGTCGGCAGCCGCAGAAAACACAGCTGACAGGCCATAGCGCCTGCTCCAGGCGCGTCGCGCAGTGCGACACGGCTGCCAAGAATCTGCTCGCAAACGATGCCCAGCGCATCGGGCGATTGTCGACAAACACGGGCACCATCGCCACAGGTCAAATGGCGTGATTCCGGCATAAAGCGTGGTAACGTGCGTGGCCATGAACCTGGGCGCCGCGCAACGACGATTTGACGATGCCGCTGCAACATTCGACACGGCTGACTTCGTAATTGCGGCAACGCGCGACGGCTTGCTCGAGCGGCTCGAGCCAATGACTGTAGAGGCCAATATTGTCGTCGACCTCGGTGCTGCCACGGGCTCAGCCAGCCGCGCTCTCGGGCGCCGGTTTAAGCGTGCCCGCATCGTAGCGGTCGACTCATCCCAGAATATGCTGCGGCGGGCGCGCGCAAAAAAGACCTGGCTGTCCAAGTCGGTTTTCGTCCAAGCGGAAGCATCGACGTTGCCATTTTCCGATCACTGCATCGACGTCATCTTCTCCAACCAGTTACTGCCGTGGCTGCCCGACCCGTTACCTGTGTTTGCCGAAGTATCACGCGTACTTCGACCGGATGGACTGTTCCTGTTTTCGACCCTGGGACCAGACAGCCTCGCGAACCTGCAGCACGACCCGTTTGCCGATATGCACAATGTCGGCGACGCGTTGGTGCGGGCAGGGCTACGCGACCCGGTGCTGGATGTCGACCGATTGACAGTGAACTACGAAACTACGCAATCCCTGCTCGACGATTGCCGGGCCATCGGTGCGCGTCACTGCGTCCCCGATCAGGTCGATGTATCGAGTCTCGATTTCGAGCTCATCTACGGGCACTGCTGGGGAAGCGGCCCGCGACCAGCCGGTGGCGAATACCGTGTCGATGCCGGGCGAATCGGCACGCGTCGTCCATAATGCCTAACGCCTTGTAAACACACAAAGTTTTTCGGCGTTTGGGGGTTGACAGGATTGCATGGCCCGCGTGCTTTCAGTACACTTCGCAAGCTTTTTTTTTGCCGGCTGACTGGGACCCGCCGCAAAATGCACCTTCCACCCGAAGAATTACAGAGAAAGTCGGCTCCTTATTTGGCGGCCACGACGGTGAACAATCTAATGTTACGAAAATCGATTTTGAGCTTGCTCGGCCTGATCTCGGCGAGTGCGGCGAATGCCGACTGGGCGCTCAATATGCCTCGCGGCATTACTGAACTCAGCCAGGAAACCTTCGACCTGCACATGATGGTCTTCTGGTGGTGCGTTGCCATCGGTATCGCCGTCTTCGGTGTCATGATCATCTCACTGATCAAGCACCGTAAGTCCAAAGGCGCTGAACCTGCGACGTTTTCGCACAGCACGTCGGCTGAAGTGATCTGGACGATCATTCCCTGCATCATCTTGTTCGTCATGGCGGTGCCTGCCGCCGAAACGATGATTCGACTCGAAGACTCACGCGACCCTGACGTTTCGATTGTCGTCACAGGCTATCAGTGGAAGTGGCATTACAAATACCAGGATGAAGGTGTCGAGTTTTACTCGAGCCTTGCCATGCCCAGTGTCAAGGCGCGCTTCAAGGAATCTGGTATTGATCCTTTCGGCGTTGATAACTACTTGCTCGACGTCGACCACCCGCTCGTCGTGCCCAAAGGCCAGAAAGTGCGCCTGCTGCTGACCGCAAGTGACGTTATCCACTCCTGGTGGGTGCCTGAGCTCGCGATCAAGAAAGACGCAATACCCGGCATCATCAACGAAGCATGGTTTACCGCTCTTGAAACCGGGACCTTCCGTGGCCAATGCGCCGAACTCTGCGGCAAGGATCACGGCTACATGCCCATCGTTATTGAAGTCGTTGAGCCTGATGCGTACCAAGCCTGGGTCAATGCAAGCCAGAATGACAGCGCCCGCCTGGCGCGGCTGGAGAACTAGAGTATGACTACCGCAGTCGCAGACACGCACGACCACCACGGCCCCGAGAAGGGCATCAAGCGCTGGCTGTTCACCACCAACCATAAAGATATAGGTACCTTATACCTGGTACTTAGTTTGGTGATGTTTTTTGTGGGCGGCACCATGGCACTCGTCATCCGCTCCGAGCTGATGAACCCCGGCCTGCAGTTCGTACATCCCGAGTTCTTCAACCAGATGACGACGATGCATGCGCTGATTATGGTCTTCGGCGCCGTCATGCCGGCCTTCGTCGGCCTCGCCAACTGGATGATCCCGCTGATGATCGGCGCGCCCGATATGGCGTTACCGCGCATGAACAACTGGTCTTTCTGGATTCTTCCAGTCGCATTCGGCTTGCTGGCATCGACCTTGTTCATGCCGGGTGGCGCACCAGCCAGTGGCTGGACCATGTATCCGCCGCTCGTGCTGCAAACCGGCGACGCTTTTCCATTCCTGATCTTCTCGATTCACTTGCTGGGCCTGAGCTCGATCATGGGTGCCATCAACATCATCGTCACGATCCTGAATATGCGCGCGCCCGACATGTGGCTGCTCAAGATGCCAATGTTTGTCTGGACCTGGCTGATCACGGCTTACCTGCTGATTGCTGTAATGCCCGTGTTCGCTGGTGCCGTAACGATGTTGCTAACCGATCAGTTCTTCGGCACGAGTTTCTTCCTCGCGGCCGGCGGTGGTGACCCGGTGATGTTTCAGCACATTTTCTGGTTTTTCGGGCACCCCGAGGTTTACATCATGATCCTGCCGGCATTCGGTGTGGTCTCGGAGATCATCCCGACGTTCTCGCGCAAGCCCTTGTTCGGTCATGACTCGATGGTATACGCGGCATCGTGTATCGCATTCCTGTCGTTCATCGTCTGGGCACACCACATGTTTACAGTTGGCATGCCGTTATCGGGCCAGCTGTTCTTCATGTTCGCCACGATGCTGATTGCCATACCGACGGGCGTAAAAGTATTTAACTGGGTGGCCACGATGTGGCGCGGCGCGATGACGTTTGAAACCCCGATGTTGTTTTCACTCGGCTTCGTTTTCCTATTCACGATCGGCGGTTTCTCGGGCCTGATGCTCGCGATCGCGCCGGCGGATATCCAGTATCACGACTCCTATTTCGTCGTGGCCCATTTCCACTATGTACTCGTGCCGGGCTCAGTGTTCGCGCTGATGGCTGGAGCTTATTACTGGCTGCCCAAATGGACTGGCTACATGTACAACGAGAGAGCCGGCAAGCTGCACTTCTGGATGTCGACGATCTTCGTCAACCTGACGTTCTTCCCGATGCACTTCTTAGGGTTAGCGGGCATGCCACGACGTATTCCTGACTACTCGACGCAATTCGCTGACTTCAACTGGATGGCCAGTGTCGGCGCAATCGGCTTCGGCCTGTCACAATTGATCTTCGTTTACGTGCTACTAATATCGAAGAAGGGCGAGAAGGCAACCGATCGCGTCTGGGAAGCACCGCGCGGTCTCGAATGGACCGTGCCGTCGCCTGCGCCATACCACACGTTTGATACACCGCCCGTAAAGCGCATCGCCGAGGAGGCGTTCGAATGACCCACTACGGCAGCGCAAAACCCGACAGCGAGAAGCATGACTCCGAACAACGCCACAATATTCGCCGAACCGCGCTGATCATGGCCGGGATCGCCGTGGCGTTCTACGTCGGTTTCATTCTGATGGGCGTGTTACGCGCTTAAGACATGAACGACCACCAGCCGAAAATCTCGAATCGCGCGCTGACTGCAAGACTGCTGCTCTTCGCGGTCGGCATGTTCGCGTTCGGCTTTCTTGTGTTACCACCTATGTATGAAGTGTTTTGCGACATCACGGGCTTCGGCGGGCGCACGAACTCCACGGCGATCGCTGCTAACGAACAACCGGACGAAACGCGCACGATTCGCATCGAGTTCGTGACGACAGTTAACGAGTACGCCCCGTGGTCATTCTCTGCCGACATCGACAGCATGGAAGTGCATCCCGGCAAAATGTACTTCGCGACATTCTCTGCAACGAACCACTCCGACCAGGCACTCGTTGCGCAGGCCGTGCCGAGTGTTGCGCCGACTACGGCCAACGAACACTTCAAAAAGATTGAATGCTTTTGTTTCACCAGCCAGGAATTTGCAGCAAACGAGGAGCGGGCCCTGCCGTTGCAGTTCATCGTAGATCCTGAGCTGCCCGAGTACGTGGACACGATCACCCTGTCCTACACCTTATTCAAGATCGAGAACACCTATGTCTCACGCGCCAGATAGATACTACGTCCCACAGGGCAGCCACTGGCCGATTGTCGGCTCGATTGGCCTGTTGTTTTTGATGCTCGGTGTGTCCACCTGGCTCAACGGCGCTGATGCTGGCTTCTGGGTCATGATGACCGGTGTCGGCATCATGATCTTCATGTTGATCGGCTGGTTCGGCACGGTCATCAACGAGAGCGTCAGTGGCATGTACAACGCGCAAGTGGACAAGTCGTTCCGCATGGGCATGTTCTGGTTCATCTTCTCGGAGGTCATGTTCTTTGCCGCATTTTTCGGCGCGCTGTTCTATGCGCGTAACATGTCGGTGCCCTGGCTGGGCGGCGACAGCAACAACTTCTTCACCAACCTGCTGCTCTGGGAAGGTTACGAGTCGACTTGGCCGACCAATGGTCCGGGCGAAGTGGGCGGCGAGTTCGAAGCGATGGGGCCGTTTGGCCTGCCGTTGATCAACACCGTCATCCTGCTGACGAGTAGTATCACGGTAACGATCGCGCATCATGCGCTGATTTCAGGCAAGCGCGCCATCCTCGGCACATTCCTGGCGCTGACGTTTATCCTGGGATTTATATTCGTGTACATGCAGGCCGTCGAATACGTCGAGGCTTACGAGCACCTGAACCTGAAATTGTCCTCCGGTATTTACGGCTCGACGTTCTTCATGCTCACCGGGTTTCACGGCATGCATGTAACGATCGGCGCAATCATGCTGACAATTATCTGGTTACGTGTCGTTAAGGGGCACTTTAGCGCCGATAATCATTTCGCATTCGAGGCCGTTGCCTGGTACTGGCACTTTGTCGATGCGGTCTGGGTCGGCTTGTACGTTTTTGTCTACTGGATGTAGCTAGGCGACTCCGGTCAGCCAGCCCATCTTGTAGGACACGACCAACGTCACAACCAACAGAATTGATAAGGCGACACGCACTTTGAGCGCCGTCAGCAATCGCGGGGATGGTGGATGATCCTTGTCTTTGGCCAGAAAGAACAGGCCGGAGAACAGAGCAATCACTATTGCCGCAAGCAGAATCAGTACAATGATTTTCATCGCAATCTCCAGCGCGATTTGATCAATCGAGTATATAGTGAGCAAACCGATTAAAGAGCAAATCCTCGGCTGGATTCCCTACGTAATTGGCGTAATCCTGGTCGTGCAATTCGCCGGACTCGGGGTCTGGCAAGTCAGCCGCGGGCTCGAGAAAGGCGCCGAACAGCAAGCATTCAATTCGCAGGCCGGATTCACGACCTGGTCTGATGGCATGGAAGTTCGCTCATTCCAGAAGCTCAAGGCTACCGGCCACTTTGAGAGCGCTCGCCAGGTACTGCTGGAGAACATCATTATCAACAGCCGTCTCGGCGATTACGTGCTTACGCCACTGCGCGTGTCCGAGAATGCGCCATTGCTGCTCATAAACCGTGGCTGGATCGAGCGAGGCCCGAGCGATTTAGGCCTCGAGTACCTGGCACTTCCTTCGATCAGAGTGACAGTAAGGGGCCGAGCGGGTTCATTGCCCAGGGCGGGGTATCGCATGGGCGAAGCCATTCCTGCTGACGGGGACTGGCCAAAGCTGGCGGTCTATCCGACGCTCGACGAGGTTGCCGCCGCGCTGGGTGAGCCCGTGCAGCCGTTCGTGCTGCTCTTGGATCCAGAAGATGAGCTCGGTTTCTTCCGTCATTGGGCGCCCGAAGAAATGGGCCCTGGCCGCCACTACGCATACGCTCTGCAATGGTTCGCGATGGGCATCGTGCTTGCGGGCCTGCTGGGCTGGAACTATCGCAAGCGCGGGCTCGAATCGTGACTGACATACCCGGGCAACAGAAATCGCGATTGCAGCTGTTGCTCGTCGCGCTCGTCTTTCTCGGGCCACTTGCGGTCGCCTCGTGGTTGTACTTCCACGGCGCCTCGCCGAGTGGTCGCACCAATCACGGCGTATTGCTGGAGCCGATCCAGAGCGTGCCGGAAGCGCTGCCGAAATCAGCGCTTCATCAGCACTATGACAACGCCTGGGTGCTGCTCTACCGCAACACCGGTGCCTGCGAAGACACCTGCCGGCAAGCGCTTTACACTTTTCGCCAGGCCCGACTGATGCTAGGCAAGGAAATGGACCGCATCCACCGCGTCTTCTTGCGCGGCGATAGCCCACCCGATACAGTGTTTCTCGCTGAAGAACACCCCGGCCTTATTACGATAGAGGACAGCACGCTCGATGAGCTGCTGAATAACAAGAGGCCCGCGGAACTCCCGCCAGGAGGCTTTTATCTGATCGACCCGCTCGGAAATCTCGTGATGTATTTCCGGCCCGATCTCGACCCGGCCGATATGGTCGACGACATAAAGCACCTGTTGAGATTGTCGCGCATCGGCTAGTGAGCTTTGATTTGAACACGAAGGTAGAATCCTACACGGACTGGCGTGACTACTACGAGCTGACCAAGCCTCGCGTCGTCATGCTTATCGTGTTCACCGCAATTGTCGGTATGTTTCTGTCAGTGCCCGGCTTTCCCGACCCTGTTGCACTGATTTTCGGCACGCTCGGCATCGGGATGGCGGCGTCATCCGCCGCCGTCTACAACCACGTGCTCGATCATCGAATCGATATCCTGATGATGCGCACGATGGGCCGTCCTTTGCCGCAGGGCAAATTGACCGAAAGGTCGGCACTGGCTTTCGCGACGGCCCTCTGCATTATCTCGATGTTGATCCTGTGGTTTATCGTCAACCCGCTGACAGCGATCCTGACGTTCATCTCATTGATCGGCTACGCGGGCGTTTACACGGCATTCCTGAAGCGCGCCACGCCGCAGAACATCGTCATCGGCGGCGCGGCTGGTGCAGCGCCCCCGCTGCTGGGATGGACGGCAATTACCGATGAAGTTACCAGCAGTGCCTTGCTACTGTTCCTGATCATCTTCGTCTGGACACCACCACACTTTTGGGCACTCGCCATCGCGCGCAAAGAAGACTATGCGAAGGCCGACATTCCAATGCTGCCGGTGACCCACGGCGACGATTACACTCGGCTCAATATTCTTTTGTATACGATACTGCTTTGCGTAATCTCGGTCGTCCCGTACCTGATCGGGATGAGCGGTGTGATCTACCTGCTGACGGCGCTGGTTCTCGGCGGCATCTTCTTGCGCTACGCCATTCGCATGCGTCGCACGCCCGAGAATCTCGAGCTCCCGATGCTGACATTCAAGTACTCAATAAACTATCTCGGCATCCTGTTCGCAGCACTGCTGGTCGATCATTACTTCCTGTTCCAGATTAGCTTGTAAAACAGCACTGCCACTACCGCCACGTTTACCGCAACGCCGACGACCCCGACTTCGGGGCCGAAGATGTGTGTCTGTTCGATCCCGAGTGCGCCGACTTTCTCGCCAAAGCCATAAAGCGGATAGTCGATCGCGTTCCAGGCCGAGTGGCAAACCGCAGCCACGACGACCGATCCGGAAATTTGCCGCACGAGGCCCCAGGCCAGACCAAGCAACGTTGCGTTGACCAGGTAAACCGGAATCTCGTTTGCGGGCACGTCGAACCCGGTATCCAGAGAGATTGCCGAGATGTGCCAGGCCGTAAATGCGAGGCTCGTCCAGACCAGGACGTAAGTGTCGGACTTGCCGGCACGTTTCAGTGAAGCCCACAGCCAGCCGCGAAAAAAGCCTTCCTCGGTGATCATTACGATGATCACGCCCGTCGAACTCATAATCGCCATGTTGAGAAACGTCTTGTTCCAGTCAGCGGCGCTCGTATCCACAGCACCGGCCAGAAACGCGAGAAGTCCAATCAGGCCCAGCACGACGGCTGGGTAGACCAACGCCACACCATATGCATAAGGCGGGCCAAGAACGAGCCCGATTTCCGCACGACTAAACTTCTGCAAGTACCAGAACAACGCGGCTATTGGGAACAGCGGTAAGGCGCTGAACATCGAGTAACCCGTGGCGTCCATCGTCGTGGTTATCGCGATGGCGATGGCGACGCCCGCTATGGCGGGCAGCATTTTCTTATCCATGCCGATCAGATGCTTGTTAGCGGTTGTTTGGTTGCGCGGCAGGAATCGCCATTTGATCGACAATCGCCTGAAACCCCGGGTGCTCACGCAATGGCTCGACAGAACCTCCATAGGCGTGTGGAAACACCACCCACGGTAGCCAATCGGCGCGGCTCTCGTAAGCGACGTTCATCCACGTGACCGCTTTTTCGATTTCCCCCATGGATGAGTAGGCAAGTGCAATATGGAGCTGGTTCCTCGGTGTCGCATTGACTGCCATTGAATCAATAACTGCCTGTGCCTGGTCGTGCCGGCCGGCCAACCCATAGCTGATTCCAAGCGCCCAGGCTCTAAAAGGGTCGCTCTCCGGTATCTGCTCGTGAATCGCTACGGCCTTATCGTATTCCCCTTGCGCCGAGTAGATCTGGCCCAGCGAGTAGCGGCACAGGTCGAGTGTAATGTCGAATTGCAGACACTCCTCGGCTGTTCCGGTGGCGTCGTCCCACCGGTCCTGCTCCAACATGTAGATCCAGGCTGTAAAAGCAGCCCAGAGCGAATCGACCGGGCTCAGGTCGCGAGCCTTCTCACTGATGTCGATCGCTTCGTCGGTGCGTCCGAGCAGCAACAGCAAGTACGCATAATGCGCGTAGGAGTGATCAAGACTCGGGCTCAGCTGCATGGCGCGCTGAAATGATTTGTCGGCCTTCTCCCAATCCCAGTCGTAGTAAAGCTGAGCTTCGGCGAGCGCCGCCCAGGCTTCACCTGAAAGATCATCAAGCTCGAGCGCTTTCTCGGCAGCGGCGATCGCCTTCGGAAACGCATCGTGAGAACTCACTCCATGGCCGATCGTGTTGTAACCGAGCGCCAGCGCTGCATAGGCAAGCGGTTCACGTGGTTCGATCGCTATCGCCTCGTGGAGGTACTCCATACCCTTCATGATCGCCACGCCGTCCAGCTTTTTGACGAAGAACATACCTTTGACGTAGGTCTCGTAGACCTCGGGGTCAACCTGTCGCGTCTCGGCCAGTCGTTCCAACTCATCAGGCGTCAGCTCCACGCTCACCTGATCAGCCACTTCACGCGCGACGTCAGATTGCATGGCCAACAGATCCCGCAATTCCCTTTCGTAGGTGCTGGTCCAGAGGTACTCATCGGTCCGGGCATCGATGAGCTCGACAGTTACACGTATCACTTCGCCATCGCGGCGCACCGATCCGACGACGACATTAGCGACACCCAGCTCACCTGCTATTTCGGGCAGGCTTTTGTCGGAATCACGATACGTCGTGGTCGACGTGCGCGACTTGACATGCAAGCCGCTGATCCGCGAGAGCATCGAAGTAATTGACTCATGGATGCCCTCAACGAGGTAGAACTGCTCTGGATCACCCGTCAGGTCATCAAGTGGCAGCACCGCGATGGAATTCGGGTAGATCTCACGCCCGAATACACTGATGCCGAATATCTCGTCGGTTTGCCGGATATCCTGCACGGCACGCAGCCCGATAAGCAAGATCACTACGCCAAGCCCTGCGAGCATCAGGAAATCCGTGCCGTTCAGGCGCAGATTAACCGCACCCTCGCCAGCCGCTGCCGGTGGCGTCTTGAAGACGCCCTCACTCGTAATCTGAAATCGCCACGCGAATAGCACAGCAATGGGAAAACCGAGAACCGCGGCCAGCCAGACGTAGCGTATAGCTCGGTCCGGAATATCCAGGCCCGGAAAGAGTTCAGAGGCGGCCTGTATCACGACCCAAGCCGCAACGATATACAGCGCCACAGTTCCGAAAACGCGGCGGCGGCGCAGCTCACGCATCAGATTCATGGAAGAAGAATAACAGGAAGTGCCAAACCGATCCTTGTTGGACGCGGTTGCAGCGTTACACTCAGCGACATAATGAGCACGGCGGACCAAAACCTGGCATTCGAGCGACTGGTGCGACCGCACTTCGATCGCCTGTACCGCCTGGCATGGCGCCTTACCGGCACCAAGGCCGAAGCCGATGACCTGTTCCAGGAACTACTGATCAAGGCCTACGGCAAGCTCGATAATCTCATCGAGCTCGATGCGCCCGGCTCATGGCTGTGCCGTGTCATGTACAACCTGTTCATCGACGAGCAACGGCGCTTTGCCAGGCGCCGCATGCACACCGTGGAAGAGGGGCAACTGGCGGGCGACGGGCTCGAGAACCTGCCTGGCAGCGACAATCCGGAGATCAATAACGAGCGGCTGGAGCGCATCCAGCGGCTCGACAGGGCGCTGGCGCGGCTAAGTGACGAGCACCGTATCGTCGTCCTGCTACACGACACCGAAGGCTATAAATTGTCTGAAATTAAAGAGCTTACGGGTGTTCCGGTCGGTACCGTCAAGTCCCGCCTGCACCGTGCCCGGGCCAGATTACGTGAAATTCTCGTTGCCGATGGAACCATTTCCTGACGCGCATCGTGTAAGGGGTCAAGCAGGACAAAATTATGCAGAACGCAAATACAGACAGGCAGGATCAGGAGATCCTGGAACTATTAAAGGACTATCCCATGCCCGCAGCCGACGCAGGATTCTACGACCAGGCACTGGTACGAGCCACGCACGAAGGCTCGCGCCGCCAGCGTAACAAGTGGATGCTGACAGGCTTCGGTGCTGCGGTTGCCGCGACGATCGCCGCCTGGATGATCGGTGGCCTGTTACTGAACGACCCGCAGCTGCCGAGTGCCGATCCGGCAATTCCTAGCGTAACCATTGCGCTGGCCAAGCCACGGACTGTCAACCTGGTATTTGCATCGGAGTCAGCACTCGATTCCGCAACACTGACCGTGTCATTGCCCGAGGGCGTCGAGCTCGATGGTTTTCCGGGACAACGAGAGATTACCTGGGAGACGAGTCTGAGTGAGGGTAAGAACCTATTGCCGCTGACGCTGGTCGCACTGACACCGACAGGCGGCGAGTTGCTCGCCCGCCTCGAACACGACGATCGTGACCGTACTTTCCGGTTACGCGTAGACGTAAGTTAAGGAAGTGCTGGAACGGACAACCGGCGCAATATACGGAGTAAGACGATGAAACACTTGAATGTTTTTGTAGCAACCCTGGTACTGACCGGTTTCGCGTTTATGCCGGTCACGGCCTCCGCTGACGATCTCGATGATCTCGAAGTGACGATGGACGTTATGGACGATATCGCAAATGTTGACGAGGCTATCGCCTTGATGGAAGGCCCGGACGATGATGACGTAGTTGACGGCATCGATGACGGCATTGAAGAAGAGTCGGATCACGACGAGCCGGGTGATGAGTCGGATGACCGCATGGACGGCGAGTCCGACGTGGCACCGGATGGTGACATGGACGAGGAAGAACCAGGTCGCGGGGACGATGAAGTCGGCGAGGACGTACTCGAAGAGCATGAAGATGACTTTGAGGACGACAGCGACTTTGAGGACGAAAGCGACCTCGACGAAGAGGATGCTTTCGAAGATGCAGAAGGCGAAGATGTGGACGACGACCTGTTCGACGAGGAAGAGCACGAGGAAGAGGACGAAATGGATGACATGGCAGACGATGCCGCAGAGGACTCTGTCGACGAAGACGTCTGAGTAAATCCAGCTCTGAGCTCATAAATCCCCCCTTTTGGGGGGATTTTTATGCACCACGTCATAGTTTTTGAGGGTACAAAGCCGGTACTCTTGCGGCTCTACATAACGCGTACCACCTGGAGCTTGGGCCATTCTCGTGACACGTGAAACGACCGGATGCCGAACCGCATGCGGCGCACTGGCGCTGCTGATGGCGGTTTTGTGCCTTTCTGCCCCGGCCACGGCTGTTGCAGATGCCTACGGCGCCTTTCAGGATGGTAACCGGCTGTTCCGTGACGACCTGTACTGGGCGGCCCTGTTGCGATACCGGGAGGCGACAGAGGCGGGCCTGGATACGCCAATGCTGCACTTCAACACCGGCGTTGCACACTACAAGGCGCAGCAGCATATTCGTGCACGGGTGTCACTGCTTAAGGCCGCCGAAACACCTCAGCTACGCGTCATCTCACACTTCAACCTTGGCCTCAACGCCTATGCTGCTGGCGACAGGGATGAAGCGCTGGACTGGTTCCGCCGCGCCCGCGACCAGCAGGAAAACGAAAAGATCGCCGAGCTGGCCGCGATCGCGATTTCCAGGCTGCAAGTCGAGCGTCGCGAGACTAACCCCGTACTTGTGCGCGAAGAACGGCGTCGCGAGAAAGAAAAGTCGCCTGTGGGCTTCGAGATCAATGCCCGCGTTGGCGCAGGCTCTGATGACAATATTTTCCGCGCGCCGAACCAGACATATATCGACTTCGCTGATCCCACGACACCGATCGTTGTGCCGGTCATTTACTCGGGCACATTCGTGCCCGTCGATTTTCGCGCCAGATATGCGGTGAATAGCCTCAAGTGGGAGAACTTTTTCGGCACCTATCGCCTGTCGGGCAAATTCTACGATGGCGACCAGGAAAACAACGCCGACGAGTATGTCCATGAATTGCGATTCGGTAGTGAGTTCGACCGTCGCGAGGGCGATCGCCGCAGCCGTGTCTACAGCGCATTCACATTCGCGCAACACGATGAGCAATATTTTGACCCGGATACCGGCAATCCGCGTACGCAGGGTGGCCAAGAGATCACCGACCGCATGAATTACAAGCGCTACGGGCCGGAGCTGTCTGTGTTGCAGGGCTTCGGCAAATTTTCCTTTGGCTTGCGCATGAAGGGCCAGCTCTGGGATTACGCAGAGACCGAACTCGTTCCCGAATACGATCATGAGTTCTTTGTGTTTGGCGGTAGTGCGCAATACAAATTTGCGTCGTGGTCGTTGCTGCGCCTGACGGTCGAAAAGTCGAGCCGCCGCTATAGCGACCGTCCATCGTTCGACCTTAATGGCAACCAGCTGATCACGAACCCGGCTCTGCGCTATGACTACCTGGAGTACGGAGTCCTTGCACGCCAGCGAATTACCGACGACATATGGTTCGGCTTCGGATACGCGCTCATGGATCGCGAGGACCGATATGTCGGGTACAACGATTTCACCCGCGACACCTACGGCTTTGAGTTTCACTGGTCGCCGGGCCGCCGCTTCGACCTCGAGCTCAACGCGAATTACCGCGTATACGACTATCCGAACGCTTTCGCATTCCACAACCCGGTGGCTGGCCCGAAGACGCTCGAGACTGCAGACGGTGAGCTGCTCGCGACCTGGCGCTTGACGACACACTTCAAGCTTCTTGCCGAAATCGACTACCGCGAATCGACGTCGACCGACTTCCGCATTGCCTACGACCGGACGCGCTATTCCCTCAGCCTCACCTGGGATTTATAAACGCCTAATTTCTTTAACACCCCGCACGGTCCTAGTTTGATAACATGGCGCGCTTTCCTGAACGCGACTTTGTACGACGTGGACGTCACCCCGATCCTCGAAAATCTCAACGATGCGCAGCGCCAGGCTGTCACGGCCCCCGCCGAGCCAACGCTCGTCATCGCCGGCGCGGGCAGCGGCAAGACCCGCGTGCTCGTGCACCGCGCTGCCTGGCTAATCGACGTCGAAGGACTGTCGCCACACAGCTTGCTGGCCGTGACGTTTACGAACAAGGCCGCGGCCGAGATGCGTAGCCGCATCGAGGCTCTGCTTGGCATGCCGGTCGGGCATCTCTGGATCGGGACTTTTCATGGCCTTGCGCATCGCCTGCTACGGCGTCACTGGCGCGAGGCCGGGCTACCGCAGAATTTCCAGATCATCGATTCGGATGACCAGCTGCGCCTTATCAAGCGCTTGCTCAAGAACCTCGAGATCGACGACAGCCGCTGGGTACCGCGAGAGATTCAGTATTTTATCAACGGCCAGAAAGACGAAGGCCTGCGGCCACAGCACCTCGACGATGAGGGCGACCCCAACCGGCGACAAATGATCGCCCTGTACCAGTCATACGAAGAGGTGTGCCAGCGCGGTGGTCTCGTCGACTTCGCCGAACTGTTGCTGCGCGCCCACGAGCTCTGGCGCGACAACGCCGAGTTGCTCGATCACTATCGGCGCCGTTTCCAACATCTGCTCGTCGATGAGTTCCAGGACACTAACTCGATTCAGTATGCGTGGTTGCGACTTCTGGCCGGTGATACAGGCATCCCGTTCGCAGTCGGCGACGACGATCAGTCGATCTATCGCTGGCGTGGCGCGCGCGTCGAGCACATCTATCGTTTCCAGAAAGACTTCCCGTCCACAACTGTCGTGAAACTTGAACAGAACTATCGCTCGACGGCGACGATTCTGAATGCGGCAAATGCCGTCATCGCGAACAACAACTCACGCATGGGCAAGAATCTCTGGACCGATGGTGCCGAAGGCGAATCCATCAAGGTGTATGCCGCCTACAACGAGCGCGACGAATCTGACTTTGTCATTGGCCGCCTGCGCGACTGGATCGACCAGGGCAACCTGCGTGCCGATGCCGCGGTGCTATATCGCTCGAACGCCCAGTCGCGAGTGCTTGAGGAAGGCCTTATCAACGCGGGCATTCCATACCGTGTGTACGGTGGTTTGCGATTCTTCGAGCGCGCCGAGATCAAGGATGCGCTTGCCTACCTGCGCCTTATCTCTCACCGAGACGATGACTCGTCATTCGAGCGCATCGTCAACAGACCGACACGCGGTATTGGCGCCCGTACAGCCGAGATCATGCGCTCATATGCCCGCGCGAACAGCTGCTCAATGTGGCGCGCTGCGGGCGCGGTAGCAAGTGACGAACTCAATGGCCGCGCCACAAATGCCGTACTCGCATTCATAGACCTGATTGAAAAAATGGCGCAGGAGGTGGCGGGCCTCGATTTGCAGGAGCAAGTCGATCACATCATCCACGCAAGCGGGCTCATCGATTTCTTCAAGAAAGACAAGGGCGAGAAGGGTGAAACCCGTGTGGAAAACCTGCTCGAACTTGTCAGCGCGGCACGCAGCTTCGAGCCCGACCCGGCCGAGGAGATGTCACCGCTTGACGAATTCCTGTCACATGCCGCCCTGGAGGCCGGTGAAGGCCAGGCTGAAGCCTGGGAAGATTGTGTGCAGTTGATGACGATGCATTCGGCCAAAGGCCTGGAGTTTCCACTGGTGTTCTTGTCCGGCATGGAAGACGGCCTGTTTCCCCACCAGCGCTCCATCGCGGACCCGAACGGCCTCGAAGAAGAGCGTCGCCTGTGCTATGTCGGCATCACGCGCGCCAAGCAGGCTCTTTACGTCACCTATGCAGAGCAAAGACGCCTGCACGGTATGGACAATTTCTCTCAACCGTCGCGCTTTATTGCCGAGATTCCCGATGAGCATATCCAGGAGATTCGTCCGCGCGTGCAGGTTACCCGGCCGATGCGCTCGACAGGGCGCAGCTCCAGGGCGACGACGGCAGGTAGCGAACTCGGCATTCGCCTCGGGCAGCGTGTACGGCATGGCAAGTTCGGTGACGGCGTCATTCTCAATTGCGAGGGGCAGGGCGCCCATGCGCGAGTCGAGGTGAATTTTGAGACGGCCGGCACAAAATGGCTCGTTCTGAGCTATGCAAATTTGGAAACGGTCTCATAAGTAATCTTGATCCGCGTTTCTGCGGCCACGATTACTTATGAGACCATTTCCTGATCTGATGTAAACTTACGGCCTGAAGCAGCGTCGTTCGTTGCTCGGACACTAGAATAATGAAAATTCTCATTCTCGGTGCAGGACAGGTCGGCTCATCGGCTGCGTATCACCTGTCGCGCGAAGAGGCTAACGAAGTGACTGTCGTCGACATGCGTCCCGACGTACTTCGTGAATTGCAGGACCGGCTCGACATTCGCACCGTCGTTGGTCATGCCGCCCACCCTGAAGTGCTGGATCGCGCTGGCGCCAACGACGCCGATATTGTCGTCGCTTTGACCGATGCCGACGAAACCAACATGGTGGCCTGCCAGGTCTCTTACACCTTGTTCCATACGCCGACAAAAATCGCGCGTATTCGGGCGGCCGAATACATGAACGCAAAGGACCTGTTCACACAGGACGCGATTCCGGTCGATGTGCGCATCAGCCCGGAGCAGCTGGTGTGCGAGTACATCGAACAACTCATTCTTTTCCCGGGCGCATCACAGGTACTCGATTTCGCCGATGGGCGCGTCCGGCTCGTGGGCGTAAAGGCCGATCGTGACGGCCTGCTCGTCGGCCAGCGCATATCCACACTCAAGGAACATGTGCCGAATACCGAAGGCCGCATCGCCGCGATCTACCGCAAGGGCAAAGCCATGCTGCCGGAGGGCGACACGGTTATCCAGGAAGGCGACGAAGTATTCTTCATTGCGGATCGCAAAGACATCCGTGTCTTCATGAGCGAGATGCGGCGCCTCGAAGAACCCGTTCGCCGTGTTGTTATAGCCGGTGGCGGCAACATTGGCGTGCGACTCGCATTGGCGCTGGAGCAGACCAACCAGGTCAAGATCATCGAGCGCGACCCGAGTCGTGCGCGCCATATTTCCGAGCAACTCAACAAAGCAATTGTGCTGGTTGGCGACGCCGCGGACGAAGAGCTGTTACTCGAGGAAAACATCGACAATGTCGACGTCTTCTGTGCGTTGACCAACTCCGAGGAAGCCAACATCCTGAGTTCGATGCTGGCAAAGCGACTTGGCTCGCACAAGGTCATGGCGCTGATCAATCGAGCCTCGTATGTCGACCTTGTCGAAGCCGGCAGTATCGACATCGCGATTTCGCCGCAACAGGTAACGATTGGTTCATTGCTCGCCCACGTACGGCGTGGCGATGTCGTCAAGGTTCATTCATTGCGGCGGGGCGCCGCCGAGGCCATTGAGGCCATCGCCCACGGCGAGGAAGGTGAGTCGAAGGTCGTCGGTCGCAAGATCGAAGATATCGAGCTACCGAAAGGCGCCGCGATCGTCACGCTGGTGCGCGACGGCCAAGTGATCATTGCGCACCACGATACTGTCGTGGAGACAGACGATCACGTGATCCTTTTCCTTACCGACCGGCGCAAGATCGAGAACCTGGAGAAGCTGTTCCAGGTTGGTGTGTCCTTCGTCTAGACGCCCAGGCCAACAATGAACTGGACAGTGGTACAAAGAATTCTCGGGCTGCTGCTGATGATGTTCAGCCTGACAATGTTGCCGCCGGTCATCATTGCGGTGATATTCGATGAATCCAACTGGCTGCCATTTGTCGAGGGCTTTGGCCTGACATTCGCCGTGGGTCTTCTGATCTGGTTGCCGGTACACCGGTCGCGAAAAGACCTGCGACTGAGAGATGGATTCCTTGTCGTCGCTGCCTTCTGGACGGTGCTGGGCACATTCGGCGCCGCGCCGCTGTATTTTGCTGACGCGATCAACTTGTCCGTAACCGACGCAGTATTCGAGTCCATATCGGGGCTAACCACCACGGGCGCCACCATTCTCACTGGCCTCGATGAACTACCCCGGTCACTACTGTATTACCGGCAGCAACTGCAGTGGCTGGGCGGAATGGGCATCATCGTGCTGGCAGTCGCCGTGCTGCCGATGCTCGGCGTCGGTGGCATGCAATTGTACCGCGCCGAAACGCCGGGGCCGGTAAAGGACACCAAGCTGACGCCACGCATCACCGAGACGGCGAAGGCGCTCTGGTATGTCTACCTTGCGTTCACGATCACCTGCGCCGTGAGCTACATGCTTGCGGGCATGGGGTGGTTCGACGCACTGTGTCACGCGTTTTCGACCGTCGCGATCGGCGGTTTTTCGACCCATGACATGAGTGTTGGCTACTTCAACAGTGCCGCCATCGATATTGTCGCGATCGTCTTCATGTTTGCAGCCGGCATCAATTTTTCGCTGCACTTTTTTGCCTGGCGTTATGTGTCAATCAAGCATTACTCGCAGGATCCTGAATTTCGCGCTTATACGCTGATCCTCATCACGCTGTCAGTGCTCGTCGTCGCCGGTCTCTTCTATCATCAAAGTTACAAGAGCCCGGGCGACACCCTGATCAACGGTGTGTTTCAGGCTGTTTCGATTGCAACAACGACGGGATTTACGACGGCAAACTACGCGACGTGGCCCGTATTCTTGCCGGTTGCACTGATCTTTGCGAGTTTCATTGGCGGCTGTGCTGGCTCCACGGCAGGGGGCATCAAGGTGATTCGCTGCCTGCTGATCTACAAGCAGGGCGTGCGCGAGATTGTGCGCCTCGTGCACCCCAGTGCTGAGATTCCCGTCAAGCTTGGCAATAAGGCGGTGCAGTTCCGGGTCGTCGACGCCGTATGGGGGTTCTTCTCGGTCTACATCGTTGTATTTGTGGTGCTCATGCTTGCAATGATGGCGACCGGGCTCGACCAGGTTTCGGCGTTTTCCGCTATCGCTGCCACGCTCAACAACCTTGGCCCGGGGCTCGGCGAGGTTGCAGCCGGGTTTATGACTCTTAGTGACACCGCCAAGTGGGTTGCCGTTGCAGGGATGTTGCTTGGACGGCTGGAGATATTCACGCTTCTCGTCCTGATTACGCCGACCTTCTGGCGTCATTGAGGCCATGACACCGCAAAACCTGTTCGACCGTATTAGCAATATCACGGGTAAGGCCATTGCGTGGCTCACACTCGCGATGGTGTTGCTTACAGCCGTTATTGTTGTCATGCGCTACGCGTTCGACGCGGGTCTGATCTGGATGCAGGAATCGGTGACGTGGATGCACGCGGCCGTATTCATGGTTGGCGCTGCCTATACGTTGTTGCACGAAGAGCATGTTCGCGTCGACATCTTCTATCGCAAGATGAGTGATCGTGGTCGCGCCGTCGTTGACCTGGTCGGTGTCGTAATCTTCCTGTTGCCGTTTTGTGGCTTGCTCGCGCTCATGGCGTATGACTTCGCCGCCGTCTCCTGGTCCATTAACGAAACCTCCCGCGAGCCCGGCGGTTTGCCGTACCCGATGATCCCGTTGCTGAAATCGCTGGTCATCGTCATGCCGGTGGCCGTCGCCATGCAGGGTGTGTCGATGATGTTGCGTGCGCTCGCAACCATCAGGGACCGGTAATCATGGAATGGGTCGCACTGCTGCTGTTCCTGTCTGTGATTGTCTTTTTGCTCGCTGGCTTTCCGGTCGCATTCACACTTGGTGGCACCGCACTGATCTTCGCCGGGATTGGTGTCGTTACCGGTGAATTCAACGATGCCTTGCTATCCGGCTTGCCAAATCGCGTGTTTGGGATCATGAATAACGAAACTCTGGTTGCTGTACCGTTGTTCGTGTTCATGGGCGTCACGCTGGAACGCGCGCGCATTGCGGAAGATTTGCTGGACACTCTGAGCGGTCTGTTTGGTACGCTGCGCGGCGGCCTCGGCATCTCGGTAACGATGGTCGGCATGTTGCTTGCGGCGAGTACCGGCATTGTCGGCGCCACCGTTGTCACGATGGGCCTGTTGTCATTGCCGACAATGCTGCGGCGCGGTTACTCGCCGGAAATCTCCGCCGGCACGATTTGCGCCTCGGGTACGCTGGGCCAGATCATCCCGCCGTCCATCATTCTCGTCATGCTCGGCGACGTCATGACGTCGGCTTACCAACAGGCGCAGCTCGAGATGGGCATCTTCTCGCCGAAGACGGTCTCGGTCGGCGACCTTTTTGCCGGTGCCCTGATACCGGGCTTCTTGCTCGTTTTTCTTTACGTCATCTATATCGTCGTGGTCGCCATTGTGCGGCCGAACACCATGCCGGCTCATGCGCGCGGCCCTGATGAGCAAGTCACGGCCTGGCAAGTGATGAACGCGTTGCTGCCGCCGTTGTTGCTGATCTTCGCCGTGCTGGGTTCGATACTGGCCGGGCTTGCCACGCCGACCGAAGCCGCCGGTATCGGCGCGATGGGCGCACTGCTGCTTGCAATCGGTCGCCGTGAGCTGAGCCTTGCTCGTCTCCGGGAAGTCATGCAGAGCACGTTGCGTATCAGCAGCATGGTGTTCCTGATCCTGATCGGCGCCTCAGTGTTTTCGCTGGTTTTCCGTGGCTATGGTGGTGATGACGCCGTGCGTGGCCTGCTTGAGTCGTTACCCGGCGGCGTAGTCGGCGCCGTGGTCGTCGTCATGCTTGTAATGTTCTTGCTCGGCTTCGTACTTGATTTCATCGAGATTACGTTCGTTGTCGTGCCTATAGTCGGTCCGGTATTGCTCGCCATGGGCCTCGACCCGGTCTGGCTCGGCATCATGATCGCTATCAACCTGCAGACCTCGTTCCTGACGCCGCCATTCGGCTTCGCCCTATTCTATTTACGCGGTGTTGCGCCACCGGAAGTGACGACTTCACAAATCTATCGCGGTGTTGTTCCGTTTGTCGCGATTCAGATATTCGCCTTGCTGCTGCTCGCGGCCTTCCCGGGCCTGGTCACCTGGCTGCCGCAACAAATTTACGGCAGCTAGGATGGCTTTTGCGCAACTGCTGCCGTAAAAACGACATCGGTCGAGCTGTTCAGTGCCGTCTCGGCCGAATCCTGCAGCACACTGATAACAAAGCCGACCGCGACGACCTGCATCGCAATGTCATTGGAAATACCGAATAACGCACAGGCCAGTGGGATGAGTAGCAGCGAGCCACCTGCAACGCCGGATGCACCGCAGGCTGACAACGCCGCGACAACGCTTAGCAACAGCGATGTCGGAATGTCGATCTCAATGCCGAGCGTGTGGGCGGCGGCAAGAGTCAACACAGTAATTGTGATTGCGGCGCCACCCATGTTGATCGTCGCGCCGAGCGGAATTGAAACAGAGTAAGTGTCTTTCTCAAGATCAAGGCGTTCGCACAACGCGAGGTTGACCGGGATGTTGGCGGCCGAACTGCGCGTAAAGAATGCGGTCACGCCACTTTCGCGTAGTGCCGTGAATACGATCGGATATGGATTGCTGCGCGTCTTCACCCACACTATTAGCGGATTGATGATGAGCGCCATGATCAACATGCTGCTGAGTAGCACGGTGAGAATCCGCGCATAGCCGCCGAGGGCTGACAGGCCTGATTCTGCGAGGTTGCCCGCTACGAGACCGAAGATGCCAATTGGCGCGAGCCGGATTACGAGTCGCACAATGTGCGTTACTGCATCGGCAACGTCCGCCAGCATCTGCCGGGTCGCTTCGGCCGCGTGGTGCAGGAAGATGCCCAGCAGCACGCCCCACACAAGGATGCCGATGAAATTGCCGTTCATGATGGCACTCAAAGGATTGTCGACGAGCTTGAGCAACAGGCCACCAAGCACTTCCATGATGCCTTGTGGCGGTGATGCTTCGATGCCGGCCGTCTGCAGCGCCAGCGTCGTCGGAAACATCTTGCTCATGACAACAGCGAGTAGCGCCGCAGCGATCGTGCCGATCAGATACATCGCAACGATGGGACGCATTTGCGCCGTGTGGCTCACGCGACGATTTGCGATCGCCGAGGCCACAAGTACCAACACGAGTACAGGCGCAACAGCTTTCAGCGCCGAGACAAACAGGTTGCCGAGCAGCATGGCCGAGCCTGCCGCACTCGGTGATACCAGTGACAACGCGACGCCCGCCACGATGCCGATCGCTATTTGCAGTACGAGGCTGCCCGAGATGATGCGACTGATCAGCGAATCGGCCATCAGAGCGCCCTCGTCTTCATGTTGGCGACTTCGGTAGCACGCTGGCTCTCTGTCGATTTGTTCATGAACTCGTAATACGGCTCGGCGATCTTTCTCCAGGCGGGATCGCTTGCCGACAATTCGGCAACGATGTCCTGGGTATGCCCCTTTAGAACGCGCAACACATCGTCCGGGAATGGCCGCACATCGACTGTTGGATCGTCAATCAACCGCTGCAGTGCCAACGCATTGCCGTGAGTGTATTCGGCCATCATGTCCGTGGTGATTGCCTGGCACGCGAGTTCGATCATGCCCTGGAGGTCGGGCGGCAGCGATGCCCATGCCTCCGCGTTAACCATCAGCTCGAGCCCGGCGCCGGGTTCCTGCCAACCCGGGTAGTAGTAGTATTTCGCTGCCTTGTGCAGGCCGAACGCAACATCATTGTAGGCGCCGACCCACTCGGTCGCATCGATGGCGCCCGTCTGTAACGAGGTGAATATCTCAGCTCCTGGCATTGTTATCGGCGTAGCGCCCGCACGCCGGATCACCTCGCCGCCGAGGCCCGGGATGCGCATCTTGAGACCGTTGAGATCATCGGGCGTATTTATCTCACGATTGAACCAGCCACCCATTTGTACGCCGGTGTTACCACAGGGGAACGGTACGATATTGAAGTCCGCGTACAGCTCGCGCCAAAGCTCGAGACCGCCGCCATAGTACAGCCAGCCGTCGAGTTCGGCAGCATTCATCCCAAAAGGTATTGACGTAAAAAATTGCGCTGCCGCGACCTTGCCCTTGTGGTAGTAGGACGCGTCGTGGCCCATCTCGACCGTGCCGCGACTGACGGCATCGAAGGCCTCGAACGCCGGTACCAGCTCACCACCACCGTAAACCTTGATTTTGAGCCGCCCATTGGATGCCACTTCGACGCGCTCCGCCAGGTTGTCCACGGCGATGCCGAGGCCCGGATACCTGGGCGGCCAGGAAGTCACGCAGGACCATTCGAACTTTTCGGCCGACTGCGCCATCCCTGTTTCGCATTCCTGGCTTTCGTTCGAGCATGCTGCAACGCTTGCCGCGGCTGCCAGGCCGCCAACAAATTCTCGTCTTTTCATCCTGCTCCCTGCCGGTATCGCACAAGCGGTCAAGTGTATGGGCAGTTGGCGTCGAAGCCAACGTAACAAGAGCTTGCGCTAATTGTCCCACCAGCCCCCGTGAGGTGATTAATTAATGCATGTTTTTTCCCACTTTTGGGTTATTTGGTATTTTATGGGTTTTTTGTGCAAAAAGGGCCCCGATCTCGGGACCGGGGCCCACATCTTCCCTGAATTGCCAGCTTCTGCATCATCCCTGACACCCGTAAATTCTCACATTCTTTGGCCGTGCCTATGGCTATTGAATCTCGTTGATGCATTAATAAAGGCCATGATTGGCTTGCTGCAACGGGTTTCCGGCGCCTCCGTGGTCGTCGACGGTGAGACCATCGGCAAAATTGACCGTGGGCTCATGGTGCTCGTGGCCGTGCACCGGGATGATGGCGAGCATGACATTGCCCGCCTGGCCGAGCGGATCCTGACTTATCGCGTGTTTCCGGACGCTGAAGACCGCATGAACCGTAGCCTGCTCGACGATGGGCTGGGGTTGTTGCTGGTGCCACAATTTACCCTCGCTGCCGACACAAAGAAGGGCACGCGGGCCAGCTTCACCAAGGCGGCAGCGCCGGAGAAGGGTGAAGAGTACTTCGAGCGCCTGGTTGCAGCTTGCCGGGGGCGGCTCGATGCGGTTGAAACGGGGCGATTCGGCGCCAATATGCAAGTGTCGTTAACGAATGATGGGCCTGTGACATTTTGGCTCGAAACCTGAACAGGTATGGCGCTGTGACGCGAGTACGGTTTTGTTGCGTAGGCGGGGGTATCATGAACATAATTCGCGGCTTGATTAATGGGGCCCGTCCCCGGGAGTAACAAATGTTTGCCAATATTGGTCCGTGGCAATTGCTGATCATCCTGGTCATCGTTCTCGCCATTTTCGGAACCAAGAAACTGCGTAACCTGGGATCTGATCTCGGCGGCGCGGTGAAGGGTTTTCGTTCAGCAATGAGCGAGGCGGACGAGACGGTCGAGCAGATTGGCGAAGAGTCGAAGGATGCCGACTTCGAAAATACGCCCGTCGAAGAGCCCGACAAAGAAAAAGACGCTTAAAGCTGGAGCGAACCATGTCCTCGATGGGCGGGTCGGAATTCTTGTTACTGTGCCTGATCGGGCTCCTGATACTGGGGCCCGAGCGTTTGCCGCGTGTCGCACGCCAGATCGGCAGCTGGGTCGGCAAGGCGCGACGGATGACACGGTCGATGCAACGCCAGCTCGAGGACGAACTCAACGCCGAAAAAAATCTGGGCTTCGACCCCGACGAGCTCAAGAAAAACCTCGATCCGACGCAGATGATGACGCCGCGCGACGATGATGACTTCTCGCCACTACATGATGATGAAGACTCGGCGGAACCAGCAGAAGAAGGCGAGAAAACCGCATAATGGCGGAAAAACAAAAGGAAGATCTTGCTGAGGGCACGCTGCTTTCGCACCTGATCGAACTTCGCGGCCGCCTGTTCAAGATGCTTGGCTCGGTGTTCGTCGTGTTTGTCGCATTGCTGCCGTTCGCCAAACCGATTTTCAACTATGTTGCCGCGCCGCTCGTCAGCGTAATTCCGAATGGCGAACTGATCGCGCTAAGCCCGGTCTCGCCACTGACTGCCACCATTGCGCTGACTTTCTACCTGGCTATTTTCATCTCCATGCCCGTGATCCTCTACCAGGTGTGGGCGTTCGTTGCGCCGGGCCTCTATAAGAAAGAGAGACACTTCGCTTTCCCGCTGCTTGCGACCAGCATTGTGCTGTTCTTCGCCGGTATGGCGTTCGCGTACTACGTCCTCTTTCCACTGATCTTCACCTTCGTATCGGCATTCACGCCGGATTCGGTCAACTACCAACCCGACATGACGCTGTATGTCAGCTTCGTCATGATGGTCGTGCTCGTCTTCGGCCTCGCGTTTGAGACGCCGGTCGCGACGGTGCTTCTCGTCTGGACCGGCCTGACTACGCCCGAGAAACTCGGCAAGGCTCGTCCCTACGTGTTTCTCGGCGCCTTTGTCGTCGGCATGCTACTGACACCGCCCGACATCATCAGCCAGACCATGCTCGCTGTGCCGGTCTATCTGTTGTTCGAGCTTGGAATCATTATGTCGCGCGTGTTCTCGAAGAAACCTGAAGCCGTCGAAGAGGTCTCAGTCAAGTAGCCAGTTACATATGAAATAGTGTTTAATGCGTAGCCCACCTTGAGAGGAGTGCGCGGCTGCAGCCGTGAGCCGGGGGAAATAATAATGACAGACTCTGTGGCCGCCACGGCGGAGGAGTACAGCAGCGACGACGATTTTCTGGGCCACCCCAAGGGTCTGTACGTTTGCTTCACGACCGAGCTCTGGGAGCGTTTTTCATTCTATGGAATGAAGTACTTGCTGCTCCTGTATCTCACCAAGTATCACCTGTTTTCCGATGGTGCCGGCCTGGACGTGCTTGGCTCCTATGCCGGTCTTGTCTATGCATTGCCGGTGGTCGGCGGCCTCATTGCTGACCGCTATCTTGGCATGCGCAAATCTGTACTCTTTGGCGGCATACTGTTGTCGGCAGGCCATATCCTCATGGCGGTGGAAGGCTTCAAGGCCATCAACTACGCAGCTGGAACCGTGCTTACGGAAAACCTGACCTTGGCTAGCGGCGAGATACTGGTCGCCGGGACAATGTTGACCGAAGCGCTAACATTCAGGGATACCGAGGCGCTAAAAGTCTTCTATTTCGCACTTGCGCTTATCGTCATGGGCGTTGGCTACCTGAAGCCGAATATTTCCACAATCGTCGGCAAGCTGTACGGCAAGGACGATCCGCGCCGTGACTCGGGCTTCACAATCTTCTACATGGGTATCAATATCGGCTCATTCGCTGCAACACTGCTTTGCGGCTGGCTCGGAGAGACGTTTGGCTGGAAATACGGTTTTGGTGCCGCCGGTATCGGCATGATCATCGGCCTGATTTCGTTCTCATACGGGCAGAGATTTTTGCGCGGCCACGCCGAGCCTTCGGACCCTGATCGTTTAAAACAAAAGGTGTTCGGGCCCATTAACAAGGAATGGTCCATCTACCTGCTTAGTCTGCCGGTACTCGGTGTGTTCTGGCTGCTGGTACAACACGAGCCTGTTGTTCTGCTGACGCAGAATGTATTCCTGATTGTCGCAATCGTCAGCATCATTCTCTACTCGATGGTTTACCGAAAATCTGAAGGCAGCAATACAACGGCATATGCATTCGCCGCTGTGACCATTATTGCCGGCATCTATACGGTGCTCGCGAATCTCGACCACATGCCGAGCTTCCTGCCAACAAGTGCCGCGATCGCCGAATATAGCCTGTACGTCGCTATCGCCCTAATCGTCGGTTTCGTCATTTACGGTTTCATGACACACAATTCCGATGAGCTTGGCCGCACGGTCGTACTCATGGTCCTGATTCTTACGACCGTGGTTTTCTGGGCGCTGTTCGAGCAATCCGCAGGTTCAATGACCTTGTTCGCAGATCGTGTTATTGATCGCGAAATCGGTACCGTAACGGTCACTGCCGCACAATTCGGTTCACTAAACGCCGGTTTCATTTTCTTGCTCGCCCTGCCATTCGCATGGCTCTGGGTCTGGCTGGCGAAACGCAACATGGAGCCCTCGACACCCGTTAAGTTTGGCCTCGGCATTATTCAGGTCGGTCTTGGCTTTGGTGTTCTTGTGCTTGGCGCCGAGTTCCCGGATGCGGCCGGCAAGGTTGCGATGATCTGGCTGGTGCTCGCCTACCTGCTGCACACCACCGGCGAGTTGTGTCTGTCACCCGTCGGATTGTCCGCCGTTACCAAGCTGTCGATCGGCCGCGTGGTCGGCGTCAGCATGGGCACCTGGTTCCTGGCGACAGCGCTTTCCGAAACGGTCGCAACGCGCCTCGGCAAGATGGCGGCCATAGCAACAGAAGGCGGCGAGGTGACGAATTCTGCCGATGCGCTGGCGACTTACACGCAGCTCTTCGAATTCCTGATGTACGTCGGCCTCGGTGTTGGCGTCTTTGTCCTGCTCATCTCGCCACTATTGAGACGTGGTATGCACGGCGTGCATTAGAACAACTGAAAAACAGGAAACAACCATGAAAGACTTTGCGAAATTGTTTGCGGGTGCCTTGCTCGCGATCGTTCTTGCTGCGTGCTCGCAGCAAGCCGAGGAAGAGGCGGCCACGGCCGCTCCGACAGAAACTGCTGAAGAGTTCGTCGCACGTGTTAACGAAGAACTCAAGGAGCTCAGCCGGGAAGGCAGTGCTGCCGGCTGGGTGCGCGCAACGTACATCACCGCGGACACGGCCATCCTGAGTTCGCTGACTCGCGAGCGTTATGCGAAGTGGTTTGGCGAGACTGTTGAGGCGGCAATGGCGTACGACGACCAGGAGCTTGCTCCCGACACGCGTCGTGCCATTGATTTGCTGAAACTCGGCACGTCATTGCCGACGCCCAGAGATGCCACGAAGCGCCGCGAGCTCACCGAGATTGCGACAGAGCTGACCGGCATCTATGGCGCAGGCAAGTATTGCCGTAGTGACGACGACTGCATTTCAGGCACGGAACTCGAGCTCAAAATGCAGCAATCCCGTGACTACGACGAACTGCTCGAGCTGTGGGAAGGCTGGCGCGAAATCTCGCCGCCGATGCGCGACAAATTCGAACGCTACGTCGAGCTCGCGAATGAAGGTGCGGGAACGCTCGGTTACGACAACCTTGGCGAGATGTGGCGCGCTGGCTTCGACATGAGCCCGGCCGAATTCCAGACCGAAACAGGGCGCCTGTGGGAACAAGTCAAACCGCTTTACGACGAACTGCACTGCCATGTCCGCGCCAGGCTCGGCGAGGTGTATGGCGAGGACAAGGTGCCGCAGGACGGTCCTATTCCAGCACACCTGCTTGGCAACATGTGGGCGCAGGCGTGGGCGCCACTTTTTGATCTGCTCGAGCCATATCCTGGTGTTTCCGATCTTGACGTCGACAGCACGCTGCAGACCAAGAACTACTCACCGCAGGAAATGGTGCGCTCCGCGGAGAACTTTTATGTGTCACTCGGCATGCCACGCCTGCCCGACACGTTCTGGGAGCGCTCGCAGTTCACCAAGCCGCAGGACCGCGAAGTCGTGTGTCACGCCAGCGCCTGGGGCCTCGACGGTGGCAACGACCTGCGCATCAAGATGTGCATCAACCAGACGTATGACGAGCTGCGTGTTATTTATCATGAGCTCGGCCATAACTACTACCAGAGCGCTTACAAAGAACAACCACCGTTGTTCCGGGGCGGCGCTCATGGCGGTTTCCACGAAGCCATCGGCGACACCGTCGTGCTGTCGATGACGCCTGGCTATCTCGAAGAAGTCGGGTTGATCGGCAGCGCCGCGCAAAGCGAACAAGCCGTCATCAACCGGCAGATGCAAATGGCGCTCGACTCGATCGCCTTCCTGCCGTTCGGCAAGCTCATCGACGAATGGCGCTGGGCAGTGTTCTCTGGCGAAGTCGCACCAGAAGACTACAACAAGGCCTGGTGGGACATGCGCCTCAAGTACCAAGGCATCGCCCCCGCGGTCGAGCGCACTGAAGATCATTTTGATCCGGGTGCCAAGTACCACGTGCCAGCCAACGTGTCGTACACGCGTTACTTCCTTGCGCGTATCCTGCAGTTCCAGTTCCAGCGCGCGCTGTGCGAAACCGCAGGACACGAAGGCGACCTGTATGCGTGTTCGGTATTCGGCAACAAGGAAGCCGGCGACAAATTCCAGGCCATGCTCGAGGCAGGCCAGAGCGCACCATGGCAGGAAACGCTTGAGAAGCTGACCGGCACGCAGGAAATGGATGCAACGGCGATCATCGACTACTTCGCGCCGCTGATGGCGTATCTCAAAGAGCAGAACGAAGGCCGCACCTGCGGCTGGTAGAAGGGGAATCTGATGTCCGAAGAACAACAAGAAACAGCAACGAGCGGTAACGGAGGGTTTCTAGGCACTGTCGAGCGCGTTGGTAACAAGCTGCCCGATCCGGCAGTCCTTTTTATCGCGCTGCTGTTCATCGTCTGGGTGCTGTCGTGGCTGCTGTCTTACGTCACGTTTAGCTACATCGATCCGCGCTCCGAAGAACCAATCGTCATCATCAACCAACTTGCAGGAACGTCCTTCACGACCTTCCTGACCAACCTCGTGAACAACTTCGTTCGATTCGGCCCGGTCGGCACGGTGCTCGTCGCGATGCTTGGCATCGGTGTTGCGGAGCATTCGGGTTTCATAACGACTGGTATCCGCGCGTTGCTGAATGTCACCGCCACGTGGCTGCTAACACCGATGGTTATCCTGGTCGGCATTATGAGTCACTCCGCGGTCGACGCCGGCTACGTGCTGGTAATTCCAATTGGCGGCGTGATCTTCTATGCCGCCGGCCGGCACCCCCTCGCGGGTATTGCGGCCGCCTTCGCGGGCGTATCAGGCGGTTTCTCAGCAAATTTTCTGCCGGCCGCACTCGACCCGCTGCTGCAGGGATTAACGCAAGGGGGTGCGCAACTGCTCGACCCGGCCATTGAGGTCAATACCCTCAATAACTACTTCTTCACGACGGCTTCTTCTGTGCTGATCGTCGGGCTAGGCTGGTGGATTACCGACCGCATCGTCGAGCCCCGAGTCAGCGGCACACCGATCGACGGCGACGCGGAAGACTTGCCCGAGCTTCACGACCTGAAGCCCGAGGAACGCAAAGGCCTGCTGTGGGCGATACTCGTCATGTTGCTTGGCATCGTGATACTTACCCTTACGCTATTGCCTGAGACGTCACCGTGGCGTGCCGCGAACGGTAAACTTGCCGACTTCAACGCGCCAATCATGGGCTCGATCGTCGCGCTGATCTTCCTGTTGTTCCTGATACCGGGCATGGTTTTCGGCTACGTCGCCGGTACGCTAAAGGGCATGAAGGATGTAATTCAGGGCATGACACATTCGATGCACCAGATGGCGTACTACCTCGTCATCATGTTCTTCATCGCGCAGTTCGTATACGCGTTCGGCGCGTCGAACCTCGGCACACTGCTGGCGCTCGCGGGCGCCGAGGCGCTCAAAGGGCTGCGGGACTTTCCCTCTATCCTGATCGTCGGCATCGTTCTACTCACAGGTTTCGTCAACCTGTTCATCGGATCGGCCAGCGGCAAGTGGGGGCTCCTGGCGCCGATCTTTGTGCCGATGCTGATGACCTTGGGGATTTCGCCCGACCTGACGCAGGCCGCGTATCGCGTCGGCGACTCGAGCACGAACATCATCACGCCGCTGATGCCGTACTTCCCGCTCGTCGTCGTGTACTGTCAGCGTTACGTCAAGGGCACGGGCATCGGTACGCTGGCCGCAATGATGTTGCCATATTCTCTGTGGTTCCTGGTTTCCTGGACTGCGTTTCTGATTATCTACTACGCGATCGGGCTGCCGCTTGGCTTCGGTGCGAGTTACACGTATCCGGCTAGCTAGCAACAGGAACGGCTAGCCACCTGCACAAGCGCCGGCGTAGGCTTTGATCACGCCGGCGTTTTCGATCTGGCATTCGTTCTCGTAGGTAACGCCGTCTATGCCACAGACAGGAGCATACTCTCGAGGACAATTCTTACCCTGGCCCTCACACATGCCAGCGTAATCGATCCGCACACCACGGCGTTCCGCCTGGCAAGCATTGCTGTAGGTCATGCCATCCGCGCCGCACACCGGCACGAAGATCGAGGGGCATGAGCGGACATTGCAGATGCCCTGCGTGTAGCTCAGCACACCTTCTTTATCGGCGGCACAGGCATTGTCGAACGTCACATCGTCGGCACATACAGGCGCGAACACCTTCGGGCAATTATCAACGTCGCAAAGGCCAATGCGTTGAACCGGCACACGCTCTGTATCCGCTTCGCAGCGATTGATGTACGTGCGTCCGTTCATGCCGCACACCGGCTCTTCGATGCTCGGGCAACCGTTCGGCGTACACTCTCCCAGTCCTGCGACCTGTACGCCAGACACCGTGGCGAAACACTCATTGATATAGGTGGTGCCGTTGATCCCACAGACTGGATCGTACGTTTCGCTGCAGGCGCCATCCCCGGTCGGGCACCGGCCCTGACTGGCAACCTCTGCGCCGGCCACCCGGGCGACACAATCATTGCTGTAAGTCTGGCCGTCGATGCCGCAGACCGGGTCGTACTGCATCGTGCACGCAACATCGCCTTTCTCTGCGGCCTCGTCCTGGGCGTGACCGCTGGCGAAATACATCGATGCGATTGCGAAAACCGCAAATTGAATTACAGCTAAAGTCTTGTTCATCATCTGGCGCTTTTATTTATTCCACGTATTTTAGAACACTTTCGTCATATGCGGTTCCATCCCGGACGCAACAATCTGCTAATGGTAACAAGCTCAAAGCCTTCGGCCTCGAGCAGCGGCAGTTGTCGCTCCAGCACCTCCAGCGTTTCCGGGAACGGATGCCCGATGGCCAGGGCCTGGCCGTTCCGCCGCGCTAGAGATTTGAGCCGCTCGAATTCGTTCGTCACCGCCTCGATGGACTGCTCGTGATCCAGGAATACGTCACGGCGAGTGGCCACGACGCCAGCTTCCGCCGCGACCATGAGCGCAACGCTTTCATGTGTCGTGTAACTGTCAATGAAGAACAGACCTTCTCGTTCGCCGATCTCCTGCATCAACCAGGACATATGCCCTGGATGTCGCGTTAACAAGCTACCCCGGTGGCTGCTGACACCCACCGCGAACGGCACGGCCTCCATAGCGTCCGCGAACGCCCTTTTGAATACGGTGCGGCTCATATCGAGCGTGATTCCGCCCGGTTCGATAGGGCCATCATGGTCGACCGCCTCGAGCGGCAGATGCAGCAACACCTCCTTGCCACGATCATTGGCAAATCTGGCGAGTCGCGAACCGTGGGGCGTGCGCGGCAACACGGCGAAAGCGACGGGGCCGGGGAGGCTGATAGCACGCCGGCCGGCCTCGAGCTGATAACCGAGGTCATCGATAATGATCGCGATGCGCGGTTGCGGTTCGGCGTTGCTGGGTGACGCCGACAGCACGAGCGCCGCCGTCAGCACAAACCAATAACGAATCATAGGGCCTTGCTGTGCATCACCCGTTGTCGCTGCAACCTGTCGACCGCCTCCACGAGCTGTGAATCTTGCTTGTGATCGATGCTGCCGGTCAGGCTGAGGTCGGGAAAGCCCGGCGTATCTTCGACAAACACGTCCGGCGTGATCCCGGTTTCGTGGATGGAGTCGCCTGACGGGGTGTAGTAGCGGGACGTCGTCAGCTTGATCGCGCGCCCTTTCGACAACGGCATTACCGTTTGTACGAGGCCCTTGCCGAATGTTGGCGTGCCCACGACTGCGGCCCGACCATGGTCTTGCAACGCGCCGGCAACAATTTCCGATGCCGATGCCGAACCCTGATTAACGAGCACAATCATTTCGGCACCATCGAGGACGTCTCCGCGGTGCGCCGACCGTCGGAAACGCGAGTCGGCCGTGCGGCCTTCCGCCGAGACGATGACACCGGAGTCCAGGAACAAATCCGCGACATCGACTGCCGCGTCCAGGACGCCACCCGGATTGTTGCGCAGGTCCAGCACGAGGCCATCGAGCATGCCCTCGTTCTCGTCCTGCATTGCATCGATGGCACGGCTGAGCTCGCGCGCCGTCGTTTCGCTGAACTGGTTAACCCGCACGTAACCGTACGACGGGTCCAGCAACTCATGGTGCACGCTCGCCACGCGAATGACCTCGCGGCGCATTTCATGAATGACTGCCTCGCCGTCGCGGCTCACGGTCACGCTAACCTTGGTGCCGGCCCGGCCCCGCATGCTCGTCATCGTTTCGTGCAGGTTATCGGCGTCGATGGCCTTGCCGTCGACGGCGATGATCTGATCGCCACTGCGAATACCGGACCTCGCTGCCGGCGATCCGGCCATCGGCGTGATGACTGTAACAACGCCATCTTTTTCGTTGACCTCGATTCCGATGCCGCTGTAGCTGCCCGTCGTGCTGATACGAATATCCCGGTATTGGTTAGCATCGAGAAACTCGGAGTGTGCGTCGAGGTCGCCGACCATGCCGCGAATCGCCGCATCGAGAAGCTTGCTATCGTCAATGGGTTCAACATATTCCCGTTTGACACGCTGCATGACCTCAGCAAATAGCCGGGCCTGCTCCATGGCCCGCTCATCGTCGCCCACGGGCTGCCGGTCGGCCAGGAAGCCGCCGCTGAACGACAGGCTCAGGCCCATAACGGTGCCGACAACCACAACCAGAATCGCTCTGGTCTTCAACAACATACGACTCTCCTGCTTCCCTGCTTAGGTTTCCCGAACGGACAGGATTTCCGACGATAGCACAGTGACTATGCCGCTTCTAACCATTGCCGTCACGGTTTACTGGCCCGGCCGGCGCGTGACCCACTGGCGGGGATTCAGCGGCTGGGTGCCGCGGCGGAGTTCAAAATACAAGCTCGACTGGTTCTGACCGCCGCTGTCACCAACCGTCGCGATGACGTCTCCGGGTGCAACCCAGTCACCTACATTCTTACGGACTGTCTCGTTGTAGCCGTACAACGTCATGTAACTCTCACCATGGTCAACGATGATGAGCAAGCCGAGGCCGGCCAGCCAGTCCGCAAACACCACACGGCCATGGTACACGGAGCGGACTTCACGCCCCCTGGGCGCGGCAAGAACGACACCATTCCATTTCAGCCGGTTGCTGACGCGCGGCTGGCCAAAGTCGTGCAACAGCGTACCCGCGACGGGCCACGTCAGGCGGCCTTTGTGCTCGCTGAACGGGTCCTCGCTGCTTATCGGGTAATCTGACAGGATCGTGGTCAATTCGACAATTAGCCGCGACAGGTCTTTTTCCTGGGCCGCCAGCCGATCAACCTCCTCTCCCTCATTCGCCAGTTTGTGCCGCAGGTCACCGAGCAGAGACTGTCGCCGGTCCTGGGCCGCACCGAGCTTTGTCAGCTCCGCGTAGCGCGCCTTGGCCAGATCAGCAATACGTGCCTCCTCGGCAGCAACTTCGCTGCGCAGGGTGGCAAGTTCGCGAATAGCTGCCGTCACGGCCTCAATGTTGGCGCCGCGATAGTCGCTGAGGTATCCGTAGTAGGCCATGAGGCGGCCCAGCGTCGCCGGGTCGCGTTGATTCAGCAACAGCTTAACGCGCTCCTGGCTGCCGCTCATGTACGCCGCTCGCACCTGCTCCGCGAGCTCCCGAGACTCCTCATCGAGTTCTGATTCGCGCTGCCTCAGCTTGCCGTCAAGCTCCGCCTTGCGGCGCGCACTGAAATCCCGCTCCCGTTCGAGCTCCTTTAGGCGAATGCGTTTTTCCGAGATCTCGACCTCGGCCTCCTGCAATTCGGCGGTAAGACGATCGCGCGCAGCCGCGCTTTCGTCCATGCTTTCCTTGAGGCCGGAGATGCGCTCGCGTACGTCTTCGAGCTCCTGCTCCTTGATTTTGGCGAGCTCGCCCCCAGTTTCCTGTGCTTGGGCCACAACGATCGCCAGAAAAACAAGGATTAAGAGGGGCTTGAGCGCTTTCATGATTCGGCAGTTTGGTATAATGCGCGCTTTGCCACAAGCTGGGCGCCACATCTCCCGCCCCTAAATACCATGGACAAGATTCTCGAATTCACCAGCGAACGCACATGGCTGGTGGTAGCCCTCTTGATCAGCTTTTTCGTGCTGATCTTTACCGAGCTGCGCCGCAAGGCGAGCGGGCTCGTTGCGATCGGTGCAAGCGAAGCCGTCACGTTGATCAATAATGATGCGGCTGTAGTCGACCTGCGCAATGCCGAAGCGTATTCTCGCGGCCACATAGTTAACGCCAAGAACATCCCGTTTGATGAGTTCGAGGCCAGGAAGGACTCGTTGAGCGCGACCAAGACCTTAATCGCGGTGTGCGATTCGGGCACCAATTCCAACAAAGCGGTCGCCGCCTTGCGGCAATCTGGCTTTGAAAGTGCGTACGGCCTAAAAGGCGGCATGACCGCCTGGAGCCAGGCGGGTCTTCCGGTTGTTACCGGCAAGAAAACCAAAAGCAAAGGTAAAAAGTAATCACCAGGAAAACAGCATGACTGAAGAAAACAAGATCGAAGACAAAAAAAACATCGCCATCACCAAAATCTACGTTAAGGATTTTTCGTTCGAATCGCCCAAGGCGCCAGACGTATTTCGTTCCTCTGACTGGAAGCCGCAGACAGACCTGAACCTTCGCAGCAGCCACTCGGCTATCGAGGGTGAGGAAGATCTGCACGAAGTCGTACTCACGATCACCATAGACGCAAAGGACGGCGACACGACTCTGTTCCTGATTGAGGTTCAGCAGGCGGGCTTGTTCCAGATTGGCGGCTACACCGAGGAAGAGTTTGGCGCGATCGTTGGCAGCTTCTGCCCGAACATCCTGTTCCCGTATGCACGCGAAGCCGTTGCAAACACGGTAACGCGCGGCGGCTTCCCTGAGTTTGTGTTGCAGCCGATCAACTTCGACGCACTTTATATGCAGTCGCGGCAACAAGTTGCCCAGCAGGAAGCCGAGGGCTCGGAGAAGCACTGATAAACGCAGCGCCTGAAACGCAGGTCGCAGTCATTGGCGCCGGTTCCTGGGGAACCGCGCTGGCGATGCAACTTGCGCGCTGCGGCTGTGACGTAAGACTCGGTGGCATCCTCGAGCTCGACCTGCTCGAGGACATGGCCAAGCGCGGCGAAAATGCCCGCTACCTGCCAGGCGTCAGCTTTCCACCCACTCTCGTTGCCAATCCGGACATCGAGGCATGCCTCGACGGTGTACGCGACGTGCTGGTCGTCGTGCCAAGTCATGGCCTACGTGACACGTTGACCAAAATTCAACCATTGCTGCGCGATGACGCACGCATCTGCTGGGCAACCAAGGGCTTCGAACTGCACTCCGGCAAATTACCGCATCAGGTAGCTTCGGAGGTGCTCGGTTCGGAGCGCTCTGTGGCCGTATTGTCCGGCCCCACATTTGCCAAGGAGGTCGCCGAAGGTCTGCCGACAGCGATGACGATCGCGTCCAGTGACGAGAGCTTCGCCAAGGACCTTGCGCAGGCGTTCTCAAGCGGCAACTTCCGTGCCTATACCTCGGACGACATGATCGGTGTCGAGGTCGGCGGCGCGATAAAAAATGTGCTCGCCATCGCTGCCGGTATGACTGACGGTCTCGGCTTCGGTGCGAACACACGGGTCGCACTCATCACCCGTGGGCTCGTTGAGTTGAAGCGGCTGGGCACCGCTCTCGGCGCTAAAGAAGAGACCTTTATGGGGCTTGCCTGCATGGGCGACCTCATCCTGACCTGCACCGACAACCTGTCACGCAACCGGCGCATGGGCCTCGCGCTCGCCAGCGGCATGACAGTCGATGAGGCGAAAGAGGAAATTCAACAGGTCGTCGAAGGCGTTATGGCGGCCGAGGCCGTGAAAGAAGTCGCCGACGAACTTGGCATTGAGATGCCAATCTGCCGGCAGGTCTATCAGATTCTTTACGAAGGAACATCGCCTCGTGAGGCAGTTCAGGCACTGATGAGCCGCGAACTCAAGTCCGAACACCAATAAGGAGTCTGCCATGAAGGGATTGCCGAGTATTCTGCTTGGTCTTGCAATGAGGCCCTGGCTTCTCGTTTTGCTCTTCATGGTCGCCGTACCGGCGCATGCGCAGCGTTCGTTTGATCATGACATCCTGCGCGAAACCTTCGGCTTCGATGAAACGACGCCAAAGTCGGTCGAACTCGATGACCTCAAACAGGGCTGCTCGGCGCGAGACTGTATTCCATCCATCGACAAGCCGAAGTTTGTCTCTGCAGACGACGCCGATCACGTTGCAGACGATGCAATCGTCATCGCCATTTCCTATGGCGGCGAACACCGCGCTTACCCGGCACAGATTCTCGACCATCACGAAATCGTCAACGACACGATCGCCGGCGACCCCATCGCCATAACCTGGTGCCCGCTATGTGGCTCTGCGGTTGGAATTCGTCGCGACGTGGGCGGAGAAATAACCGAGTTCGGCGTGTCCGGCGTGCTCTACAACAGCGATCTGGTGCTATATGACCGCGCGACCGACACGCTCTGGGACCAGATTGTGGCCGAAGGCATCGTCGGACCAAATACGGGTGAGTCACTGCAGCTCGTGCCTGTGACCATGACCCGATGGTCGCGCTGGCGCCATGCTCACCCTGATACGGTGGTGTTATCGACTGACACGGGCTTCGAGGAAGATTACTCGGCCGACTACTACGCCAAGTACCGTGGCTCGAGCAACCTTATGTTCCCGGTTAGCCAGCAGGATGACCGCATTCATCCCAAGTCTGTCGTATTCGGCTTCGATATCGACGGCAGGCCTGTCGCCTATGCCGAGGCGTTGTTGCAACAGGACCCGGGGTACGAACACGACTTCAATGGCACAGAGCATGTCGTCACCTTGCATGATGATGGCACGGTCAGCCTGCAGCGTGACGGCGAGACTTTCGAGCCTATTCGCCTGTACTGGTTCGCCTGGTACACATTTAACCCGCAGACAGAGCTCATTAAGTAACCGCCCAGGACTGGCAAAAGCCGCTGATTGCTCTAAGATTGCTCGGATAAACACATAAGAACAGTCACTTGGGGGTTATCATGAATCGACGTCACTTTTGCCGCACGGCAGTGGCCGCCAGCGTAGCTGCTGCCATTCCCATGCTGCCTGGCTGCGAGCGCAAAGCGCCGGTTGCCACCGAGGCCGGCACGAGCCTTGCTGCAATTTCTCTCGATGGCGCGGAAATCGAACTCGAGAAGGCCGCAATCAAAGAACTTGGCGACGCCATGACCGGTCCGGTGTTGTTATCCGGGCACGCCGATTACGATGGTGCCCGCACCATCTGGAACGGCATGCACGATCGCCGGCCCGCATTAATCGCACGCTGCTTGTCGAGTGAAGATGTCAGTAACGCCGTAACGTTTGCGCGGGAACGAGATCTCCTGACCGCAGTCCGTGGTGGCGGCCACAGCTGGCCGGGCAAATCCGTATGCGACGACGGCTTGATGATCGACCTGTCACGGATGAACACGGTGACGGCCGATGCCGAAACACAGCGGGCACATGCACAAGGCGGCGCATTGTTAAGCGGGCTCGACGCCGCGGCATTGGCGAAGGGCATGGTGACGACGGCTGGCGTAGTTTCACACACGGGCGTCGGCGGATACACGCTCGGTGGTGGTTTTGGCCGTCTCAATCGCAAGTATGGCCTGACGATCGACAACGTTACCGGTGCCGAGATCGTAACGGCAGACGGCGAGGTTCGCCGCATCAGCGCCGAGGAAGAGCCTGACCTGTTCTGGGCAATCCGCGGCGGCGGCGGCAACTTTGGCGTGGCAACCGAGTTCGAGTATCAGCTGCACCCGTTTGATCGCAATGTGTTCTCCGGCAGCATCGTCTGGCCGGTTGCAGACGCCAGGGACATCCTGGAGTTCTATGCTGAGTGGTCAGAAGGACTGTCCGACGAGATGTACGTAGGACCCACCATTGCGACTACGCCGGAGGGCGTTCGCATCATCATGGTCGATGTCGTTTACAACGGCGATCCAGCGGCGGGCGAAAAGGAACTCGAGCCATTGCGCAATATTGGCTCGCCAGTGGCCGACGGCGTCATGGTCCAGGATTACTCGGTGCTGCAAACGATCAACGATGTGCCCTTTGGTCACGGCATTCGCTCGTATGCCAAGAACGGCATGGTCAAGGAGTGGTCTCAGGAGCTGATCGATACGATGCTCGAAGCCGATGACCCGCGTGTGTTCGTTGGTAATCATGTTGCTGGTGGTGCCGTTAAACGTGTCGGCGAGCTCGATACGGCGTTCCCACACCGCAATGCAGAGATCATGATCGTCATTGCTGGCGGCTGGATGGACCCAGCACAGGACGAGGAGTTGATCGCCGCATCACGCGCCTATTACAAGGCGTTGGAACCCCATCTTGGCGGCTACTACGACAACATCGATTTTGACGGTGATGAAGCACCTGGCAATTACGGGCCCAACTATTCGCGACTGCAGGGAATCAAGGGGCGGTACGACCCGGGCAACCTGTTCCGGCTGAATAGCAATGTCGAACCTGCCTAGTTACCGCCCTCGAAGCCGAGCTGCCGCCAGGCCTCGTAGACGATAACGGCCGCCGTATTGGAGAGATTCAAGCTGCGGTTGTCGGGGCGCATCGGTAGTCGCAGGCATTGTTCGCCTGGAAGTGTGTCAAGGAATTGCTGAGGCAGGCCGCGCGTTTCCGGGCCGAGCAGGAAAGCGTCACCATTCTTATATCGCGGCGCATCGTGCCTTGTCGTCCCTCGCGTACTCAGGGCGAAGACCCGCGGATGCTTGAGTGTTTCCAGACACGCATCAAGTGACGCGTGTGTCTGCACACTTGCAAGCTCGCGATAATCGAGACCCGCACGGCGCAGCTTCTTTTCCTCCAGGTCGAAGCCGAGTGGCTCGATCAGGTGTAGCGCGACACCGGTGTTTGCACAAAGCCGAATGACATTACCCGTGTTGGGCGGAATCTCGGGTTCGTAGAGAATCAGGCTGAACATTGACGTAGAATGCCGCATCCGATGAGCGCTTCAAAATCCAATCCGCTGCACGTCGCCTTTTGTGGCCTGTCATTCAACTCGCCAATCGTGCTGCTTTCCGGCTGTGTCGGCTTCGGCGAGGAGTACACGCGCGTCGAAGGATTCTCAAATCGCGATGTCGGCGCCATTGTCCTGAAGGGTACAACCGCTGAACCGCGCCTCGGTAACCCGCCGCACCGCGTGTGCGAAACGCCAATGGGCATGCTGAACGCTATCGGCCTGCAAAACCCGGGAATGGACAAGGTCGTCGACGACATCCTGCCCGGCCTCGATTTTGAGGAAACGCGCTTCATTGCCAATGTCTGTGGTTCAACAATCGAAGACTATGCCACCGTTACGAAGCGCTTCGACGATTCGCCGATCGATGCGATCGAGATCAATATTTCCTGCCCGAACATCAAGGAAGGCGGCGTGCAGTTCGGCAATGTGCCCGAGATGTCGGCGCGCGTCGTTGCCGCTTGCCGCGAGCAAACCAGCAAGCCGATTATCACCAAGCTGTCACCGAACCAGACCGACATTCAGGAGAACGCCCGACTCTGTATCGAGGCAGGTACCGACGGATTCGCTGTCATCAATACGGTAATGGGCATGGCGATTGACGCCGAGCAGCGCAAGCCGGTCATTGGCAATGTGCGCGGCGGATTGTCCGGGCCGGCCATCAAGCCTATCGCTTTATTGAAGACGCAGCAGGTCTATGAGGTCGCAAAGGCACACGATGTGCCAATCATTGGCCAGGGTGGCATCACGACGCCAAATGACGCCATCGAATTCCTTATCGCTGGTGCCACGACCGTTGGCGTCGGCACTGCCCTGTTCTATGACCCGTTGATTTGCCCGAAGATCAACGCCGGGCTGCTAGACTACCTGGATACGAACAACATGACGTCGGTGTCCGACCTCACGGGATCTTTGCAAGTCTGACGCCGACCCAAACGGGGGCGGCCATTTCTTTTTTGTCGGAATTGAAGCGACGCAGTGTCTTCAGGGTTGGTATTGTTTATCTCGCGGCGACCTGGTTGTTGCTACAGGTCGTGGCGACCGTGGCGCCAATTCTTGAGCTACCGAACTGGTTCGAACGCGGCGTGCTGCTGCTTCTGGCAATCGGCTTTCCCGTTGCGATTATCCTGGCATGGGCGTTTGAGATAACGCCTGCCGGAGTGCGCCGGGACACAGGCGAACAATCGGCGCATGCCCCACGTAGCCAGGTCGACTACATCATAGTCGCTGTTCTTGGGCTGGCCCTGACTTATTTTGTCGCCGACAAGTTCTGGCTGTCTTCGGCAGCTGGGCGTATTGGCCCCGAGGCCTCCATCGCCGTGCTGCCATTCACCAACATGACCCGCGATGAACAGAACGATCCCTTTATTGATGGCATTCACGACGACTTATTGACGCATATGTCGCGGATAGCATCGCTTCGCACCACCTCGCGAACATCCGTCCTGCAATATAAGGATACGACGAAGACGATTCCCGAAATCGGCGCCGAACTCGGCGTGGCTACGATTCTCGAGGCCGGTATTCAGCGCTCCGGTGACCGGGTTCGCATCAACGTACAGTTGATCGATACTGCTGCCGACGAACATATCTGGGCGGAACAGTACGATCGCGAGTTGACCGCCGTGAACGTCTTTGAAATCCAGAGCGAGATCGCGATAGCGATTGCGGATGAACTGCAGGCGACATTGACGCCTGATGAGCGTCAGCGACTCGACTCTGTGCCAACACAAAGCATCGCCGCACTGGAGTCCTACTTTGCGGGCAAACAGCTCCTGGAAGAGCGCACGATTGAGTCGCTAACCGCCGCGGTCGAGTACTTCGAGCAGGTTGTTGAGTTGGACCCGGACTTTGCCCTCGGCTGGTCCGGCCTTGCGGATGCCTACATGTTGCTGCCCGAATACTCCGCGACAATCGACCGTGACATGGTAGGTGAACGATCAACCTACGCCGTTGCCCGCGCGCTTGAGATCGATTCAGACCTGCCCTATGTAAGCAGCTCCGCCGCCTGGTCGAAGCTGATTCACAATTATGACTGGCCGGGAGCGGAGCGGACCTTTCGGCGCGCTCTTGAGATCGAGCCGGACAACGCGAGCGTGCTGCATTGGTTGTCGCACACGCTGTCCTGGCGCGGCCAGACCGAGGAGGCCGTGAAGATGGCCCGCTATGCCGTCGAGGTCGAGCCGGATTCGCAATTAATGGCTATGAACCTTGCCTATATCCTTGTAGACGCGAGGCAATATGACGAAGCCCTGCTGGTCGCCAAGAACGTGCTTACCGTCGACCCGGGATATATGGGTGCTCGACGCAACCTGTTCCTGCACGAGCTGCGCTCCGGGCAATATACGGATGGCGCCACCTCATTCGTTAGGTACACAACGATGGTCGGCGGCGAAGCCGCCGCTGCGCGGGATATTGCGAAGCTGCTTGTCGCATACGCCGAGAGTGGAACCGTGAGCAACCTAAGTGACGACCTGATCAAGCGCGCGCTGCTGGGCAGCGAGGATCTCGCACAGGTGATGGCCCTGATGGGTGACGGCGAGGGCGCGCTGCGCGCTCTTCGTGTCGCGATTGACGAACGCTCGGGTTCGCGCAGCGTGCTGAGCATGAAGATTAACCCGGCCTATGACTTTATTCGCGATGACCCGAGGTTTCAGGCGTTACTTGCGGAAGTCGGGCTGGCAGACTAACGACCTGTGCGGGCAGAACAAGACCCGCTCAATAAAGATATCGCCCAATTGGAGATGTGACGATGCCTAAGTACTTTCGAGCCCTGAGAGCCCCCGTATTTCTGTTAGCCCTTGTGGCGACGGTTCCTCTGGCTGCGGCTGCAATGGCAGACGATAACAAGCCCAACATTGTCCTGATTGTGATGGACAACTTTGGATACGGCGAGGTCGGTGTATACGGCGGCGGTGAGCTGCGCGGAGCGCCAACCCCCAATATCGATAGCATAGCCGCCGAAGGCTTCCAGCTTACGAATTTCAATGTCGAAGCGGAGTGCACGCCCTCTCGCACATCGTTGATGACGGGTCGTTACGGGATTCGCGCCCGGCAGCGGCCTGAAGGTCCTCCCCGGGGAATATGGTGGGGCATCACTCCGTGGGAGATCACGCTCGCGGAGATGCTGTCGGATACCGGTTACGCGACAGGCATGTTCGGAAAATGGCACCTGGGAGACACCGAGGGACGTTTCCCCACCGACCAGGGTTTCGATGAGTGGTATGGAATCCCGAATTCATCGGATCGAGCCTTCTGGCCGGATAGCGATAGCTGGCAGGACGACGCCCACCCGGACCTCGAATTCACCTACGTGGTGTCGTCAACGCGAGGCGAAACGCCGAAGAGACTGGAGGTGTACGGTCGCGAGAAGCGCAAGACGATCGACCGGGAAATCACCGACCAGGCCATCGATTTCATAAACCGCAAGGCGAAAGACGAGCAGCCTTTTTTCGCTTATCTCCCGTATACGCAGACCCACGAACCAGTCGATGCCCACCCGGACTTTAAAGGGTCTACCGGTAATGGAAGTTTTGCTGACGTTCTCGCACAAACTGACGCTTATGTGGGTGAGCTCCTCGATACGATCGAGGACCTCGGGCTCAAGGATGACACCATCTTTATCTTTACATCGGACAATGGTCGCGAAGGGATCATAAGATCGTTTGGCTTCACCGGGCCCTGGCGAGGAACCATGTTCTCGCCCTATGAGGGCTCGTTGCGTGTGCCTTTCCTGATCCGCTATCCCGGGAATATCCCTGCCGGGCAGGTTTCAAACGACATTGTTCATCTGGTCGACATTTTCCCGACGCTGGCCAATTTCGTCGGCGGCGATATCCCGCAAGATCGCATACTGGATGGTGTTGACCAGTCTGATTTCCTGACGGGTAAGTCTGAGAAATCCGCTCGAGAGTCCGTGGTCATTTACATCGGCAACGAACTTTTTGGTGTGAAATGGCGAAACTGGAAAATGCTCATCAAGGAGATTGATGAAGACAGCTATGCGGTTATGAATATGGCCTATCCATCAATCTACAACCTGATCGTCGATCCAAAAGAAGAAGAGCCCGAATACTTCTATCTCGATGACACCTGGGCAGACGCTCCGTTATGGCAAGTAATAGAAGATCACGAAGCGTCGATTGCGGAAGATCCGGGTAGCCCGGACCCGTAGGCGCAGATCGCTGACGCAAAATGCACCACCGCCTGGATAGAACAACTGGCGGTGGTGCAATAGCTGGCGCGTTACTCTAGGTCAACGGTGCCCCACAGCGATGAAACCTTTTCACAGGGTGCAATGTCATTCCAGCCGGCATCAATTTCTGCTGTCGGCGAGTCGGGATAAGCGTCTTCGAACTCGCCCCAGGATGTGAAGTCAGGCAGATAGAAAACCCAGATAAAGGAATCTTCTTCCGAATCACCGGCGACCGGATAATAAATACGAGCGCTCGCATTTTCGTCTGCTTCTTTTGCCGCCGCGAGCCACGTCTCCGACAACACGATGACATCATCGTTCGTCTTGCCTTCTGCCAACTTGCACACCCAAACTTGTGCGACATCGGCGCTGGCCGGTATGGATAATAGAAGCAACGTGGCAGTTGCGATTGAGGCGATTGTTTTTTTCATTTTTCTCTCCTGGTGAAAATGTCGAATTGACCAACTAAGCCTAGTCCAAAGTTTGCGAATCACAAGAAAGTCGCCCGCGCAGGCCGAAGTTGTTCAATCGAGATGAAGTGACTTCATCTTGCGCGTGAGCGTATTGCGGCCCCAGCCGAGTAGTTTCGCGGCCTCCTGGCGGCGCCCGTTCGTCTGACTCATTGCGATCTGAATCAGCGTCTTTTCGAACTCGGGCAGCGCCGTCTCAAGCAGTGGTCCACTGCGGTCGCTTAGCTGTCGCTCGGCCCAGCTTGCAAGGCTGCGGGTCCAGTCCTGCGTGGCACGCTGCGTCGAAATCCTGCCGCCAAGGTCGACCGGTATATCTTCAGTCGTAATAACAGAACCGGGTGCCGTTACGGTCAGGCGCCGCGTCGCGTTCACGAGCTGCCTCACATTGCCCGGCCAGTCATGGCTTTGCAGCAGATCGAGCGCTTCGCTGTCGATGGCTTTTGCCGGCGCCTTTAGTTCTTTTGCCGCTGCGGATAAATAGTGGTTTAGCAACAATGGAATGTCCGCACGACGTTGCCTGAGCGGCGGTGCGTTTATGCGGATAACGTTCAGGCGATGATAGAGATCCTCACGAAAGCGAGATTCCTTCACGGCCCGCGCCAGATCCTGATTCGTTGCCGCAATCACTCGCACATCGACCTTGATCGACTGTTGACCACCGACGCGGTAGAACTCGCTTTCCGCGAGCACTCGCAGCAGCCGCGTTTGCAGGGCAGACGACATGTCGCCAATTTCATCGAGGAATAAGGTGCCGCCATCGGCTTGTTCGAAGCGGCCGATGCGTCTTGCGTCTGCGCCCGTAAACGAACCCTTTTCATGGCCGAACAACTCAGACTCGAGGAGGTCCGCCGCGATCGCCGATGTGTTCAGTGCGACGAACGGCTTGGCCGCACGCGGGCTGTGCTCATGCAGCGCCCGCGCGATGAGTTCCTTGCCGGTTCCTGATTCGCCCGTGATCAACACTGTCATGCTCGAGCCGGCCAATCTTCCTATCGAGCGAAACACCTCCTGCATTGCCGGCGCCTGGCCGATTAGCGACGGTATGTCCTCGCCAGGCTTGTGTTCATCCGTAATTGCATGGCCGTTCTGACGCGCCGCCTTTTTAACCAGTTCGATAGCCTCATCGATGTCGAACGGTTTCGGCAGATATTCGAATGCGCCACCCTTGTACGCGGCGACGGCGTTCTCAAGATCGGAGTGCGCCGTGATTACGATGATCGGCAGTGTCGGGCAGGTTGTACGCAGGCGCTCGAGCAAAGCGATGCCGCTCATGCCCGGCATGCGCACGTCGGTGATGAGGACGTCCGGCTCGCTGTGGGCGATGGCCTCGAGCAAGTGCTCGGCACGCTCGAAACTGCGCCCTTTCATATCGGCCTGGGCCAGCGCCTTTTCCAGCACCCAGCGGACTGACTGATCGTCGTCGACCACCCAGACATTCAGCGGCCGATCGTTCATGGTCCGACCGCGGATTGTTGCAGTGGGATACGAATCAGGAAGACAGTGCGGCCGGGCCGGCTTTCGAATTCGATCAATCCGTCGTGCCGGCTTAGCAGTTCCTGTGCGGCGGGCAACCCCAGCCCGGTGCCCTCCGGCCGGCTCGTCACAAGCGGATAGAACACTGAGTCCTGCAGATCGGGAGGAATTCCGGGCCCGTCGTCTTCAATCTCGATTGACGCAATAACATTGTGGCGCGTATCGCCAATCGTGAAGTTCATGACTGCCCGGCTGCGCAGCGTAATCGTTCCCTGTCCGTCGAGGGCCGCAGCGGCGTTTCTGACGAGGTTGATGAATGCCTGCACAACCTGGTCACGATCGAGATCGATGAGCGGTAGCCCAGGATCGTAGTCGCGCTTGAATACGATTTTGTCCTGGCCCTCCGCTTCGATAATGCGCACAACGTACTCGAGCAGTTCGTGCACGTTGACGGGCTGTTTATTGGGCGGCCCACCCGGACCGAGCAGCGTATCAACAAGTCCTGCGAGTCGATCCGTCTCGCTGATGATGACGTCTGTGTATTCGGTGAGCTCCTCGTCATCGAGTTGTTTTGCCAGCAATTGCGCCGCGCCGCGTATGCCGCCAAGCGGATTTTTAATCTCGTGGGCCAGTTGACGGATCATCTGACGGCCAGCGCCATGTTGAATAAGCAGGGCGTTCTCGCGACTGATTCTCGAGCGTCGCGTGACGTCGGTCATCTCGACGAGCAGCGCTGCGCCACCTAGTTGTAACGGCGCAACGCGGCAATCGACAATGCGCTCTTCGGCGTGTACCTCTGTTGGCCCTAACCGCAGTTCATTGGCGTAGTGGGCGCCGGTTTCCAGCACGCGGCCCAGGATGTCGCGGAGCTCGGGTTCGTCATCAACCAGGCGCAGAAGCGACTCGCCGCGCGCGCGCTGCACGCTGATGCCGAGGATGTTCTCTGCCGCCGGGTTGAGATCAGTGATCAGCAGGCTGTCATCAATGAGGATAATGCCCGCGCTCAGACTGTCGAGAATTCGTTGCGGCTTGTTGCCGGATGTTCCGTCGTTGCCGGAACGATTGCTCTTACCGCCGCCTAGCGGCGCACCGAGTTCTGCTGAACATAGAAGCGATTCGGCTGGCTGCGAATCATCAGGCGGCCCGTCTCGTCGAGGACTTCCGCCTGGATGTTGTGCGTGCCGCGCCAGACTTCGTCGAGCGTGAAGCTCGTGCTGTTCACCATCTGTGCCTCGCCGTTGTGGTACACCCGCACCCGGTGTCCGCTCTGCAGCCCCGGGCTCAGCGATAGTGAAACGCTCAATCTGCCCTCTATGTTCCACAACGTCTCTTCGGCGACCGGTGAAGAAATCGTAAGGCTTTCATATTTGAAGGCCTGCTCTTCCGGCGCCTGCTCGCCGTTATCGGCGCTCGGGGCGGTGTCGCGATAGACGCGCGCACCCGTCGTCCGCTTAGACTCCGAAACATCGATGCGCTCCGCGCCTTCAACCGGCGTATCGGAGAAGTGCACGACACCATCGTCATCCACCCAGCGCCAAACCTCCGCAGATGCTGCGGCGGCCGCCAGGAGGGCGAAAAGAGCGATGATCGCGCGAATTTCCATTGAGTCAGCATAGCAATTTCAGCCGGATCGCGGCTAGTGACCGGGCGACAAAATGCCGCCCGGTTCACACTTTTTGGCTGTTACAGGCTGTAATACATGTCAAATTCGACCGGGTGGGTCGTCATTCGCAGCCGGGTTACGTTTTCGTTCAGTAGGTCGATGTAGGCGTCGAGCAGGTCGTCCGAGAACACGTCGCCGGCTCTCAGGAACTCACGGTCGGCGTCCAGGGCCTCGAGTGCCTCGTCCAGCGAGAACGCCACCAGCTTGAGCTCCTTCTCTTCCTCTGGCGGCAAGTCATAAAGATCTTTGTCCATGGCATCGCCCGGGTGGATCTTGTTCATGACGCCGTCGAGGCCGGCCATCATCATTGCCGAGAAGGCGAGGTATGGATTGGCCATCGAGTCGGGGAAGCGTATTTCGATGCGTCGGCCCTTCGGATTCGAAATGTAAGGGATACGAATCGACGCGGAACGGTTGCGGGCCGAGTAGGCAAGAATCGTGGGTGCCTCGTAACCCGGTACAAGGCGCTTGTAGCTGTTCGTGGCTGGGTTTGTGAACGCGTTTAGCGCTTTCGCGTGCTTGATGATGCCGCCTATGTAATACAGCGCGGTTTCAGACAGGCCGCCATAACCGTCACCCGAGAACAGGTTGTCACCGTCTTTGAACAGCGACTGGTGCACGTGCATGCCATTGCCGTTGTCGTTGACGAGCGGCTTGGGCATAAACGTCGCCGTCTTGCCATAGGCATGCGCGACGTTATGAACAACGTACTTGAGGATCTGCACTTCGTCGGCCTTACGCACTAAGGTATTGAATTTGGCGCCAATTTCGCACTGTCCAGCGGTCGCAACTTCATGGTGGTGCACTTCGGTCTCGACGCCCATGTCCTCCATCGCAAGACACATCGCCGAGCGAATATCGTGCAACGAATCAACGGGGGGAACCGGGAAATAACCGCCTTTGACCGTTGGGCGATGGCCTGTGTTGCCATCTTCGATGCTGCGGTCGGTGTTCCATGCACCTTCTTCAGAGTCGATCTTATAAAACGCACCCTGCATCGAGTCATCCCAGGAAACATGATCAAACACGAAGAATTCATTCTCTGGACCGAAGTACGCGGCATCCGCGATACCGGTTGACTTCAGATAGGCCTCGGCTCGACCAGCTAGCGACCGCGGGCAGCGGTCATAGCCCTGCATCGTCGCAGGCTCGATGACATCGCAGCGCAAATTGACAGTTGTCTCATCCGTAAAGACATCAACGACCGCCGATGCCGCATCCGGCATCAGGATCATGTCGGACTCATTGATACCCTTCCAGCCGGATATCGACGAACCGTCGAACATCTTGCCTTCTTCAAACACGTCTTCGTCGATCGCATGGGCAGGCACCGATACGTGTAGTTCTTTGCCTTTCGTGTCCGTGAACCGAAAATCGACAAATTTGGCCTCTGTGTCTTTGAGCAGGCCGAGAAACTCCTTGGGCTTCATGAATCTTTCCTCCAGTGTCTAAAAAGCATGAATATTGCCCGGCGCTTCCGGGCAAGGATGTCGTTGTAAGTGCAGGACACGTGCCAAAATGGTGCGCAACGTAACCCGTTGATTTTATTGATCTGCTGATCGGGTCGTCGACCTATTGTGCACTAGAATGGTGCAAGGCGCCACCAACACGCACCGAGCTGGTGCGCGCGTTGCACGACCAGCTGCCCCGGGTGCGCTCCCCTCAGTTGGAACCCCACGCCTTCGGCGAGCGCACCCGCGCCAGCCGACTCAGGACGCATCGCAGATGTCGCAGGGGTCGCCCGACATGGGGGTCCCTGCTGAGGGCGTGGGGTATCAACCGAAGTAGGGACCCCCAGGGTGGGCGGCCGTATCAACACATATCGAAATACGACGGAATCCCATATACTGCGCGGGTTTGGGGCCGGTAATTCTTCAATGAGCAAGCAAAAGTCGTCCGAAGTGCTCAGCTTCCAGGACCTGATCCTAAAGCTGCAGCAATACTGGGCGGAGCGCGGCTGTGTCATCATGCAGCCGTACGACAAGGAAATGGGGGCAGGGACATTCCACCCGGCAACGTTTCTGCGCTCTATTGGGCCCGAACCCTGGAGTGCCGCCTACGTACAGCCGTCGCGCCGACCAACCGACGGCCGTTATGGCGATAATCCGTTTCGCTTGCAGCATTACTACCAGTACCAGGTCGTCATCAAACCATCGCCTGACGATATCCAGGATCTTTATCTCGACTCGCTACGTGCAATTGGCATCGACACGTCGGTGCACGACATCCGTTTTGTCGAAGACAACTGGGAGTCGCCGACGCTGGGCGCCTGGGGCCTCGGGTGGGAGGTCTGGCTGAATGGCATGGAGGTCACGCAGTTCACGTACTTCCAGCAGGTTGGCGGACTCGAGTGCCGGCCAGTCACCGGCGAGATTACTTACGGCATCGAGCGCCTCGCAATGTACTTGCAGGGCGTCGAGAGCATCTTTGACCTCGTCTGGACAGACGGTCCGCTTGGCCGAATCACCTACGGCGACGTTTATCACCAGAACGAGGTTGAACAATCCAAGTACAACTTCGAAATCGCAGACGTCGACGAGTTGTTCCACCAGTTTGACCACGCCGAGCATGAAAGCGTAAGCCTGATTGAACAGGGACTCGCTTTGCCGGCTTACGAACAAATGCTGCACGCATCGCACCTGTTTAACTTGCTCGATGCGCGCCAGGCCATATCCGTCAGCGAGCGGCAGCGCTTCATTTTGCGCGTGCGAACCATGGCGCGCGCTGTCGCTGAAGCGTATTACGCCAGCCGCGAAGCACTCGGCTTCCCGATGCTTGAGTCTGTTGCTGGAAAGGGCGGTGGCAAGTGAGCAACACGGCCGACTTTCTGGTTGAGATCGGCACAGAAGAGTTGCCGCCAAAGGCTTTGCGATCGCTCATGGATGCGTTCGCGAGTGGGCTCGAGGCCGCCGCCGCCGAGTCGCACCTCAATCACGGCGACGTATATGCCTATGCAAGCCCGCGCCGCCTTGCCGTGTTGATCGAGAAGCTCGACCGCGCACAGCAAGATCGCAGAACGTCGCAGAAGGGCCCTCCCACCAAAATTGCTTTCGATGCAGACGGCAATGCAACGGCGGCTGCAACAGCATTCGCGAAAAAGTGCGGCGTAGCCGTTGAGGACCTCGGTCGCGAGAAAACAGACAAGGGCGAATGGCTGGTTAGTGAGGTTGTCGAGAAGGGCAAAAAGTCAGACGAGCTGATGCCCGAACTAATCGAAAAGGCGCTCGCCGCGCTGCCAATTCCACGCCGCATGCGTTGGGGCGCCGGTGACACCGAGTTCGTGCGCCCCGTGCACTGGGTCGTGCTGCTTCATGGCAGTAAGGCGCTCAAGGCATCGGTCCTGGGCATCGCGGCCAGCAACAAGACACGCGGTCATCGTTTCCATACGAGTAAGCCGATCACGATCAAGTCGCCGGGCGAATACCTTCAGACCCTGGAGGAAGACGGTCACGTTATCGCCGACTTTGACAGGCGTCGCGAAATGGTTCGCAAGGGTGTTGAAGCCGCAGCGAAGAAAGCCGGCGGCAGCGTCGTGGACGGCGAGTCGCTTTACGACGAGGTAACGGCGCTCGTCGAATGGCCGGTACCGATAACCGGCACGTTCGACGCGGATTATTTATCGCTGCCGCGAGAGGCAGTGATCTCAACGCTGACGAGTCACCAGCGCTACTTCCCGGTAGCAGACAAGCGCGGCACGCTGCTGCCCAAGTTCATTACGGTCGCCAACATCGACAGCAGCGACCCGGACCAGGTCCGCGACGGCAACGAGCGCGTGATTCGGCCACGCCTCGCTGATGCTGCGTTCTTCTGGGACTCCGATCGGCGCAAACCGTTATCCGCGCGCCAGGAATCGTTGCGCGAAGTAGTGTACCAACGCGGCCTGGGCAGCCTGTACGACAAGGCGCTGCGCACTTCCGGCCTGGCCCAGAACATTGCCACCTCGCTCGATGTCGATCCTGCACCCGTGCAGCGCGCCGCCGCGCTTGCCAAGTGCGATCTCGTTACCGGCATGGTTGGTGAGTTCCCCGAGCTGCAGGGCGTTATGGGCCGTTACTACGCCTTGTCAGACAGCGTGCCGCCGGCTGTTGCGAACGCTATCGCCGAACATTACCTGCCGCGGTTTTCTGGCGACGGGCTGCCGGCGTCGATCGAAGGGCAGATTCTCGGCGTCGCCGACAGACTCGACACGTTGGCCGGCGTTTTCGCCATTGGCAAGAAGCCTTCAGGCAACCGCGATCCGTTTGGCCTGCGGCGCGCGGCCCTCGGCATCATTCGCGTGTTGGTCGAGTGTGACCTCGATCTCGATCTCAAGGCGCTGATCACGTCGGCTGTCGATGCGCAGCCCGGGGTCAGCGCCGAAGGCTCTGACCCAGACACTGACCTGGCCGATGATGTGTACACATTCATTACCGAACGTCTGCGGCGCTATTTCCTGGATCGCGACACCGCCCTGGCAAGCGAAACCTTCGACGCGGTGCTCGCACGCAGCCCGGCCTCGCTGGTGGATTTCGAGCGGCGCCTGGCGGCGGTGCAATCGTTCATTGCGCTCGAGCCCGCTGCAAGCCTGGCCGCAGCGAACAAGCGTGTCGCCAACATCCTCAAGAAGGCCGAGATTAACAGTGCGGGTGATGTGAAACAGAAGCTGCTGATCGAGCCCGCCGAGGTTGCTTTGGCGGAAGCGGTAACAAGCGCTACCGCGACTGTCGCGCCGATGCTCGAAGCGCGGCAATACGCAGAAGCACTAAGTGCACTGGCCGGACTTCGCGAGCCTGTCGATCAGTTCTTCGACGACGTCATGGTCATGGCCGACGATAAAGCGACGAGAAACAATCGCCTGGCCCTGCTAGGCCAGATGCGAGCACTGTTCCTCGGTGTCGCAGATATCTCGCGGCTGTCTATTTGATGCTCTGGTTGCGCGGCCTGATCTTTACTGTCGTCATGTATGGCGCGGCACTGGTTGGGTCCACGGGCGTACTCCTGCTTTTCTGGGCGTCGCACGAGGCTCGCTGGGCTGCCGCGAAATGGTGGGCAGATACCAGCCTTTGGGCGGGTCGGGCCATCTGCGGCCTCGACGTCACGACCGAAGGCCGTGAGAATATTCCTGACGAGCCGTGCGTGTTTCTTATCAAACACACGACCGCTCTCGAGACTTACTGGCAAATACATGCGCTGCCGCCATCGGCCTGGGTGCTCAAGCGTGAGCTGCTTTCGTTACCGGTCTTCGGCTGGTCACTTGGCGTCATGAAAGCCATTGCCATCAATCGCAGCGCTGGTGGCCCTGCTGTGAAACAGGTCATCGAGCAGGGCAAGCAACGCATCGCATCAGGAATGAGTGTTTGCATTTTTCCAGAGGGCACACGCATGCCACCTGGCGAAACACGTCGTTACGGTGTCAGTGGGGCCGCGCTTGCTCATGAGGCCGCTTGTCCGATCGTCCCCGTTGCTCACAATGCCGGCGACCTGTGGCCGAAACGCGGCTTGGCCAAGACGCCAGGCAAAATTCGTTTTTGCATCGGCCCACCGATCATTCCGGGTGACTGCAAACCCAGGGAAACGAACCAGCTTGCCCAGCGGTGGATAGAAAACAAAATGGGTGAAATCAGCTCGCTCTATAAGGAAAACAACAATGCGACTTAGCTATACGGTTCCCGCACTCTTGCTCCTCGCTGCCTGCAGCGAAGAAGCCACACCACCACAGGCCGTGGACGAAAACACCGCGATCGATACGATCACACAGCAAGCCTTGCAGGACCATCTTGCCTATCTCGCCGATGACGCGCGCGAAGGTCGCTTGGCCGGCACAGATGGCTACAACGAGGCCGCGCAGTATGTGGCAGACCGTTTCGCGGAGATGGGCCTCGAACCCGGTGCAGACGATGGCTGGTTTCAGCAGGTACCTTTGATTTCCTATCGCATCGACGAGGAAAGCATCTCTCTGATCGCGCACCGTGATGGCAAAGACACCGAGTTAACCTACAAAGAGCATTTCACGATGGGTGGCGACGCCGTCAGTGCGGAAGACCGCGTGCGCGCTGAAGTCGTATACGTCGGTTTCGGCGTGCATGCGCCCGAGCTCGGCTATTCGGACTACGACGGCATCGATGTTGAAGGCAAGATCGTCGCCGTGTTCGGCAATGCGCCCGGGACATTTCCACACAACGAAAGGGCGTTCTTCTCGTCCGGCAGAACCAAGGCGCAGGAAGCTGTCGGCCGTGGTGCCGTCGGTGTCATCAGTCTCCGCTCCAGGCGCATCGATGAGTATTTCCCCTGGGAGCGCGTCAAGGCACAAGCTGGCACGCGCCCGGGCATGGCCTGGGTGACACTGACGGGCGAAGCCGCCGATTACTATCCCGAGTTGCGCGGCAATGCCTATATCAGTACCGATATCGGACGCGACTTATTTGCCGGTACTCCGATTTCCTTTGATGAGGCCCGTGCGGCGACCGAGTCGTCGACGCCGGCATCAACGCCGCTTGGTTTCGAAGTGACGCTCGCGCGCAAAACAAATCACGAAGTCATCACAAGCCCAAATGTCGTTGGGCTGGTACGCGGCACCGACCCGGAGCTGGCCGAGGAGTATGTTGTCTTTACGGCGCACCTCGATCACAACGGTGTTGGTGCGGCCGTGGACGGTGACACGATTTATAACGGCATGTACGACAACGCGATGGGCTCGTCGCTGTTGCTCGAAACAGCCCGCGCGGTTGCTCAATCGCCTGCGCGGCGTTCTATGTTGTTTATCGCATTAACGGCCGAGGAGCGCGGACTGCTTGGCTCCGACTACTTCGCCCACTATCCAACGGTCCCCAGTGATTCGATCATCGCTAACGTCAACCTGGATATGCCGCTATTTCTTTACCCGGTTGCCGACATCATTGCATTTGGCTCGGAACACTCGTCTCTGGAAGCAACCGTGGCCGAGGCGATCGCCGCGGAAGGCTTCACGTTGACTCCGGACCCCATGCCGGAAGAAAACCTGTTTCGACGATCGGATCAGTATTCGTTCGTGCGCAGAGGCGTGCCGGCCGCTTACCTGAAGCCCGGCTTCACATCGACGGATCCTGACATTGAAGGCAAGGCCATCGAGAACGAACATCGCAAGCATCATTACCACCAGCCATCGGATGACCTCAGCCGGCCGGTCGACTGGGCCTCGGCGGTGCGCTTTGCGCGCGCCAACGCCCGCATCGGCTACGCGATTGCCAATGACGATGAGCGGCCGACCTGGAACGAGGGCGACTTCTTCGGCGAGAAATTCGGCAGGTAGTGCGCGCTGTGATTACCAGGTGCACAGTGACGAAGCTGAGCCTTCTGGTCTTGCTGGCCTGTTCAACCGCAATCGCTGATGACGCCGCGTTACGAGACGAACTAATAACTCGAGTTGAGCGAGACCAGGAAGCTCGGTGGGCCGCGATAGCTTGGGGGTCCGAACACGGCGTAAACGGGATAGTTGACGAGGATTCACTGACTGAGCAAGAGAAGGGCGATCATGCTGCTTTGTGGGCCGAGGTCTCTGGAATCGACGCGGAAAACACAGCGTGGCTAAAGAATATTGTCATGGAACAGGGGTGGCCGAGATACTCCATCGTTGGCGTCGATGCCGGCGACGCCGCCTGGTTGCTTGTTCAGCATGCCGACGCTGATCCATCGTTCCAGCGGCTGTGTCTGGATCTGATGCGCGAGCTGCCTGCTGACGAAATGTCTCAATCAAGCTTGGCCATGCTTACAGATCGAGTTCTTTTGAAGGAGGGCAAAAGCCAGATCTATGGTACGCAGTTTGTTGTGAGCGACGGAGAATGGGTACCGCTTAATCTCGAGAATATAGAGAACGTGGATGTCCGTCGCGCCGAGGTCGGAATGCCGCCGCTAGCCGAATACAAAGAAATGCTCGAAGCAATGATGCGCGGCGAGGAGCTTGAGTAAGCCCGTCGATGCGGCTGAAGGCTGATCCGGGTTCCGCTCGGCCGCAAAGCCTGCTACCAAATTTTTACGCGCTCCTCCGGTGACAGGTACAGCGCGTCGCCTTCTTTCACATCGAATGCTTCGTAAAACTCCGGCACGTTCCTGACGATGCCGTTGGTCCGGTATTCGGCGGGCGAGTGCGGGTCGATCGCGATGCGCCGGCGCAGCTCTTCCTCGCGGTATTTGCGGCGCCAGACCTGTGCATAGCCCAGGAAGACGCGCTGCTCGCCCGTGTAGCCGTCGATTATGGGCGCCTCTTTGCCTTCGAGTGACATCTTGTACGCCAGCATGCCAATGCTGACGCCGCCCAGGTCGCCGATGTTCTCGCCCAGCGTGAACTCACCGTTGACGTTGAGGTCATCAAACGGCGCATACGCCGAGAACTGGTCGACGAGTTTGCCGGTACGCTTCTCGAACTCAGTGCGGTCTTCATCAGTCCACCAATTTCGTAGCGCGCCGTCGCCATCAAACATGCTGCCTTTGTCGTCGAAGCCGTGGCCGATTTCGTGGCCAATGACGGCGCCTATTGCACCATAGTTCACGGCCTCATCTGCTCCGAGATCAAAGAATGGCGGCTGCAAAATCGCGGCCGGGAACGTGATCTGGTTCATCGTCGGGTGGTACGATGCATTGACGGTCTGCGGCGTCATGCCCCACTCGGCGCGATCCACCGGCCCGCCCTGACGGTCGAGCTGCCTCTGATATTCAGCCTGTGTCGCCCGTTCGATGTTGCCGAACAGGTCGTTGGCCTCAATGTCTATCGCTGAGTAATCCCGCCATTCGTCCGGATAACCAATCTTAGCCTCGAACTTGTACAGCTTCTTCAGTGCCTGCGCCTTGGTTTCCTCGCCCATCCATTCAAGTTCCTTGATGCTCTTTTCATAGGCGGAGATCAGGTTGCCGACCAGCTCGAGCATGCGTTCCTTGGCTTCGGGCGGGAAGTGGTTCCTGACGTAGACCTTGCCGACCACCTCGCCGAGCGTGCCGTTGACCGTGCTGACCGCGCGGCGCCAGCCCTCTTCCTGCTCTTCGATGCCGCGAAGTTCGGTACTGTAGAACGCGAAGTTCTGGTTGTCGAGCGCCTCGCCAAGAAGCGATGCCTTGGTATTGAGCGCTATCCAGTTCAGATAGATCTTCCAGGTGTCCAGGTCTACGTCCTGGATAATGCTGTCGAGATCACCCATGTAGTCGGACTGGAGAATGATCAGCCCACCGAGCTCGGTCGCGCCAGCCTCGGCCAGGTAGCGGTTCCAGTTGAACGACGGCATTACCGAGCCGAGATCGCCAATGGCGACCTTGTTGTAGTTCGTCGCCCAGTCGCGCGCATTCTCTTTCTTCATGTGTGAACCGGCGATGCGCGTCTCGAGCGCCATTACCGACTGCGCTGCTTCAGCGCCGCCCTTGAATTCGGCCAGGTCAAACATCTTTTCGATATGCACGACGTACTTGTCGCGGAGTGCCGCCGACTTTTCGTCTTCAGCGAGGTAGTACTCTCGATCGGGCAGTCCGAGGCCCGCCTGATAGGTGTAGACGCCGTAGTTGCCAGGGTCCTTCATGTCGCTATCCTGGAACAGCACGAACGGCATGCCGTAGCCACGCTGGATCGCGCCGGCGAAATATTCCGCCAGCTCATCACGACTTGAGATCGCCGCAATTCGATCATGCTCGGGCTGCAATGGCTCAATACCGCGGGTGTTTCGTGTCTCCATATCCAGGTAGGACTTGTACAGGTCGCCCACCTTCTGCTCGTCGGTGCCTGTGGCAAAATCGCCAGTCGCAGCCATATCGATTATGGCCTTGACGTCTTCCTGCGACTTGTCACGCAGCATGGTGAAGGTGCCGTAATTAGACTTGTCCGCAGGTAATTCGAATTCCTCGACCCATTTACCATTCACGTGTGCAAAAAAGTTGTCACCGGGTCGAATGCTCGGGTCGATGTAGGTCGTATCGATGCCCGAGCGCAATGCCGGCATTGCGTCTTCGGCCACCTGCGCGGCCTGTTCCTGCCCGCAGGCCGCGAGCACTAAAAGCGCCGTGGCGCCGAGATACGTTCTGTTCACTATAGTTTCCCCTGCGGCGAAGGCCGCAATGCAGACTAAAGACAAGGTGATCGTTGTTTAGTTTCGGCTTCCTGGCGCTTCGCCGATGTTTTTCAGCTCCACGGCCTCGGCTTCGTTAAGCGCGTAAATGTTGGCAATGCGGCAGCCACGAATCGTGTCAAACTTCGCTCGCACTATATTCGCGTCCCAGCGCTTGTCCGGCGTGATGTGCGTATTGTCGTTGAGCTCGTGGCAACGGCGCACAAACTCAACGAGGTATTCGTCGCGCCGTCCTTTATAGACCAGAAACTCGCCGCCAATTGCATGCCAGCTATCGGTCGAACCAGACCTCATGTAATCGCGTGACTCGAGTTCGCGCACCTCGATGAAGTCCGTCACAGCCTGCGACACATCTTGTGTCGAGCTCTGTGGCTTGTCCTCCTGCGAGGCGCATGCGACAAGACCTGCCGCCACAATAAGCGCCGGTGCCAGCTTCAGGTATTGTTTCATGATGTTGCCTCCGGTCAGCGCTCCTCTGCGTACATCCGCTCCACGAATTCGGCGGCCTTCGGGTGGTCTTCCAACCATCGATCGGTGTCTGCGCGCATCCGGTCTGGCATTTGATCCCTGTTAATCCGGCAAAGTTCCGCTTTCGCACCACCATATCCCGGCGGCTGCATCCACAGCGCCGAATACGCCGCAAAAGTCATGTCTGTAAAATTGATTGTGTCACCACCCAGTATAGACTTGCGGCCGTCAGCCAGCTGCGTATCAATGTCGCCGAACAGCTCGTCGATGAACTGCTCGGCCTTGGCGTAATGTTCCTCGCTAATACGAAAGCTGCGTCGAATCAGCATGCTGAGTATCGGGAACAGAATCTTTAGAACCGGTCTTTGCCAACCCGGCACCTCCGGATTGTTAACGCCCCAGATTCCCAGCGTCAGGTCGCGATCCGCCAGAATATGGTAGTAAAGGCACACCTGCAGATAGCGGCCATACCGGTCGAGGCGCCTTTCGAAATCCAGCCGTTCGGCCGTTGGCTCGAGGAAGCCGGCCGCATCCGCGTGCGAGGTCGAATAGTTGCCCCACAGGAAGCGCAGAATCTCCGGCGAGTTGCCAATGACGCTTTGTACAATGCCGGTGCGAACACGCAGCTGCGGCACCGACCGGCCCGTGAAATAGGCGCCAAGCGTTGCCGCATTCTGCCGCTCGACGTAATCGATCCCGAGTCGGTCCAGGCTCCAACGTGCTTTCTCGACGAAGTGACTGACGGCAATCGCCTCGAGCACAACGTCGGGCACCGCCTCGGGCCGGACGATACCACTAAGCACGATCAGCCACCGCCACAGCAGCGCCAACAACACCAGCCCGACCGTGGTTATTACGCCCAGCCCGAACCAGGCCACGAGCAGCGGCAGCAGAAAAAGGAATATCGAGTGAATCAGTAGTCGCTTGCGGGCCATCGCGGCTATTGTACAGGTACACTCGATTGGCTATGCCGCTGACAATACGACAGCGCTGGATCAATCTACTTGGCTGGATTGCTGATCGGCCACGTGCGGCTTTGACCGTATCGCTTCTGTTGTTGGTCGCTATCGCCGGCACGATACGGGCGCCGGTTATCGAGGGCTCCATGCTCGATCAGCTATCCGCGTCCAACGAACGCCTCGAGATGGCCCGGCGCATTATCGCGGCAACGGGCGAGCAGACAACCATCGCTGTCATATTGTCGCCCCGTGATGTTTCGATTGGCACCGTGTTTGGTGAGCTTGCTGCCTTGCGCACCGACCTCGTTGCGCTCGATGAGCAGATTGAAATGCGCTCGATCGACGCTGCTGCCGACCGCCTGTTCGCTTATGATCTCGACACGGCCGATCGCCTCGGCGTCTTGCTCGCCGTTCTCCGTGACAACCCCGAGTCAGCGACGATAATCAATGAATCGGCGTCGCGCTTTCTCGTGGCGATCACGCTGCCGGAGAGTCTTGAGCTTGATGTCCTGCGCATCGTCGACGCGCGAGACGCGGGGGCCGCCTTTTCGGCGCTGACGGTTCTCGCCAGCGCGCAACTTGAGGAAGATGTTGCGGCCGGGCTTGGCAAGGATTTGCGCTTGTTAATTCCGGCCATCGTGGCTGTGACCTTGATTGCTCTGTTTTTCGCCTTTGGTCACTGGCAGGCCTTGTTGTTGCCTCTTTACGCGAGCATTGCATCGACGGTCGCAACATTTGCTCTATTTTCTGCCATGGTCGTCACAATCAACCTCGTCACATTGATCGCGTTGCCGGTGGTGCTGATCGTCGGCCTCGCCAACAGCTGTCATTTTCTTGCGAAATCATCGGCGGATACCGTCGCCGGGGGCGATGGTGCCGCTATCGTCAGGACGACACTGCAGCGCGTCGGGCCGCCTTTTTTTTACAGTACGTTGACAACCGCGATAGCGCTGGCCTCTCTCGGCTTTAATGAACTGCCACCCATTGCCAATCTTGGCCTATTGTCAGCTGCGGCCCTGCTAATCGTGTTCCTGCTGGTATTGCTGGCGGCGCCGATGCTGCTGCGCTGGTACGTGGGCGGGGCGGCCCGCGGCTGGCGCCGATCGCGGCTGTTCTCGTTTTTGTCCGCTCGCCTGGCCGCCGGGCGTGCCATCATCAGCGCGGTCTTGTTGCTCGCCATGCTGGGTGGTGCCTTGTCGGTACCATTGCTGTCGGTGAAATCGGACCCCCGCGCGTTCATTCCCGACAATGCGCCGTTCTCTTCGGCCCTCACATTGTTCGAGCAGGAATTCTATGTCTTCTCGCCGCTTCGGGTGCTGGTGTCCAGCGCCGATGATGACCGCATCGCGGGTCTCCGGGCGGCCGGGTCGGTCCGGGAGTCCCTGGCCGATCACAGCAGCGTCCGTCGCGTAACCATGCGGCCGGCCGTCAATGACGACAATGCCTACGTTCTTCACGCCCTGCTCGCCGGTGCCGACGAGCTTCCCGACGTGCTGTCCTTGCTGGACCGGGAGGCTGCACGAAGCGACATTGAGCTTATCTACAGTAATGCTGCGCTTGTCTATGGCGACATTGATCGCCAGGCGATGGCATCGTTGTTGCGGTCACTCTGCTGGTCGATCGCGTTAATTTTCGGCGCGATCCTCGTCCTGTTCCGATCAGTCCGCACGCTGCTTAGTGCGTTGCTCGCCAACGCAGTGCCGCTAATGATTGTTTGCGGCGCCGTGTGGGTGATCGGCAATCCGCTCAACCTCGTGACTGTGTTTGTGTTTCTCGTGGCGCTCGGCATCATTGTCGATGACTCGATTCACATACTGTTCTGGCGCGCCTCGGGCGATCCGGTGTCCGGTAGCAGCATCGAGTTTAGCGTTTTGCTGAGCACGTTCATGCTGTGCCTCGGATTGCTGCTGTGCCAGCTCAGTGCCTTTCCGACAACGCGGCTGTTCGCCGCTTATTGTGCACTTGCGCTCGTTGCCGCCGTCATCAGTAATTTGACCGTCCTGCCGCAGCTGTTGCGGAACGAGCCGCGCTGATCAGACGTCGAGGTTCGCCACTGTCAGGGCATTTTTCTCGATGAACTCGCGGCGTGGTTCTACCTGGTCGCCCATCAGCGTCGTGAAGATCTCATCTGCTTTCACGGCATCGTCGATCTTTACCTGCATCAGGCGGCGCGTTTCCGGGTTGACCGTCGTATCCCAAAGTTGGTCCGGGTTCATTTCGCCCAGCCCCTTGTAGCGCTGAATCGATTGGCCGCGTCGGGCCTCACTCATAAGCCACTCGACCGCGCCCGGAAAGCTGTCGATCGCGCTCTGCCGCTCGCCACGTTTTACAAATGCGCCATCAGCGATGAGCTCGGCGAGTTTCGTCGCGAGTGCCATGATGTGCTTGTACTCATTCGTGTCGAAAAACTCGCGCGGCAAATAGCGTGTTGCACCAATGCCATGTTGTACACGCGTGATGCCGATGCGCACGCCCTCGCCGTCTTCGTCACCACGGTCGAGCTCGGCCGAATACGTCCCACCGCTACCCTTTTGGGCGCGGTCGCCATGGCTTTTTGGCAACGCTGCAGACAGTCTCTGCGCCCACGCCTCGAGCTTATCGAGGTCTTCGCTAACACCGTCTGTCACCTCGGGCAGTGTGCTCATCGTCCTTAGCACAACCTCATCGTAGCGCCGGGCCAGCCTCGCGATGATGGCCTCGACCGCGATGTGTTCTTTCGCGAGCGCTTCGAGCGCCACGCCTGACAGCGGCGGCGCATCTTTATTGACGTGCAGCTCGGCGTTGTCGAGCGCGGCATTAAGCAGATAACCGTTGAGCTCGCCGTCGTCCTTGACGTACACCTCTTGTTTGCCACGCTTTATTTTGTACAGCGGCGGCTGCGCGATATACACGTGGCCGCGCTCGATCAGCTCCGGCATCTGACGGTAGAAAAACGTCAACAACAGGGTGCGAATATGTGAGCCATCAACGTCGGCATCGGTCATGATGATGATGCGGTGGTAGCGCAGCTTGTCAGCGTCAAAGTCATCTCGACCGATGCCGCAGCCCAGCGCCGTGATCAATGTGCCAACCTCGACTGACGACAACATTTTGTCAAAGCGCGCCTTTTCGACGTTGAGGATCTTGCCCTTGAGCGGAAGTATCGCCTGCGTGCGCCGGTCACGGCCCTGCTTGGCCGAGCCGCCGGCCGAATCACCCTCGACCAGGAACAGCTCCGACAGCGCGGGGTCCTTCTCCTGGCAGTCCGCGAGCTTGCCCGGCAAACCAGCAATGTCGAGCGCCCCTTTGCGACGAGTCATTTCCCGCGCTTTCCGGGCGGCCTCGCGTGCCCGTGCCGCATCCACGATCTTCGACACGATCGCCTTGGCCTCCTGCGGGTGTTCGAGCAAGAACTCTGACAGCCGCCCAGCCATCGCCTGTTCGACGACGCCCTTAATTTCAGATGAAACTAACTTGTCCTTGGTCTGGGACGAGAACTTCGGATCCGGGATCTTAACTGACAACACGGCCGTCAGGCCCTCGCGCGCATCGTCGCCCGAGGGCGTGAACTTGTCTTTCTTCGCGCTCAGCTCTTTCTCGATGTAGCTGTTGAGCGTGCGCGTCAACGCCGAGCGAAAACCCGCCAGGTGCGTGCCGCCATCGCGCTGCGGAATGTTGTTGGCGTAACAGAACATGTTTTCCTGGTAGCCGTCATTCCATTGCAGCGATACCTCAACGCCTACGTCGTCCTGCATCGCTGAGAAATGAAATACGGTGCTATGGATTGGCGTCTTGTTGCGATTGAGGTGCTCGACGAAAGCCATGATGCCGCCTTCGTACTCGAACGTGTCCTGTTGTTCATCGCGCTCGTCGACGAGCTCGATGCGCACGCCCGAATTGAGGAACGACAATTCGCGCAACCGGCGCGCCAGGATGTCGTAGTGAAATTCGATGTTCGTAAAAGTGCCGCTGGACGGCTTAAAGCGGAGCGTGGTCCCCGAGCGGTCGGTATCGCCAACAACCGCAAGCGGCGCCTTGGGATCGCCGTGCTCGTATTCCTGCTGGTGCATCTTGCCTTCGCGGTGAATGGTCAGCACCAGGTGCTCAGACAGTGCGTTGACAACCGAGACGCCGACGCCGTGCAGGCCGCCTGATACCTTGTAGGAGTTGTCATCGAACTTACCGCCGGCGTGAAGAACCGTCATGATGACTTCGGCGGCCGAGCGGCCCTCCTCCGGGTGCATGTCCACAGGAACGCCACGCCCATCGTCGGTGACCGTCACCGATTCGTCGGCATGAATCGTTACTGTAATCGTGCTGCAGTGGCCCGCCAGCGCCTCATCAATTGAGTTGTCGACAACCTCGAAAACCATGTGGTGGAGGCCCGTGCCATCGTCGGTATCGCCGATGTACATGCCGGGGCGCTTGCGAACAGCCTCAAGGCCCTTTAAGACCTTGATATTACTGGAAGTATAGTCAGATTCGTCCGTCATTCCGTGTCCTTTGGATGTAACCGACCTATTGTATCAAAATCAGGCCCGTAAAGTACCCTCAAATGCTTATTTTTTATAGGGTTTTACGGTTTTTCAGCGGCCTGCCACAGACCCCGTCAGGACTCTCGCGTCAAGGTCCCGTGTTCCACGTGAAACATCGCCCCCTGGCCGCCAAAAATCGCCTCATCCGGTTGCAGGCTGGTGGCGATTACCTGGCTGCCGAGGCGGCCTACGCGCGCCATCAGGCGCGCCAGCGAGCCATCGTCAAGCTCCGCCGCCGGATCATCCAGCAGCAACAGAAGCGGCCTCTCCAGCGCCGCCTGTGCCGTCTCGGCTGCGGCCAGGACCATGGCGCTGGCCAGCAGCTTTTGCTGTCCGCGCGACACCAGCTGGCGCGCCTGGCGCTCGTCGTAGATTAGCTTCAGGTCGGCGCGGTGTGGCCCCGATTGGGTGCTGCCCTGTTGCAGGTCGCGCTCCAGACCCGCCTCCAGCGATTGCAGCAGTTCGCCGCCCCCCTTCCAGCCAGACCGGTACTCAAAACGTACGTCACTCCCCAACAGGTCCTGGCCAGCAGCTTCGAGCGCGTCATTCGCTACCTCGAGCGCCAGACGCCGCGCCGCATCAATTTGCGCTGCCAGCTCGACAAACTCAGCGTTCCAGCCGCGGATGGTCGCGGCAGCCTGGCCAGACTTCAGTGCTGCGTTGCGCTGCTTCAGCGCCCTGCGGAAGCGCCGCCAGGATTCCAGGTAGCCGTGTTCCACGTGAAACGCTATCCAGTCCAGGTAGCGCCGTCGCTGTTCCGGCGCGCCGGCAACAAGGTCGTGGATATTGGGGTCAATGATCTGTAGCGGCAGCACCGCAGCGAGCTCGGCCGCACCACCCCCTGAGGCGCCATCTATCCGAATTTCCAGGCCATCAGCGCTATTGCGCACCCCAACCTTGCTCGACCGACCGCCATCATCAACGCGCCCAAATAACACGAACTCCCGCTCGCCGTGCCGTACCAGATTGCTCGCGGCAGCACCGCGAAAAGACTTGCCCCGCCCCAGATACGCGAGCGCCTCGAGGATGCTCGTTTTCCCCGAGGCGTTCCTGCCATAGATCAGGTTAAATCCTGGGTCTGCCTGCAGCTCTATCTTTACCAGACACCGAAAGTCCTGCGCCGAGAACTCCTGGATGGGCACGTGGGCGCTCGGCGGCCCCTACAGCCGCATCGGCATGACGACGAACTTGCAATCATCCCGCCCCGGCTGGCGAATCAGGCAGCTTGAGTTGCCGTCCAGGACTGAGAGCGTAACTTCGTCGCCATCCACCGCGCCAAGCGCATCCAGCAAATAATTAACATTGAAGCCGATTTCGATGTCTTCACCACTGTAGGTGACCTCCAGCTCCTCCTCGGCTTCCTCTTGCTCCGGGTTGTGCGCCTGCATAACGACGCCGCTATCCCTGATAATCAGCCGAATGCCGCGATATTTCTCGTTCGACAGAATCGCGGTTCGTTGCAGCGCGCCGCGAAAAGCATCTTTATCCGCAGTCAGCTCGTTGCTGGACTCTTTTGGAATAACGCGATCATATTCCGGGAACCGGCCATCGATAAGCTTCGATGTGAAGCGAATTCCGTCCAGCTGGATGCGCACATGGTTCGGCCCGAGCTCGAGGTTCACGGATCCTTCACCAGTCATCAGACGCTGCAGCTCCAGGACGCCCTTTCTCGGCACGATCACCTGTTGTTCCTCCATCGCCGAACCCAGCTCAGCTTCGCTCAGCGCAAGGCGATGACCATCTGTTGCAACCGCCCGAAGGAACTTACCGGCCGTCTCCAACAGCATACCGTTGAGGTAATAACGAACATCCTGCTGAGCCATTGAAAAGTGCGTTTTTTCAACCAGGCCGCCAAGCACATCCTGGGCAACCTTAATCGTTTGTCCGGCCTTAATGTCCTCAACCGTTGGAAACTCTGCCGCCGGGAGTGTCGCCAGGCTGAATTTGCTTCGCCCAGACCGAACAACCACTTTCTCACCGCTCAAGCTAATATCGATCTCCGAGCCTTCTGGCAGCGCGCGGCAGATATCCAAAAGCTTCCTGCCTGATACAGTAATCTCTCCATCGGCATCTACCGAGACCTCGGCTTGCGCGACCAACTCAACCTCCAGATCTGTTGCCGTCACTGCCAGTCCATTACCTTTGGCTACCAGAAGAACATTAGAGAGTATCGGCATCGTCTGGCGCCGTTCGACGACCCCAATTACGGCTTGAAGGGGTTTCAACAGCACGTCCCGAGCTGCACTAAACTTCATAGATTCCACCTGTTAATAAATATTGGATATAGATCTTTTATTGTTATTATTAAGCATTATCGATCTTGTGGATAACTTAATTAACGCCTTATAAAACAATAAGTTGCAAGAAAAAACAAGGCAAATATGTCGGTGCACCAGCTGATCAGGTCCTGTGTGTAGCCTGTGGATAAAAACACGTCGCGCTGTTGTCCACTACTTATCCACATCATCCTGTCAGGGTTCTCAACAAATTCAAATAATCGTCATCGATACGCTTGTCGGTTTCCCGGAGCGCTTCGACACGGCGGCAGCCATGCAAGACCGTCGTGTGATCACGGCCGCCGAAAGCATCGCCAATTTCCGGCAAGCTGTGGTTGGTCAACTCCTTCGATAGCGCCATGGCCACCTGTCTTGGCCTTGCAATCGAACGACTGCGACGCTTCGATAACAGGTCGCCAACGCGGATCTTAAAATAGTCCGCCACGGTCTTCTGAATGTTCTCGATAGAAACAAGCCTGGCCTGCAAGGCGAGCAAATCTCTAAGAGCCTCTTTCGCAAAATCGAGGTCAATTGGCCGCTCCGTAAAACGCGAGTTGGCAATAACGCGGCGCAGGGCGCCCTCGAGTTCGCGGACGTTTGAGCGGATACGCTTGGCAATAAAGAAAGCAACCTCTTCCGGGAGCTCTATTCCTTCCGCTGCGGCCTTGCTCATCAAAATGGCGACAGAGGTTTCCAGCTCCGGCGGCTCTATTGCCACGGTCAGGCCCCAGCCAAAGCGCGACTTCAGGCGCTCTTCGAGCCCGTTGACCTCTTTCGGGTAGCGGTCACAGGTCAGCACGATCTGCCGCTGGCCTTCGAGCAGGGCATTAAAGGTGTGAAAAAACTCTTCCTGCGAGCGCTCCTTGCCTGCGAAGAACTGGATGTCGTCGATAAGCAGCGCGTCGAGCGATCGGTAGCTGCGCTTGAACTCCGAAATCGTATTGTGCTGCAGGCCGCGGACCATGTCGCCAACGAAGCGCTCGGAATGAACATAGGCAACTCTGGCCTTCGGATTTTCCTCAAGCATTGCGTTGCCGATGGCGTGCATGAGGTGCGTCTTGCCCAACCCGACGCCGCCGTAAATGAATAGCGGGTTGTAGGACTTGCCCGGGTTTTTGCCGATCTGGGTGGCCGCGGCCTTGGCGAGTTGGTTGCTCTTGCCCTCGACAAAGGCGTCAAACGTGAATGAGGTGTTTAGCCTCGACTCGACGGCCAATGGCGCCGGCTGGTTTGATACGACGGGCCGGGGTCGTGTGTTGCTGGGTGCGGCGGGGGCCACCTGTCGTGACCCGACCTCGACCACCACCTCGGTCTGCAGGCCCTGGCTCGCAACGATCTCGAGGATGCGGCCGATGTAGTGTTGTTGCAGCCAGTCGACTACAAACCGGTTCGGCGCCAGCAGGCGCAACACGGCGCCATCCTCGACCGCTTGCAGTGGCCGAATCCAGGTGTTGAAATCCTGTTCGGGCAGCTCCGCCTGAAGGTCGCGGACGCAACGATTCCAGAGCGTCATCCCGGCTGCCAATTGAGTCCCCAAAACGATCAGATAATAGTTATTAGTATGAAGACCCGGCAGTCTATAACGTCTGCCTAAGCGCCGCCAGATCGGTATTCGTATATGGCCAGGCAGTACCCGGTAAAGTCTGCGCCGCGCTCTATTGACACTTTCCGGGCATATGCGTACTCTTGCCGCCCTTCCGGATCGCAGGTCATTGAGCGGCCTGCAGAAAACCCAGGTACCAGTCAAATGAAACGTACGTATCAGCCGAGCAAAATCAAGCGTGCACGAACACACGGTTTTCGTGCCCGTATGGCGACGAAAGCTGGGCGCCTCGTATTGAAGCGGCGTCGCGCGAAAGGTCGCGCCAAGCTCACGCCGCAGTAAGACTCACCGGCAAACCCCCGTCTCTTGGCTGGCAGCTCACTCTACCGGCTCCAAAAAGAAAACCGGCTACTCAGCGCTGCGGCGTTCGGCCGCGTGTTCAAAAAAGCAACCCGTAGCCGCGACAAATGGTTTACGGTACTTTGCCGGGAGAATGAGACGGACATTGCCAGGCTTGGCATGGCGATATCGAAAAAGAACTGCCGGCAAGCAACCGGTAGAAACAGAATCAAGCGCGTTGTCAGGGAATCGTTCCGGCAACACCAGGCAGAGCTGGCCGGTTTCGACGTGGTCGTGATCAACCAGCCGGCCGCGAAAAGCGCCGCCAACCGGCAGCTGTTCGATAGCATGTCGGCACATTGGCGGCGTTGCGAAAAGGCCCGGGACGGCGGCACGCGCAGGAACGAAAAGAATGGATAATCAGAGACTGCTTGTTTGGGCCGTATTCGGGATGCTTGCCTGGGTGACCTGGCAGGCGTGGAACGAATACTACAGCCCGAAGCCGGCGGACACGCCCGCGGTGACCGACACAACAGAGCCCGCCCCCGCCGATGTCGACCTTCCCGTGCTAAGTGACACCGACACCACGGTTGATGCGACCGATGTAATGCCCGATGTTGATATACCAGCGGCACCGGTAGCAACATCATCGGCACCAAGCGTTCACGTTGTAACCGACGTGTTCGAAATCGACATCAGCCTTGAGGGCGGTACGCTGCAAAGCGCAGCACTGTCTGGCTATCCGGTAGCCAAAGATCGCCCCGAAGATCTCGTCAAACTGTTGAGCGCAGACCCAAATCAGCTTGGCCTGGTGCAGACCGGCCTGCGATCGGCGGGCGAGGGGGTAGAACCGAACCATCGCGCAATCTTCGCGAGCACGGCGCAGAAGTTCGAGCTCAGCTCAGACGACAAGTTGGTCGTGTCGCTAGCCTGGAGTGATGGCGCGGGCATTGCCGTCGAGAAGCGCTATCGATTTACGCGCGGGAGTTACACGATCGTCATCGAACAGACGGTGACGAATAACAGCGACCAGCCGTGGCGGGGTGCAGAGTACGCACAACTTCAGCGCCGTTTCTACGAGCAAAAGCGCTCGATGTTCGATGTTGATTCGTACTCGTTTGATGGCCCGATTATTTATGACGGCGACAAGGCGGAGAAGCTGAAGCGCGATGACCTTATTGACGATGGTCCGTTTCAGTTGGCGAGCGAGCATGGATGGTTCGGATCGATCCAGCACCACTTTGTTAGTGCGGTGGTGCCCGAGCCGGGCACAAGCCAGCGCTATGGCATTTCAGTGCGCGGCAATGTCGCGATCGGCAACGCTATTGGTAGTGCCGTGGTCGTTGCGCCCGGCGAGGCGAAGACCTTTGTCACAACCGTTTTTACAGGACCGAAACTGCAGGACCAACTCGAAGATATCGACCCGAGCCTGAAGCTCACGGTCGATTATGGCTGGCTGACGATCCTGTCACAGCCGTTGTTTTGGCTGCTTAGCAAGGCTTACGGAATTTTCGGCAACTGGGGCGTCGCGATCATCTCGGTGACGTTCCTTATCAAACTGTTGTTCTACAAGCTCACGGAATCCAGCGGCCGCTCAATGGCGAAAATGCGAAATTTGCAGCCGCGCCTGAAAGCGCTGCAGGAGCGTTACAAAGACGATCGCCAGCAACTCAGCCAGGCCATGATGGAGCTGTACAAGCGGGAGAAGGTGAATCCTGCGGCAGGCTGTCTGCCGATCCTGATTCAGATGCCGTTTTTCCTGGCGTTCTACTGGGTGTTGCTCGAGAGCGTCGAGATGCGCCAGGCGCCGTTCGCGTTATGGATCACGGACCTGTCTTCGCGAGACCCGTTCTTTATCTTGCCGCTGATAATGGGCGCGGCCATGTTCTTCCAACAGAGGCTGAACCCACAAGTTGGCGACCCCGTGCAAGTCAAGGTCATGCAGGTTATGCCAATCATCTTCACGGCATTCTTCGCGTTCTTCCCGTCGGGCCTCGTGCTTTACTGGGTGACGAACACGGTGCTGTCGATCGCCCAGCAGTGGAAGATCAACAGGGTGGTCGAGGCGGAGGCGAAGCAGCAGAAGGGCAGCAAGAAGCCCAAGAAATAGCCGGCCGCGCTGACCATGGACACGATTGTTGCAACGGCCACGCCACCCGGTGTTGGCGGTGTTGGCGTCGTGCGCTTGTCCGGGCCGCAGGTCGAGGAGATCGCGCGCCGCATGCTTGGTGATCTTCCGGCGCCGCGCGAGGCGACATTTACAAACTTCAGGAACGCCGCTGGCGACGAGGTCGATTCGGGCGTTGCGCTGTATTTTCCGGGGCCCGCGTCGTTTACGGGTGAGTCGGTGCTCGAGCTACAGGGACACGGCGGCCCGGTTGTCATGTCCGCGCTCGTCGATGCTGCCATCGAGCTGGGCGCCAGGCTGGCGGAACCCGGCGAGTTTACGAAACGCGCATTTCTAAACGACAAGCTCGACCTGGCCCAGGCCGAAGCGATCGCTGACCTGATAAGCAGTGGCACGGAGCAGGCGGCTCGTGCCGCGCTACACACACTGTCAGGCGTATTTTCAACGGCGGTCAACGCGCTCGCCGAACAACTGGTTCGACTGCGCATGCACGTCGAGGCCGCGATTGATTTTCCGGAAGAAGAAATCGATTTTCTGGACGATGCGACCTTGCTCGGCAGAGTTGAGGATTGCGGTCGGGCATTTGACGAACTGCAGAGCAAAGCGGCCGTTGGCCGCGTGCTGCGCGACGGTTACCGCGCCGTCATTGTCGGCAAACCGAACGCCGGCAAGTCAAGCCTGTTGAATCGCCTGAGTGGCGAGGAGGCGGCGATTGTCACCGAGGTCGCCGGCACGACACGCGATATCCTGCGCGAGCAAATCAACATCGATGGCCTTGCCGTCGAGCTCATCGACACGGCTGGCCTAAGACACGATCCGGACCGCATCGAGGAAGAGGGCATTCGCCGCGCACGCGAGGCAATGCGGACCGCCGATGCCGTGCTGTGGATTCAGGACGCCAATGCGGCGCTAGAGGAGAACATCGACGAAGAGATACCGGAGGGCGCGGAGATTATTGTCGTCCGCAACAAAATCGATATCAGCGGCAACGAGCCCGGCGACGCTGATGGTGTGATTCACCTGTCGGCAAAAACTGGCGTCGGCATCGGCGCGCTACACGAGCGGCTGCGATCGGCGGCCGGTTATAGAAATCTCGGCGAGGGCGCCTTCACGACACGCAAGCGGCACATCGATGCGCTGCGCCGAGCAGAGCGGCATTTCGACGCCGGGCGAAAGGCGCTTGAAGAAACGAAGGCCGGCGAGCTACTTGCCGAAGAGTTGCGCCTCGCGCAGGAAGCGCTTGGTGAAATTACCGGCACCATGTCGTCCGACGACCTGCTTGGCCGCATTTTCTCCGAGTTCTGTATCGGTAAATAGGTGCGTTAAGGCGTAAAGCGCGGTTCGGTGATCGCCATTTCGGTCACCGGGCCATACTTGGCGATGTCGTCACGAATCAGCTCGGCATCGCCAATGATGACGAAGACCAGGTCATCCGGGTTCGGATAGACGCTCGCGATAACCGCCTGAATGTCCTCGCTGGCCGCGGCCGCAATGGCGGGGCCATAGTCATTGATATACGACGCGTCGAGGCCGGCTGCCTGTAGTCCGGCAAACTGGTTCGAGAGCTGCGCCGCAGTCTCAAGGCGTGGTGGGAACTGGCCGAGAATGTAGTTCTTGCCGGACGTTATCAGCTCGTCGTCAAAGCCCTCGTCTCTCAGCCGCGCCAGCAGCTCGAGGGCGAGGTCAATTGCGATTACAGTTGAGTCGGTCTTCGTATACGAGACGATCGCCAGGGAGCCAGGCTTCGAAGGCCGCACCAGCGTGGAGCGAACGCCGTAAGTCAGGCCGGCCTTGGTGCGCATTTCGTCGACGAGCAGCGATGTGAAGCGACCACCGAACAGGGTATTGGCAATATCGAGTTCGGCGCGTTGAGCGTAGTGGCGCTCGACGCCGACATTGCCGATCCAGAAATAGGTTTGTGTCGCGCCGGGCTTGTCGACCAGCAGCACGCGCCGGCCCCGCTCCGGAACGGGGGCGTCGATCTCGGGCAGCGGCTGAGCTGCTCCTCGCCAGTCCGAGAATGCTGCCGTGAGCTGATTGATCATCTCCGGCGCATCGAAGTCTCCAACCAGCGAGACGATTAATCGATCAGCGCCGACATAATCCTGGTAGTAATTGAGCAGATCCCGATGACGCAGGGTCGCGAGCGAGGACTCATCGCCGCCAAGCGGCCTGCCGTACGGGTGCTCGCCGAACAGGAAAGCATTGCCGTAGATCGGCGACAGCGAACGCAGATCGCCGTCCTTTGCTGCACGAAGCAGATCGACGTTACGGTCGCGCAGCTTCTCGAACTCGCCGTCATCGAGCGCCGGCGCACGCAACATGTCGACGAGCAGCTCGATTAGCAGGGTCGAGTCGCGCGCGAGAAACTCGCCAGAGATCGAGACGGTTTCGAGCCCGGCCGACGCCGACAGCGTCGCACCAACAGAGTCAACCGCCTCGGCGAAGCTCTCAGCATCACGGTCACCGGCGCCCTTTTGCAGCAACTCGGCGAACATCGAGCTCAAGCCGGACTTGCCATCGGGGTCACTTATCGCGCCGCCCCGGATCAAAGCGGTTACGCCGATGAGCGGCACGTCGCGCTTCTCGGTCAGGATGAAAACAGCACGGTTGTCGAGTTCGACGTAATGGTGCTCGGGCAGCGTTATACCTTGAGCCACAGCCGCACCGCCGAGCCCCGCAAAGACAATCAGAAATGTGGCGCGCAGCCAGTTCATTCGGAGGCCTCCGCATCTGGCTCGACGAGCACGCCGACAGTCATGTTGTCTTCGTGGAACACCTCGGCGGCAAGCCGCCGCAAATCATCGGCGGTGATCACCCCGATGGCGGCGGGCAGATCGAACAGGTGTTGATAGTTTCCGTGGAAAACCTCGAACTCGCCCAGCGCGCCAGCCTTGCCATCGATCGTTGATAGCGCGCGCCAGAAATCGGCCAGGATAATGTTGCGCGCCTTGGACAGCTCCTGTTCGCTGACGCCCTCGGCGCCCACGCGCGCCAACTCTTCGAGTACGCCCTGTTCTGCTTTCGCAAGGTCTCCACCGGGAGGCAGCGTCAGGTAGAAATAAGTCAGGCCGGGATCAAACCCTTCATCAACCCACGCACCCACAGATAACGCCAGGCCCTGGTCTTCGACAAGGCGGCGGTGCAGGCGCGACGAATCGCCTGCCGCAAGGACCTTGAGCAACAGGCTCATGCGCAGCGTTTGAGGGTCGCGCGCGCGACCACTGTGAAACGCCATATGCAGCAATGGCGTTTGCGCGGACGATTCGACCACGACGCGGCGCACGCCCCCCTGCTCGGGCTCTACCGTGCGAATCTGTGGCGGCGGTTCCTGTGCGGGCATCGGGCCAAAGTGCTTTTCCGCGAGGCCAAAAACTTCTTCTGGGGTCACGTCACCGATGACGATCAACGTGCGGTTATTGGGTGCGTAATAGGTCTGGTAGAAATTCCGCAGGTCCTCCTCGGTCCACGACTCGATGTCGGAAGGCCAGCCGATAACCGGAAATTGATACGGATGGGCGACGTACGCTGTTGCCTGTACCTGCTCGTGGAGCTTGCGAAAGTTATTGTTGTCGACGCTCGAGCGCCGCTCTGAGTAAACGACAGCGCGCTCACTTTGCACGGCGTCCGCATAGGTTTCGAGGTTCTGGAACCGGTCTGCCTCTAACGCGAAGATCGTTTCGAGGGCAGAGCGCGGAAACCAGTCGGTGTAAACCGTTACATCCGATGAGGCATAGGCGTTGTTTCTGCCCCCTGCGGCCTCCATGGTCTTGTCAAACTCACCCGGCTCGAGGCTTGACGTGCCGAGAAACATCATGTGCTCGAAGAAATGTGACAGGCCAGTAATGCCAGGATATTCATTTCGCCCGCCGGCACGCACGAAGTTGTACATCGCGACATTGGGGATATCATGGTCCGGCCACACGACAATCTTCAGGCCATTGCTCAGAGTATGGCTGCGAATCTCGGCCGGCGCCCTGTCGGACGCTGGCGCAATACCCTCGGGCACGCCCGGTACCAGAAACTCGAACTTGGGCAACAGCCGCTGCCCGAACATGGCAAGTACGCCAAGAACGAGGAGCACCGCAACGGCCGCATTGAGTTTCTGGCCCGTCTTGTAAACGATGGACTGGGTTTGATCGACCTCGTCGGCTTTCCTTAGTCCCGCCGGCGTAATTTCGTACGTCCAGGCGAACCACAGTGCGACCGGGAAGCCGACAGTCAGGACAAAATAGGTAAAGGATTCGGTCCAGCCGGGCAGCACCACTTCCGACTGGATCGCGGCGACGAACCAGACGGTCAGCCAGCAGGCTATTGCGTAGAGCAGGGCAACCTTGAAAACGTTGCGCCGCCGCATTTCTGCGAACCAGGCCATAGCGGCATCCTAACCCAGCAGCCCCTCTCGCCGATACAGGCGGGCACAGATCCAGGTTAGTACAGCGCCGATTGCCAGCGTGCTCGAGGCAGAAATGGCGACGTGCAGCATGTTGACGGGCTCGTTCTTAATCATGTCGACGAGTAGCAGGTGCTGGCTAAGGCTGGGTACGAACATGAACTCGAGCTGCGGCCGCAGCGTCAGAATACTGACGATCAGTATCGGCAGCGTCGGCGCGACAAGCACGATGCTTATCCAGGTTTGTGCCTCCTTGTAACTCTTCGTGAAGGAGGCAACCAGGGTCATCAGGGCTGCGCCGAGCAGGATAAACGGCGCGAGTACAAAGAATGCAGCGATGACGACGGGCGGGCCGAAATTTGGTGTCATGCCGAGTTGCTGCAACGGCATGAATTTGAGTGCGACGAAAAACGAACACAGGCTCAGCAGCAGCGACACGGCCATGAACAGACAGGTTGCAGCGATCTTGCCGAACATTAGCTGGTCGCGCGTTACCGGCAGAGACAACAACGGCTCGAGCGAACCACGCTCGCGCTCGCCGGCTGTCGTATCGATGGCGAGATACATGCCGCCCATGAGCAGCGCGAAGATGAAGAAGTAACTCATCATCCCCAGCAGCATTGCCGAGCGACCGCTTGGTGTGGAAACGTCGACCTCATCAACGTTGATCGGCCGCAATACGGTTGGGCTGATACCGCGCGCCACAAGGCGTATCCCAGCGAGCTCCTGGCTGTACGAGTGCAGCGCGGTGCGCACGCGGCGGGCATCACGCTCAGCCTGCGTGTTGGCCTGGTCAGAAATCAGCTCGACCTTGGCGGGCACTGTGTCGGCAAGCTGCTCGCCGAAGCCTTCCGGGATGATGACGATGACGTCGTTTTGACCATTGGTGACGGCCAGTACGGCCGCCGCGTGGCTTTCGGGGCCATCCACAACGTCTATATTGTGGCTGTGCAGGTAGGCCACAAGGTTCGGCGCATGTTCCTGTCCAATGACGGGCAGCGTGAGCGTCCGGTCTGCGTCGTCAAGTGAGCGCTCGATCGAGAGGTTGATAACAAACGCGAACAGCATCGGTCCGAACAGCGGCCCCATGAGCAAGGCTGAAGCCAGCGTACGGCGGTCGCGGAAGTTGTCGATCACCTCTTTGGCGAAAACGGTGAGCAATGTGCGCATCAGGTCGGCTCCACCATTTCGATGGCCTTGACGAAGGCGTCTTCGAGGTCGTCGCAACCCGTGCGCTGGCGAATACCGTCAGCAGAGTCGTCGATCGCGACCTTGCCGTTGGCGATGATGACGATGTCGTCACAAAGTGCGGCGACCTCCTGCATTACATGGCTCGAGAACAGCACGCAGTGTCCGGCATGCTTGAGCTTCAGGATCAGGTCGCGCAGCGAGCGCGTGGCCATGACATCGAGGCCGTTGCTCGGCTCATCCAGAATGACATTCTGCGGGTTGTGCACGAGCGATCGAGCGATCGATACCTTGGTGCGCTGGCCCTGCGAAAACCCCTTGGTCCTGCGGTCGGCGAAGCCATCAATCTCGAGCAGCTTGATGAGGTGCTCGACGCGGTCGGCGACGGCACCATTGTCGAGGCCGCAAAGTTTGGCGTAATAGGCGATGTTCTCGCGGGCGGTGAGGTGTGGGTAAAGGCCCGCACCATGTGGCAGCGCACCAATGCACCTGCGCGCATCCAGGCTGTCGCTGACGACATCGTTGTCGTCGATCGTTGCACGACCCTGGTCCGGCTTCAGCACCGTATAAAGGATTCGTAGCGTCGTCGATTTGCCGGCGCCATTGGGGCCGAGCAGCCCGGTGATCTTGCCGTCAGGGGCGGCGAAGCTGATACCCTGGACTGCACGCACTTTGCCGAAAGACTTATGGATGCCGTCGACGACAATCACGGCGTCGGCCCCGAAAAATCGACGAAAAAAGGCATGATGAATGATCTTTCCATGCAGGCGGCATCAAGGTTGGAGGGGTCTGCCGTCGCGATAAAGTCGGCAATAACCTCGGGCATGCATCCTGCCGCGATCTGGCCGTGGCCCTGGTGGGTGTTCACGATGTGCCTGTGGTTGCTCATATCGACCAGGGCCATCTCGGCATAACGTGGCGGAGTAATCGGGTCGGCCGAGCCCGACAAAAGCAACACCGGGATGTCGGTGGCGAGCGGCTCATTGAAGTCATCATCAATGGGGCCCTGGGGCCAAATCGAACAAATAGTCTCGAGCGCCTCGAACTGCATGACACCGATGAATGTTTTTCTCAGCGCCTCAAAATCAATAGCGTCTCGATCGATATACGGCAGGTCTTCTGTGCACATGACCGAGTTGTGCATGCCAAGCGCGAGCGCATCAGCAAGGCTGGTCACGATCATCTGGAACTGTGCGGCGAGCGGCACGAAGTTGCCATTCGCGGCCTCGTTTAGGAGCAGCGGCACAATCGCAATCGAACGTGGCTGGTACGCCAGAAGCCGAATGGCCGCGGCGAGCTCGTTGTCGCCGAATTCGATCTCAGTCGGTCGCCCCGTGACCGGGTCGGTCAGGCTGACGATGACAGGCCCCTCTTCGACCTGTGAGCGCAGTGCCGCGAAGTCGAGGTCAACCTCCGGAAAGCGGTCGTTGCACGCGGCGTCTTCCGCGCAACGCGCGAAGATTTCGTCAACAGCGCGCTGCGCCTCGAGCGCAATGCCGGGCCCAAGGGGCAGCTGTGGCGGAACCACGCCGTCAAGTACAACGGTGCGCGTCGTTTCGGGATAGCGGCGCGCATATTGTTGCGCGACGCGCGTGCCATACGAGGTGCCGAGTAGGTTAAGTGCCGGGTAGCCTAGCGCCTGTCGCAAAGCTTCGAGGTCGGCCACGGCGACACTGGTCGTAAAGAAGCGCGGATCGTGCGGCAGCTGATCAAGGCAGGCCTGCGTAAACTCCAGCGTCATCTCGTCGTTGAACTGGCCGTCGATGATGTCGTCGTCGACGGGACAGTCCATCCGCGCGGAGTCGCCCGTGCCGCGCTGGTCGATGAGCAGAATGTCGCGATCGCGGCGCACCGGCTCGAAAGCACTGAAATATCCTGCGTAGAACTGGATCGAGCCACCGCCCGGGCCACCCGCAAACGGTACCAGCGGGTCAGGCTCCGGCTCGAGGTTGAGCGCCGGCACCACGGCAACGCGCAACTCGAGCTGCGTGCCATCCGGGTCTAGCGGGTTTAGCGGGCGCAGGAGCATGCCACAGCGGGCCTTGATGCCCGGATAGCCTGGCCCCGCGCTGATACGGCAGTCCTCGAGCTCGAGGGCGCTGGTCGGATAAGCGGCCAATAGCGAGCAAAAAAGCAGCAGCGCCAGCGCGGACGTTCTAAGCATAAGTAACCCGAGGAGTCGTAAAGCGCTGCCATCTTGGCCATATGATCGGGACAAGTAAAGCGCTAAAATGCGCGACCCTTGCTGGTCACTTTTTAACCAATGTCCAACAATTATGACGTCATCGTGGTCGGGGGCGGCCACGCCGGTACGGAAGCCTCTCTGGCTGCCGCACGGGCGGGTGCGCGCACGCTGCTCGTGACGCAGAGTATTGCGAGCCTGGGCCAGATGAGCTGTAACCCGGCGATCGGTGGCATCGGCAAGGGTCATCTGACAAAGGAAATTGACGCGCTGGGCGGCGTCATGGCGACGGCCATCGACCGCGCTGGCATCCAGTTCAGGACCCTCAACGCGAGCAAGGGACCGGCCGTACGTGCAACTCGCGCGCAGGCTGATCGCGAGCTCTACAAGGTAGCGATTCGCTCGATGCTCGAGAATCACCCCAACCTTGCAATATTCGAACAGTCGGTCGATGACCTGATCGCCGAGAGCGAGAGCGTTGTCGGCGTGGTAACCGAAAATGGCCTCGAGTTTCGTGCCAGCGCCGTTGTGCTGACCGTCGGTACGTTCCTTGGCGGGCGCATCCTGATCGGTCGCAGCGAGGAGGCAGGTGGCAGGGTCGGAGATGCGCCGGCCATTGCGCTGGCGAAGCGCTTGCGCGAGCTGCCGTTCCGGGTGGCGCGACTGAAGACCGGCACGCCGCCGAGAGTGGACGGCAAGACCCTCGACTACAGCGCGATGCAGGAACAGCCCGGCGACGAGCCGTTGCCGGTGTTCTCATTTGTCGGGCGCCGGTCGGAGCACCCGCGGCAAGTGTCCTGCCACATTACGAAGACGACTGAAGAAACGCACGACATCATTCGTGGCTCACTCGATGAGTCGCCGATGTACACGGGTACAATTGAGGGCGTCGGGCCCCGTTACTGCCCGTCTGTCGAAGACAAGATCGTGCGCTTTGCGGACAAGTCGTCGCACCAGGTGTTTGTGGAGCCAGAAGGTCTCAGCACGAACATTGTCTATCCGAACGGAATATCGACGAGCCTGCCCTATGAAACGCAGTTGCGGTTTGTACGTTCAATCCCCGGTTTCGAAAACGCACACATCACGCAGCCGGGTTACGCAATCGAGTATGACTACTTTGATCCGCGTGACCTGAATCCGACGCTCGAGACAAAGGCGATGAACGGGCTGTTTTTTGCCGGGCAGATTAACGGCACGACTGGTTACGAAGAGGCCGGCGCCCAAGGGCTCCTGGCCGGACTCAATGCGGCGCGCCAGGCACAGGGGCGGGAACCATGGTTCCCGCAACGACAGGAGGCGTACATTGGTGTGCTGATCGACGACCTGATTACGCGCGGCGTCAGTGAGCCTTACCGGATGTTCACGAGCCGCGCCGAGTACCGGCTGACCTTACGTGAGGACAACGCCGACCAGCGACTGACACCGATTGGCCGAAAACTCGGCCTGATCGGCGATACGCGCTGGTCGGCGTTCAATAACAAGATCGGTGCGATCGAGGCCGAGCAGCAAAGGCTCGGCGGTATTCGCATCAAGCCCGACGGCGTGAGCGCAGCCGAGCTGCTGAAGCGGCCGGAGAAACGCTATGCTGATGTGGTCGAAATGGCGCAGGTAGGGAAGATGAAAACGACGCTGGAGGCCGAGCCGCGCGAGCAAGTTGAGAACCAGGTCGAGGTACAGGCGAAGTACGCCGGGTACATTGGCCGGCAGGAGCGAGAGATTGCAAAGCAGGCAAAACAGGAGTCGCTACGACTGCCGGAAGGCCTTGACTACGACAATGTCGACGGTCTTTCGAACGAAGCGCGACAGCGCTTGCAAATCGCCCGCCCGCTAACACTGGGGCAAGCGTCCCGGCTCGAAGGAATGACGCCGTCGGCTGTCTCGCTGCTACTGATTCATCTCAAGAAGCGGCAACTGAGGAAAAGTGCCTGATGACAAGACTTCGCCTGCTGCTGGTGCTGGCCGCCTGCGTTGTGACCTGGTCGTGCGGCGGCGATGATGCCGGTTCATCTGCCTCAGTCTTGCACCGCGGACTTCTGACTGACCCCGAGTCTGTGGATCCACACAAGGCGCGCAGCACACAGGCCGGTACTGTGTTGCGTGACATCGGTGAAGGGCTTCTCGGCTATTCAGCCAGCGGCGAACTCGTGCCGGGTGCGGCCGAACAATGGAGCATCTCAGATGACGGCCTCACGTACACGGTCACGATTCGCGACGATGCTCGCTGGTCGAATGGCGACGCCCTGACAGCTGAGCACTTCGTATACAGTTTGCGCCGCCTTGTTGATCCTGCGACGGCGGCGTTTTACTCGCAGATGGTTGGTGACATCGTAAATGCGTCGGCCATCATTGCGGGCGATATGCCACCCGCAGAGCTGGGCGTCGAGGCGGCTGACGACCGCACGCTGATAATTACGCTCGAGCGGCCCGTTCCCTACCTGCTCAGTCTGTTGACGTTTCCGAGCACCTTCCCGGTTCACCCCGGATCGATTGCTACGCATGGCGACGGATTCACGCGGGCCGGCAACCTTTTGTCGAATGGGGCGTACAAGCTCGATGCCTGGGAGCCGGGTTCCGTGTTGGCGCTGAGCCGCAACGAGCAATACTGGAATAACGCGGCAACAGCGATCGACGAGGTGCGGCACCATGTCGTTACGCAGGAAATGACACAACTCAACCGATATCGCGCCGGTGAGCTGCATATCACGGGCAGTGTGCCGCCCGACAACTTCGGGCAGGTGCAAAAGGACTACCCGGAGGAGCTCCACATCGCGCCATATCTTGGGGTTTACTTCTACGGCTTTAATCTGACCAAGCCGCCGTTCAAGGACAACCCGGGGTTGCGCGAGGCCCTGTCAATGGCCATTGATCGCGATGTGCTGGTCAAGAGCATTACGGGCCGCGGCGAAGCGGCGGCGTACAGCTGGGTGCCGCCCGGTGTCGATAATTACGAACCGCGACGGCTCAAATACGCCGACGAGACCCAGGATGAGCGCAACGCGCACGCGCGCCGCCTGTTGGCCGAGGCCGGTTACGGGCCCGACAACCCGCTCGAGATCGAGTTGCGTTACAACACATCCGACTCACAGCAAAGGCTGGCGCTTGCTGTACAGGCAATGTGGAAGGATGCGCTCGGTGTCGAGACGACGCTGATCAATGAAGAATTCCAGGTGTTGCTCGCCAACATGCGCGAGGCCGATGTCACGCAAGTATTTCGTTCGAGCTGGATCGGCGACTATAACGATGCGCACACGTTCCTGAGCATCATGGAAAGCGACAATGCGTCGAACATGCCGCGCTACTCAAACGAAGAGTTTGATTCGCTGATGCAGCGCGCCGCCGAACAGGTCGACCTGGATGTCAGGCGCCTGTACCTGGAGGAGGCCGAGCGCGTGTTGCTTGCCGAGCATCCGGTGATCCCCATTTATTTCTATGTCAGCAAGCACCTCGTCAGCCCGGAGGTCGTTGGCTGGGGAGACAATGTGCTGGATTACCATTACAGTCAGCAGCTGAGTCTGGCGCCGGCTAACACCGCGCCCTGATCGGAAACAGCCTTGCTGCGATACGCCCTCAAGCGACTGATGGGCGCGATTCCGACACTGTTGTTGGTAATTGTGCTCGCTTTTTTGATGGTGCATGCCGCACCGGGTGGCCCGTTTGACGACGAGCGCGTGCTGCCGGCCGAAACCCAGGCCGCACTCGAGGCGGCCTACAACCTCGACGAGCCACTCCACCAGCAGCTGTATAGCTACCTGTCCGGCGTGGTTCGCGGTGACCTTGGCCCGTCATACCGCTACCGTGATCACACCGTCAGCGAGCTGATCGGTGACGCCTTTCCGGTATCTCTGAAGCTCGGCGCTTTGGCGATGCTGGTCGCCGTGACAGTCGGCGTCCTTGCGGGCACCGTAGCTGCGTTACGGCGCAACACTGTGCTCGATAGGTTCGTCATGGCGTTCGCGATGACGGGCATATCGATTCCTGTGTTTGTCATCGCACCGGTTCTCGTGTTGCTGCTCGCAGTGAAACTGCACTGGCTGCCGGCCGGCTGGAGCGGCAACGACGGTATTGGCCGGCTGGTGTTGCCCGTGATCGCGCTGGCGCTGCCACAGGTCGCATACATTGCGAGGCTGACGCGGGCAAGCATGACCGACGTTCTGGCCAGCGATTTCATTCGCACGGCGCGCGCGCAGGGCCTCGGCACTACCGCGATCATTCGTTATCATGCGCTGAAACCGGCCATGTTGCCGGTGTTGTCTTACATGGGCCCGGCCGTCGCGGCGATACTGACCGGGTCCGTCGTCGTCGAGGAAATATTCGGCATTCCCGGGCTCGGGCAATTCTTCGTGCGCGGCGCGCTGAATCGCGACTACACGCTCGTTCTCGGCATCGTGATTTTTTATGCGACGCTCGTTGTGCTGTTTAACCTGATCGTTGACCTGCTGTATGGCGTCATCGACCCGAGGATTCGGCGCCGATGAATCGCAGCATGAAAATTACAGGCGGCATTCTCGTCTTTGTGATTGTGTTTGCGTTACTCGGGCCGGCGATCAGTCCGCATGATTACCTGCAAACCAATTTCGATGCGATTCTCGAAGGACCGACAGCGAGCAACTTCCATTTCTTCGGCACAGACGACCTCGGGCGCGACCTGTTTGTGCGCGCAATGCTTGGTGTGCAGATAACCATGCTCGTCGCAATTGTCGCCAGCATAGTCAGCCTTGTCATCGGCGTTGCATATGGTGCGATCGCCGGCTACGTCGGTGGGCGCGTCGATGCTGTGATGATGCGATTTGTCGATACGCTCTATGCGCTGCCATTCATATTCTTCGTGATCTTGTTGATGGTCGCGTTTGAACGTAATTTCCTGCTCATCTTCGTCGCGATCGGCGCAATCAATTGGCTGGACATGGCGCGCATCGTGCGCGGCCAGACGCTGTCTTTACGTGAGCGGGAATTTGTCGAAGCCGCGAAGCTGACCGGCGTTTCGCCGGCGAGAATCGTGTTTCGCCATATTGCGCCGAACCTGTTCGGCATCGTCATCGTGTACGTCACGCTGACCATTCCGCAGGCCATTCTTGTTGAATCTTTCCTGAGTTTTCTCGGGCTCGGCATCCAGGAGCCGCAAACGTCGCTTGGCGCACTCGTCGACGCGGGCGTCAACCAGATGGAAGGCGCACCGTGGACATTGTTGATACCGGCGGCATTGCTGGCGCTGATTCTGCTGTGCTTCAACTTCCTGGGTGACGCGGTGCGCGATTATTTCGACGCGAGGGACGAGAGTTGAGCTTGCTGACGGTAGAACAGCTGTCAGTTCGCTACGGTGACGTTGCGGCGGTCGATGACCTCAGCTTTACGGTAGCCAAAGGTGAGTCGGTCGGGCTCGCGGGCGAGTCGGGCTCGGGCAAATCGCAGACTGCGCTCGCCGTGCTCGGCTTATTGCCGCGTAATGCCTCGGTTACAGGCAGTATTCGTTTCGCGGGTGACGAGCTGGTCGGTAAGACCGAGGCGGAACTCAACGACATGCGGGCCAGCAAGGTCGCGATGGTGTTCCAGGACCCGTTGCAGGCGCTGAATCCGTTCATGTCCATCGGCGCGCAGCTCTCGCGTATTTTGCTGCAACATCGCATGGTGACAGGCGTCGCTGCTCGCGATCGGGTCATCTGCATGCTCGAACGCGTCGGGTTGCCAGACGCCGCTCGGCAATACGCAGCCTATCCACACGAGCTGTCAGGGGGTATGCGACAGCGCGCGATGATCGCCTCGGCGCTGCTTGCCGGGCCAGACCTGCTAATCGCCGATGAGCCGACAACGGCGCTCGACGTTACGGTACAAGCCCAGATTCTCGATCTGCTCGACGAGATACGGGAAGAGACTTCGCTGTTGCTGATCACTCATGATCTTGGCGTTATCGCAGGCCGCTGTGAGCGCATGCTGGTACTCGAGAGCGGCCGTCTCGCCGAGGAGGGGCGGACGCAGGACGTTTTCAGGCAACCGCAACATGAGCACACGGCGGCACTTCTGAGCGCTGCAATGAGACTTGACCGGGCGGACATTCCGCAGCGCCAACAGGGCGAAGAAGTCTTCACCGTCGATGGCGCCAAAGTCAGTTACCGCATTGCCGGCGGCGAGGTGCTCAAGGCCGTGCGCGACGTTGATCTCGCAGTCAGGGCCGGTGAAACAGTGGCCGTCGTTGGCGAGTCCGGATCTGGCAAATCCAGCCTGGTGCGCGCGGCGCTGGGTCTCGTGCCGATGAAGGCAGGGCGTGTTGTCTTTTGTGGCGACACGCTTGCGCCGCGGCTAAAGAACCGGGACCAGGCTACGCGACGCGGCATGCAGCTCGTGTTCCAGGATCCGGCCGGCTCGCTCAACCCGCAAATGCGCGTCGCGAGCATCGTTGCAGAACCGCTGATCGTGCACGAACCGGGGCTGTCGCCCGAGAAGCGTAAGCAACAGGTCGTCGCGATGCTCGACAAGACCGGCCTTGGGCCGGAATACCTGCAGCGCTATCCACACGAGCTATCCGGTGGCCAGGCACAACGCGTGGCGATCGCGCGTGCGCTGATACTCGGGCCAAAGGTGCTGGTTTGCGATGAGGCAGTGGCCGCACTCGACGGCACTGTGCGCGAGCAGGTCTTGCAGCTGCTGCGGCAGGTGCAGGAGGAAACCGGGCTCGCAATTATCTTCATCACACATGACCTGGCGGTCGTTCGTGCGATCAGTCACAGGGTTGTCGTCATGTACCTTGGCGGCCTCGTTGAGACAGCCGCAAACGAGGCCTTGTTTACAGCGCCGATGCACCCTTATACGAAAGCGTTGCTTGAAGCGGTGCCGGTACCGGACCCCGACAACGCCGGCGGAAGAACGACGGTGACCGGTGAGGTTCCATCAGTGTTGCGGCCGCCCGCCGGCTGCACGTTTCATCCGCGCTGCCCGCATGTGCGCGATGAGTGCCGAACAGACCGGCCTGAGGGCAGGGAAGTCGGGCTTACGACCGTCAGTTGCCACCGGGCAGAGGAATTGGCATCGGAGCACCGTTAACGGTCAGCAGGCCGTTTTGAAACGCGGCCTCCATTTCATAGACATCGCCGTTCCTGCGTAAATAGCCCATGCCAACCGCCATACTGACTTGCGGGTCCAGCGACACAGCGTAGTCATACAGTTCGGCAGGAATGCTGAGGTCGAGCGTTGCATCGAGGGCCATCACGGCCGATGTCCAGACAAACCTGTTAACGTCGGTCGCAGCAACATCGATATTGAGGCGGGCGGAAATGGTGCCGGGTTGCATGATGACGTCGAACTGGTCGAAGCGCAGCTGAAACCCCGTTGCCAGCAAGGCCTGCAAATCATCCTCGAGGACCAGCATCATCTGGTCGCCGCTCGTGTAGGTATCGACGTCGTCCATCGCTCGCGAAATGTTGCCGACTGCTTCGCCGTCGACACCCTCGAGCGAAACATCGACTCGCACATTGGCGCGACCGAAGTCACCGACATACAGGTTATCGAGAGCCATTGTCGAATGTCCGGAAAGCTGGTCGCCGTCGACAGTAGCGCTCGACGTGATGGAAATGGGTCCCAGCGTATCGGTTCCCCAGTCCGACGGTATGGTGATGGATTTGAGGGAAAGCGTTGCGTCCCCGACAGCGATGCCGAAGCGCGTTTGTTGTCGCTCACCCTCGAACGTGATTGCTCCAACGTCGATTTCGTTACTGGAAGATTCCAACAGCAACTCCTCGATGTCGCCGCTGAAGCCGATGACGTTCGTTGACGGGTTGGTCGTAACCATAATATCTACAGCGCCCCAATGGGCCGTCTCGCCGCCGTCGGCGAATGAGCCGGGCTCCAGGATCAGGTTGGACTTCAGCTCGCCGGCCAGCCCGACTTCGCTGTAGATAGTGCCGGGAAGCTCGGCCGTATCGCCACCTTCGTGCTCGAGGCGCAGGGTCGAAATGGCGCTGCCCAGTCCAGGCGCCAGGGAGCCTCTCGCGCGCGCCATCGAAGCAACGGGCACGAGCCCGTGGTCGATGCGTGTGTCGATGATCAGAACTGGCAACTCGGCCAGGTCCCCGTCACTCATCATGTAGGTCAATGCGTCGCGCAATTCACCGTCACGCATCTCGACGCGATGCTGTCCTTCGGACGAGAACCAGCCGCGATCAAATCCCTGCGACGTAATAGTGACCTCATCAGACTCAGTTGCCGCCCAGTCCAGGTTCTCGTCCATGGATTGCTCGGCAAGCCGGCCAACGATCCCTGGAGAGACCAGCACGATGACGGCAAGCAGGAGAAGTACCACTACGATGCTCTTCTTCATACTGAAAGCCTTGCGCACGATTTCAATAGGCGTGATGCTAGCACGCAGTCTGGAGGGCCTCCGGGCTAGAAATCGCGGTCGGTTGTCACTACCATAGCGGCCTCGAACCCACCGGGCCCCTGGGCAACAAAGCAAGCCGTTGAATAACCAGTGATTATTAAGACCAAGATTGTTCTGATCGCCGCGCTGCTCGTTACTATGACCGCCGCGAATCCCGGGCTCGCCGCGGGCGACCCCGCCGCTGGTGCAGAGCTGGGCTATTCGTGCCTGGGCTGTCATGGGATAGACGGCTATCGAAACGCCTATCCCTCATACCGTGTGCCGAAGCTCGGTGGCCAGAAAGCGGCCTACCTGGTGATCGCTATAACCGGTTACCGAGAGGGCAAGCGAGCGCATCCGACGATGGGCGCTCAGGCGTCCAGCCTGACCGACCAGCAGATCGAAGACGTCGCGGCCTACCTGGCAAGCCTGGGCGGCGACACGGTGGCGGCCGGTGGCGCGCCGGCGCCGAGCATTGACCAAACGGCGACGTGCATCGCCTGTCACGGGCAAAGCGGCATCAGCCTGTCCCCGACCTGGCCGACACTGGCTGGCCAGCACGAAGACTACCTCGAGCACGCGCTGAACCAGTATCGTGATGGCACGCGCACAGACACGGTCATGGCGCCCCTTGCATCGATGCTGACCGATGCCGATGTCGAGATCCTGGCCAGATACTATTCGCGCCTCGACGGTCTCGAGACGACCGAGGTCGATTGATCGCCGCAACGACAAGGCTCAACGATGGCATCGTCGCCATCGATACCCTGTACGCCGGACCGCTGCACGACGCGAGCCACCTGATCGTCGAAAACGGCCGGGCCGCCTTTGTCGATACTGGCGTCAACAGCAGCGTGCCGCTGTTTATTGATGCACTTCGTAAGGAGAACCTCGATGTCGGGGATGTCGACTATGTGCTGCTGACACACGTACACCTCGACCATGCGGGGGGCGCCGGCGAACTGATGCGGGCGCTGCCAAACGCAACCTGCGTGGTTCATCGCTATGGCGCGCCGCACATGATCGACCCAGCAAAACTCATCGCCGGGGCCGAGGCTGTCTATGGCGCTGAAGAGGCCCGCGAGAGCTACGGCACGATCGTGCCAATCGACGCAGATCGCATACACATTCCCGAAGATGGGGGGTGGCTGTCACTGAGCGGCCGCGAGCTGCAGTTCCTCAATACCGAAGGCCACGCCCGACATCATCACGTGATCAATGATCCGCAGTCGAAAGGCGTGTTTACGGGCGACAGTTTTGGTGTTTCCTATCGCGAGCTCGATACTGTGAACGGCGAGATCGCATTCCCGACATCCACGCCAGTACAGTTCGACCCGGTCGAGGCGCACGTGTCGGTTGATCGCATCATGGCGTGCGAGCCGCAGCAGTTGTACCTGACGCACTACAGCCGCGTTCGCAACCTCGAGCGCCTCGCTGGGCAAATGCACGACGGAATCGACGCCTATGTCGCGATCGCCAATGAGCACGAAGGCGACGAAGATCGCTCACAAGCGCTGCGCCGCAGCCTGTTCGAGTACTATGTCGAGCAACTCGACGAACACGGTTACCAGGGCGATCACGAGCAGGTGGCGGCAGTGATGAGTATCGACGTCGAATTAAATGCGCAGGGCCTCGAGGTTTGGCTGGAGAGAAGAAAAAAATGACGACATTTCGCGCCTACAGAATTGATGAACTGGACGGTAATATTTCTGCCGCTTTCCAGCAAATGTCGGTCGACGACCTGACGGAAGGCAACGTCGTCATCAACGTGAGCCACTCGACGATCAACTACAAGGACGCACTGGCAGCCACGGGCGCCGGCAAGATCCTGCGGCGTTACCCGCTGAACGGCGGTATCGATCTGGCCGGCATTGTCGAAAGATCGGATGACGCCGATCTGCAACCCGGTACTCCGGTGCTCGTCAACGGTTGCGGTCTGAGCGAGACGGTCGATGGCGGCTACTCGGAATACGCACGCGTTGCCAGCAGCAGCGTGGTACCGATTCCCGATGGCATGTCGGCCATCGAGGCGATGCAAATTGGTACGGCTGGCTACACGGCGGCGCTCGCCATTCATCGCATGGAACAAAATGGCCAGCTGCCCGAAAGCGGCCCTGTTGTCGTGACGGGCGCAACGGGCGGTGTCGGCAGTGTCGCGACTGACATGCTCGACGGTCGTGGCTATGAAGTTGTAGCCGTGACCGGCAAGGCCGATGGAGAGGATTACCTCAAGAGTATTGGCGCACGCCGCGTATTGCTGCGAGACGACATCGATTTCGGCAAGCGGCCGATGGAGAAGGCCGAGTGGGCCGGCGCCATAGACAACCTGGGCGGTGATTACCTTGCCTGGCTCGCGCGTACGATGGAATATGGTGGCAACATTGCCAGCATCGGCCTTGCCTCGAGCTACAAACTCGAGACAACGGTCATGCCGTTCATTTTGCGCGCCGTTTGCTTGCTGGGTATTAACTCGGTAGATACACCACGGAGTCTGCGGCTTGCGGTCTGGTCACGGATCGGCAGTGACCTGAAACCCAGACATCTCGACACGATTGGCAGCCGCACGATCAGCTTCGATGAGCTGCCAGACGCCTTCCAGGCCTACCTGGACGGAACCGTGACCGGCAGGGTTGTCGTCGAAATCTAATTTCCACTTCGCTCGATCTGGGAAACGCTCTCGCCGTGGTTTAGAATCGCTCCCCCGCTGGAATTTTAATACAGATTAGAATTTCTCTTGTAACTATCTGGGAGCCAGGAATCATGAGTGCTGGAGCACGTTTCAGGGCCGCGCTCGAGGCCGAGCGGCCGCTACAAATCGTTGGCACGATCAACGCTTTTACGGCTTTGCTCGCCGAGAAGGCCGGATTTCAGGCGATTTACCTGTCCGGCGCCGGCGTCGCCAATGCGTCTTTCGGCTTGCCCGACCTGGCCATGACGACGCTTAACGATGTTTGCGAGGACATTCGCCGCATCGCATCGGCCACCGACCTGCCATTACTGGTGGACGCCGATACCGGTTGGGGAGGCGCGTTCATGATTGGCCGAACGATTCGCGAGATGACATGGGCCGGCGCCGCCGGTTGTCACCTCGAGGACCAGGTTGCGGTCAAGCGTTGCGGTCATCGGCCAGGTAAGGCGCTGGTCGAACCGGTCGAGATGTGTGATCGCCTTAAAGCAGCCGTCGACGGCCGCATCAATGATGACTTTGTCATCATGGCGCGTACCGATGCGCACGCAGTTGAAGGGCAGCAAGCGGCACTCGACAGGGCAGCGGCCTATGTTGAGGCCGGCGCCGACATGGTTTTCGCCGAAGCGCTGACGACGCTCGAAGAGTACCAGCAGTTCACCGACACCATCGATGTGCCGGTACTCGCGAACCTGACCGAGTTTGGTAAGACACCGCTATTGACTACCGAAGAGCTGGCCAGTGCCGGTATAAGAATGGCGCTGTATCCGTTAACGGCGTTTCGTGCGATGTCGAAGACGGCATTCGATGTGTATGCAAACGTGCGCGAAAAAGGTACGCAATCTGCCGTTATTGACCGCATGCAAACGCGCACGGAGCTCTACGATGTGCTCGGCTACCAGGCGTATGAAGACAAGCTGGACGAGCTCTTCAAAGAGCAAGGACTGAAAAAATGACTGATAAGAAAAAGGCCGGTGGCCTCGCCGGCGTAACGGCAGGCAAGACGGCGCTGTGCACAGTTGGCAAAGAAGGCGCCGGTCTGACGTATTGTGGCTACGACATCTACGACCTGGCGGACAATGCGTCATTCGAAGAGGTGGCTTATTTGCTTCTGCACGGCAAATTGCCGACGCAAGCAGAGCTCGATGCCTATGTCGCCAAGATTAAATCACTTCGTGGCCTGCCCGATGCATTGAAGACCGTGCTCGAAATGGTGCCCGCGGACGCCCACCCGATGGATGTGCTGCGCACCGGTGTTTCATTTCTCGGCAACATCGAACCCGAAGGTGACTTCGCGAACCAGCACGACGTCGCGGATCGACTGCTCGCGTGTTTGCCGTCGATGCTTTTGTATTGGCACCGCTTTCACTCTGGTGGAACCCGCATCGCCACCGAAACCGATGACGACACCGTTGCAGGCCACTTCCTGCACCTGCTTCACGGCCAGGCGCCCTCCGCGTTTCATGAGAAATGCCTGTCGACGACGCTGATCCTGTACGCCGAACATGAGTTCAATGCATCGACGTTTGCGGGCCGCGTTATCACGGGCACGCTGTCCGACATGCATTCGGCGGTCAGTGGCGCGATAGGTGCGCTGCGTGGGCCGTTGCACGGCGGCGCCAACGAGGCCGCGATGGAACTGATCCAGAAATTCAGTTCGGCCGAAGAAGCCACCCAGGGTGTGCTCGGCATGCTCGAGCGCAAAGAACTGATTATGGGCTTCGGCCACCGCGTCTATACGACATCGGACCCGCGCAACTCGGTGAACAAGGGCATGTCGAAAAAGCTTGCCGAAGAGAAGGGCGACATGACGCTTTATGAGGTGTCGGAAGCCGTCGAGAAGGTCATGTGGGATGAAAAGAATCTGTTTGCCAACGCCGACTTTTTCGCAGCCAGTGTGTATCACTTCATGGGTGTCCCGACCTATTTGTTTACGCCGATTTTCGTCTGCTCTCGCATTGCGGGCTGGGCTGCACACATCATGGAGCAGCGCGCTGATAACAAACTGATTCGACCCGCCGCCGAGTACATTGGCCCGTCACTGCAGGAATGGGTCGCGATCGAAGACCGCTAAGGAACCCCCACATGTCCAATACTGATATTCGCTCGGCGAAGCGTCCCGACTGGGACAAAGAGCTCATCGATATCGCCGATTTTGTCTGCGATGCCGAGATCGACAGCGACCTCGCATTCGAGACCGCGCACTACTGCCTGATGGACACGCTGGCCTGTGGCTTCCAGGCGCTCGACTACCCGGCGTGCACCAAGCTGCTCGGTCCTGTCGTGCCTGGCGCAACGCTCGCTGGTGGTGCGCGCGTACCGGGCACCTCGTATGAACTCGAACCCGTTATGGCGGCCTTCAATATCGGCGCCATGAACCGCTGGCTCGACTTCAATGACACCTGCTCGCGGCCGAATGGGGCCACCCTTCGGACAATCTCGGCGGCATTCTCGCCGTTGCTGACTATCTGAGCCGGCAGGCCCGCGCTAATGGCGAGCAACCGCTGACAATGCATGACGTGCTCGATGCGATGATTCGTGCCCACGAGATTCAGGGCGTACTGGCACTCGAAAACAGTTACAACCGCGTCGGCCTCGACCACGTGCTGCTCGTTCGTGTCGCATCGACAGCAGTCGTCACACGCATGCTCGGCGGCGACAAGGAGCAGGTGTTGAACGCCCTGTCTCATGCCTGGATCGACGGCGGCGCGCTACGCACTTATCGTCATGCGCCGAACACGGGTTCACGCAAGAGCTGGGCCGCAGGCGATGCGACAAGTCGTGCCGTACGTCTGGCGCTCATCGCCATGACCGGCGAGATGGGTTATCCGTCGGCGCTGTCGGCGAAGACCTGGGGATACTATGACGTGCTGTTCAAGGGCAACCCGTTCGGCTTCCAGCGCGGTTATGGCAGCTACGTCATGGAAAACGTGTTGTTCAAGATTTCCTACCCGGCCGAATTCCACTCGCAGACGGCCGTAGAAGCTGCGATGACATTGCACCCGGACGTGAAAGACCGCATTGATGAGGTAGAGAAAATTGTCATCGAAACGCAGGAAGCCGGTGTGCGCATCATCGACAAGACCGGTCCTCTCGATAACCCGGCCGATCGCGACCACTGCATCCAGTACATGGTCGCCGTGCCGTTGATTTTCGGTTGCCTGACGGCCGCTGATTATGAAGACGATGTTGCATCAGACCAGCGCATCGATTCGCTGCGCGACAAGATGGAAGTCAAAGAAAACGAACGGTACACGAAGGACTACTTCGACCCCGACAAACGCTACATCGGCAACGCAGTACAGGTGTTCTTTAAAGACGGCACAAGCACAGACAACGCCGCCGTCGATTTCCCGATCGGCCACCGCGAGCGCCGCGCCGAAGGTATACCGGTACTGAAGCAGAAATTTGTCGACAGCGTGTCGCCGAAACTTGCAGCGGGGCAGTGGGAAGCGCTAAATGAACTTTGCGCGGATCGCGACAAACTTGCCGACACGGCTGTCGATGATTTTATGGCGCTTCTGGTCGCCTAGTTGCCTTCGGTGGTCAAGCGTTCGACCTCGTTCTTGAAGCTCGGTGTCATGTTGTCGAGCACACCGAGCTCCAGCCATAACGGTGCAAAGTACTTCACGGAGACCTTGACCCTCGACTCATAGAATTCCTCGTCGAGGTAGCCCTGGCGGTGCTGATAAAAAAGATTATCGTAGTCGCCCGCACGAGCTTGGAGATATCGATACAGTCGGTGAGTTTCGAGTGGATCGAGGGTCGATAGTGCTGATACATTTCGAGGCCCACCGGCTGCCTCCAATTTTTGCCAGACGACGATTATGTGTTCACTGTCGGCCAATTCCTGTCTGGCCGAGACGTAGGCATCGGATCGGGCCTGATGGATTTGTGCCCGGACCAGTTCGCTGTTCTGCCGTATTTCGAATATCAGCAACGCCAGGCCGATGACGACACCAATATTGGCGAGCAATGACAGCCATTTGTTCAACTTATCCGTGTTCATCAGTCACACTCGAAGTCGTCGCTACCGACGGGCCGGCAGTGCGACGGAAAGCCATGCTCACGCCAGTATTCAAGCAGCCCCATTTCGCGTATCAGGCGTTTGCGATGCGGCGAGTCGCGAAAATTCTTGGGGTGAGGAAACCACCAATACGGATAATAGTCGCCGTGCACCTTGTCGTACTCTCGAAACCAAAACCAGTAATCGTCGAGCTCGAGTGACCAGCCGATCCCCGGGGCAGCCGCCGATTTGTATACGGATTCGATTCGCAAGCGCTCGCTGTCGTAGTCAAACGACGGATCAGCCAGCGCCCGGTACTCGAAGTTCGTGGCCTCCGGCAGACCAATCGCGCCATTCCAGTTGGCGATCGCCGTAAGAGCCACGATGCCCTGGTCGCGCTCGACATACACGAACATGAAAGGATATGAATTGCCGGTGTGACCATTGCTAGTACTTTGCTCCAAGAGCAACAGACCGCGCTCGACATCGCCCGCAAACAAAAACACCATCGCCAGGTGTGAACGGCAATTTTCGTAGGCCGGGTCGATCTCCAGGCAGCGCAAAAGATCCTGCTCGGCACGGTCGAAGTAGCCAAGGAGCATAAATTGTATGCCGCGCCACAACAGCGTTGTCGCCTCTTTCGGGTCCAGCGCCAGCGCCTTGTCAAAAAATTCGAGCGCCGCTTCATGATCGCGCGGTACCTCACTGCCAGCCACGGAACCGAGCACGGCATGAGGCAGGGCAATTTGCGGGTTCAGGGCGATAGCTTTATTCGCGGCCTCGATCGCCAATTGGAAATAATCCCGGCCTCTATAATTCCAGTCCGGTGCGACACTGCTTACTGCGGCGAGTCCCGCCCATGCCCGGGCGAAACCCGGATCCCTCGACACCGCCTGTTCAAATAGCTCGATAGACCGGTCGAGATCGCGTCGCTCGACGAACAATTGATTCGCTTCGAGAAATAGTTCGTAGGCGTCGAGATCGTCCGTGTCCGTCCGTACGGCGCTTGCAGCTGCGATCGGGTCGATAATGATGCCGAGCTGCTTGCCGATCGCGCCGGCTATTTCATCCTGGATCGCAAAAATGCTCTCGGCCGTGAGCCGCCGATCAAAAGTCTGCGACCACAGGTGCTGATCGGACTTCGCATCGATGAGCTGCGCTGTAATGCGCACCGTGTCGCCCGACTTGCGAACCGAGCCTTCTAGCACATGGCGTACGTTCATCTTCTCGGCCATATAGGGAATGCCCAACGCTTCCTGTCCCTTGAAGCCCCAGGACGTCGTGCGAGAAGCGACTTTCAGGCCCTCAATTCTGACGAGCACGTTGAGAATCTCCTCGGCGATGCCATCGGAAAAATATTCCTGGTCGCCGGCAGGAGAGAGGTCGGTAAAAGGCAAGACGGCGATGGATTGCGCCACAGGTACTGCCGCAACCGCCACTTCCGCCTCCTGCGTGGCAACAGGCTCTACGGCTGGAGTGGATTCGGGGAGCAATCGATCGAGACCCACGGTTGCGATGGCCAGCACCAGCAGCACGACAATTGTCGTATTCATTCGCTTGCCGGTCTGCGGCGTAATCGACTCGCTGCGATCGACGTCTTTCTCGCGCTTGACGCCCTCGGGTGTCAACTCGAAGACCCAGGAGAAGATTAGCACCAGCGGCATGGCCAGAAGCAGCAGCGCGAGGACCAGCCGCAGCCAGGTACCGGGAAGATCGAGGGCATCGAATAATAGCTCGGCAACCTGCAGAATCAGCCAGGATGCGACCACGTAGAATACCGCCACCCTGATGACGTTACGGCGCTTCAGCTCGTTAAAAAGAGAGCCCATCGTTATTCAGCCAACCTTTGTCCCCCGACGTGGTCCAATAATATCCACTAAACTGTGCAATCGGTGCACAAAGATTACAAAAATATAGGAACTACCATGCGAAATCTGATCATTATCCTCACCGGAATAGTGCTTGTGCTACCGGCTTTCGCCGATGTTGAGCGCCGTGTCGCCAACAACGGCAACCTCGTGATGGAGGATGTACCCGAGATACCGGCAGAAATAGCGACAAACCTTAACCGTTACCAGAATGTTCGCTCGGCGAACTTCCAGGCCTGGTCCGGCGACGGCGAGAGTCTGTTCATCAACACGAGATT